>Ga0310811_10008323_pt1 | contig 13333 bp, 9 predicted proteins | sample YCmetagenome_FD_207642 | JGI IMG/M metagenome (GOLD analysis project Ga0310811, IMG submission 207642) | Soil microbial communities from experimental microcosm in Duke University, North Carolina, United States - YC | ecosystem: Engineered > Artificial ecosystem > Soil microcosm > Unclassified ...
CATCGATCCGCTCGGCATCGGCGTCTTCGCGGAAAAGCTCCGCAGGCTGTATGTCTGGCAGTGCCCGCCCGTTATCGGGAAGGTGTTCGGAAGTGGCGATCTCGGCGATGGCTGCGCGCAATGAATCGAGCCCCTGCCCCGTGCGCGCGCTCAAAAAGACGCGCGAAATATTACCATATTCGTCACGCTCGACCGCCTCTTTGCGCGCCGCAAGTTCAGGCACTGCGTCGACTTTGTTGAACACCAGAACCTGGCGCACCGTGTCGGCCCCGATTTCATGAAGCACCTCGTTCACTTGATCAATTTGGTCGAGCCGAACGGCGCTCGACGCGTCGACGACGTGCAGCAGCAAATCCGCGTTAATCGTTTCCTCGAGCGTCGCGCGAAATGCGGCGACGAGTTGGTGCGGCAGCTCACGGATAAAGCCGACCGTGTCGGAGATGATCACTTGCCCTACGTCATCGCCCAGAAATACGCGGCGCGAGGTTGTATCAAGCGTAGCGAACAACTGATCGGCCGCATACGCCTGCGCCTTCGTCAATGCATTGAAAAGCGTGGACTTCCCCGCATTCGTGTAGCCGACGAGCGAGACGGACATTGCCCGATTGCGCTGGCGCTGGCGCCGCTGCGTGCCATGCTGCCGCTGAAGCTTTTCAAGCCGCCCCTTGAGCATCTTGATTCGCTCGCCGATGAGCCGACGGTCGGTTTCGATCTGTGTCTCGCCGGGGCCACGCAAGCCGATACCGCCCTTTTGCCGCTCCAGGTGAGTCCAAGCGCGCACGAGCCTCGTTGCCATGTACTGCAGCTGAGCGAGTTCGACCTGCAACTTGCCCTCATGGCTGCGCGCGCGCTGCGCGAAGATATCGAGAATCAAGCTGGTGCGATCGACCACGCGCCGATTCAGCGTACGCTCGAGATTGCGCTGTTGTGCGGGCGCAAGCGCGTGATTGAAAATGACGATTTCAATATCGTTCGCCTCACATGCGAGACGTAATTCCTCTGCCTTGCCGCTGCCTACGAACAAGGCGGCATCGGGGCTCGAACGACGCCCGGTGAGGGTCACGGCAGGATGGGCGCCCGCGCTTTGCGCGAGCAGACTGAGTTCTTCGAGGCTGGCTTCGAAGTCGATTTTTCCGAAGTCGATGCCGACGAGCGCTGCGTTGATCAAATTGGTGTGCATCAAAATGAACCGGCCGGCGTGGCGCCGGCTGATTGGGCGTCACGCCGGCCGGTTCAGTGGGTTCAGGACGTTTCTGCGTCAGGGTGGAAATTGACCGGACGCGCAGGCACCACTGTCGAGATAGCGTGCTTGTAAACCATCTGGGTAACGGTATTCCGGAGCAACACGACGTACTGGTCGAACGATTCGATGTTCCCTTGAAGCTTGATGCCGTTGACCAAATAGATCGATACCGGCACGTGCTCTTTGCGCAGTGCGTTCAGAAACGGGTCTTGTAACAGTTGCCCTTTGTTGCTCATAGCAAACTCCGTCTTATTTTGCAGGTTGGATCTGGACTGGCGACGAAGAAAAAGAAATCCGCCGCCAATCGCTACACTATAGCCGATTTTCGATCACGCACACGCCGCCTGGCCGACCGGCCTAGGACTACGCCGGGCCGTCCCGCAACGCACTCAGCTCTTGTCCGCGTACGGGTTCGCCGATGAACGAAACTCTATGCGCAATGGAGTGCCCGTGAGTGAAAAAGTTTCTCGGAAGCGGTTCTCGAGGTAACGTCTATAAGTGTCCGTCACCGCGTCCAGCGCATTGCCGTGGATCACGATGATGGGCGGGTTCTGGCCGCCTTGGTGCGCATAGCGCAGCTTCGGCCGCACAGGCCCGCGACGGCGCGGCTGCTGGAATTCGACGGCCTCGATGAGCGCGCGCGTAAGCTTGGGCGTCGGCAGCTTCGCCATGGCGGCAGCATAAGCATTGTCGACCGAACGCATCAGTGCGCCAATGCCCATTTGCTCGGTGGCCGAAATGAAGTGGAAATTGGCGAAATCGAGAAACTTGAGCTTGCGCATCATGTCGGCTTTGGTGCGCTCGCGCACGTGCTCATCGAGGCCATCCCATTTGTTGACGCCCACGACGAGCGCACGACCCTGCTCGACCACAAAGCCCGCGATGTGCGCATCCTGATCCGAGATGTCCTGGCGTGCGTCAAGCAACAGGATGACGACGTTTGCGTCGGCGATCGACTGTAACGTCTTCACCACCGAAAACTTTTCGACGGCTTCGAATACTTTGCCGCGTCGACGCAGGCCCGCCGTATCGATCAGTGTGTATTTGCGCCCTTGCCGCTCGAAATCGACGTAGATCGAGTCGCGCGTCGTGCCGGGCATGTCGAACGCGATGACGCGGTCCTCGCCAATCAAGGTATTGACGAGCGTCGATTTGCCGACGTTCGGTCGGCCAACAATCGCAATCTTGACGCCGCGCGGCGCCTTTTCCTCCGGCTCTTCCTCCGCATGGCCGCCATAGGCGATTTCGAGCGCGTCGTTGATCATCTCCGTCACACCGTCGCCGTGCGCCGCGGAAATGGCGCGTGGATCACCAAGCCCCAACTCATAGAAATCAGTGGCGACCGCGGTGTACTTCATGCCTTCGGCCTTATTGACCACGAGCACGATCGGCCGTCCGGTCTTACGCAGATAGTCAGCGATCGACTTTTCCTGCGGGGCCAGGCCGTTGCGGCCGTCAACGATGAAGACGACGACATCCGACTCCTCCACCGCCTGCCGCGTCTGCCGCGCCATCTCGTGCAGAATGCCGTCCTTTGCCACCGGCTCGAAACCGCCTGTGTCGACGACGAGGTAAGGCCGATCGCCAACGCGTCCCTCACCGTAATGACGGTCGCGCGTGAGGCCTGGCAAATCGGCCACGAGCGCATCACGCGTGCGCGTGAGCCGGTTGAAGAGCGTGGATTTCCCCACATTCGGGCGCCCGACGAGGGCAATAACGGGTTTCATCTTGCTGTTGTCTAATTAAAGCCGCCGACAAGGCACCGACGCCGGCAGGCTATTCAATGCTCGGCTACATGCTTGGCTTGAGCAGTTTGCGCCCAAGCGGCCGGCGCACGGGAAAAAGGTTGGGTCTCCGCGCGCCACTATCGGTGAAGCGGGTCGCGCCGTCGATGCCACACGACAGCGCTGCGAACTGGGTCAGGCGACGCTTGACGAGCCCATTATCTAGGCGGGGGCGTGAGCACACAAGCTCGCGCCCGAGCAGTCAAGCGGACGTGAGTGCGGTGAGCGTGAGCTTGGTCGACTAGACCGGATGCAATCACGCTTGCCGCAGTTTCCACATAAAAAGCGGGTCAGCGCGGACGGAAGCCGAACAGATCGCCGCCGCTCGTCTGCACCACGAGCGTGTCTCCGGCAAGGACCGGCGCCGCCGTGATCGCGCTGCCGTCCGTCTTTACACGCGCCACAAACGAACCGTCGTCGCGCGACAGGAAGTGCACGTAGCCCTGGTAATCACCCAGCACCACCGACGGTCCAAACAGCAGCGGCACGCTCAGGCTGCGGTTCTTCAGTTTGTCGTTGCGCCACAACTGGCGACCATCGTCCGCGCCGAACGCAGTGATGACCGACCAATCGTCGGGGGCGACCACCGTCGAGTTATCTTGCGCTACGCCGCTCGTGCTCGAAAACGGCTTCTGCCAGATCGGCCTACCCGTATTCGCATCGAAGCAGCCAACCCGGCCCTGGAACGTCACCGCGCAGGTCTCGGCGCCGACAAGTGCCGGCGCACCGGTCACGTCGTTGATCCGCTCCATTTCGGTGACCCCCTTGGGAAAGGAGACGGGCGCTTGCCAGTAGTCATCTCCCGTCTTCAGGTTGATCGCTGCGAGCCCGCCGCCCGGAAAGCCAGCCAGGACGGCCGCGTCAGCTGCGAACGTCATGCCCGCCGAAACGCGCAGATTAAGCGGCTCCGCGCGATTGTGATAAACCCATTTGAGTTCGCCCGTTTCGGCGCCGAACGCGCTGATCTGACCATCGATGGTCCGTACGACAACGAGACCATTGCCGATGAGCGGCGGCGAGACGACTTCGCCTGCAACGTTCGATTTCCAAAGCAGCTTGCCGTTCGAATCGAGTACGTAGACACCGCCCCGCGTTGCGCCCACGGCCGTCAATGTACCGTCGCTGCCGACGCCCGCCGTCAAATCCGTATGCAGCCTCGTACGCCAAACGACCTTGCCTGTTTTCCCATCGATCTTGGCAACGGTACCGCCGGCACCCGCCGCGAAGACTGCGTCGCCGACTGCAATTGGCGAGAAAAGGTAACGCCCCGCCTTGCCCACATCCGCTTTCCAGATCCGTTCCACATTGATAGCCGGCTTGAACTGCGTGAGCGGCGTCGGAGTGCGGCGCTCGTCCTTCGACGAGGAGCAGGCGGTCATCGCAAGAGCGGTGATCGCGCAGGCCACGGGAACGGCAAAACGTTTCAGCAAATTCATCGTTGGGCGAAGCATCGTCAAGAGTGGGTTAAAAGGCTGCGCACGGCGCAGTCTCTCCGGCGCTCGTTAGCTGCCGAGTGCGTCGAGCTTGAATTGAATCACCTGACGGCCGGCGGTGTCATTCTTCGCCAGCGAATCAAGTGCGAGACGATATGCCTCGCGCGCATCCTCTCGCTTGCCTGCTGCCGCAAGCAAGTCACCGCGGCGATCCGCGACAGCGCTCTTGAATCCCTCGGGCGGCGTGCCCGACAACAGCGCGAGCCCCGCGTCATAGGACTTTTCATCGAGCATGACTGCGGCGAGGCGCAGCTTTGCGATGAGCTTGTACTCGTCGTCCTTTGCGTGATCGATCGCCCATTGCAGCTGGGTCTTGGCGCCGGCGGTGTCACCCGCATCGTAAAGCGCCTTCGCCGCCACAAGCGCCGTCATCTGCGCGTAGGCTGTGCTGTCGTAACGCGACTCCATATCGGACGCGTCGCGTACGACGTCCGCCTTGTTCTTGGCGCTCGCAGCCTGCTGCACCTGCTCGTAGAGTACGGCCGCTTGCGCGGCCTCGCGCCGCTGCCAAAAATGCCAGGCGTTCCAGCCCGCACCCGCGATGAGCGCCGCTAGCAGAACCCAGGTGAGCGCATTCCCCCACTGTGCCCACCAAGCCTTGACGCTCTCAATCGATTCTTGTTCGTCGTGATAACTCATCGCCAAGCCATTCCTTCTCTTTCCGCGTCTCGTGATTGCAGCCACGCCATGCCTCGCGCGTCAACGCGCGGGGCACAGCGAGCGCGGACACGCACAATGCGAAGCCGTGTCAGTCCTCGCCTTCTTCGGCGGTTGCAACCATCGCATCGATTAAAAATTCGGTCAAGTTTTCGACCGGTACGGTGTGCTGCTCGGCTTTGCCTCCGGACTGCGCAGCGTCGCGCAGCGGCTTGACGGCCACCGTGCCATTGGCGACCTCGTCCTCGCCGAGAATCACGGCAAACGCGGCTCCGCTCGCATCGGCACGCTTCATTTGCGACTTGAAGCTCGCCGACGCACCGTCGGCACTGCAGTGGAGGATCACGTCGAGCCCCGTATCGCGCAGACGTTCGGCAATGATGAAAGCCTGCACGCTGGCCGCTTCGCCTTGATGCACGACGTAGATGTCGCAGCCTTCATCATGCGGCACGAGCGCGTCTTCTTTTAGCAGCTCGAGAATTCGCTCCACGCCCATCGCCCAGCCGCATGCGGCCGTCGCCTTGCCCCCCAACTGCTCGATGAGCGGATCGTAGCGGCCGCCGGCCGCGACGGTGCCTTGAGCCCCAAGCTTGTCGGTCACCCACTCGAAGACAGTCAGGTTGTAATAATCAAGACCGCGAACGAGGCGCGGATTGATCGTGAACGGGATGTTGTTGGCCTTCAACAACCGCTGGAGCCCCTCGAAGTGAGCACGCGAGGCATCCCCAAGGAAATCGATCAGCTTGGGCGCATTCTGAGCAATCTCCTGCAGCGCGGGATTCTTCGTATCAAGCACGCGCAACGGGTTGGTATAAAGACGCCGCTGAGCATCTTCGTCCAGCACGTCGACATGCTTTTCCAGATACGAGATGAGCTCGACGCGATGTTGGGCGCGCTCCTCGGCGAGGCCGAGCGAGTTGATTTCGAGCCGGATGCCGGTGAGTCCCAGATCATCCCAGAGCCGCTGGCACATCATGATGATTTCGGCGTCGGTATCGGGGCCGGCGAAACCCAGCGCTTCGACACCGACTTGATGGAACTGCCGATAACGCCCGCGCTGCGGACGCTCATGACGGAACATCGGGCCGATGTACCAGAGCCGCTTCGGGCCATCATAAAGCAGGTTGTGCTCGATGGCTGCGCGCACGACGGCTGCCGTATTCTCGGGCCGCAACGTGAGGTTCTCGCCGTTGAGCGCATCGACGAAGCTATACATTTCCTTCTCGACGATATCGGTCACTTCTCCGATACCGCGCGTGAATAACTGCGTGTGCTCGACGATCGGCGTGCGAATGTTCTGGTAGCCGTACGCGCGCAGCAGCGACTTCACGGTCGATTCGAAAAACTCCCAAAGCGCGGCGTCCTGTGGCAGGACATCGTTCATGCCCTTCACGCCGGTCAGTTTTTCGAGTTTTCGTTTCTGTTCTGTCATCTGTTTTCGTTGACGGTTGAAGCTTAATTCGCCACCGCGTTAGCGCGGCCGTAGCGGCGCTCGACGTAGTCGCTCACGATTTGCTGAAACTCTTCTGCGATCCCATCGCCGCGAAGCGTCTTGACCTTTTCGCCGTCGATAAAGACGGGGGCCGCCGGATTCTCGCCCGAGCCCGGCAGGCTAATGCCGATGTTGGCATGCTTCGATTCGCCAGGACCATTGACGATGCACCCCATGACGGCCACATTCATCTTCTCGACGCCCGGGTATTGTTCGCGCCACACAGGCATCTGCACGCGCAGATACGTCTGGATCTGCGACGCGAGCTCCTGAAACAACGTGCTCGTCGTGCGGCCACAGCCCGGGCACGCAATGACCATCGGCGTAAACGAGCGCAGGCCCATGGTCTGCAGAATCTCCTGCGCGACGACAACCTCACCCGTGCGCGACGCGCCCGGCTCGGGGGTCAGCGAAATGCGGATGGTGTCGCCGATACCCTCTTGCAGCAGGACGCCGAGCGCCGCCGTCGATGCAACGATACCCTTCGAGCCCATGCCGGCCTCGGTGAGCCCCAAGTGCAGCGCAAAGCGGCAACGGCGTGCGAGCTCACGATAGACGGCGATGAGATCCTGCACGCCGCTCACCTTGCACGACAAAATGATTCGATCGCGCGCAAGCCCTAACTCAACGGCACGCTCCGCGGATCCGATGGCCGACTGGATCAGTGCCTCGTACATGACGCTTTGCGCTTCCCAAGGCTCGGCACGCGCAGCGTTCTCATCCATCATCTTCGCGAGCAGATCCTGATCGAGGCTCCCCCAATTGACGCCGATCCGTACCGGCTTGTCGTAGCGGGCTGCAGCTTCGATCATTTGCGCGAACTGCGTATCGCGCTTCGCACCGTGCCCGACGTTGCCCGGGTTGATGCGGTATTTCGACAGTGCCTCGGCGCATGCAGGATAGTCGCGCAGCAACAGATGGCCGTTGTAATGAAAATCGCCGACGAGCGGAACAGTGACGCCCATCCGGTCGAGCTGATCTCGAATGGCCGGCACGGCACTCGCGGCCTCAGGCGTGTTGACAGTGATGCGCACGAGCTCGGAGCCCGCCTGGGCGAGCTCTTTCACCTGAATCGCCGTGCCGATCGCATCGGCCGTATCCGTGTTCGTCATCGACTGCACGCGCACGGGCGCCTCGCCGCCGATCGTCACCAGTTGGCCGCCCCAGCGGACGTCGACCGCGTGCGACGCGCGGCGCTGCACAGGACCGCCGAAAACCGGCTCGGAGGAACAAATCTGGCTGCTGCTATCGGATTGCATCGAAAGACCCATTAGTCCGGTTAAATGCTACGTGCGCCGCGTCCTGGCGTGACGCGACGCATTTCGAAGAAGCGTCGCAGCACGACGCCGCGGCGCTTGTCATTTCAAGTTCTGTCACGGCAACGAAAAGCGTGACACGTTGCCCTTACCCGTCGCGTACTTGGCCGCGTCCACCGCCGTGCCGTCAAGCGTGATCGACTGGACGCCCGCGCGATTGCCGGCCACCACCTTGAAAGGCCGCTCGCCCGCCACCTGCTTCACTTCGCCTGCATGGACAACGCCGGAGAAGACCTCCTTGCCGCTCTTGTCCCGCACGCTGAACCAACTGTCCTGCGTCACGGCAATGCCCAGCGTCGAAGTACCCGGCGCCGCCGTGCCGTCCGACGCCCCCGCGGCCATGGCCGGCTGCGACGCCGATTCGACGCTTGCCGCGGATGCGGCCATCGCCGGCGGCGACATTTCCGCCGACGGCTGCGGTTGCGCTGCGCTCGCCGCTCGTGACGTTACCGTCGGCGCAGGCTGAGCGGCTGAAGCGGCCGCCGTCTGTTGCTGCGGCGATGGTGACGCTGTCGATGCCACAGTCGCCGGCGACTGCGGCGCCGATTCCTCTGTGGACGGCGGCGCCGCATTGACGCTGGGTTCCTGGGCGTTGCTAGCTGCGTCGACCGAACCGGTGAGCGCCGACGCACCGCCCTCGGAAGCCGCGTTTGACGCGACGATCGTCGTGCCCGACGCACCCATCTGACCTTGCACATTTGCCGTCGCCGCACTGCTCGAATCGGCAGCGACGCCATGCGCTGTCGCTTTCAGGCGCGCGAACCATGCGGGAGGCTCCCCGCCGTTGCGCCACATGACGAGCGCCACCAGAACGACAACGACCGCCGCGACGCCCCACCACCATGAACGATGCCGCGGCGTGCTGCCGAGCGGGACCGAGACGCGGCCGCGCGGCATATCCGTGCCTGTCGACGCCGGCATCGAAAGATCCGGCTCCGGCTCGCCCGCCTCGCGGCGTAGCGCCTGGACAAACGGCGCGGGATCGACGCCGAGCATCTTGGCGTAGCTGCGCACGACGCCAAGCGCGAACGTTGTACCGGGGAAGCCACTGACATCGCCGGCCTCGAGCGCGCGCAGCTTCGCTGTCGGCACCTTCAGCCGGGCAGAGACGTCTTCGGTCGACCAACCTCGGCCCTCGCGCAACTGCACGAGCCGTGCGCCGGCTGCGGCCAGCGAGCCGAACGAAACTACCCCCGCCGCCTCGCCGCCACCCGGCGTCGCGCTGGCCTCACTGAACATCGCCCCCGATCGCCCCCCATTTGTCTGAGTGCCCTCTCTTTGCGGAAGCTGCGGCTCACTCATCCCTCGTCCCTCGTACTCGCGTCGATTCTTTTCACCTATGCGTCACGGCCGCTCCTACCGAGCCCGCCCCGATTCGCACACCTCTTATAACAAAATGCTCGGCAAACCTGTACCGCTACATGCACTGCTTTATTTCCTGGCACCGCCCCGACAGCACCCGCCATCGAGGGCCGGAAACGCCACCAGCGGCCCGTCCCACGACGGCGTGCGGATTACACGCGACGATGCAACTCGACGACGGTCTCTGCACGCTCCATCCGCTGTGCGAGGCGCGTGCGATCCTGGACGGCCCCGGCGAGCTGGCCGCAGGCTGCGTCGATGTCGTCACCGCGCGTCTTGCGCACGGTGGTGACAACCCCTGCGTCGATGAGAATCTGGGCAAACTGTTTGATGCGTTCGGATTTCGATCTTACCAATCCCGATTCGGGAAATGGATTGAACGGAATCAGATTGAACTTGCAAGGAACATCGGCTGTGAGCGCCAACAACTCCCTCGCATGCGTGTCGCCGTCATTTACGCCGTCGAGCATGCAGTATTCGAAGGTGATGAAATCGCGCGGCGCGACCCGCAGGTAGCGGCGGCAGGCGTCCATCAGCTCCTTGAGCGGATACTTCTTGTTGAGCGGCACGAGCTCATCGCGCAGCGCATCGTTTGGCGCGTGCAGCGACACCGCGAGTGCCACAGGCAGATCGGCGCCGAGCCTGTCCATCATCGGCACCACGCCCGAGGTCGAAACAGTGACGCGCCGACGCGACAAGCCGTACGCATTGTCGTCGAGCATGAGCCGCAGCGCGGGCACCACGGCGTCGTAATTCAGCAGAGGCTCACCCATCCCCATCATCACGACGTTCGTGATGACACGCTCACCCTTGCCTTGCGCAACCTCAACGCCGTCTCGCGACGCGCGCAGCGCGAACTCGGCCATGCGCAACTGTCCGATGATCTCGCCCGTGCCGAGATTGCGTGAAAACCCCTGCTTGCCCGTCGAGCAGAAGCGACAATTTACCGCACACCCAGCCTGCGACGACACGCACAGCGTGCCGCGCGTTTCTTCAGGGATGAAGACGGTTTCGACCGCATTGCCGTTGCCGACGTCGACAAGCCATTTTCGCGTGCCGTCGGACGAAATGTGATCGCTGACGACGGGCGGCATCGTGATCGTTGCACGCCCCTTCAGCTTTTCGCGAAGGGACTTGGCAAGATCGGTCATGCCATCGAAATCGGCGGCGTTGTACTGGTGGACCCACCGCTGCAGCTGCGTGGCGCGAAACGACTTCTCGCCCAGGCTTGCGCAATACGCGACGAGACCCGCTGCGTCGAGATCGAGGAGGTTGACCGTTGAACTGCTCGTCATATCGGATCCTGCTGTTTCGGTGCCGGCGCTTAAGCGGCGCGTACCCGCGCCGGCCCCGGTCAATCGGTGACCGGGAGGGTAATGGCGCGCCGAGTGCCGACAAATGCCGGGCAGCCGCACGCGCCAACTCCACCGATCAGCGCGAGTAGACGTTGATTTCGGGGAAGAAGAACGCGATCTCGACACGTGCCGTTTCCGGCGCATCCGAGCCGTGCACTGCGTTAGCGTCAATGCTGTCGGCAAAGTCAGCACGGATGGTGCCCTTTTCCGCCTTCTTCGGATCCGTCGCACCCATGAGGTCGCGGTTCTTCAGAATCGCATTTTCGCCTTCGAGCGCCTGGATCATCACGGGGCCGGAGATCATGAATTCGACGAGGTCCTTGAAGAACGGGCGCTCAGCGTGCACAGCATAGAACTTCTCTGCGTCAGCGCGCGAGAGCTGCGCCATGCGGGCCGCGACGATCTTCAGGCCCGCGCTTTCAAAGCGGCTCAGGATCTGACCAACCACGTTCTTTGCCACTGCATCGGGCTTGATAATCGACAGGGTACGCTCGATCGCCATAAAAACTCCAAAAAATTAAGGGGTTACGAGTTCTAACGAATCCGCAATTGTAGCATGTTCCGGTGTATGATTGCGATCGAACCCTTTCTCGCGCGAAAGGTCCTAAGTTAAGTTCCGCACAAGCGACCCGCGCGACATTGAAACTCTAGCCATCGGCACTAATCTTAGTGTCGAGATGCCTAAAAAACACAAAGAAAGGGGGTTCAGGGGTATCGTTGAAGTTACTGCGACTTACGCAAGGAGAAAGCATGAACGACTATCCGTACAACTTCGGCCGAGGCGGTTCCATCGCCACGGCGGAAACGCGCAATCGCGTGCTACGGAACACATATTGGCTGCTCGCGCTGTCGATGGTGCCCACCGTGCTAGGTGCGTGGGTCGGCGTCGCAACGGGCTTCTCGCTGTTTGCGGCCACAAGCCCCGCGATGAGCCTGCTCGCGTTTTTCGCAATTGCATTCGGCTTCATGTTCGCCATCGAGCGGACGAAGGACAGCGGTGTCGGCGTCATCGTGCTGCTTGGCTTCACGTTTTTCATGGGGCTGATGCTGTCGCGGCTTTTGAGCTTCATTCTCGGCTTTTCGAATGGGCCGTCGCTCATCATGCTCGCCTTTGGGGGCACGGGGGTGATCTTCACCGCCATGGCGACGATCGCCACCGTCAGCAAGCGCGACTTCTCGGGCCTCGGCAAATGGCTCTTCGTTGGCGTGATCGTGTTGCTGCTCGCCATGGTTGCGAATATGTTTCTGCACCTGCCGGCATTGATGTTGACGGTCTCCGTGCTGGCGATCGTGATCTTCTCGGCCTATATGCTGTTCGACGTGCAGCGTGTCGTGAATGGCGGCGAGACGAACTACATCACGGCTACGCTTGCGATCTACCTCGACCTCTATAACGTGTTCGTGAACCTGCTGTCGCTGCTTGGCATCTTCGGCGGCAACCGCAACTGATCGATGCGGTATTGAACAAATCAAAAACCGGCCCTCAGGCCGGTTTTTTTACGGGCGCCCAAAGCCGCGCTCCGCCGTCAACAACTAGACAGTCCTCAACCCCGCTCAAAAAGGGCAATTGATTCCACATGCGACGTGTGCGGGAACATATTGACGACGCCCGCCCCCTTGAGTCGATACCCTGCTTCGTGCACAAGCAGACCCGCGTCCCGCGCGAGCGTCGACGGATTGCACGAAACGTAGACAATGCGCGCGGGCAGCGGCCCGTCGCCACTTTGAGCGATTGATGCAAGCGCCTTGGCCACGGCCAGCGCACCCTCTCGCGGTGGGTCGATCAAGAACTTATCGAATGCGCCCAACGCGCGCAAATCGTCACCTTCGATTTCAAACAGATTCCGACTTGCAAACGAGGTATGGCCCTCGACGCCATTTTCCTTTGCATTGGCACGCGCCCGAGCCGTAAGCGTTTCGCTCCCCTCGATACCAACGACTTCGCGAGCGAGCCGCGCAAGCGGTAGCGTGAAGTTGCCGAGTCCGCAGAAAAGGTCGAGGACACGGTCTGTGCGAGCCGGCGCAAGCAGCCGCAGCGCGCGGCCGACGAGCACGCGATTGATCGCGTGGTTCACCTGCGTGAAATCGGTCGGCTTGAACGGCATGCGGATGTCGAACTCAGGGAGCGTGTAATCGAGCTCCACATCGAGCGGATAGAACGGTACCGCCGTATCCGGCCCTTTTGGCTGAAGCCAGAACTGAACGCGGTGCTCGTCGGCGAAGGCCCGAACATGCACCTCATCGTCCGCCGTGAGCGGCTCGAGTACGCGCAGTACCAGTGCGGTGACGCTCGAACCCACGGCCAGTTCGATTTGCGGCAGCCGGTCACGAATCGACAAACTTTCCACGAGCCGGCGCAACGGCACAAGCAGAGCCGACACATGGGGCGGCAGCACTTCGCAGCTAGTCATGTCTGCGACATAGCTGCTTTTTCTCTCATGAAAGCCCACCAGCACGCCGCCCTTTTTCGCCACGTGTCGCACCGTCAGGCGCGCCCGGTAACGATATCCCCACGATGGACCATGAATCGGCGGCAGCACGGTCTCCGGGCGAAGTTTCGCCAAATGCCAAAGATCGTCCTCGAGCACACGCTGCTTGACGGCAACTTGTGCGCGCGGCTCGAGATGCTGC
>Ga0310811_10008324_pt1 | contig 13333 bp, 12 predicted proteins | sample YCmetagenome_FD_207642 | JGI IMG/M metagenome (GOLD analysis project Ga0310811, IMG submission 207642) | Soil microbial communities from experimental microcosm in Duke University, North Carolina, United States - YC | ecosystem: Engineered > Artificial ecosystem > Soil microcosm > Unclassified ...
GTTCTGCTTCCACTTTTTTTAGCACCAATCCTGCTTCATGCAACGCACACTGCAGTTCCTCGAATTCACGAATGCCGGAATTGCGCGTTGCAGGCAGAACGCCCTGGCGTAGTGCCGTCGCTGAATCAAATGCGCAATCGATGGAGCGCGTCAGTCGGCGCGAAAAAAACGCGGCTGCAATTGTGGCAAACACGACGACGCAGAACAGTTCGAGCGCCATCAGTCCCATTGCCTTCCGCGGCACAGATTCGACATTGGAAACCGGAAGCTTCAATGTGAAGGCCCAGCCAGACAGGCTTGAGCGGGCGAACAACGTATAGCGTTCCTGTCCTTCGGCAGTGGTGCGTATCATGCCTTCCTTTTCGCTCATCATCGCGCGCTTCAGTTCTAGATCGGCCGGTGTGCCGGGCTCCCCTTCGAACCCGGCGTTGCTGGCGATCAGGGCCCCGTTGCGGTCGAACACGCTGTGCACGCCGCTGTCACGATCACGCAGCGGCGGCAGCAATTCCTGAAAGTGGCCGGCAAAGATGACCTGCGCAACGACGTAACGCGCGCCACTACGTGTTGTGACCGGCAAGTACACCGAGACGACGCGTCGATGCGAAAGGCGGCCGAGCGCGACGTTGGAAATTTGCGGGGTGGTCGGTGCGAAGATCGTGCGTAGATCCTTGTCGGGAACCGTCTGCGTTAATCGCTCGCCGTAGGACACGTAGGTATTCAGCCGTTGGCGGCCGGACCGATCGATGACGACCGTGATCATCCGGCTGCCGGCGTCTGCGTCGACAGCCTGCTGGTAGAAAGCCGGCCAGTTTTCAGCCGCTAGGTTTTCGGATTGCGCCAATACCTTGGCTGCCATGACGGCATTGCTGAGCTCCGCATCGGCGCGTAACACCGACGCATGCAAGGTCTCTCTCGCGCCTTGCAGCACCGCGTCACGCTGCGTGTCGAACAGCGTGCTGATGGCAACTGCAGAAAAGAAGATGATCGGTATCAAAACCGCCGACGTCATCAGTACCAGATACGTCCTGATCTTCATCACATCACCTCTTTACGCAGTCGCGTCGAGCTTGCGAAAGTGAATGGCGCGGCGTTGATACGTGTATTTACAAGTTCACTCTCTCTTTATGTAGTTATAGCAGAACGGCGTAACAAAACCGTAAGAAGTGCAGGTGGGGCAACAATCTATTTTGCTGTGTACGAACGGCAGTGCCGTAGCCTCATCATTGGCTCGCTTATTCGCCGTTCGCAACGACAGTGCTAAGAAATCCGTCACACTGACTTTAAAAATAGAGCGGGAAGTAACTGAAAGAAATGCTGCACCGCGATATCAGGCCAACCCGAATACCTGTGCAACCAGCCACAGGTTCGCAGCCGAGATCGCGATGAACAAGGTCCAGCATAGCAGCGCGGTGTAGTGCGCATTCTTGAATTCGCCCATGATGTCGGAGCGACCGGTGAGCCGGATCAGCGGATACATGGCGAACGGCAACTGTAGGCTCAATACGACCTGACTCAGAACGAGCAAACGGCCGACCGAATGTTCGCCAAGCATCAGAACGCCAATCAATGCGGGGCCGAGCGCAAGGCTGCGCGTGATGAGCCGACGCTGCCAACAGGGAATACGCAATTTCAGAAAGCCATCCATGATGACTTGGCCGGCAATGGTGCCGGTGAAGGTCGAGCTTTGGCCGGAGGCTAGCAGCGCCAGTCCGAACAGCACGGCGGCCGCCGTTCCCGCGATTGGATCAAGCAGATGGTAGGCGTCGTCGATTCCAACGGCGACTTGCGTCGCTTGTCCTGGATGGTGGAAGGCGGTCCCCGCGAGGATAAGGATAGCTGCATTGATGATGAGCGCGAGCAGCAGCGAGACAATGGTATCCAGTCGTGCAAGCGAAATCGCTTCGCCTTTCGCGCGATCATTTCTTGCCACCACGCGGGTTTGCACGATGGACGAATGCAGGTACAGATTGTGTGGCATCACCGTGGCACCGAGGATGCCGATCGCCAGGTACAGCGGTTCCTGGCTGGAGATCGCTCGCAGCGACGGCACCGCGCCTGCCATTACTGCATGCCAGTCGGGGCGGATGAACAGCAGTTCGGCAAACAGACAGATGCCGATCGTGATGACGAGGCCAAGAATGATCGCCTCAATCTGGCGAAAGCCTTTTCCCTTCAATCCGAGCACGATCAGCGTATCGAATGCAGTGAGCAGCACGCCGACCGGCAGCGACACGCCGAGCAGCAGCTTGAACGCAAGTGCGCTGCCCAGCACTTCGGCAAAGTCGCACGCGATGATCGCCAGTTCGGCAAATAGCCAAAGGCCTTTGCTGGTTGCAGGGCCATACTGCTCGCGGCAATGCACGGCCAGATCCTTGCCGGTCACGATACCGAGCCGCATGCACAGGCATTGCAGTGCAATCGCGGCCAGGCTGGACAGGATGACGACAAACAGCAATTGATAACCGTACTGTGACCCGGCTTCGATCGACGTCGCCCAGTTTCCTGGGTCCATGTAGCCGACCGATACCAACAGTCCAGGCCCGGCGAAGCGTGCGATCTTTTTCCACAGCGGTGCATTTTGCGGGACGGCGACGGTGCCGGCGACTTCGGCCGGACAGAAAGGGGCGGTGGCGGTTTTGGGTAATCCGAACATGGGAGATCCGTTGTTGTAATTGTCGATGCGCGCATTGCGCAGCTTTACGTGATCATTTCACACGCAAAAGAAGCGCGCAAAAGAATGTCGCTATCGGCGCGATAAAATCGCTGCAGCTCTTATGCGCCGGCCCATCTTTTTTGCAGGGTCGGGTAATGCATGCGCCAGACCAGGCTCTATAATGAGCCGACAATATTCCCTTCCGGCCGCACCTTGAAAATCCAACTTCCACGTTCGTCGACCGTCCCGCTATATACGCAAATCAAGGAAGCACTGCGTGCCAAGATCATAGACGGCACCTATGTCGCGCATCAGCAGCTGCCATCGGAAAGCGAGATGATCGCCGCCTTCGGCGTCAGCCGTATCACCGTGCGGCAGGCGATCAACGATTTGCAGAAAGAAGGGCTGTTGTTCAAGGTTCACGGCAAAGGGACCTTCGTCGCCATGCCGAACGTGGCGCAGGAGCTGACGCATCTGCAGGGCTTTGGCGAAGCGATGCATCGGCTCGGGCATGAAACATTTTCGGAAGTGTTCGGACTCAAGGCAGTCAAGGGATCGAGTATTGCGTGCGCGAAGCTCGATATCGAAGAAGGCAGCATGGTGACCGAGATCCGTCGCGTGCGCTATTTGAACCGTGAGCCGGTATCCATCGACTACTCCTGGGTGCGGCATGACGTCGGCGCACGTCTGACTGAAAAAAACCTGCGCGAAAAAGACTTGTTTTCCTTGATAGAAAACGAACTGCGCCAGCCTCTGCATTCCGCCGATGTCGAAATCGACGCTACCGCCGCCACTAGCGAGGTGGCGAAGCTTCTCAAGGTCGCAGTCGGTTCACCCATCCTGCGCATTGAGCGGCTCACCTACGCGCAGGAAGCCAAGCCGCTCGTGTTTGAATATCTGCATTACCGCGCAGAGACATTCAAATACAAAATCAAAGTCCTGCGCTGAATCGACTCTTCAGCGCTTATGCGGAAAGCGCATACGCAAGCTCGAAAGCATTCCTTCAGTTTTCCCGCAGCGCGCTTTAATCTGCTTCCCTGATCAATAGACAGGGAAGAGTCGAACGGCAATGCGATCTTTGCACTTCACCATTGGGCTTACGCTGCGCGACAGGACATCGTCGCCGTCGAAATGCGCGTCCGTTCTCCCTACTTTGGTTTGCTTCCTCACCAGAACGGCGACATTCGTCGTTGCTGCGCACCGTTCCTGATCATTCCGACCTTCCCATCCGCTGATTAGCCGGCCAAATCGATTGGCACGCGTTTTGCTGTACTGGTTATGACGAGTTATGACAAGGTGCGCACGCAAGTGCTGCATGACAACTTTACGGAAAGGGTGACATGAATACCATCGAACTGGAATACGACCTGGTGATCGTCGGCGGCGGCACGGGCGGCCCGATGGCCGCCGTGAAAGCAAAGGAAAAGAATCCGAAGTTGCGCGTGCTGGTGCTGGAGAAAGCCAACGTCAAACGAAGCGGTGCGATCTCCATGGGCATGGATGGCTTGAACAATGCCGTGATTCCCGGGCACGCGACGCCCGAACAATATACAAAGGAGATCACTGTCGCCAACGATGGCATCGTCGACCAGAAGGGCGTGTATGCGTATGCGAGCAACAGCTACGCAATGATCGAGGAACTTGATCGATGGGGAGTCAAGTTCGAGAAGGATGAGACCGGCGACTTCGCCGTGCGCAAGGTGCACCATCTGGGCAGCTATGTACTGCCGATGCCGGAAGGGCATCACATGAAGAAGGTGCTGTATAGACAGCTGAAACGCCAGCGCGTGGACATTACCAACCGCGTGGTCGCCACAAGGCTGATCACGGGCGCGCAGGGCGAGATTGCCGGCGTGATGGGTTTCGATTGCCGTACCGCCGATTTTTATGTGATCAAGGCGAAGTCGGTGGTGTTGTGCACCGGCGCGGCAGGCCGTCTCGGTTTGCCGGCATCCGGCTACATGTTCGGCACCTATGAAAATCCAACCAACAGCGGCGAAGGCCATGCAATGGCCTACCACGCCGGCGCCGAGCTGACCAATCTGGAATGCTTCCAAGTCAATCCGCTGATCAAGGACTACAACGGCCCGGCATGCGCATATGTCACCGGCCCCTTCGGCGGGTTCACCGCCAATTCGCAGGGGTCGCGCTTCATCGAATGCGATTACTGGAGCGGGCAGATGATGCTTGAGTTCTATAACGAGCTCGAAGGCGGTCGCGGTCCGGTGTTCCTCAAGCTCGATCACCTGGCGGAAGAAACGATCGCGGAGATTGAACACATCCTGCACACCAATGAACGTCCCAGCCGCGGCCGCTTCCATGAACGGCGCGGCAACGACTATCGCCAGAAGGCGATCGAGATGCACATCTCGGAAATCGGCTTCTGCAGCGGTCACAGTGCTTCCGGTATCTGGACCAATGAGAAGGGCGAATGTTCGATCCCCGGCCTGTATGCGGCAGGCGATTGCGCCAGCATTCCGCACAACTACATGCTTGGCGCTTTTGTATATGGCAAGTTCTGCGGCGAAAACGCTGCGGACTACGTCTCCGGCATGGCCGACCCGGTCATCAACACCGACATGGTTGAAGCGGAACGCAAGCGCATCATGGCGCCGCTGTCACGCAGTGAAGGCCTGACGCCCTTCCAGGTCGAGTACAAGACGCGCCGCATCGTCAATGACTACCTGCAGCCGCCGAAGATCACCCGCAAGATGGAAATCGCGTTGGAACGCTTCGGCGAAATCAAGGACGACCTCAACGAAATGAGCGCCGAAAACCCGCACGAGCTGATGCGGGCGATGGAAGCGCACACCATTCGCGACTGTGCCGAGCTCGCTGCGCGCGCATCGTTGTTCCGCAAGGAGAGCCGCTGGGGTCTGTACCACCTGTGCGTCGACCACCCGGAAAAGGACGACGAAAACTGGTTCTGCCATACCAACGTCAAGCAGGGCGAGGACGGCAAGATGGCTTTCCGCAAGCGCGAGATCGAACCTTACATCGTCGAACTGAATGCCGAAGAAAAGGCTGCATATCAGCGCCTGCGCGTCGCTGGCAAGGCCACTAACTAACCGAACACGAAAGGAAAGATCATGACCATCGCAACCACCAGAACGCAGGCCCCGGTCGTCGTCGACCAATCGAAATGCATTGCCGAGAAGGGCTGCACCGTCTGCGTCGACGTCTGCCCGCTCGACGTGCTCGCTATCGACATGGTGAGTAACAAGGCCTTCATGAAGTTCGATGAATGCTGGTACTGCATGCCCTGCGAGCAGGACTGCCCGACTGGCGCGGTGCACGTCAACATCCCCTATCTGGTCCGCTAAGGAGAACCGGCAATGATGGCAACCAGTATTCATGAAAGGCTGCACAGCAGCGACCCTGGCGTGCGCCGCATTGCGGTCATCGACCTGCCGTATTCGGAGGAAGAGGACGATATCGTGCCGCTGCTGGTCAGTGCGCTGGCCGACCTTGACGCCGGCGTACGGCTGGAAGCGGCCAAGGCAATCGAAGGCTACGAGGAACCGGAAGTGCTGGAGGCGCTGGTGCCGCTGCTGAAAGACAGCGATGCCGAGGTCAGGCTGGCAACGGCGACCACGCTGGCAGAACTGAAGGACGCATCGTCGGCGCCGTATTTGCTTCCTTATCTGGCCGACACCGATCCCGGCGTAAAAGCCGCGGCGCTGCACGCGATTCGTGCGCTCCGGGTGGATGCAGCGTTCGAACCGGCGCTGCAGGCGCTGCAAGATGAAAACGCCAACGTGCGCCGCGAAGCAGTCGGTGTGCTCGGTTACCTGAAAAAGCCAGAAGCGATCGGCGCGTTGACTAACGCTGCCGCCAATGATCCAGATCCGGATGTGCGACGTATAGCGGTCGGTGCACTTGGTTATTCCTCCGAGGTGAGCATCCAGCCGACGTTGAGCCGGGTACTAAGCGATTCCGCCTGGCAAGTGCGTGAGGAGGCGGCGACGACGATGGGCAAGCTCGGTCTGACGCTCGGTGTGCCGGATCTGGTGCGCGCCATGGAGGACGAGTTCTGGCAGGTGCGCGTGAAGGCGGCACGCAGTCTCGGCAAGCTGAAGGCCAGGGCAGGAGTCAACGCGCTGTGCGAAGCGCTGCAGCATCCGATGAGCAATTTGCGCAAGGAAGCCGTGATCGCACTGGGTGAAATTGGTGACACGCGCGCGATCGCCTTTCTCGAGCTGGCGATGAAGGACGTGGATTCAGATGTGCGCAAGCTGTCGAAGCTGGCGCTGGCCAGCATACAACTGAATGGAGGTGCGTCATGACACACGTTGTCGGTGAATCATGCATCGGCTGCAAATACACGGACTGCGTCGCGGTCTGTCCGGTCGAATGCTTTCATGAAGGGCCAAATTTCCTCGTCATCGATCCGGAAGTCTGCATCGACTGCGGCGTCTGCGTGGCCGAATGCCCGGTGGAGGCGATCTATGACGAAAAGCTGCTGCCGCCGGAGCAGAAGGAATATGTCGCGCTAAATGCACGACTGACGCTGCAGTGGCCCCTGATCACGCAGTCGACCGAGCCGCTGCCGGATGCGGACGACTGGGCCGACAAGCCGGGCAAGCGAGAACATCTGGTGGAGATGGTGTAGAAGCGCCGTTAGTGCGCCAGTTTCATCCTTTGACTAACTCTGGAAGGATTCAACATGACAGTCACGCTCTTCAAGCCGGGTCGCGCCAGCCGCGCCGTTCGTACCGCGGCACTTTCCGCCATCTTTCTGTTCACCTCGCTGGTGCATGCAAAAGACATTGTCACGATCGGCATTGGCACGCAGAACACGACGACCAACACCGTCACCGGTGGCATCGTCATCAAGGAACTGGGCCTGCTCGACAAGTATCTGCCCAAGACCGGCAAATACGCCAATATCGCATTCAAGTTCGACTGGCAGAACTTCACTTCCGGCCCGCCGGTGACGAACGGCATGATGGCCAACAAAATCCAGATCGGCATGATGGGCGACTACCCTTTGCTGATCAATGGCGCCAACGGCCAGCAAAGCAAGGGCAACGAAACGCAGCTGATCGCGGTGATCGCGTACAACGCCTTCGGCGCCGGCAATGGCGTGGTGGTGAACAAGGACAGCCCGTACTACCAACTGTCGGACTTGAAGGGAAAAAGCGTGTCCGTGCCGTTCGGCTCGGCAGCGCACGGCATGTTGCTGCAGGCGATGCAGGCGCGCGGCTGGTCGGACGACTACTGGAACCTGGTCAGCCAGACGCCGGAGATCGGCACCACCAATCTGCAGGAAAAGAAGATCGACGCGCATGCCGATTTCGTCCCCTTCGCCGAACTGCTGCCGTATCGAGGCTTTGCTCGCAAGATCTTTGACGGCGCCGAAACGAAGATCCCGACCTTTCACGGCATTGTGGTGCGCAAGGACTTCGCCGAGAAATATCCGGAAGTCGTGGTCGCCTATATCCGCGCGATGATGGATGCGGACGACTGGGTGCGCAAGAATCCCAAGCTGGCGGCAGAGAAGATCGAGCAATGGACCAAGATCGAGAAAGAGGTGGTCTACATCTTCCTCGGACCCGACGGCATTCATACGATGGACCCGACCATCAAGCCGATTCTTGTCAACGCCATCAAGACCGACTTCGGCGTGCTGCAGAAGCTGGGACGCGTGAAGCAGTTCGACGTCGATGCCTGGGTCAACGAAAGTTATCTGCGGACCGCCTTCAAACAGCGCAACCTCGACTATGACGCGCAAAAGCAGACGCTCGCCAACTATGACATCCAGGGCAAGGATCCGGTATGCAACAAGACGATCACCAATCCGAAGAACGCCGGTGAAATCTGGATCGACGGCGGCGACATCGTAGCGCTCAGTTCGCCGGTGTGCACCTTCATGGGCATCAGGAAATACCAGGGAGCTGGCAAGAAAATTGCGGTGACCTACGTATTCGACCAGGCGCTCGGCATCAAGGTATTCGCCGACAAGGCCTTCTACGCGGTCAGCGGCAGCGGCGCGAAGCTCGACATCCAGCCCTTTCTGTTGAAGAAGGATGCGGAAGCAAGCGCAGCAAAAACCGGCGGCACGGTCGCAACCTACGAGCAGGTGCTCGCCAAGATGGAGAAATGACCATGGCTCTCATAGATCGCCAACCCATGGCCCCGCCCGCGGCAGCGGCACCCTCGCATTCCGTTTCCCGTTCGCCGGTACGGCAGCCGAAGCTGGAGGCAATCCAGGGCGGTGCGGCGGCGGGCGCCGTCAACGCCGCGCCGTTCTCGCTCAAGAGCTGGCTTGAATCCGGTATCGGTACCGCCCTGCTAGGCACCTTGTCGATCTCGCTCGTCCTGCTGAGCTGGTATCTGGCAACGCGCTACAAACTCGATTTTTACGTACGCTTCGGCAACATCCCGACACCGATGGATGTGTGGCACAGCATTCTGGAAGTCAACCGCTCGACCAAGTTCCTGGTGAATATCGGGATCAGCGTACGTCGCGTGCTGCTTGGTTTCTTCGGCGCGGCGGTCGTCGGTGTTGTGCTTGGCATCATGATCGGCCGTTACCGCATCTTCCGTGCGATGACGATGCCGGCGATGGAATTGTTCCGGCCGATTCCCGCGATTGCCTGGGTACCAATGGCCATCATGCTGTGGCCGAGCAACGAGATCAGTATTGTGTTCATCACCTTCCTCGGCGCCTTCTTCCCTATCCTGATCAATACGATTCACGGAGTGGAAGAGATTGACGACGTGCTGTTCCGTGCGGCGCACAGCCTGGGCGCGAAGGAAAAGGACGTGATCCTGTACGTCGTTATTCCAGGCGCGCTGCAGCATATCTTTACCGGCCTCGCGGTCGGCATGGGCGTGGCCTGGGTCTCGCTGATCGCAGCGGAAATGATCTCTGGCCAGTTCGGTATCGGCTACTTCACGTGGGAAGCGTATTCGCTGATTTCGTATCCCGACATTGCGCTTGGCATGATCACGATCGGCGTGCTCGGTCTGTTGTGCAGCAAGGCCATCAACATCAGTTCGAAACTTGCCATGCCCTGGATGGGCGTGGCAGCGGGAGCGAGAAAATGAGTACGCAATCCCTTGCTGCACAGTCCGGCCATATCGAGGTGCGCGACCTCAACATCAGCTTCAAGGCGCGCGGCGAAACCGTGCAGGCGGTGAAGTCGGTTTCACTGAATGTACAGCCAGGTGAATTCGTTTCGCTGATCGGCCCTTCCGGCTGCGGCAAATCGACGCTGATGAACGCGGTTGCCGGATTCACGAAGTCGAACAGCGGCGTGCTGACGCTGGACGGCAAGCGCATCGACGGTCCCGGTTCCGATCGCGGCGTGGTGTTCCAGCAGTATTCGCTATTCCCGTGGATGACGGTGCGCAAGAATGTCGAGTTCGGGTTGAAGATGAAAAACATATCGCCGGCGCAGCGTGAGACGCAGGCGCGCACGCTGCTCGGTCTTGCCGGCTTGCTCGCGTTCGAGCACCACTATCCGTCCCAGCTGTCGGGCGGCATGAAGCAGCGCGTCGGCATCGTTCGCGCGCTGGCCACTAGTCCGCAGGTGCTGCTGATGGACGAGCCCTTCGGTGCGCTCGATTCGCAAACGCGTTCGGTGATGCAGGAAATCCTCACCAACATGTGGCAGCGCCTGCGCCTATCGGTATTGTTCATCACGCACGACATCGAGGAGGCGATCTTTTTGTCGGACCGCATCTACGTGATGACGGCAAGGCCGGGTCGCATCAAGGCCGAGATAAAGGTGCCGCTGCCGCGACCGCGCACGCCGGACATGATGGACACGCCGGAGTTTGCAACGATGATCCGCTCGATCAAGAAACTGATCCGCGAGGAGAGCCTGGCCGCCATGGGCAGCGAGCTTTCCGACGGCGGCTATGGCGGGCTCAGCATGGAAATCGGCCCTGAAGGAGTGGCACATGTCCTGTGACGCAATGGCCGAAATCACGGCCTATGCGCCGCTGTCGCCATGGCCCTCCGAAATCAGTCTCAACACTAAGGAGCACACACTGGAATTGGTGTGGGATGGCCAGCTGGTCGTGTTGTCGCACAAGACACTGCGCAGATCCTGTCGCTGCAGCAGTTGCGAAAGCACGCGGAGAAAAATCAACAATGTGCTGCCCGTCGCAGCCGATGTCGCGGTGTTAAAGATCGAGCCGCTTGGCTCCACTGCGTTGCAATTGTTCTTTTCCGACGGCCACGAGCGCGGTATTTATCCGTGGAGTTATTTGAAGCAGATTGCTTTCGGCCCGACTACGCATGGGTTTGCCGAAGCTTTGATGAAAGGATGGCGTGATGAGTAATTTTTATGAAGCGGAAGTCCTGTCCGTTCATCACTGGACGGATCGCCTGTTCTCATTTACCACCACACGAGAGCCCAGCTTCCGCTATCAGAGCGGGCAGTTCGCGATGATCGGCCTCGATGTGGACGGCAAGCCCTTGATGCGCGCCTACAGCATGGTCAGTCCGCATTACGAGGAACAACTCGAATTCCTCAGCATCAAGGTGCCGGATGGTCCGCTGACTTCGCGCCTGCAAAATATCAAGGTAGGCGATTCCATCCTGGTTGGCAGGAAAGCGTCGGGCACCCTGCTCAGTCAGAATCTACTGTCGGGGAAAAATCTCTACCTGCTTGGCACCGGTACCGGCCTGGCGCCGTTCATGAGCATCGTGCAGGACCCGGACATCTACGAGAAATTCGAAAAGGTGATTCTGGTGCACGGTTGCCGGCAGGTCGGAGAGTTGGCTTATCAGAAGCGGATCGCCGACGAACTGCCGAATCACGAATTCCTGGGCGAGTTCGTGTCGGAGCGCTTGATCTACTACCCGACCGTGACGCGCGAGCCGTTCGAAAACCAGGGCCGCATTCCTGAGCTTTTGCTAAGCGATCATTTTTACGAAAAGCTCGGCGTGCCGTCCTTCAACGTGGAAGATGATCGCTTCATGCTGTGCGGCAGCCCCGCCATGTTGAAGGACACGGTGGAGGTGTTGGAGATGCGCGGTCTGACGGAAGGCAACATGAGTCACCCCGGCCACTACGTGATCGAACGCGCCTTCGTCGACAAATAGCATAGCGCCGCGCGGCGCTCGATTCAGTCAATTTCTTTAATGTCCGTGCAGGCGATCGCGTGCTTGCCGAGGGGAGAGCCTGTGCTCAGTCGTCGTGCGCGCCGAGAAGAAAGGAATAAGGCATGAAGATACTGGTTGCTGTCAAACGTGTGGTTGATGCCAACGTCAAGGTCCGCGTAAAAGCGGATGAATCCGGCGTCGATCTAAATAATCTCAAGATGGCGATCAATCCGTTCGACGAGATTGCGGTGGAGGAAGCGACACGCCTGAAGGAAAAAGGTATCGCGACGGAGGTGGTGGCAGTGTCATGCGGGGTAAGTGCCTGCCAAGAGACATTGCGTGCCGCGCTCGGTATCGGCGCGGACCGTGCCGTACTCGTCGAAACCGCTGCCGAACTGCAGCCGCTTGCGGTGGCAAAGCTGCTCGCCGCCATCGCGAAAAAAGAGATGCCGCAACTGATCATCCTCGGCAAGCAAGCCATCGACGATGATTGCAATCAGACCGGGCAGATGCTTGCTGCGCTGCTTGGCTGGCCGCAGGCCACGCAGGCGTCGCATATGCGGCTGGAAAATGGCAAGGCAAGGGTCACACGCGACATCGACGGCGGCACCGAAACACTGCAACTTTCCCTACCGGCGGTCGTGACCGCCGACCTGCGTCTGAACGAACCGCGCTTTGTCAGTTTGCCGAACCTAATGAAGGCGAAGAAAAAGGCGCTGGAAGTCATTCCTGCGGTCGACCTCAACGTCGATCTTGGCCCGCGCTGGCTCACGCTAAAGGTCCAGGAGCCGCCGCAGCGCCAGCCCGGCGTGCGGCTGCGCGATGCTGCTGAACTGGTGGAGCGTTTGCGGCATGAAGCGACGACCATCTGAATCGAACATTCTTTCAACGGAGCCATCATGACTGCCCTTGTAATTGCAGAACACGACAATGCCGCACTGAAGCCGTCCACCCTGCATACGATCACGGCGGCGACGCAGTGCAGCGCTAACGTGCATGTACTAATTACCGGACACCATTGTTATGCCGCGGCAGAAGCGGCTGCCCGTATTCAGGGCGTCGGCAAGATACTGGTGGCGGACGCCGCGCATCTGGCCGATGGCTCGGCCGAGAACGTCGCGGAACAGGTGCTGGCACTGGCGCTGACCGCGCTGTATTCCCATGTGCTGGCACCGGCTACAACGTATGGCAAGAATGTCTTGCCACGCGTAGCGGCGCGACTCGATACGGGGCAGATTTCCGAAATCAGCAAGGTATTGTCGCCGGATACTTTCGAGCGCCCGATTTATGCGGGCAATGCGATTGCGACCGTGAGGGCGACCGGTGCGATCAAAGTTCTGACAGTGCGGCCGGTCAGCTTCGAGCAGGCGAAGGTAGGCGGTCTGGCGCAGATAGAGAGCGTGGCGCCGCTTGCCGATCTCGGCTTGTCGCATATCGTCTCACGTGAACTTTCCGATTCATCTCGTCCGGAACTGACGTCTGCGCGCGTGGTGATCGCCGGCGGCCGCGGTCTTGGTTCCAGCGATAATTTCAAGCTGCTGGAACCGCTGGCCGACAGCTTGAACGCAGCCTTGGGCGCGTCGCGTGCAGCAGTCGATGCGGGGTTCGTGCCCAACGAC
>Ga0310811_10008325_pt1 | contig 13332 bp, 15 predicted proteins | sample YCmetagenome_FD_207642 | JGI IMG/M metagenome (GOLD analysis project Ga0310811, IMG submission 207642) | Soil microbial communities from experimental microcosm in Duke University, North Carolina, United States - YC | ecosystem: Engineered > Artificial ecosystem > Soil microcosm > Unclassified ...
CCGGCAGCACGACGTCCGCACGGCGCAGGCCCGACGGGACGGCGAAGGTGAGGATGACGCCGCCCATCGGGTTGAGCGCCACGTCAAGCAGGTGTCCTCGGTAGACGTTGAGCCTGGAACGCAGCTGATCAAGCTCGGTCAGTACGGCCTGGGCCGCCGCGACCGGCAGGCCCGCTATCTCGACGTCGAGGCCCGGGTGGTGCTCACCCGGCGACTGGACCATAAGGATGTAGCGGCCTCGGGTGTCGGTGACGAGCAGCAACGCCAGCTTGAGGCAGCCCAGGGTCGAGTCGGGCCCGTTGGGGAGGTCGACAAGCGTCGGTGCTATCAGCCGCAGCTCCGGCAGCCCCTCGGCACTGACGATCTGCTGCAGCTGCAGCATGTAGTGCGGCGGCAGCAGGAGGCCGCGGACGTCTACGGTGCGGCCGGGCTCCACCGACCACGCGTTGAGCGCGGTCTGCAGGTTGACGTGCTCGAACACCGGCAGGTCACGGCTGACGACGGAGTGCTCAAGGCCGTCGGGGCCGAGGAAGTCCGCGACAAGACGGGCGGCTTCGTTGACCCTGCCGTCGGTGTCAGCGCGGTGGATCCAGTCAAGGAAGGAACGGAAGGCGGCGGCGAATTCGCGGGCCTCCCCGTCGGGCGCTTGGGCCGGCATGAGTCCAGCCTAGCGACCCGCTCTCCCGGGAAGATAGCCAATTTCCGCCTCGCGCCATATCGCGAAATCCGCCGCAGGCATGGAGCCGCGCTGAACAGGTCAGGAGGCGCCGGGCGGGAAGTCGGCGGCCTCGGTGCCGGGCAGGGTCATCCGGTCATTTCTAGCGCGGAAACCTCAGCCACGGCAGGCCGGTAAGATCCAGTGAGGCCAGATGATGCCCTGGCGTGGACGCGCAGCTTCCCGAACCGCCTCAGCTGAGGCTGATGGCTTCTGGTCGGAGTCTCGCGTGTCTGAGGAGTTGTTCGCGTGCCTGAGCCAGCCGCCTCTAGTGCCTCTCCTGTGTTCAGCCTGGCTGACGCCGTCCCCGCAGCAGGCACCTCCAGTCCCCCGCGGCCACCGGGCCGCGCCCGGCCGACGGTGCCGCGCCCGGACGGGCGGACCGTCGCGGCGATCTTCGCCGGCGGCGCGCTTGGGACCCTGGCGCGGGCCGCGCTCGCCCAGGCGTTCCCGCATTCGCCGACCTCGTGGCCGTGGCCGACGTTCGCGGTGAACATCGTGGCCGCGTTCCTGCTCGGATACTTCGTGACGCGACTGCAGGAACGGCTGCCGCTGTCGAGCTACCGGCGGCCGCTGCTCGGCACCGGGGTGTGCGGCGGGCTGTCCACGTTCTCCACGATGCAGGTGGAGATCCTGAAGATGATCAGCGCGGGCGCCTGGGGCCTTGCCGTCACGTACGCGGCCGTCAGCATCGTGGTGGGGTACGCGGCGCTGCACCTGGCGACCGCCCTGGTGCGAAGGGTGCCCGTGGTCAGAGGACCCGTGGTTAGAGGAACGGCGCGGGGATGAGCATTTTGGTCTGGGTCGCGGTCGTGCTGATCGGCGGGGCGGGCTCCGTGCTGCGGTTCTACGTGGACGGGTTCGTCGGGTCGGCCTTCCGCACCGGCTTCCCGTACGGGACGCTGGTCGTGAACCTGTCGGGCGCGGTGCTCCTCGGGCTGATCACCGGGCTCGCCCTGGCCGGCGACGCCGCGCTGCTCGCGGGCACGGCGGCGGTCGGCTCGTACACGACGTTCTCTACCTGGATCCTGGAAACCCAGCGCCTGACCGAGGAGCGCCAGCACCGCAAGGCGGTCGCGAACATCGTCGTCAGCCTGGTGCTCGGGGTCGCCGCCGCCGCGCTCGGCCGCCTGATCGGGGCGCAGCTGTGAACGAAGAGGCGATCAAGCTCACCAGCTACTTCGGGGAGCGGCAGCGGGTGGCGGGTGACGGGTTCGCCGCCGACGCGCTGCTCGACCAGTACGGCCGGCACGAGGTCGCCACCAGCATCCTGCTACGCGGCGCGGAGGGCTTCGGCGCTAAGCGGCATCCACGCACGGACATGTCGCTGACCCTGTCGGAGGACCTGCCGCTGATCGCGGTCGCGGTCGACAGCCGGGCACGGATCGAGCCACTCGTCTCCGCTACCGCAGAGATCACCGGAACGGGCCTGGTCACGCTGGAGCGGGCCCGGCTGCTATGCGATGACATCGAACCCGGCGACATCGAGGCGGTTACGCCCTATTACGGCGAGGACCAAGAGACCAAGCTGACCATCTACCTGGGCCGCCAGGAACGCACGTACCGGATGCCCGCCTTCATGGCGGTCTGCGACCTGCTGTACCGGCGCGGCATCGCCGGGGCGACCACGCTGCTCGGCGTCGACGGGACCGCGCACGGCACCCGGCAGCGGGCGGCCTTCTTCAGCCGCAACGCAGGCACGCCGATGATGGTGATCGCGGTCGGCGCCGGGGCGCGCATCCTGCGGGTCCTGCCGGAGCTCGGCGGGCTCCTGCAGCGGCCGCTGCTGACGCTCGAGCAGGTACGGATCTGCAAGCGGGACGGGGAACTGCTCGCGACGCCCGCCGCCCTGCCCGCCGCGGACGCCAGCGGCATGCCGGTCTGGCACAAGCTCATGGTCTACACGTCCGAGGCCGCGCTCCACGACGGGCAGCCCGTGCACCGCGCGATCGTCCGGCGGCTGCGGGCGGCGGGCCTTTCCGGGGCGACCACGCAGTGCGGCATGTGGGGCTTCCACGGCGACTATCCGCCGCACGGCGACCGCCTGCTGCAGGCCGGCAGGCGCGTCCCGGTGGTCACCATCGTGATCGACTCCCCCGAGCGCATCGCCGCCGCCTTCGCGATCGTCGACGAGCTCACCGCGGAGCAGGGCCTGGTGACCAGCGAGTGGGTGCCTGCCATGCAGCCGGGCGGGGCCGGCCACCAGCAGGCCCCGCTGCGGAAGTAGGCCGGCGTCTGATCGCCGGTGCCAGCAGCACGCCTTGTTGACACGCTCTCCCGCCTGAAGGTGGGAGATTCAGCCCGTGCCGCTTCACGCGGCACCTCTGCGGCTTCCCGCTTCATCGGCCTGCGCCAGCGTTTCCGCTGGTCTTACCTGGCCTCCACGGACGTTTAGGGCCTCCCTGCGTCCCAGGGCGGCGATGTTCTTAGCGGCGTTCACGTCCCGGTCGTGAACAGTCCGGCATTCATGGCACGTCCACTCGCGGACGCTCAGCGGCTTGGGGCCGTCTTTTACCCCGCACGCGGAACACACCTGGCTGGTGGGTTCGAACCGGCCGGCCTTCCGGAACTCCCGGCCGTAAAGCTTCGCCTTGTACTCCAGCATGCTCACGAACGCGGACCATCCCGCGTCGTGGACCGACTTGGCCAGCTTCGTCCGCGCGAGCGCTTTCACCGCAAGGTCTTCCACGGTCACCGCTTGGTTTTCGCGGATGATCCGGGTGGAGAGCTTGTGGTGGAAGTCCCGCCGCGCGCCGGTGACGCGGGCGTGTGCCCGCGCGACCTTCACGCGGGCCCTGTCCCTGTTCGCTGATCCCTTCTGCTTGCGGGAAAGGTCCCGCTGCGCTCTCTTGAGCTTCTTCTCCGCGCGGCGCAGGAACTTCGGCGCGGCGACCTTCGTGCCGTCGTCCATGACCGCGAAGTGGCCGAGGCCGAGATCGATGCCGCACTCGGCGTCCGTCTCCGGCAGCGGCCGCGGTTCCGTCTCGATGACAAACGAGGCGAAGAACCGGCCTGCCGCGTCCCGGATCACCGTCACCGACGACGGAGCGGACGGGAGCGCACGCGACCAGCGGACGGGAACGTCCCCGATCTTCGGCAGCCTGAGCCGCCCGTCACCGAGGACCTTCAACCGGGCGTTGGCCGTGAACCGGACCGACTGCCTGCTGTCCTTGCGCGACCGGAACCGGGGCGGTGCGACCTTCGGCCCTTTCCGCTTGCCGGTGAGCGAGTTGAAGAAGTTCCGGTAGGCCTCGTTCAGGTCCGCGAGAGCCTGCTGGAGCACCACGGCGGACACCTCGCCGAGCCCGCCCGCTCTGGTGTCCCCTTGACAGCGGTCAACCGCGCGGACATCGCCGCGTCCGTGATGTACGGCTCCCCGGCCGCGTGCGCGGCCTTCCTGGCGGCGAGCGCGTCGTTGAACACCACCCGCGCGCACCCAAACGCCCTAGCCAGTGCCAGCGCCTGGCCAGGCGTCGGGTAGAGGCGGTAGGAGTACCGGAGCTGCACAGCCTAATTATGGTTGGCCTCATGGCCGAATATGAGGACATACGCACTGGCAGACACTGTGTTTTCATGCTGCACGCGCACTTGGTCTTCGTCACGAAGTACCGGCACCCTGTCTTCGCGGCGCGTCACCTTGAGCGGATGGAGCAGATCATGCGCGACGTGTGCACGGACTTCGAGACGAAGCTGGCCGACTTCAACGGCGAGTCCAGTCACGTGCACCTGCTGGTGAACTTCCCGCCCAAGGTCGCTCTCTCCCGACCGGTCAACTCGCTGAAGGGCGTGTCCTCGCGGCGGATGCGGCAGGAATTCCCCGACCTGCGCCGCCACTACTGGCGCGCGAACTGGCTCTGGTCCGCCTCGTACTTCGCCGCGTCGGTCGGCGGCGCACCCATCTCGGTCCTGCGCCAGTACATCGAGCAGCAGAACAGGCCCGCCTAACGGCGGCCCTGTCCTGGCCGCTCTCACCACCGGCCTGAAGGCCGGCGCACTAGCGGCCATCTTGGTAGCGTAAAAGGATGTTCCGTGTGCTGGACGACCGGCCGGGCTCGCATGCCGCGGTGAGCGTTGCCCGTCCCGGCCCGCTGCGGGTGTACGCCCATGTCCGGACAAGCGCGGATGCCGCCGACCTGACCGGGCTGCGCGTGCTGCTGACCGCAGACCTGCTGGTCCGGGCCGCCGAACTGGGCGGACTGCAGGTGCTCGCCATGTGGGCGTTCACCGGCGAGCCCGCGTGGGAGGGCGCTGTCGAGCGTGCCGCCGCCGATCTCGGCATCCACCCGCCTGCCCTGCCCGCCGCTGAGCTCGCCAAGGCCTGGCCGGGCGGTCCGGCAGACGTGCACGTAGCGGAGGACGATGCCGTCGGCCGCGATGACCGCGGCGGCGTCCTGGTCCGTGCCGCCGCCGCGCGGCTGCTTCCGGACGCCCACTCGGGCGGCGCGGCCGCGAGCACGCTGGGCTGGCATGACCCGCTCGCGGTCCGGCTCGCGCTGATGTCCTCGCCGCGGCATCAGCCGACCGAGCTCACCGCCGACGAGCTAGCCGGGGCGGCGCAGACGCTGGGCGAATGGCGGCGCTGTGTGGCCAGGTGGGCGGAATCCCCCTCGGGTGCCATCCCAGAGCCGGTCGCTGCTACGATCCGGGCGGCCTTCGGCAATCTGGACATCAGTGCGGTGCTGGCACTGCTCAGCGACCTGGCGACCGACGAGTCCGTGCGGCCAGGTCCTCGGTTCGAGACGTTCGTCTACGCGGACCGCGTCCTTGGCCTGGACTTGCCACGCGACATCGGCCGCTGACCCGCTGGTGAGAATCGCCCAGGCTGTGCCCGGTGGCACCCTTAGGCCGACTGGTGCACGGCGGGCCGGTACCCCATCCGGATGGTATCCACGGTGGAGCGCGGGGTCAGCACTGCCGCCGGTCCGTCGAACAGGTCCCGTCGGTCGGCGTACCCGGCAGGTGTCCACCGGTGCAGTTCGCCGTTATACAGGAGCCAGTACTCGTCTTCCCGCACGATGAAGGCACCGTCCGGGAGATCGCGCAACAGCGCCGGATAGGTCACGCGGGCGCCATTGACCGGACAGCGCTGCCCGTGCAGTACCAGATCGATGTCATCGGCCGCGGGCCTCGCTCGCAGTCCGAGAGCCGCTGTCCATGCTGTCCGGAACGACTCGTAATCGGCGTGGCGGCATTCGGCACACGGCCGGTGTCCCGCGGCCAGCGCGACCGCCTCGTCAAGGAAGAACAGCTCGGTGTAGCGCCTCGGCTGCATGATCTGCCGTCGACGACCGCGGAATTCCAGCACACAGACGAGCCAGCGCCGGACCTGATGACGTCGGACAAGAACGAGGTCGTCGTTGTGCAGCACTCCCCTGTTGCCGTACATCGTCCCGCGGTACTCGGTGGCGATCAGGTCGCCAGCGGGTGTCACCCGGTTCCGCAGCGGATGGGCGAGCGCCGTGCGCCGGTTGTCTTCAGGCGCACGGCGGTCATGGGCCCCGGGCGCCCCGGTCATCTCGTTGGTCATCCTTTCAGTGCAGCAGTTCCCAGCGGGCCAGTCTGGCGGGTTTAAGACGGCACCGTCATCCGGCATCGCCATCTGGTGCGCACTGGCCGGCAAGCCCTGCCTCGGCGCACGGCACCGCGGTCAGCGCGCCGCCCGCGGCCAGGCCCTGGAACGCAGCAGCCGCAGGCCGTTGAGGCCGACGATGACGGTGGAGCCCTCGTGGCCGAGGACGCCGAGCGGAAGCGGGAGGTGCCCCGCCAGGTCCCACGTGACCAGGGCCGCGATGATGACCGCGGCGATCACGAGGTTCGCGGCGACGACCCGGCGGGCGCGGCGGGCCAGGGCAATCACCGCTGGGATGGCGGACAGGTCGTCGCGGGTGATGACGAGGTCAGCGGTATCCAGGGCTAGGTCGGAGCCTGCCCGGCCCATGGCGGCCCCGGCGCTCGCAGCGGCCATGGCGGGCGCGTCGTTGATGCCGTCGCCAGCCAGCAGCACGCTGCGGCCGCTGGCTTCAAGGTCGCGGACGGCCCGCACCTTGTCGTCCGGCAGCAGCCCGGCCCGGACGTCCGTGATCCCAGCCTGCGCGGCCAAGCGAGCGGCGGCGCGCTGGTTGTCGCCGGTCAGCAGCACCGGCGCGGTGCCGGTGACGGCAGTGATCTGGGCGATCGTCGCGGCGGCCTCCGCGCGGATCCGGTCGGCGATGCCGAGCACCGCTGCGGGGACGTCGTCGACGAGCACGACGGCCGCCGTCTGGCCGTCTTCCTCCAACGCCGCGACCTCGGCCGCCACGGCGGATGTTACCGGGGCGGGTAGGTGGGCGGGGCTGCCAACCTCGACCCGGTGCCCGCTTACGGTCGCGGCAATGCCCCGGCCCGGCAGCGCAGTGAACCCCGTGGCGGGCTGGAGCTGCAGGCCGACGTCGCGCGCGGCGGTAACGACCGCCCGGCCGAGTGGGTGCTCCGACGGGTTCTCCGCAGCCGCGACAAGCGCCAGGATCTCCCGCTCACCGCGCCCGGCGCCCGGCGGCAGCCTGATGGCGGTCAGCCGAGGGGTGCCCTCGGTCAGGGTGCCCGTCTTGTCAAACGCCACGATGCCGGTCCCCGCCACCTGTTCCATGGCAACGGCGGACTTGACCAGGACGCCGTGCCGGCCGGCGTTGGCCATCGCGGCCAGCAGCGGCGGCATCGTGGCGAGCACCACCGCGCACGGCGACGCGACGATCATGAACGTCATGGCGCGCAGCAGCGCCGGCTGGAGCGCCTCCCCCGCCAGCAGCGGGACAGCGAAGAGCAGCACCGTGGCGGCGACCATGCCGACCGAGTACCGCTGTTCGATCTTCTCGATGTACAGCTGGGCGCGGGCCTTGGTCCCCGATGCCTCCGCCACCATGGCCACGATCCGGGCGATCACCGTGTCCGCCGCCGCGCGGCTGACCCTGACCGTGAGCGCACCGGTCCCGTTCAGCGTCCCGGCGAACACTTCGCCGCCGGGTTCCTTCGCGGCTGGCATCGGCTCGCCGGTGATGCTCGCCTGGTCAACCTCGCTCGCCCCGTCCACCACCTGGCCGTCGGCGGCGATCCGTTCGCCAGGGCGCACCAGGATGACGTCGCCGACACCGAGGGAGGCCGCGTCGACCTGCTCTTCCGAGCCGTCAGCGGTGAGCCGGGTGGCGTGGTCCGGCGCGAGGCCGAGCAGGCCGCGCACCGCCTGCGCGGTGCGGTGCGTGGCGACCGCCTCGAGCGCTCCCGAGGTCGCGAAGATCACGATCAGCAGCCCGCCGTCGAGCACCTGCCCGATCGCCGCCGCGCCGATCGCCGCGGCCACCATCAGCAGGTCCACGTCCAGGACCCGGCCCCGCAGTGCCCGGACCCCGGCCAGCCCTGGCTCCCAGCCGCCTGCCGCGTAGCACGCCAGGAACAGCGCCCAGCACAGCCAGGCAGGCCCGCCCGCCATCCGGGCGGCGAGCCCGGCCGCGAACAGTGCGGTGGCTACCGCTGCCCAGCGCACCTCCGGGAGCGACCATGCGCCCGGGTCACGCGGCCGGATCGCGGCCGCCACCCGGTCCCCAGCCGTACGGGGGCCAGCCAGGGTAGTGGTCATGACGGCCTCACAGGATCAAATGAACAGGTATTCATACGTTCATTAGGCTATCATCGTGGCCATGGGACACAAGGCAGCGCAGCCACGGGGCGGACAGGCGCCCCCGGCGGCACTCGACGCCGCATCGGCGACGCTGGTGGCGCAGACCATGCAGGCGCTGGCCGCTCCGAGCCGCCTGCTGATCCTGGCGCGGCTACGCCGCGAGCCCTGCTCCGTGACCCAGCTCGCCGCCGACATCGGCATGGAGCAGTCCGCGGTCTCTCACCAGCTCCGCATACTCAGGCACCTCGGCCTAGTCGCGGGCACCCGGCACGGCCGGGCCACCGTCTACGCTCTGTACGACGACCACGTCGCCAAGCTCCTGGACGAGGCGGTGTACCACAGCGAGCACTTGCGCCTCGGCCTGCCCGACCATCACGCCCAGGACCTCGGGGGCACCCAAGACCACGAGGTCCCCGTCACCGCCTGACGTCTCCAAGCGCATCCGTCCCGACCGACTGGACCGTCCCGCTGATGCTTACCCTCCCTGATGACCAGGCTCGGGCACGGCTGCTCCGCCGCGGGTTCGCCCTCGAGTACGCAACGCTCGGCTGGAACGTGGCCGGGATCGCCGTCCTCGCCGTTGCCGCGATTGCGGCACGGTCGGTCGCGCTGGCCGGCTTCGGGCTCGACTCGCTGATCGAGATCGGCGCCTCTGTCGTCGTGGTCTGGGAGTTGTCCGGCACCGGCGAGGACCGGCAGCACCGGGCACTGCGGCTGATCGGCTTCGCCTTCGCCGCCCTGGCTCTCTACCTGCTGGTCCAGTCAACCGCCGTACTCATCGCTGGCTATCACCCGCGCCACTCGGTCGCCGGGATCGCCTGGACGGCGGTGACCGCCGCCGTCATGTTCGCCCTAGCCGCGGGCAAGGCCAAGACGGGGAGGGCGCTTGACAACCCGGTCCTGCGCACTGAGGGCCGGGTGACCACCGTCGACGGGATCCTCGCCGTCGCGGTCCTGGCCGGCCTCGCCCTCAACGCGGCGGCGGGATGGTGGTGGGCCGACCCCGCGGCCGGCTACGTCCTCGTCTACTACGCCGCCCGCGAGGTACGGGAAATCTTCTCCCCCGACCGCCAGTAGGGCGCCAGCGACTCCGGGCGGAACGTGCCGTGACAAGGGCCCTACGGCCCTGCCGCGGCACGCCGCCGGGAAGCAGGCTGGCATACGGCGAGAGGAGAAGATCATGACGTCGTTCACGGTGGCCGAATTGTCCGCGCTCGAAATCCTTGACTCACGCGGGCGGCCGACGCTGGCCGTCGCCGTTACCCTCGGCGACGGGACCACAGCCAGGGCAGGGGTACCGTCCGGCGCGTCCACCGGATCCCGTGAGGCGGTGGAACTGCGCGACGGCGACAAGTCCCGGTACGGGGGCAAAGGCGTCCTGGCGGCGGTGTCCAGTGTCAACGGCGAGCTCGCCGACCTGCTACGCGGCCGGCCCTGGGACTCGCTGGCGGCAGCGGACCACGCGATGATCGCCCTAGACGGCACCTCGAACAAGGGCAGGCTCGGCGCGAACGCCACCGTGGGCACCTCGATGGCGCTTGCCCGCGCGCTTGCCTCGTCCGCGCGCCTGCCCCTGTGGCGGTGGCTCGTCCCGGACGGGGTCACCCCGTCGCTGCCGGTGCCGCACTTCAACGTGCTGAACGGCGGCGTGCACGCCCCGAACGAACTGGACTTCCAGGAGTTCATGATCGCCCCGCTGGGCGCCCCGTCGATGGCGGAGGCCGTGCGGGCGGGCGCGGAGGTGTACGCCGCGCTGCGCACGGAGCTAACCAGGCGCAAGCTGTCGACCGGCCTCGGCGACGAGGGCGGCTTCGCCCCCGAGATCAGCGAACCCGAGGAAGTCCTCCGGCTCCTCGTCCAGGCGATCGGCGACGCCGGGTACACGCCAGGCCGCGAAGGCGTATCCATCGCGCTGGATCTGGCGGCTTCGGAGTTCCGGCAGGCCGACGGGCGCTACCGGGTGGCCGGAGACCTGGTGTCCAGCGGTCAGCTGATCGACCGCCTCTCGGTCATCGTCGACGAGTTCCCGGTGCACCTGATCGAGGACGGCCTGGGCGAGGACGACGAAATGGGCTGGACTGAGCTCACCAGGCGGCTCGGCGGCAAGGTCGAGCTCGTCGGCGACGACAACTTCTGCACGAACCCGGCGATCATCACCAGCGCCATCGGGTACGGGATCGCCAACGCCTCGCTGATCAAGCTCAACCAGATCGGCACCGTCACCGAAACCCTGGAAGCCATGGCGGTCTGCCGCAGGGCCGGGTACCGGCAGTTCGTCTCGCACCGCTCGGGCGAGACCGAGGACACGTTCATCGCCGACCTCGCCGTCGGCACCGGCAGCGGCCACCTCAAGTCGGGTGCACCTGCCCGCGGCGAGCGCACCGCCAAGTACAACCGGCTGATCGAGATCGCCGCGGCCGCACCCGAGCTACGCTACGGCTTCGGCTGACACCGCCGCTGATCTCAGGTCATGAGCCGTTCCGGCAGCGGGAGCCCCGCCAGGTCTTCGCGGGTGAGCGGGCCGGCCGGCGGGACCCCGATCGTCTCCATCCAGTCCATCAGCTGACGGGTGTGCTGCGCGGTGTGCCACACGGCCCGCTCGAACACCTCGTGCAGCGTGCGGTGGCCCCACGAGGTCGCCAGCACGCGGTCGAATGGGTCGTCGAAGCCGTACGTGTCCCACCAGGTGGTGAGCATCGTGGCGGTGTCGGCGGTGAAGGCCAGCAGCTCCGCGCGGGTGCCCGTGGTCGACAGGTCTGCCGGCGGGCGGCCGGAGTTGTCGAAGCTCTCCTGGTCGTAGGCGTCGACAAAGTAGCGCATGATCGAAGCCGCGTGCGCGATGAGGAAGCGGACCGAGCGGTTGTTGTCCGGCGAGCGGTAGTCGAGGTGCTCGCCGGCCAGCTGGCTGGTGAACCGCTGCAGCGCCGTGATGACGGTGTCGTACTTCGCCTTCATCACCGCCGGGGACAGCATCTCCGGCGGGTCGTAGTCGTAGCCGATGAGCGCGGCGATCCCGACCAGGTCGAGTCCCTGGACCCCGCGCTCGCCCACGGCGACGGCCGGCGCGCTCACGCCGATCCGGTCGAGCTTGGCCATGCGGCCCGGCGCATCCGCGAGGTTGACCGACTCGAACGCGAAGCCGGTCCGCTCAATGAATTCCTTCATTCGCAGGCAGCTGCTGCAGCCTGGCACCCAATAGACCTCGATGGCCTGCGCCGGGGTGATCTGGGCACTGTCCGTCATCGTTCCTCCGGTTCCCGAACGTCGTTGCTTCGGCGCGGCGCGGTCACTCGGCGGACCCTAGGCGCCGCAAGATCGGCAATACGGCCTGCAACTGCCCGCGTTCCTCTGCGGTGAGGCCGTCAATCATGTGCGCCAGCCATTCCTGCCGCCGCTCGCGCTCAGCGTGGACAATGTCCCGCCCGGCTTGCGTCGTGGTCAGTACCGTTTGGCGGCCGTCGTCGGGATTGCGCTGCCGGTCGATGAAGCCGCGCTCTTCGAGGGTCGTGATGACCCTGGTCAGCGACGACGGGCGCAGGTTTTCCAACTGCGCGAGGGCACTGGGCGAGAGTGGCTCCCGGAGTTCGATCGTAGCGAGGGCGAGCAGCGGCGACAGCCCAAGTGACTCGTCAACACGCTGCGAACGCAGCCGCCGCGAGAGCTTCATGACCGCGCCCCGCAACGAGGCGGCCAGCTCCGCGCTCGCGGGTGAGGCGAGCTTCGTCATCCGGGGAGTCAACGGCAGTCAAACGCCTAGGTAGTTGGCGAGTTCGGCGAGCAGCACGCGCTTGTTGCGCGCGCCGTGGATCTTCTTCACGACGTGGCCGTCTTTGAAGATGAGCAGCGTGGGGACGCTCATGACGCCGAGTCGCGTGGCGGTCTGCGCGTGCTTGATGGTGTCGAGCCGTCCCACTTTCAGCGTGCCCTGCCGCTCGGCGGCGATCTCGCGGATGACCGGCTCCAGCGCGACGCACGGGCCGCACCATGCGGCCCAGCAGTCGACCAGGTACGGCTCGCCCGACGCGACGACCTCGGCGTCAAAGGTGTCGTCGGTGAGCGTCCGCACGACGTCGCTGGTTGACTCGCCCATGATCGAACCGTAACGCCGAACTAGTTTGTACGCAATACGAAATATTTGACGGAGCGACAGGCGGCTGGCACTGGCCGCAGGCCAGCGGGCGGCCACGCTGGGTCAGGTGCCTGGGGGAAATACGTAGGACAAATGCGGCGGGACGTGCGGGCCGACCTCAAGGACGATCTCCGCGTGCCGGGTGAGCGGTACCGCGGCCGGCGCGCCTGGCCAGCGCCTGCCGTTGACATACACGGTGACCTTGGTTCCGGCTTGGGCATCGAACGAGGTCAGCCGCGTTGGTGAGAGCGGCTGTCCCCACGAGCGGAAGAGCGTCCCGAGCGTGAGGCTGGCGCCGGGGCGGACGAGCACGAGCCCGGTCGGGTCGAGGGTTACCAGCGTGCCGTAGCAGTTGGCGCTGGTGATCCGGCCGTCGAGGAGGGTCTGCGGCGGCTTGACGCCGATCCCCGCGGGAAGCAGCAGCACGCGGTCGGCGGCGAACACCTCCACGTGGACGCCGTCGCGCGGGCCGAGTGCGGGCGTACACTGCCCGGCCACCGGGCCGGTCGCGGGCGGGTGGAAGCGCGGGCCGGCGCCAAGCGGGCGCGCCTGGGCCAGCAGCGACGACGGGATCGACGTCGCGGCGGGGCCGCTGGGCGATGCCATTGGACCGGCCGTCGTGGGGGCAGACCCGCACGCCTGCACCGCGGGCGCCGTAACGGCGAGCAGGATGATCAGCGCCGCCCGCGCGATTCCGTTTCGCGTCGCGCCGCCTCCGTCCCGTGTCCGCCAGCCCCGGGCAGGCCGGCCCGATCAGAGTAGCGGGGAACTTTCCGCGCACGAGACGGCACTACTAGGGCGTGACGCATCAGTCTTCCCTCAAGGCCGCTGCCGCAC
>Ga0310811_10008326_pt1 | contig 13330 bp, 13 predicted proteins | sample YCmetagenome_FD_207642 | JGI IMG/M metagenome (GOLD analysis project Ga0310811, IMG submission 207642) | Soil microbial communities from experimental microcosm in Duke University, North Carolina, United States - YC | ecosystem: Engineered > Artificial ecosystem > Soil microcosm > Unclassified ...
CGTCGCGCATGCGGTCGGCGTCCATCTCACGGCCGCGGGCGGCGATCAGGTCGTCCCAGAGCTGCGGCTCGTCGTTGAAGAAGCGTCTGCCGCAGCCGCGCAGCGCGTCGGCCAGCCGCGTGAACTCGGCGAGCAGCAGCTCGGGCTCGAGCATCGCGTCGTAGAGGCCGTGGACGCGCTGGGGGAATTGGTCGCGGACCTCGAGCGCGTGCAGCTCCTCGATGGCGAACGTCCCCACCCTCGCACAGCCGATCTCGAGGTGGAGCTCGAGACGGAGCGGCGCGATCGAGAGGGCGACCTCGCGGCGGCTCTCGGCGTCGATCGCGCTCGCACGGTAGACGACCGCAGCATGCACGCCGTCGCCGTCGCCGCCGCGCTCGATGGCGCGGCGCGTGCGAGCGAAGCCATGCTCGTCGACGAGGAAGCGAAACGCCTCCTCCTCGCACACGCAGAACGACTCGTCGAAGGTCATGGCGACAAGCGCCGGGCTCGGAGGTCGGCCATCGCTCCGTCTCGACCGAACCGACGCGAGGACGGGGCGTCGTATCGTGCCGAAGCCGGTGCGCCAGCGCGCGCCGCACCGGTGCCCGGCTGTCCATTACGGCACACACGAGCGGCACGGGAACGCTTGCGTTGGATCGCATGGCCTCGCATGGCCGGCGGGCGCCGGCGCGCGCCCGCGCGCCTGCCGACGAACGGCGCTCGCCGTCGATCCGTCGCGTCGCCGCGGCATGTCAGAAGCCCGCCCATTGGCCCTGCCCTCTTGTCTGGTACTGGACAGATCGTTGCATTCTGTCCATGCATGGACTAGGCTGCGGGACGCCTCCCGGGCTTCCGACACCGCCAACGACATGAGCGCTCTCCTCAAGGCGGCCCCAGCAGCCGTCGACCTCACCTCCGCCCGCGCCGCCGGCGCCGCGCTGCGCACGTTCTTCCGCCTTGCCGACGCCTGGGACCTCACGGGCGCCGAGCAGGCGACGCTGCTCGGCGTCGCCCGCGCAACGCTGTACCAGTGGAAGCAGGGCAAGGTCGGTCCGCTCGACCGCCATGTTCTCGAGCGGCTGTCGCACGTGTTCGGGATCTATTCGTCGCTGCAGATCCTCTTCCCGGCGTCGGGCCGCGCCGAGGAATGGATTCGCAAGCCCAACAGCGCGCGCGTGTTCGGCGGCCGCTCGGCGCTCGAGCGCATGCTCGGCGGCCAGGTCTCCGACCTCTTCGTCGTCCGCGAGTACCTCGACGCGCAGCGCGGCGGCAAGGCATGAGCGTTGCGCAAGAAGCCGAGGCCGAAGCGAAGAAAGCTTCGGCAACGCCGGCAACGCCGGCGCGTGGGTCGGCGACGATCGATCCCGAGACCGTGCCGGTGCGCCGCGTCACGTGGCGGCCGTCGTACCGGCTGATTCCGTCGCGCTATCCGACCGTCGGCCTCTACGACGCGATCGCCGATCCGGCCGACCTCGACGTCGTCTTCGCGATCGAGGCGCTCGCCAATCCACGCATTCGCGACGAGCTCGGCGAGATCACGCTCGTCGCCAAGGACGAGCGCGTCACCGGCCCCGGAGCGACTCCGGTGATGGCGGCTTTCACGCATCTCAACAAGGACGGTTCGCGCTTCTCCGCCGGCGCGTACGGCGTCTACTACGCCGCGCACTCGCTCGAGACGGCGATCGCCGAGGTGAGCCACCATCGCGCGGTCTTCCTGCGCAGCACCGAAGAGCCGGCGATCGACATCGACCTGCGCCTCGTCACCGCCAACGTCGAGGCCGACCTGCACGATCTCGCCGAGCCCGGCGAGGCGGCGAACGCGGCAAACCGCTTCGCCGCCGCGCTCGACCCCGACGACTACGCGCCGTCGCAGGCACTCGGCCGCGCGCTGCGTGCGGTCGAGAGCTGGGGCATCCGCTATCCGAGCGTGCGCCATGCCGGCGGCGAATGCGTCGGCATCTTCCGGCCGCGTGCGCTTCGTCACGCCAAGGCGGCGGGTCACTACGCGCTGTGCTGGGACGGCAGCCGCTTCACCCACTGGTACGAGAAGCGACCGCCGCACGCCGTCGGGTGACGAAGGCGCGGCCGGCGCGACGTCGTTCACGCCGCACGCCTTCGCCGCTGCGCTTGCTTACATCTTCGCCCGGCGCCGGCGGCGACCATGGGCGGCAGCGCTCTGCGTTCGCTGCATGCTCCACCTCGCGCTCGTCTTCGTCCATTTCCTCGCCGCCGCGCTCGCGCTCGGCGCGATCGTCGCGACCGACCTGAGGCTGCTCTCGAAGCTCGCGCAGGACCGCGTCCGGATCGCGCCGCCGAACGCGTTCGTGTCGCGAATCGTCGTCGTCTCGCTCGCGGTTCTCTGCGCGACCGGCGCGGCGATCGTCGCGCAGGCGGCGTTCTTCCGCATCGACGAGCTCGCGAATCCGAAGCTGCACGCCAAGCTGCTGCTCGTCGTCCTGCTCGTCGCGAACGCGTTCGTGCTGCACCGCTTCACATTTCCGCGGCTCGCCGCCGGCCGCCGTATCGCGCGCTGGCATGCCGCCGACTGGCTTGCGATCGCGGTGCCGGTCGCGGCGTCGAACGCGCTCTGGCTGTTCGTCGCGCTGCTCGGCATCGCCCATGAATGGAACGACGTCGTGCCGCTCGCCGACATCCTCGCCGCGGCGACGCTGACGTACCTCGCGGTGCAGGCCGGCGTCTGCGCCATCCTCGTCATCGCGGCGACGCCGATCGATCCGGAGCGACAGCGCTGGACCGATGCGGTCCGCCGCGCGCTGGCGTCGATCGGCGACCTCGGCGCGCCGCGCGCTCCCGGGCCCGGAACACCGCGCCGTCGCTTCGACGACCCCGTCGACGACGAGGACAGCCAGCTCGCTGCAGCGATCGCCATCGTCGCCGCACGAACGCGGGCGTCTCGCTTCGACGAGCCCGACCTGCAGCTCGTGACCAACGGCCGCGAGCGGCGTCGGCGCAGGCGCTGAGCGGCGCGCTCAGCGCGTCCGCGGCTGCCGACCAGTGACGGGATAGGCCGGATCGGTGTAGCCCGGCGTCGACGCGTGTCCCGGCGCGACCATGCTGTCGACGAGCGCCTCGTCCTCGGCATCGAACGGTGCATCGATCGCGTCGAGGTATGCCTGCCATTGCGCGAGCGTCTTCGGGCCGCCGATCAGTCCGTGCACGAGCGCGTTGTTCCAGACCCAGCCGAGCGCGAACTGCAGCGGCGTGCGGCCGCGCGCCACGGCGTGCTCGGCGATGCGCTTCGCGAACGCGACCGACTCGGTGCGGAACTCGGTCTGCAGGATCCGCGTGTCGTTGCGTGCCGCACGCGACCCCTCGGGCGGCGCCGCCCCGGGTGCGTACTTGCCCGAGAGGACGCCGCGCGCGAGCGGGCTGTAGGCGACGACGCCGACGCCGTAGTGCGCACAACACGGCAGCAGCTCGGTCTCGATGCCGCGCGTCATCGCGTTGTAGGGCGGCTGACAGACGATCGGCGGCGGGATGCCGGCGGCCCGGCACATCTCGACGATGCGTCCGACGCGCCAGGCACGGAAGTTGGAGACGCCGAAGTAGAGCACCTTGCCGCTCGCGAGCAAATGCGCCATCGCAGCGACGGTCTCCTCGAGCGGCGTCGTCGCGTCCTCGCGGTGCAGGTAGAGGATCTCGACGCGGTCGGTGCCGAGCCGCGCCAGGCTTGCATCGACCGCCCGCACCATGTGCCGGCGCGACAGGCCGCGGTCGTTGGCGTCCGCGCTGGTCGGGTTGGCGAGCTTGGTCGCGACGACCCAGCGCTCGCGGTCGGCGGCGATCAGGCGGCCGACGATGCGCTCGGAGTCGCCCTTCGCGTACGCGTCGGCGGTGTCGATCGCGTTCAGCCCGGCGTCGCGCGTCGCGGCGACGATGCGCGCCGCTTCGGCTTCGTCGGTCTGGTCGCCGAACATCATCGCGCCGAGCCAGAGCTTCGAGACCTTGAGGCCGCTCGCGCCGAGCGACGTCGGTGAATGGCGATGGTCAGCCATGCGATGCACCTTTCGAAGACGCAGCTGCGGCGGCGACGAAGCGGTCGCGCAGTTCGCGCTTGAGCACCTTGCCGATCGCGCTGCGCGGGAGCTCGTCGACGATCGCGAGGTGCGCGACACGCTGCGTCTTGCCGAGCCGCTCGTTCGTCCACGCGCGCAGCGCCTCGGCGTCGATCGTCGCGCCTTCGCGCACGACGACCCACGCCGCCGGCGTCTCGCCCCAGCGCTCGGAGGGAACGCCGGCGACCGCCGCGTCGGCGACCGCGGGATGCTGGCGGAGCACCGCCTCGAGGTCGCTCGGGTAGAGGTTGAAGCCGCCGCTGATGATCATGTCCTTGCGGCGATCGACGAGCGTGAGAAAGCCGTCGTCGTCGAAGCGGCCGACGTCGCCGGTGCGGATGAAGCGCTTGCCGGTGGCGTCGAACCACTCGGCCTCGGCGGTGCGCTCGGGCTGGCCGTGGTAGCCGGCCATCATCCCTGCCGAATGGCCGACGACCTCGCCGGTATCGCCCTTCGGCAGCTCGCGGCCTTGCTCGTCGATCAGGCGGATGTCGTGGCCCGCGACCGGCGTGCCGACGGTGTGCAGCTTGGTCGGGTGCTCGTGCGCGGCGAGGATGCACGTGCCACCGCCTTCGGTCATGCCGTAGAACTCGACGAGACCGCCCGGCCAGCGCGCGAGCACGTCGGCCTTCAGCGCCGCCGCGAACGGCGCGCTGGTGCAGAACTTCATCCGAAACGACGACAGGTCGAAGTCGCCGAAGCGCGGGCTCGCCATCAGCCGCTGATACTGCACGGGAACGAGCATCGTGTGCGTCGCGCGGTGCCGCTCGGCCACCGCGAGATAGCGCTCGACGTCGAACTTGTCCATCAGCACGACGGTGCCGCCGAACGCGATCGTCGGGAAGAAGACGACGAGCGTCGTGTTCGAGTAGAGCGGCGTCGCGAGCAGCGTCACCGTGTCGCTGGCGTAGCCGAAGCGCGCGCCGCGCATGACGTGGGTCCAGCGCATTCCGTGCGGCTGCACGATGCCCTTCGGCATCCCCGTCGTTCCCGACGAGTAGATGATGTTGAAAGGCATCTCGGGCCGGATCTCGACCGGCTGCGGCGTGCTGCCCGCGGGTGCGAGCCAGCGATCGAACGGCGTCCCGGGAGCGCCTTCTGAAAGCGCGACGAGGGAAGGCGCGCCTTCGCCGCCGACGCCGGCCAGCACGTCGGCGGCGCTCGCGTCGACGAACAGCAGCCGTGCGCCCGCGTCGCCGACCATCGAGCGGAAGCTCGCCGGCGTCACCGAGGAGGCGAGCGGCGCGACGACGACGCCGGCGCGCAGCGCGCCGAGAAAGAGCGCCGCGTACGCCACCGAGTTGCGCGCACAGATCGCGATCGCATGGCCGGGGGCGACGCGGTCGCGCTGCAGGCTTGCAGCGACGCGGTCCATCAGCGCGTCGAGCGCGCCGTAGTCGATCGCAGCGCCATCGGCATCGACGATCGCCGGATGCCGCGGCGCCGCCGACGCGTGCGCGCGGACGAGATCGGCGATCGGCGCGAACGGAGGATCGATGACGTCGCCGTCGTCGTCGGTCGGTTGCGCAATCGAGGATGGGTTCATGGCGAAGGAGGCATGAGCGGCCGGACCATGCGGTCGAGGAGGTGGTCGAGCGCGCCGTCGAGGTCGTCGCAGCGGCCGGTGTGCACAGCCGAGGTCTGGATGATCGTGCTGCGTGGCGCGACCAGCCAGTGGAACCGCTCGCGCAGGGTGAGCCGGCCGATCGGCCCGGCCGCTTCGCCGCCGTCGCAGACCGCGGCGATCGCGTCGAGCGCGGTACGGATCGCCGTCAGGTCGATCCGCGGGTCGAGCGCGCGCAGCCGCGCCTCGTCGACGGCGAAGCGCGCTGCCAGGTAGCCCTCGGCGTCGGAGGAGACGATCGCGCCGACGTTGACGAACTCGCCGCGCTCGACGCGCGGCACGACGCGGACGATCGCGTAGTCATACGTGCAGCGATCGGGCACGCTCGGCCTCCTCTGCAAAGGCGCGCGGCGCTTCGAGCCGGCGCGTCAGATAGCGGCTGTACGCCGCGCGCTGCGCAGGCTTGCCGGCGTGCGCGTCGTCGTCGAGCCACTCGTCCGGGATCAGCGCGACGATGGCGTCGATCTTCGCTGCGGTCAGCGCCGCATGGAGCGCCGCGTCGGCGTCGCCGAGCTTGGTCGCGAACGGCAGCAGGACGTGGTCCTTGATCGCGGCGAACGGCATCGCCGCGCGATCGACGAAGTCCGCCGACGCGTGGTGGAAGTAGAGCGCGGCGCCGTGGTCGATCAGCCACAGCCGGTCGTGCCAGACGAGCATGTTGGCGTTGCGCGCGGTGCGGTCGAGATTGCTGAGGTAGGCGTCGAACCAGACGATGCGCGACGCGAGCTCGCCGTCGGGCCGGAACGCGAGCGGATCGAACGCGACCGCGCCGGGCAGGTAGTCGAGCGCGAGGTTGATCGCCGTTGCGCCGTCGGCGCGCGTTGCGCTGGCGCGGATGAGGTCCTGGATCTCGGCGTCGGGCTCGGTGCGCGCGAGGTCGGCGTCGATCGTCGCGAACACGATCTCGGGCACCGGCAGGCTGAGCGCACGGCCGATCTCGCCGGCGACGAGCTCGGCGATGAGCGCGCGCGGGCCCTGGCCGGCGCCGCGAAACTTGAGGACGTAGAGGCCGTCGTCGTCGCCTTCGACGATCGCCGGCAGCGAGCCGCCCTCGCGCAGCGGCGTCACGTAGCGCGTTGCGTGCACGGCCCTCATGACGTACCGGCTGAGATCAGCTCGTGCGTTCGGTACGTCATGAACGCGAGGTACGCGGCGAGGCCGAAGTAGACGGCCAGGATTTCGGCGCGGCGCCGCGGCGCGATCGCGTAGTAGGCCGCGTTCTCGGGCGCCTTCGGGTCGTAGCGCCACGCCTTGACGACCTGCGGCGCTGCGAGCAGCGCGATCAGCAGCAGCATCGGGTTCGGGTGCCAGAGGAAGAACGCGCCGAGCAGCGGAACGCCGACGAACCAGATCCGCGGCGACAGCACCGCGGTGATGCGGCCGCCGTCGAGCGGCGAGAGCGGCAGCAGGTTGAAGAGGTTGAGGAAGAACCCGGCGTACGCGACCGCGAGCAGCCAGCGCGGCCCGTCGTCGCCGGCCGCGACGTAGGTGAGGATCGCGGCGACCGTGCCGACGACGGGGCCAGCGAGCGCGACGTACGCTTCGGTCTCGACGTCGCGCGGCTGCTCCTTGAGGTCGATCCAGGCGCCGACGAAGGGGATGAAGGTCGGCATGCCGACCGCGAGCCCGCGCTGTCGCGCGGCGACGAAGTGCCCCATCTCGTGCGCGAACAGCAGCGCGACGAAGCCGGCCGCGTAGCGCCAGCCGAACACGAACGCGTAGACGACGAGCGAGACGAGCATCGTCCCGCCGCTCGCGAAGATCTTGCCGAGCTTGGCTCCCGAGAGGAGAAGGAGGAGCAGCTTGATCACGCGCGATTCTAGGAGCGCCCCTTGAAACCGCGCCGCCGTGGCGCCATCTCCCGGCCGCCGCCCCGCGGCAGCGTGCCGCACCCGATCGAGAACAATCCGCAGATGGACAAGCAAACCCTAACCTTCCAGGCCGAGGTCCAGCAGATCCTGCACCTCGTCACCCATTCGCTCTACTCCAACAAGGAGATCTTCCTTCGCGAGCTGATCTCGAACGCGTCCGACGCGTGCGACAAGCTGCGCTTCGAGGCGATCGACAAGCCCGAGCTCTACGAGGGCCAGACCGAGCTCGCGGTGCGCGTCTCGTTCGATGCCGACGCCAAGACGATCACGGTCACCGACAACGGGATCGGGATGTCGTCGGAAGAGGCGGTCGCCAACCTCGGCACCATCGCCAAGAGCGGGACGCGCGAATTCATGTCGGCGCTCGAGGGCGACCAGAAGAAGGACGCGCAGCTGATCGGCCAGTTCGGCGTCGGCTTCTACTCGGCGTTCATCGTCGCCGACCGCGTGACGGTCGAGTCGCGGCGCGCCGGCCTCGGCGCCGACCATGGCGTGCGCTGGACGTCCGAAGGCGCCGGCGACTTCGACGTCGAGCAGATCACGCGCGCCGAGCGCGGCACGAGCGTCATCCTTCATCTGCGCGAGGGCGAGGAGGAGTTCCTCTCCGGCTGGAAGCTGCGCTCGATCGTCTCGAAGTATTCGGACCACATCTCGCTGCCGATCCTGATGCAGAAGGAGGAGTGGGACGCCGAAGCGAAGAAGCAGGTCACCCGCGACGAGTGGTCGGCTGTCAACAAGGCGGCGGCGCTCTGGACCCGGCCGAAGAGCGAGATCACTGCCGAGCAGTACGCCGAGTTCTACAAGCAGATCAGCTACGACACCGACGCGCCGCTCGCCTACACGCACAACCGCGTCGAGGGCCGGAGCGAATACACGCAGCTCCTCTACATCCCGGCGAAGGCGCCGTTCGACCTCTGGAACCGCGACAAGCGCGGCGGCGTCAAGCTCTACGTGAAGCGCGTCTTCATCATGGACGACGCCGAGGCGCTGATGCCTGTCTACCTGCGCTTCGTCAAGGGCGTCATCGACTCGAACGACCTGCCGCTCAACGTCAGCCGCGAGCTGCTGCAGGAAAGCCGCGACGTCAAGGCGATCCGCGAGGGCTCGACCAAGCGCGTGCTGTCGATGCTTGAAGGCCTCGCCGAGAGCGAGGACGCCGCCGACCGCGACAAGTACGCGAAGTTCTGGAAGGACTTCGGCAACGTCCTGAAGGAAGGCATCGGGGAGGACTTCGCCAACCGCGAGCGGCTGATCAAGCTGTACCGCTTCTCCTCCACCGCGGTCGACGACGGCGCGACGCAGAGCGTCTCGCTGCCCGACTACGTCAAGCGGATGAAGGAAGGCCAGGACGCGATCTACTACGTCACCGCCGAAACGCTCGCGACGGCGAGGAACAGCCCGCAGCTCGAGATCTTCAGGAAGAAGGGAATCGAGGTGCTGCTGCTCACCGACCGCGTCGACGAGTACCTGCTCGCGCACCTCTACGAGGTCGACGGCCATCCGCTGCAAAGCGTTGCCAAGGGCGCAGTCGATCTCGGCAAGCTCGCCGACGAGGACGAGAAGAAGCACGCCGAGGAGGCCGCCAGCGCGTTCAAGCCGACGCTCGAGCGGCTCAAGGTCTCGCTCAAGGACCGCGCCAAGGACGTCCGCGTGACGACGCGCCTCGTCGACTCGCCGGCGTGCCTCGTCGTCGAGGAGGGCGACATGAGCGGCCACCTCGCGCGGATGCTCAAGCAGGCGGGGCAGGGCGCGCCCGCGGTGCAGCCGATCCTCGAGGTCAATGCCGAGCATCCGCTCGTCAAGCGCCTCGAGACGAGCGAGCGCTTCGACGATCTCGCCGCGATCCTGTTCGAGCAGGCGATGCTCGCCGAGGGCGGCCAGCTCGAGGACCCCGCGGCGTACGTGCGCCGCGTCAACGCGCTGCTGCTCGCCTGAGCGGCGCGGCGTTCAGTCCGGGCTGCCGAGTGGCGGCTCGGCCATCGCCTCGAGCTGCTCGGCGAGCCGCGTGCACTGGTCGGCCCAGTACGCGGGCGAAGCGAACCACGGGAAGTTGATCGGAAACGTCGGATCGCTCCAGCGCCGCGCGATCCACGCGCTGTGGTGCAGCATGCGCAGCGTCCTGAGCGGCTCGACGAGGCGAAGCTCGCGCCAGTCGAACTCCATGAACGATTCGTAGCCGTCGAGGACGTCGACGAGCTGGCGCGTCATCGCGGCGCGCTCGCCCGAGAGCAGCATCCAGAGATCCTGCACCGCGGGGCCGGTGACGGCATCGTCGAGGTCGACGAAGTGCGGACCGGCATCGGTCCACAGCACGTTGCCCGGATGGCAGTCGCCGTGCAGGCGGATGCGCCGCGGCGAAGCGACGGCGAAGGCCTCGCGGCACGATGCGAGGGCGCGGTCGGCGAGCGCGCGCCAGCGATCGACGACGTCGAGCGAGACGAGCTCGTGCTCGATGAGGAAGTCGCGGCTCGCGTCGCCGTAGCTCGCGACGTCGAGCGCGATGCGATGCACGAACGCGGCCTTCGCGCCGATCGCGTGCAGGCGTCCGATGTAGCGGCCGAGCCAGCGCAGCACCTCGGGATCCTCGAGCTCGGGCGCGCGGCCGCCGTGGCGCTCGGTGACGCCGAAGCGATACGTCGCGCCAGCCGCGGTCGTCGCGCGCGCCAACGTCGCACCTGCCGATTCGACGGCGTCGGCGAATGGCGAGTCGACGTCGACCGCGAGCTCGATCGGCGCGGCGACCGGGATCTCGGCGCTCGCGAGCTCGGCGGCGAATGCATGTTCCTCGAGGATCTGCGCATCGCTCCACCGTCCGGGGCGGTAGAACTTCGCGACGACAACGCGGCCGTCTTCGAGAAACGCCTGGTAGACGCGGTTCTCGTACGAATTGAGCTGGATCAGCCTGCCGTCCCCGCGCAGGCCGACGCCGTCGAGGGCGTCGAGGACGCCGCCGGGAGCGAGATCGGCGTACGGCGCGGGTGCCGGAGCGGTCGCGGAGTCGTCGGGCATCGTTGCCGCCGTCGAGCGGCGCGCCGGATCAGTGGTGCGTGCGCGACTCGAGCGGCGCTGGCGTGTCGACGACGACGCCGGCGGGCTCGTCGTTTTCGTCGCTGTCGCTGCGCGGCGTTGCCGCGCGGCCGGCGGCATTCTCGTAGCCGTTGACGCTGCGCAGCGGCGTTCGCGGGTTCGCGTACGTGAGTGACGCGAATTCGGCGTTGCCGAGCGTGTCCTGGCGGTTGTCCGGCGCGAAGAACGAATCCTGGAACGCGGTCGAGTCCTGCCACAGCGCGCTGCGCTGCGCGCGCCGCGTCGCGACCGTGCTCGCGAGCGAGTCGCGCGCGTCGTCGAGGTCGCGCGGCGGGACGATCCCTGGCTGGGGGCCACGCGCCGTGGCTGCCGTGCTGCTCGGCACGAGCAGCTGCAGCTCCGCTGCTGTCGGCAGGTTGTCGACCGGGCAGCGCAGGTAGCGGATGCGGCACGCGCCGAGCACCGACTGCTTGATCTGCAGGATCCGGCGCGAGTTGCCGCGATCGGTGTCGAGATCGATCGCCGCAAGCACGCGACCGTTGGCGCTGCAGACCGCGAAGGTCACGTTGATCGCGCCGAGCAGGTCGTACCAGTAGCGGACTTCATCGGGGTTGGTCGGCTGCGAGAAGCGCACCAGCGGCAGCTTCGACAGCACGATGTGGTGCGGCAGCGCCTCGCGCAGCAGCTTGTAGACGCGACGCTCATCGGTCGAGAACACCGGACGCGCCGACAGCGACCATTCGGTCGGCAACGGTTGCGGACGACGTCTCCGGCGCAGCAGCGAGAACGCGACGAGAACGACGACCGCCAGCAGCGTCACCGCCAGCACGGCTGCGATCGACCAAAGCGTTCCCATCGTGCCGTTCACCTCAGAGCGCGCGGAAGCCCCGGCGCCTGATGCCGGGCGAAGTCTTGGATGGTAGCGGCGACTTTGTCGCCGCGGCATCCCCTCTTTCGACTGCGGCCGCCAGGGCGCGCAGAATCCGACGAGCGGCTAGCCGCGTGGCACCCGGTCGTTCTCGACGGAGACGGGCTCGACCATTTCCGGCGTGGTTTCGACGGCGGGGTCGCGGGCGCTGCCGGAGGCTTCCACCGAGGCCACCGGGTGGGCGTCAGTCTCGGGCCGCATCGCGTGCCGCTTCCAGCGGTAGTCGAGCTCGGCGGCACGCTCGCCGATGACCTCGTCGAGGCGCGACGCGAACGAGTCGGGGGGCAGCTTCAGCCACGCCTCGGACTCCGACCCGGTGCGCTCGACGATCGCCCCGGCGCTCTTGGCGATCTTGAGCATCGCCGTGTTCTCGCTGAGGGCGTGGATGAAGATGGTCTGCACGCCGCGGTTGCGGGCGTGCAGCATCGCGTGCTCGAACAGGCGACGCCCGAAGCCGCGGCTGCGCGCCTTGGGCAGCACCGAGACTCCGAATTCGGACGACGCCTCGCGTCGTCGTGCCGGATCGGCCTCGCGGTGCGCGAGATGGGCGAGGGCGATCAGCTCGAGGCGGCGGTTGAAGATGCCGAACACCTCGTCTTGCTCGAAGTCGATCATGTCGACGTAGCGGTGGATCTGCGCGTCGGTTGCCGCGTAGCCGAAGCGCAGGTAGCGCGAGCGTTCGTCGAGCGCGGCGAGGTGGGTCGAAATTCGCGGGCGGTGGCGCGGGCCCAGCGATCGGATGGGCACCCACGACCGCCCGCGGCCAGTCGCGCCGGGCTCGCCGGCAGGCGCGACGTCGGCCGGCTGTGCGGCGTGGGGGGTCGGAACGGGATTCATGGCAGGCAGGGTTTACCCGCAGTCTAGAGCGGACGGGTAGGGAGCTCTCCCCAGCGGCCGACCAAGCGCTTCGGACCAGCCGCGCTCGGCTGCTACAATTGAAGGCTTTTCGCTTTCAGCCTCGGCGAGAGCGCCGCGATCGGCGGCAGGAATCCAGCGACGGCGAGCGCCCACCAGACGAAGTGCGGCCGAGCATCGTCGCCGACAAGAGGCCGGACAACTACCGACGGAACCCATGAAAACCTTCAGCGCAAAAGCTGCCGAGGTGACGCATGAGTGGTTTGTGATCGACGCGACCGACAAGGTCCTGGGCAGGGTGGCCAGTGAAGTCGCCCTTCGCCTGCGCGGCAAGCACAAAGCCATCTACACGCCTCACGTCGATACCGGCGACTTCATCGTCGTCGTCAACGCGGAGAAGCTCCGCGTCACCGGCAACAAGGCCGAGGACAAGATTTACTACCGCCACTCGGGCTTTCCGGGCGGCATTCGCGGCGTCCGCTTCAAGGACCTGCAGGCGCGCCATCCGGGGCGCGCGCTCGAGAAGGCGGTCAAGGGGATGCTCCCCAAGGGCCCGCTCGGCTACGCGATGATCAAGAAGCTGAAGGTGTACGCGGGCGACACGCACCCGCACACCGCGCAGCAGCCCAAGAAACTCGACATTCTTCAGGACGCGCGATGATCGGAAACTGGAACTACGGCACCGGCCGTCGCAAGTCGTCGGTCGCGCGCGTCTTCATGAAGAAGGGCAACGGCCAGATCCTCGTCAACGGGCGTCCGGTCGAGCAGTACTTCGGCCGGCAGACGTCGATCATGGTCGTCCGCCAGCCCCTCGTGCTGACCGCCAACGACCAGGCGTTCGACATCCGCGTCAACGTCCACGGCGGGGGCGAGACCGGCCAAGCCGGCGCCGTCCGCCACGGCATCACGCGGGCGCTGATCGACTACGACGTCGCGCTGAAGGGCGACCTCAGCCGCGCCGGGTTCG
>Ga0310811_10008327_pt1 | contig 13328 bp, 12 predicted proteins | sample YCmetagenome_FD_207642 | JGI IMG/M metagenome (GOLD analysis project Ga0310811, IMG submission 207642) | Soil microbial communities from experimental microcosm in Duke University, North Carolina, United States - YC | ecosystem: Engineered > Artificial ecosystem > Soil microcosm > Unclassified ...
TGCCGCTGCATCGCCAGTAATTGATGCCAGCTCGGATGAAATTCGACCACATCGATGCGCTGCCCGACGCGGTCGTGCGTATGCAGTTCCGGCGGATGACGATTGGCGAGCGCAGCGAGCTGCCAGGTTTGGCGACTGCCGAGTTCCGCGCCAAAGCGAATCAGGTCGGACTCGTGCCAGTCGGCCTTCTCCCGCCGTATGCCTTCGACCAACGCGGTGTCGCTGGTGAATAAATTGACATGATCCAGATCCGGTACCTGGTTGTTCAATGTGTGCGTCGGCCACTGCATGGCGTGCTCCTTGGGAAGGCGCTGGATTGCGGCGCGCCGGATGCCTGATTCTTGCGCAGTTTCGTCTTGGTGACTAGGTCCCGGATCTGCTTGTTGCCGGACCGGAAAAAATGGAGAACGCGCCGCCGCAATTCCGCTGCGGCTGTCAGGTAAAATGCCGTTTGCCCCGCATCCCGGAACATCTTATGTCCTATCAGGTTCTCGCCCGTAAATACCGTCCGAAAAGCTTCGACACGCTGGTCGGGCAGGAACACGTCGTGCGCGCGCTGACGCATGCGCTGGACAATCAGCGCCTGCATCATGCCTACCTGTTCACCGGCACCCGCGGCGTCGGCAAGACCACGCTGTCGCGTATCCTGGCGAAAGCGTTCAACTGCATCGGTCCGGATGGCAACGGCGGCGTGACAGCCACGCCTTGCGGCGTATGCGAAGCCTGCGTCGCGATCGATGCCGGCCGTTTTGTCGATTACATCGAGATGGATGCGGCCTCGAATCGCGGCGTCGACGAGATGGCGCAACTGCTGGAACAGGCCATCTATGCGCCGTCGAATGCGCGCTTCAAGGTCTATATGATCGACGAGGTGCACATGCTCACCAACCACGCCTTCAACGCGATGCTGAAGACGCTGGAAGAACCGCCCGAGCACATCAAGTTCATCCTCGCGACCACCGATCCGCAAAAGATTCCGGTCACCGTGCTGTCGCGCTGCCTGCAGTTCAATCTGAAGCAGATGCCGCCCGGCCATATCGTGTCGCATCTGGAAAACATTCTTGGGCAGGAAAGCATCGCGTTCGAGACGCCGGCCTTGCGGCTGCTCGCCCAGGGCGCGCACGGCTCGATGCGCGATGCGCTGTCGCTGACCGACCAGGCGATCGCCTATGCCGCCGGCAAGGTAACGCTGGAAGCGGTGCAGGGCATGCTGGGTGCGCTCGATCAATCCTTTCTGATCCGCATTCTCGACGCGCTGGCGCAGAAGGACGGCGCCGGCCTGCTGGCGGTTGCCGATGAAATGGCGGCGCGCAGCCTGTCGTACAACGCGGCGTTGCAGGATCTCGGTTCGCTACTGCATCGTGTCGCGCTGGCGCAAACGGTGCCGGCCGCGGTGCCGGAAGACCTGCCGGAACGCGAAGACGTGATACGTCTGGCGTCGTTGTTCGATCCTGAGGAAATTCAGCTCTTCTATCAAATTGCGGTGCATGGCCGCAATGAGCTCGGCCTCGCGCCCGACGAATACGCCGGCTTTTCGATGACGCTGCTGCGCATGCTGGCGTTCCGTCCTGGCATGGGCGGCGATGAAGGGCGGCCGGCGGCGACGCCGCAACCGGCTCCCGCGGCCAGAACGGCGCCGGCTGCCGCGCCATCTGCCACCGCACGCTTGAGCGCTGCGCCATCGGCGGTAACCAGCGCACCGGCCGGCCGGACCAATGGCGCAATCAGCCCTGCTCGCGCTGCGCTGGAAGCGGCGCGCGCCGGTACCAAGTTCGCACCGCCGCCGCAAGCCGCAACGCTCGTACCTGCGCCGGTTCCAAAAGCAGCGCCTGCCGCACGCCTCGAAGTCCGGGAGGAGGCGCCTATCGATCTGCCGCCAGCGCCGCCGTGGGAAGACGACGGCGGCTTCGAACAGGCTGTCGCACCGGCTCAAAAAAAAACTGAGCAATCATCCGCGCCTGTAACGGCCGCACCAACGCCTCGCAGCGCCGAGCCGGTACGGCCGTTTGCGCTGCACCCGTTGGCCGAGCTGAATTGGGACGGCAATTGGCCGGTGCTGGCCGCTGCACTGCCGGTGCGCGGTGTCGCGCAGCAATTGGCGCAGCAGAGCGAGTTGATACAATGTGCGATCGACGGACAGCACATCGAATTTTCCCTGCTGGTTGCGATGGAAACCCTGCTGGCCGCCGGCAGCGTTGATAAATTGACGACGGCATTGGCGGAATACTTCGGCCGTCCGGTGCGAATCAATACCAAGCTCGGCGCGGTGCAGCACACGGCCAACGCGCTCGCACTGGCAGACCGCGCAGCACGCCAGCGTGAAGCGGAACAGTCGATGGAAGACGATCCCTTTGTGCAAAAACTCAAACGCGAATTCGGCGCCACAATCGTGCCGGGTTCGATCCGGCCGGTGTAATTGCCGCCGACCCATCAGGAATCATTTAAAGGAGCAGCAGCATGATGAAAAACCAACTGGCCGGACTGATGAAGCAGGCGCAGGCCATGCAGGACAACATGAAGAAGGTGCAGGAACAGCTGGCGACGATCGAGGTCGAAGGCCAATCGGGTGCCGGACTGGTCAAGATCGTGATGACCTGCAAGAACGACGTGAAGCGCGTATCGATCGATCCGTCACTGCTGGGTGAGGACAAGGACATGCTGGAAGATCTGGTCGCGGCCGCATTCAACGACGCTGTGCGCAAGGCCGAAGCAACCGCCGCGGAAAAAATGTCGGGCGCTACCGCCGGCATGCCGTTGCCGCCGGGATTCAAAATGCCCTTCTAGTTTTTTGTGGGACGGAGTTTAGCGAAGCGTACTCTGTCCCCAACTGACCAGATAAAACGTCGAATCAAAGAGAACTGCGCCGGTACAAGATGGGCATTTTCAATGCGGTGTGAGAACTGGCGGCAGCAGTACCGTGTTCTCAATTGATTAGACATTGTCGTTCCCGCGAAGGCGGGGAACCGAGAGATGTACAGAGATTAGCGCAATGCCGCTGGGTTCCTCGCGCGGCCGGCGACCTTCGCGAGGATGGCAAACGCACTGGCCGCATAAGAAGGTAACACCGTAACAAGGTGTCTTCGCATTCCATTCCGTTGGAGATGGCGCCACTCCGTTCAACTTGTTCTGTTCTAATCAGTTGGGGACAGAGTACGCTACGCTAAACTCAGTCCCGCAAAACTAAAATTTAAGTGAAAACTCCCTCCAGCCTGCACCTGTTGACCGAAGCGCTGCGCCGCTTGCCCGGCATCGGCCCTAAGTCCGCCCAGCGCATGGCTTACCACCTGATGCAGCACGACCGCGACGGCGCCGCGCAACTTGGGCGCGCGTTGACGCAGGCGGTGGAAAAGGTACATCACTGTGCGATGTGCAATACCTTCACCGAAGACGAGATCTGCGAAGTTTGCCTCGACCCAGAACGGAACGCCGCGCTGTTGTGCGTGGTCGAAACACCAGCCGACCAGTTGATGATTGAACAGACATTGACCTTCAAGGGCTTGTATTTCGTATTAATGGGGCGCCTGTCGCCGCTGGACGGCATCGGTCCGAAGGACATCCATCTGGAAAAGCTGGTCGCGCGTGCGACCGATGGCGTGGTGCAGGAGGTCGTGCTGGCGACTAATTTCACGAACGAAGGCGAGGCGACTGCGCATTACATCAGCGAGACCCTGAAGTCGCGTGGTCTGAAAGTGAGCCGCCTGGCGCGTGGTGTGCCGGTCGGTGGCGAGCTTGAATACGTGGATGCAGGCACCATTGCACGCGCGATGCTGGATCGCCGCGCAACCTGATTTGTTGAGCGGCTGGCGCCGTCAGTTCATCACGAAAGGGTATCGTCATGTTCACGCATTCCCCGGAGAATCAGAGCTGGTTGCGCGCCAAGTGGCAAGCCCTGGTGAATTCGGTCCATGCCAATCCCGACATGTCGGACGCCGTGTGGGACGAGCTGATCCGCCACTATTCCGAACCGCAGCGCAGCTACCACAATCTTTCGCACATCATGTTCCTGCTGCGCCAGGTCGATACGCACCGGCAGTTGATCAACCGGCCGGAAACCGTCGAGTTCTCGATCTGGTTTCACGATGTGATCTACGATACGCACCTGAAGGATAATGAGCGCCGCAGCGCCGAGTGGGCTCGCCGCGCGATGGTTGCGATGTTGGTGGACGAACGTCACATCCCGCCGGTGATGGAGTGCGTGGCAGCCACCGAAAAGCACGAGCTGCCGTCATCGCATGTGCCCGATCTGCCGCTTTTTCTCGACATGGACTTGTCCATCCTCGGTGCGAAGGAGCCGGTCTACAAGCAATACAGCGAAGTGATCCGCGCCGAGTACAGTTGGGTGCCGATCAACGAGTACCGGCTTGCACGCGGCAAGTTCCTGCAAGGCATGCTGGATCGGCCGGCGCTTTATTTCACGCCGGCGATGGCGGTCAACCTCGAATATCAGGCGCGCCAGAATCTTCAATCCGAATTGCGTGAACTCGCACAACTCTGAATATCCCATGACCACTGCATCATCCGGCCCGTTGGCTGGCATCAAGGTATTGGAACTCGGCACATTGATCGCCGGTCCGTTTTGTTCGCGCATGCTGGCCGAATTCGGCGCCGAGGTCATCAAGATCGAATCGCCCGATGGCGGCGACCCGATCCGTCAGTGGCGGGTGCTGAAGGACGGTACTTCGTTGTGGTGGTCGGTACAGGCGCGCAACAAGAAAAGCCTGACACTGAATCTGAAGGAGCCCCGTGGACAGGAGATCGCACGCAAGCTCGCGCTTGATGCCGACGTCATCATTGAGAACTATCGTCCAGGCGTGCTGGAAAAATGGTCGCTTGGCTACGAGCAGCTGAAAGCGATCAATCCTGCGACGATCATGGTGCGCCTGTCGGGTTTCGGTCAGACCGGACCGATGAAGGATCAGCCCGGTTTCGGCGCGATTGGCGAATCGATGGGCGGGATGCGTTACGTGTCCGGCTTTCCGGATCGCCCGCCGCTTCGCATCGGCATCTCGATCGGTGATTCGGTCGCGGCCTTGCATGGCGTGATTGGCGCCATGATGGCGTTGCGTCATCGTGACGTCACCGGCGGCCGCTGGAACGGCAAGAGGGGCGACGCACTGGTGGCAGGGCAGGGCCAGATGATCGACGTCGCATTGTACGAAGCAGTGTTCAACATGATGGAATCTCTGGTGCCGGAATACGACTATGCCGGCGTCGTGCGCACGCGCACCGGTGGCGCCTTGCCCGGTATTGTGCCGTCGAATACCTACACGACCGCGGACGGCGACAGCATCGTCATTGCCGGCAATGGCGATGCAATTTTCAAGCGGCTGATGAGCGCAATCGGGCGCGAAGATATGGCGAACGATCCGCAACTGGCACGCAACGACGGTCGTGTGCCGCGCACCGAGGAAATCGACCGCGCGATCCAGTCCTGGTGCGGCACCCAAACGATCGCCGACGCACTGGCCATCCTGCAGAAGGCCGATGTCCCCGTCTGCAAAATTTATTCGGTGTGCGACATGATGAACGATCCGCAATTCCTCGCGCGCAAAATGTTCGAGCAGCATGCATTCGCGGACGGTACGCCGATCAAGCTGCCCGCCATTACACCGAAGCTGTCCGCAACACCAGGCGAAACGAAATGGCTGGGACCGGCGTTGGGTGAACACACCGATGAAGTGTTGCGTCAGCTTGGTTTTGATGCGGATGCCATTGCGCAATTGCGGCAGGATGGTGTGGTCTGATCTTCGTCAATACCCGCGCTGTCTCATCCGTCAGAATTTCACACCGGCGGTAAGCATCGCACCCGCGGTGCCGAACACAATCAATTCCGAACAGACACGTTGGTAGCAATAACCCACTGCCGGCAAAATCACAGGGGCGGTGCCCGAGCCGTTGAACGGTATCTTGTCCCGATATTCGCCCTTGTAACCGTGGATCAGTCCCGCGACAACCTTGATGTAGCCATTCGGCACGGCATCGAGCGGATGGAATTTCGCACCCCAGTACACGAGCTTTGTCGGCTGCTCGAAGGTGTTTCGGAACCAGGCGCCGCCAACGATCAGATTGTCCTTGTAGTTCCATTCAAGATTCAGCAGATCCTGGTGATTGTTCTGTGTCGAACTGGGATGGAAATGGCGCGTCGCCACGCTGGTCTGGAATGTAAAAGGGTAGGGATTATCCGCACCCGGCGCATCGATCGCCGATTCAGCGCCGAAGGATGTCGCGGAATAAAGCAGCATGGCGAGCGCTGCAATGCCGCGAATCGCGCCATGCGAACTGCGCATTGGCTTGAAAAACAAGATAGGCATAAGGAAGAAAAGAGTCCGGTATTGAAATATGGGACTCAATGCGGATGACGGCGTTCCGCGATTCCTTGTAACGATTCGTGACACGCGTGCCACGCATGCATTTTACCGATGCAGGCGAGAGTAATGCCGGCTACCGCTCCCTGGCTAGCGCGCGTTCGATACGCTTGTCCGGTGCAAGCCACATCAGCGCTACCAGAACATACAGCGCGACCGATATGGCCGGCGAGACGAACGCGGCAAGTATCGCGATGCCGTACATCACGGTGGAGGACTTGCCCTTCCAGTCCCTGCCCACCGCTTTCTTCAACATGGAATGTTCACCTTGCGAAGCGATGATCAGCTTCTGCAGGATCATGTACGCGATCGAGCACATCAACAGCACGCCGCCATACAGCGCCGCAGGCGCAGCAGTAATATGATTCTCACCCATCCATCCGGTGGCAAAGGGAATCAGCGACAGCCAGAACAACAGATGGAGATTTGCCCATAGCATGGGACCGGTGACCTTTTCCGTCACGTGCAGCATGTGATGGTGATTGTTCCAGTAGATCCCGACGTAGACAAAGCTGAGCACATAGCTGAGAAAGACCGGCAGCAATGGTTGCAGTGCCTGGAGCGTTTCACCGTGCGGCACCTTCAATTCCAGCACCATGATCGTGATCAGAATGGCGATAACGCCATCGCTGAAAGCTTCCACTCGGGTCGGTTTCATGTTTCGTGTCTCAAGCGGATTCGGTAAAAATCAGGCGATTGCCGAAAGGATCGATAAGGATCATGTCGCGACTGCCCCAGGGCGTGTCCTCTATGCCCGGTTTCATGTACCGATAATCCTTTGCCGAAAGCGCGGCGTGAAAGTCGTCCAGGCCGGTCGTCTCGATACGCACCGCGGCACCGGGGCAGCAGTCGCCGTGGTGCTCGCTGAGATGCAGCACACGGCCCTTACCGGATATTTGCAGGTATAGCGGAAAATTGTCGCCGAAGCGATGTTCCCAGTCGACGCTGAAGCCGAGAAACGACAGGTAGAACTCGCGTGCCTTCGCTTCATCGAAGATGCGCAATATCGGGACAACGCGACCGAATTGCATGGAGATCAGCCGAGCGCTTCGATGAGCTTGTCCAGCTTATCGGCGTCGACGCAGAAGGCGCGGATGCCTTCCGCCAGCTTTTCGGTTGCCATCGCATCGTCGTTCAGCAGGCGTCGGAACGTTTTTTCATCCAGCGCGATTTTGGCTATGTCGCTGTTCTTCGCTTCGGCGGGGCTCAATTTGCGTGTCAGCGGTGCATCGGACTCCGCCAGCTTTTGCAACAGTTCCGGACTGATGGTCAGCAGGTCGCAGCCGGCCAGTTCGATGATTTGCGAAGTGTTGCGGAAGCTGGCGCCCATCACCTCAGTCTGGTAGCCGAACTTGCGATAGTAGTTATAGATGCGCTTGACCGATTGCACGCCCGGATCCTCAGCGCCGGTATATTCCTGTCCGCTGGATTTTTTATACCAGTCGTAGATGCGACCGACAAAGGGCGAGATCAGCTGGACGCCCGCTTCGGCGCAGGCAACCGCCTGCGGCAGCGAGAACAGCAAGGTCATGTTGCAGCGGATGCCTTCCTTCTCCAGCACTTGCGCGGCGCGAATGCCTTCCCAGGTGGATGCGATCTTGATCAGTACGCGTTCGCGCGGTACGCCGGCGGTCTCGTAGAGGCGGATCAGTTCACGGCCTTTTGCGATGGAACCTTCGGTATCGAAGGACAGCCGCGCGTCGGTTTCGGTGGATACGCGTCCGGGAATAATTTCCAGGATCTGCCGGCCAAAGGCGACCAGCAGCTGATCGACGATCTCGCCGGTACTCTTGCCGGCATGGTCGCGCGCCGCCTTTTCCATGATGGGTTTGTACTCGTCCTTTTGTACCGCTTTCAGGATCAACGACGGATTGGTGGTCGCATCCTGCGGCGCAAAAGCTTTCATCGATTGGAAGTCGCCGGTATCGGCCACGATGGTGGTGTATTGCTTCAGTTGTTCGAGTTGGTTCATGGTCAATGTGACGTTATCGTGAGTTGCTTCGTTTTCATTATGCCTGTTGCTATCGTCATTGCCGCTTGCGCGGATATGACGTTAACTTCTCATCGGCTGGCGCAGAAAAGAATCGAAACGTACGTCGATCTTCTGCAATGCTTTCTGCGCTTGCTGCATTTTCTTACGGCGCTCCGGATCGAGACGCAGCGCCAGGCCGACGGCAAGAATGTCGACTACGACCAAGTGCGCGAGGCGTGCCGAGATCGGTGTGTAAGGATCGACTTCGGCATGCAGGTCGACCGGGATCAACACTGTCGCAAGCGCCGCCAACGGCGTGCCGCTCGGCGCAAGGACTACGATATCGGCGCCCGAGCTGCGTGCCAGCTGCACGCTGCGCATCAATTCCGCGCTACCGCCACGCTGCGAAATGGCAACAACAACGTCGCCTTTCTTCAGCAGCGATGCGGCGATGCTATGTATATGCGGGTCGGAATACGCAACGGTCGGCACGCCGGAGCGGAAGAACTTGTGCTGTGCATCGGCAGCGACAATGCCTGAAGTACCCTGCCCATAGAATTCGATGCGATTGGCTTTGGCGAGCAGCTGCAGGGCGCGCTCAATTGCATCGGCATCCAGGCTGTTGCGCAGATCGAGCAGCGTGTTGACCGAGCGGCCGCAGATCTTGTTGACGAGGTCGGCGGCAAGATCTTCCGGTGCCGGCGTTTCATCCGCACCGGGCGCCAGCGCCAGACCCTGCGCCAGTCTCATCTTGAACGCATGCCATCCGTCGAAGCCGAGCGCGCGGCAGAAACGGATGACGGTCGGTTCGGATACATCGGCCTTCTTCGCCAGTGCCGCAATGTTTTCCCCGATCGCGGTTTCGGGTTGCTGCAGTACCGCATGCGCGACTTTCTTTTCGGAAGGCGAAAGTGAATCGTAGCGTGCGCGGATGGAATCAAGCAGCATGATTGAGACGCTCAGGTTTCCGGCAAAGCTTCTTCACGCCATTGCAAGCCGTCGCGGCCGATCAGCGCGCTCGATGCGGCCGGGCCCCAGGTGCCGGCGGTATACAGGATGGGATCGTTGCCGTCCTGTTCCCAATGGCGCAGGATCGGTTCCACCCATTCCCAGGCGGCTTCCAGTTCGTCGCTGCGCATGAACAGCGTCAATTGGCCGCGCAGCACATCGAGCAACAGCCGCTCATAGGCATCCATGCGCGGCGTCTTGAAGGTTTCGCGGAAATCCAGCTCAAGCTCGGCTGGCTTCAGGCGCATGCCGTCGCCCGGCGTCTTCGCCATCAGGTTCAGTTGCAAGCCGTCGTCCGGCTGCAGCCGTATCACCAGGCAGTTCGGCTGAAAGCTGCCGGTAGGCTGCGCAAAGATCGAATGCGGAATGGCCTTGAAGCGCACCACGATCTCGGCCAGCGAATCAGCCATGCGTTTGCCGGTGCGCAAATAGAAGGGCACGCCGGACCAGCGCCAGGTGTCGATCTCGGCTTTAACGGCGACGAAGGTCTCGGTCATCGAATCGGGATTGGCGCCTTCTTCGCTGCGATAGGCCGGCACCGGCTTGCCCTCCACGTGGCCGGCCCGATACTGCCCGCGCACGACATTGCGCGCCAGGGTAGTCGGCGTGAACGGCTTCAGCGAGCGCAGCACTTTCAGCTTTTCATCGCGCACAGCGTCGGCTTCGACCGACAACGGCGGTTCCATCGCGGTGATGCACAGCAGCTGCAGCAAATGGTTCTGCATCATGTCGCGCAGTGCGCCGGAGCTCTCGTAATAACCCATGCGGTTGCCGACACCCAGTTCCTCGGCAATCGTGATCTGCACATCGGAAATCCACTCGCGGCGCCACAAGGGTTCGAACAGTACATTGCCGAAGCGCAGCGCCAGCAGGTTCTGCACCGCTTCCTTGCCGAGATAGTGGTCGATACGGAAGATCTGTGATTCGTCGAACACCTTGCCGACTTCCTGGTTGATCTGCTTGGCGCTGGCCAGATCGCGGCCCAGCGGCTTTTCGAGCACGACGCGCGAATTCGGCGTCGCTAGTCCGCAGGCGGCGAGGTTCTTGCAGATCTGGGCGAACAGCGTCGGTGACATCGCCAGATAGAACACACGCGTCAGCGCGGGATCGTCGCGCAGAACATCCTTTAACGCGCTGTAGGTGGCGGCGTCCGTCGCGTCTAGCGAGATGTAGCGGATGCGCGCGCAGAAGGCATCCCAGGCTTGCGGTGTCAGATTGGCGGCGGGGATGTTCGGCTTCGCGTTCTCGTTCAGCGTCGCGAGGAATTCCTCGTTGCTCCACGGGTGGCGGCCGACGCAGATCAGTTGCGCAGTCGGCGGCAGGTCGCCGGCGCGGTTGCGTGCGTACAGCGCGGGGATCAGCTTGCGCATCGACAGGTCGCCGCCGCCGCCAAACAAGACGAGATCGAAATCGTTCAGTGCCATAAGGTGAAATCAATAAGAGGATGTAAAGGATGCGTCTGCATGCAATGTGCTGCTGCCATTCTGCCAGATGTGCTCGTGCGGCAACAATGCATTCCGGCGCAATGCATTACATGGCCGCCTTGGCCCGCGCGATCAGGCCGTTGGTCGAGCTGTCGTGCGCAGCGGGGTTCGGTTGCTGCGTCAGTTCGCTTGCAATGGTTTTTGCCAGTACCTTGCCCAGTTCCACGCCCCATTGATCGAAGCTGTTGATGTTCCAGATCGCGCCCTGCACGAAGACCTTATGCTCGTACAGCGCGATCAATGCACCCAGTGTTTCGGGCGTTAGCGCATCCATCAAAATTGTGTTGCTCGGCCGGTTGCCGGGGAAGATACGGTGCGGCAGCAGGTGCGCGATCTCATCATCGGTCAACCCTTGTGCCTGCATGTCGTGTTTTACTTCGTCTGCATTCTTGCCGCGCATCAGTGCTTCCGACTGCGCGAAACAGTTTGCCAGCAGCAGGGCGTGATGGCCGCGTAGCGCATGATTGGGTTTCAATGCCGCGATGAAATCGACCGGCGTGACATCCGTACCTTGATGCAGTAACTGGAAGTAGGCGTGCTGGCCGTTGGTGCCGACATCGCCCCAAATGACCGGGCACGTTGCGGCATCGACCGGCTGGCCGTCGCGTGTGACGCGTTTGCCGTTGCTTTCCATTTCGAGTTGCTGCAGGTAGCCCGGGAAGTCACGCAGATCCTGGTGGTAAGGCGCGATCGAAACAGACGCGGTACCGAGAAAATTCCGATTCCAAATGCCGATCAGTGCCAGCATCACCGGCAGGTTCTTTTCCAGCGGCGCATCACGGAAGTGCTCGTCCATTGCACGCGCGCCGGCGAGGAATGCGCGGAAGCCTTCCATGCCGATCGACAATGCCAGCGACAGGCCGATCGCCGACCACACGGAGTAGCGTCCGCCGACCCAGTCCCAGAACGGGAACATGTTTTCCGGTGCGATGCCGAATGCCTGCACCGCCTGGAGATTGGTCGAGACCGCGACGAAATGTTTCGGTAGCGCAGATTCGTCCGCATGCTGCAGAAACCAATTGCGTGCGGAATGGGCGTTCGCCATCGTCTCCGATGTGTTGAACATCTTGGATGCGACGACGAACAGTGTGGTTGCCGGCTTCACCTGCGACAAGGTAGCGTCGAGATCGTGCCCGTCGACATTCGACACGAAATGCATGCGTAAGCGCGGATGAGCGAATGTGCGCAAAGCCTCGCAGCTCATCTTCGGGCCGAGGAAAGAACCACCGATGCCGATGTTCACGATATCGGTGATTTCCTGGCCGTCGTACCCGCGCCAGGCGCCGGAACGGATCTTGTCGGAGAATGCCGCCATGCGGTCGAGTACGGCATGCACGTCTTGAACGATTTCGCGGCCGTCTAGCTCCAAGCTTGCATTGCGCGGTGCCCGCAATGCGGTATGCAATACCGCGCGGCGTTCGGTCAGGTTGATTTTTTCGCCGGCAAACATCGCCGCACGCAGTTGTTCGACCGGTGTTTCGCGTGCCAGCGCAAGTAACAGCGCGAGCGTTTGCTGCTCGACCAGATTCTTGGAAAAATCGAGGAACAGGCCTGCACCTTCCAGCGAGAATTTGGTGAAGCGATCGGCGTCCGCGGCGAACATGGCGCGCAGACTGCGGTTTTGGAATTCCAGGGAATGCTGTTGCAGCGCCCGGTAGGCCGCTGAAGAAGTCAGGGGTTCACGCATGGTGGCATTGGCGATCGTTTGGGTAACTATACATGAAATAACGGTAATTTCACTACAAATAATCGGCCCGTCTTGGCGGGCCCGACAAGCTCGCTCCTGATGGCGAAATCAGCGCGGCTGTAGACGGATACCGGTAGGAAAGGAAAGTTCAATTTTCCAGATGCAATATTTGCAAGCGGCTACCATATCGGAATGCATGGTCAAAACGACCAGCAAATCGCTAGTGCGGTGTGGGGTTCCATGCCGCGTTGGCAAGATTTGTTGTAGTAAAATTTCAGTTCCGCCTTTGAGGATTTTTTTATGACGCTCAACGCCGTGGTGTCTGCTGTTACCGAGCGGATCATCGAGCGCAGCCGGCCATACCGCGCTGCCTATCTGAAGCAACTGGACGAGTCGATCGGGAAGGGAGTGCATCGTTCCACCTTGTCCTGTACCAATCTGGCGCATGGCTTTGCCGCCTTTCCACAGAACGACAAGCTGGTGCTGAAACAACAGCGGCAGCCGTCCGTAGCGATCGTGTCGGCCTACAACGACATGCTGTCCGCGCATCAGCCCTTCGAACGGTTCCCGCCCATCATCAAGGATGCCGTGCGTGAGGCGGGCGGCGTCGCGCAGTTCGCCGGCGGTACGCCCGCCATGTGCGACGGCATCACGCAAGGTCAGCCAGGTATGGAGCTGTCGCTGTTTTCGCGCGACACGATAGCCATGGCGACCGGCATTGCGCTGTCGCACAATATGTTCGATGCCGCGGTGTATCTCGGCATCTGCGACAAGATCGTGCCGGGTTTGCTGATCGGAGCCTTGCACTTCGG
>Ga0310811_10008328_pt1 | contig 13325 bp, 9 predicted proteins | sample YCmetagenome_FD_207642 | JGI IMG/M metagenome (GOLD analysis project Ga0310811, IMG submission 207642) | Soil microbial communities from experimental microcosm in Duke University, North Carolina, United States - YC | ecosystem: Engineered > Artificial ecosystem > Soil microcosm > Unclassified ...
GGAATCGTGACGCCCACGCGCCGCGGGTTCGGGAGACAGCTCATCGAGAAGGCACTGACCTTCACCTTGCACGCGAAGACGGATCTGTCGTTCGAGGAGGGGGGCATCTCATGTCGCATCGAACTGCCCTTGCCTGCCCCGGTGGCGAAACCCTCTGAACAAGAGGCGATGGTATGACGGATGGCGACAAGGGTCTCTGCGGCCGCCGTATTCTCGTCATCGAGGATGACTATCTCGTGGCCCTGATGGTGGTCGATCTGCTGGAAGACGCGGGCGCCGAAGTCGTCGGGCCGATCGGCTGGCTGGAAGAAGCGCTGAGCTTCATCGAGGATGATCTCAACCGCTTCGACGGGGCCGTGCTGGACGTCAATCTGCACGGCAAGAAATCCTACCCGCTTGCGGATGCGCTGGCGAAACGCGCAATCCACTTCACCTTCGCCACCGGCTACGGCAGCGGCGTGCTGGACGAGCCCTATCGGCGCTATCCGCGCTGCGAGAAGCCGTTTAGCCAGAGGCTGCTGGTGGCCGCGTTGATGCACGATCCTGACTGAGTGCCGCGGCGGAACCGAGGTTGCGGCCTCGGACGGCGGCGCCTTCTCAGCCTGCCGGCGTGGGGAGCGGCTCCATGCGGCTGAGGCGCCAGGACAGGAAGAGGCCGACCAGGATCAGCGCCGTCGTCATCCCCGTCACGCCAGTCCAACCCCAGCGGTTCATGAAAACGCCGCCCGTCGTGCCGACGACGCTGGCGCCGAGGTAGTAGAAGAAGAGATAGAGCGAGGACGCCTGGGCCTTCGCATGGCGGGCGCGCATGCCCACCCAGCCACTGGCGATGGAGTGGGAGCCGAAGAAGCCGAAGGTCACCAGCGCGACGCCCAGCAAGACCAGCCAGACGCTGCGGGTCTCGGTCAGCGCGGTGCCGGCCAGCATGATCGCAAAGCCGGTCCAGAGCACGCGGCGGCGACCCAGCCGGTTGCCGATATTGCCCATCCATGCCGAGCTGAAGATGCCGATGAGATAGCAGGAGAAGATGAGGCCAACCTCGGCCTGGCTGAGGTTGAAGGGCGGCGCCAGCAGCCGGTAGCCGAGATAATTGTAGATCGTGATGAAGCCGCCCATGAGCAGGAAGCCCTCGGCAAACAGCATCACCAGGGCGCGGTCCCGCAGGTGGGAGATGAAGGCATTGCCCAGAGCGTCCAGCGAGAACCGGCGCGGCTGAAAGAAGCGCGACGGCGGCAGGATGCGCCAGAAGGTGAGATTACCGATGAGCGAGGCGAGCCCGATGATCAGCACCGACATGCGCCAGCTCATATGCCCGGCCATGACGCCGATCAGCAGCCGCCCCGTCATGCCGCCCAAGGCATTGCCGCCGATATAGAGGCCCATGGAGAGGCCGGTGGAACGCGGATGGATCTCTTCCGCCACATAGGCCATGGCAACCGCCGGCAGGCCGCTCAGAGTTACGCCCATGAGCGCGCGCACGGCGAGGAATTGCCACCATTCCGGCACCAGGGCGGAGATGACCATGAGCACGGAGGAGGAGACGACGGAGGCGACCATCACCGGCTTGCGGCCGATCGTCTCGGAGACCGTGCTCGCCACCAGCATGCAGACGGCCATGAGGCCGCTGGTGAGCGACAGGGAGAGGCTGGATTGCGCCTCCGTCAGCCGGTACTCCTGGGAGAAGATCGGCAGCAGCGGCTGGATCGAATAGAGCAGCGCGAAGGTGGAGAAGCCGGCGGTCGCGAGCGCGATCTGGGTGAGCAGAAAAGCGCGTGTGCCATGCTGGATCTTCTCGGGCGTGCCGCCCATCAATCCGGCGCCGGGCGCCGGGTTCGGGGAGGTCACGCTCCGAGCCATCCGCTTGTTCCTACTTCTCGACGAAGGCCTTTTCGACCACGAACTGCGCGGGCGTCGTGTGGCTGCCCTCGTGGAACCCCTCACTCCGCAGCCAGGCGGTCATGTCTGTCAGCAGTTCGGGGCTGCCACAGAGCATGAAGCGATCGTCTTCCTTGCTGATCGCCGGCAGGCCGAGCTCGGAGGTAATGGTGCCCTCGGCGATGAGGTCGGTCAGCCGGCCGCGATTGCGGAAGGGTTCGCGCGTCACGGTCGGGTAATAGAGCAGCTTCCCGGCCACGATCTCGCCGATCAGCTCGTCATTCGGCAGCTGGTCCTGAATGTAATCGGCATAGGCGAGTTCGGCGACCTGCCGCACGCCATGGCAGAGCACGACATGCTCGAAGCGTTCGTAGATCTCGGGATCCTTGATGATCGCCATGAAGGGCGCAAGGCCGGTGCCGGTGCCGAGGAGATAGAGATTTTTGCCCGGCAGCAGGCTGTCGGCGACGAGGGTGCCCACCGGCTTGCGGCCGACGAGGATTTTGTCCCCCTCCTGGATATTCTGCAGGCGGGAGGTGAGCGGGCCGTCCGGCACCTTGATCGAGAGGAATTCGAGCCCCTCCTCGTAATTGGCGCTGGCGAGGCTATAGGCGCGCATCAGCGGCCGGCCCTCGACCTCGAGACCGATCATCGTGAACTGGCCGTTGAGAAAGCGGAAAGACGGGTCCCGCGTGGTCTGGAAACTGAACAGCCGGTCCGTCCAATGATGGACGCTGGTGACCGTTTCCGTATTGAACGCCGACATCCGCCCTCCGCCTCTGTTACTGCCTCGTATGCATACTTATGACCGCAGGCCCGCTTCGGCCAAGCCCCTATGTTGCAGCGCAGCTATCGCGGCTGGCAGGCCGCCGCATAAACGCGCAGCACGTCCCGCACCGCCTCCACCGCCAGCGTCCGTGCCTGCGCGGCCAGGGCCCCGGTGGCGACACGCTCGTAGAAGCGCGGCAGATACTGGCTGATCAGCGGTTCGGGTATCGTGAGCCCCTCCAGCCGCGCGAAAAGCCGCTCCACGGCCGCCACCGCCTCGGGCTCCGGCCAGTAGTAGCGGATGCGGTCGCTGTAGCTGTAATGCCGCAGGATGCGGAGCTGCGCGGGAGTGCCGTGATAGTGCGACTTCCAGTGAACGGGGTTCAGCATCATCACCCGTTCCATCGCCGCCGGCAGGCTGTCGGCATCGGGGTCGAGGTCCGGCGCCAGGATGGCGGCGATCTCGTCCAGACCATACAGCGCCTCCCTGAGCGCAAAGGTCAGCGCGGGCCCCACCTTCAGGATCGGAAATCCGTCCCGCACCAGGGCAGCCAGCGCCTGCGGTGTCTGGTAATCCGTCGCATGCGCCTCAAACACGAGGCCGGGGAGTTGGCCGAGTGCCGCCGCGAGATCGGCGGCGGCGGCGGAATCGTAGCGCATCACGGTCTCGTTGCCGTGCTCCACGCCCGGCTGCACGACAAGCGCCACGACGCGACTCAGCATGCGCCCCAGCCCCTGTTCGGTGAAGCGCTGGCGATGCACAGCATAGGTCGCGATCGGCGCCTCCGGGTCCGTCACATGGGTCTCGGGGGTCGCTTCCAGCGCGCCGCCCGGGGTCGGAACCTCGGTGCCGATGATGTAATAAGGGCGTGAGCCGACCTCGGCCGCGACCCGCTCCGCGACGACGGCGAGCCGCGCCGCGCGTTCGGCGACCAGCGCATCGGGCAGTGCCGCGGGCTCACCCGCGCAACCCATGCTGGCATCGAGATGGATCTTGAGGAAGCCGGCACGCAGGAAGGCCGCCACCATCGTCTCGGCCTCGGCCATTGCCTCTTCGGCCGGCAGCGCCTTCCAGGGGTTGGGGCCGAGATGATCGCCGCCCAGGATGATGCGGCTCTTCGGGAAGCCCACCCGCTCGGCAATGGCATAGACGAAATCGGTGAAGTCGGCCGGCGTCATGCCGGTATAGCCGCCCTGATGGTTGACCTGGTTGCAGGTCGCCTCGATCAGCGCCGTCGTCCCGTCCTCGCGGGCCTGGAGCAGCGCCGCCTCGATCACCAGCGGATGAGCAGAGCAGACGGAGGTGATGCCGAAGGGCCGGCCGGCAGCCCGGGCGGGCGCGAATTCAGCCAGAAGATCGGCACCCGACGGTGCGAGCGCAGGCTTGCCGGGCACCTGGCCACGGCGCTGGGAGAGGATGAAGGCATCCAATTCGGCGAAGCTCGCGGTGCCTTCCATGGGTCCGCGTCGCGTCACCGCCAGCGCGCCGGCCGCCGCGGCATAGCGCAGGCATTCGGAAACGCTTCGCCCCTGCAGGCGGCAGGTGATGAAGGTGGCGCCGAAACAGTCCCCGGCACCGGTCGGGTCAACCTCGGTCACCGAGAAGGCTGGCACACGGCGGTTTTCCCGCCCGTCATGGTAGCTCGCCCCTTCCGCCCCGTGCTTGATGACGATGGCCGAGACGCCGAGGCCAAGGATTTCGGCAATCGCCCCGCCCTCGTTCGTCGATTCGGTCAGCATCGTCAGTTCGTTGCCCGAGGGCATGAAGATGTCGCAGAGGTTGAGCATCTCCAGCAGCGCCTCGCGCATGCCGGGCGCATCCAGGATTTCCTTGCGGATGTTCGGATCGAAGGAGACCGTGCCGCCCTGCGCCTGGATGATGCCGATGGCAGTCTTGGTCTCTTCAATGATGCGCGGGGAGGCGAGCGAGGAGCCCATGACGTGCAGGTGGCTGCTGCGGCGGAGCAGATCGTGCGCCGCCTCCGTCAGCCGCGTTTGGCCGCAGGCACTGTGGCGGATGTTGTAGACGAAGTCGCGGTCGCCGCTCGGCCGATAGCGCACGAAGGCGCTGCCTGTCGCGTAGGTCGGATCGACGTCGATGGCGCTGACGTCCACGCCGTCCCGCCGCAGACGCTCGACATTGACCCAGGCGAAGTCGTCCTGGCCGACGGCGCTGACGATGCCGCAGGGGAAGCCGAGCTTGCCCACCTGATCGATGAAGATCGCGGGCGCGCCGCTGGGGAAGGGCCCTACGAGATTGACCGGTTCACGAAACCCGACGCCGATCTCGGTCGCCATGATTTCCGCCAGGATCTCTCCGATCGTGACGATCCCGCCCGGCGCTGCCGCGCCCTCTGCCAATGCCATGCCGCCGTCCTCTTGCTACACGAGCTCTTTTCCGGTCGTGTCGGAATGCCGATATGCTGAACCGCACATTTGGTCAAAAGTGGAGACAAGCATGACAATGGCAACGGCCATCCTGGGCGGCGGATGCTTTTGGTGCACCGAAGCCGTTTTCGAGGAATTGGAGGGCGTCTCGGCCGTGAAATCCGGCTATGCCGGCGGCCAGGTTCCCAACCCGACTTATGAGGCGGTCTGCACCGGCCGCACCGGCCATGCCGAGGTGATCGCCGTCACCTACGATCCGGCGGTCATTTCCTACGCGGATCTGCTGCGCGTCTTTTTCGCGACCCATGACCCGACGACCCTCAACCGGCAGGGCAATGACGTCGGCACCCAATACCGCTCGACGATCATGCCGGCGAACGAGGAAGAGGCAAAGACCGCCCGCGCGGTGATGGCCGAGATCGAGGCCCGTGGCGCCTGGGGCGCGCCGCTGGTCACCAAGATTGAGCCGCTCGACGTCTTCTACCCGGCCGAGGACTATCATGACGATTACTTCGCCCGGAACCCGAATGCCGGTTATTGCCGGGTCATCATCGCGCCCAAGGTCGCGAAGATGCGCAAGGAATTCATTGATCGGCTGAAGAAGACGCCGGCCGCCTGAACCCGAAACGGATGGGCTGAGCGGCGCTTAGCCCGCCCTATGCCCCGTCCGGCGCGCGCGGCAGAATGATCTCGACCGTCGTGCCACCGCCCTCCGGGCAGAGCACGCGGGCGAGGCCGCCTGCCTGCTGCGCCAGGCCATAGACCATGGAAAGGCCGAGGCCGGTCCCCTTGCCCACCGGCTTGGTCGTGAAGAAGGGTTCGAAGACCCGCGCCATGACCTCGGGTGGGATGCCGGGGCCGGTGTCGCGCACCGCGACCAGCACGTAATCCCCGGGCACGAGTTCCAGCACGTCCTCCTCCTGCACGCTGAGATTCTGCGTGATCAAGGTCAGACTTCCCTCCCCCTCCATCGCGTCCCGCGCATTGATGCAGAGGTTGAGAAGAGCGAGCTCAAGCTGGTCCGGATCGACATGAGCGGCCCAGAGGTCCTCCGCGAGTTCCTCCGACACGACGATGCCCATGCCGATGCTGCGAGTAAGCAGATCCTCCATCTCGTGGATGACCTGGTTCGCATCGACGGAACGCAGCGCCAGATCGCGCTGGCGGCTGAAGGTGAGCAGCCTTTGCGTGAGCGTCGTGCCGCGCTCGGCCGCCGTCGTCGCGTTCTCGAGCAGGCGTTGCAGCCGCGCGTCGCTGTCGTTGCGGCGCAAGGCCAATTCCAGACTGCCCAAAATCGCCGTCAGCAGATTGTTGAAGTCGTGGGCGACGCCGCCCGCCATGGTGCCCAGCGCCTGCATCTTCTCCGCCTGATGCAGCCGGTTCTCCATCAGCCGTCGGTCAGTCACGTCGTGCTCCAGCACCGCGAGATAGCGGGGGGTGCCGTCCGGCCCCGCAATCGGCACGCGCGTCACCTGCACGAAGCGCGGTGAAGACCCGACCATCCGCTCCTCCAGCCGCTCCGTCGCGCGGCCGCTGGCAAACGCCTCGGCCTCCGCCTCGGTGATGGGCTGCGCCTGCCCGCCCATGGGCGCCAGATCGGGCTCGCGCTGGCGCAGGCAGGCTTCCGGCGGCCGGCCAAGGCTCTCCGCCTTGACGTGATTGACGCGCACGAAGCGACCCTCGGTATCCTTGAAGGAAAGCGCGTCCTGGCTGCCGTCCATGAGGCCGCGCAGCAGCGCCCTTTCCTCGGCGAGGTTGCGCCGCAGCTGGCATTGCTCGTGCGCATTGCCGATCATGCTGAGCAGCAGCGCCGGTTCCCACGGCTTTTGCATATAGGCGGAGATGCGGCCGTTGTTGACAGCGTTCACCACCGCGCCGAGATCGGCATAGCCGGTCAGGAGAATTGTTTGCGCATCCGAAATCTCCCGCGCCTTGGAGAGAAAGACGTCGCCCGTCATCTCCGGCATGCGCTGGTCCGAGACGATGACGGAAATCATGGGCTCATCGCCCAGGATGTCGAGCGCGGCGATGGGCGAGACGGCGCTCCAGACGTCGAATTCGTCCTCCAGCAGGTCGCGAAGGGCGGTCAGTATTTCGGGTTCGTCGTCGACGATCAGAATCGTCCCGCGCATCGGCTCTGTCATGCTCCTGTGGCCCGGCGTTCGGCCGCCTCCTTACCCGATGTCTCGCGTTGCATCGGCACCGCAATCTTGAAGGATGCCCCGCCCAAGCGCGAACGGCCGATGCTGATCGTTCCCTTATGCCCCTGCACAACGGTATAGGCGATGGCAAGGCCGAGACCGGTGCCCGAGCCGATGGGCTTGGTCGTGAAGAAGGGCTCGAAGATCCGCTCCTGCAGGTCGGGCGGCACGCCGGATCCGGAATCCTCGATCAGGATGACGTAGTCCTGTCCTTCGGTCGTCGCCGTGATCTCGATCTGGCCCGGGCCTTCGATCGCGTCGGCCGCATTGCTCACGATATTCATCACCACCTGGTTGAGAAGCGCGGGGGAGCACCAGAGCGCGGGCGGCCCCTCGTAATGGCGCGTCACGGCAACACGCTCCCCCAGCTTGGGGCTAAGCAGCGTCAAGATCGTGTCGATCGCCTCGAATATCTCGACATGCTGGAAGCCGCCCTCGTCCATACGGGAGAATTGCCGAAGGTTGAGGACGAGATCGCCAATCCGTCGAAGCCCCGCTCCCATTGCTGTCGCGCGGTCCCTTGCTTTAGCGATATAACCGCGCGCGACATCGCTCGCCACCTCCTCTGACGCCACGCGACCCAGCAGCAGCTCAACCGTTGCCTGATGGGCGATGATGAAGGCGAGCGGGTTATTGATTTCGTGCGCGATGCCAGCAACGAGTTCGCCGAGCGAGGCCATCTTCGCCGCCTGGACAAGCTTGGCCTGCGCCTCGATCAACTTGTCGTTAGCCGCCTCCAGCTCCGCATTCGCCTGGGTCAGCGCTTCCGCCATGCGGGCACGCTCGAAGGTGACCGCATGCTCGCGCCGCTCCACCTCCGCCTGCTGCATCTCGTCCTGCATCAGCTTGCGCCGCACGATGGCGCGCAGCCGGACGCGCAGAAGATCGGCGTCGTGCAAGGTCGGAATGAATTCGTCGAGCCCGGCATCGAAGGCGAGCGACAGACGCGCCTTGGACACCTCGCCGCCGCGCTCGATGCCGATCAGCAGGAAGGGCGCCGTGCAGCCCTCGGCGAGGTCACCCGCCCTGAGTCCGCTCAAAACGCGGCAGGCCTCGACGCTGTCGAAGCCCGATGCCGGCAGGCCGATGATGACGCAGTCGACCGGCGTGTCCGAGCGGGAGAGGATGGCGGTTGCCTCCTCCATGTCGCACGCAAGTTCGGCAAGATAGCCATCCCGCGTCAAGGCAATGCGATGCTCCTCGCGATGCGCGGCATCGTCGTCGATGACGAGGAAACGGATGCGCCGAAAATGCGGCGCCTCGTCGCCCAACTCCTCCGGCTGCGGCGCCGGCCGCTGGCGCAGCAAAGCCCGGATGCGCAGGATCATGAAGTCGGGATCGGCAGATTTTGCAATATACGCGTCGGCGCCGCTCTCCAGTCCCTCGCGTTCCGTCGCCGCCTCCGCCGCCTCCGTCAGCATCAGCAGCGGGATCGAGCGGGTGCGCGCATTGAGCCGCAGCTGGCGGGAGAGTTCGCCGCCGTTCATGCCGGGCAGATGGAAGTCGGCGACGATGAGATCGGGTAGCCGCCCGTGCAGGCGGTCGAGGGCCGCTTCCGCCGAGGCCGCCCGCTCCACCTGGAAGCCGTGCGCCTCCAGCATGCGGCGGATCATGATCGCCTGGGTCTCCGAATCCTCGACGACCAGAAGGTTGTAGGAGCGCCCCGTCTCGGCCTCGCCAGTCATGGCGTGGTCTCCGCCACCGCCCGCCGCAACGCGTCGGCGATCCGGTCGAGCGGCAGCGCGATCGTCGAGGCGCCGATGCGCATCGCGGCCGCCGGCATGCCGTAGACGACGGCGCTGCTCTCGTCTTCCGTCAGCGTCATCGCGCCGCTCCGGCGCATGGCAAGCAAGCCTTCCGCGCCGTCCTCTCCCATGCCGGTGAGCAGCACACCCAGGGCGCGCGGCCCGCAGATGCGGGCGAGCGACGTGAAGAGCACGCTGCCCGACGGGCGCTGGCTATGGACCGGCGCATCGCGGTCGAGCCGCAGGGCCCCCTCCGGCCCGATCGTCAGATGCTGGTCGCCCGGCGCCACATAGACGTGGCCGGGCATGGGAGACTGGCCCGCCATCGCGATCTGCACTGTCATCGGCACGATACCGTCCAGCCAAGCGGCAAAGCCCGGCATGAAAGCCGCGCCCATGTGCTGGACGACAAGGACGGGAATGGGGAAATCGGCTGGCAGCCCCCCCAGCACACGGGCGAGCGCCGCGGGCCCGCCGGTGGACGCGACGATGCCCGCGATGCTCGGCTGGGCGCGCTGTCCCCCCGGCCGCCGCGCAGCCCGCGTGACCGGGCGCGGCGCCATCGGCCGCTGCCGGATCACCGGTACCTGGCTCATGATGTAGAGTTGAGTGCGGATCGTCTCAGCGATCGGCGCATGGTCGGCATGGCCGAATCCCGCCGGCTTTTCCACGACGGAGAGCGCGCCCGAGCGCAGCGCATTCATCGAGATCTGCAGCGAGCGGTCTTCCACGGCATCCGCGATGACGACGATCGGCGTCGGAAAGCGCGACATGATGAGGCGCGTCGTCTCCAGCCCGTCCATGCCGGGCAGACGGATATCCATGGAAATCACATCCGGGCGGAGCTGCGGCAGAGCCTCCAACGCCGCCTCGCCGGAGGCGCAGATGGCACAGACCTCCAACCTCGGATCGGCGCCGATGATCAGGCGCAGCAGGCTTTGCACCACAGGACTGTCCTCGACCACCATCACGCGGACCCGCCGCGCCATGGGGAGGGAGGCGCTGGTCACAACAGTCGCCTGATGGCGCCGAGCAGATCCTGCTGGTCGAAGCTCTGCTTGGCGATATAGGCGCTGGCCCCAAGATCGAGACCGCGCCGCACGTCGCCCGCCGTGTCGCGAGAGGTCATGATGATGACCGGAATGGTCCGCAGCGACGGGTCGTCCTTCATCGTCTGTAGCAGTGTGAAGCCGTCCATCCGCGGCATTTCGACATCGGCAAGCACCATGTCAATGGCAGTATCCGTTGCTTCATCCGTTGCTTTTCCGTGATCGCCGCCGGGTCGGTTATGGCGCCGCAGGATGTCGAGTGCCTCGACCCCGTCCACCGCGACCATGACCCGATACCCATGTGCTTCGAGAATCGACTTCTCCAAGGTCCGGCTGGTGATAGAATCGTCGACGACGAGAATGGTCTGCGGACCGGGGGCGGCCGTCACCGCCCTCTCCGGCGCTCCGGTCTCGCCCGACCAGCCGCCACGGCGCGCCCAGCGGTCGAGAATGCCCTCGGGCGAGAGCAAGGCTGCCGGCATCTCGCTCGTCACCATCACGAGCCCGGCGACGAGGTCGGGGTCGACGCCGACGAAATCGGCCTTGTGGGACAGGAAGCGGCGCACATCCGAGAAATGATCGACGGCGAGCGCCAGGCGCTGGCGATGGGCGCCACCCTGGATCACGGCGAGCTTCACATGGCCTTCCTGCACCGGCAGGCTTGGCGCCGCCATGCCGAGAACATGGCCAAGCACCGCCACGGGGGCGAGTTCGGCCGAGGCCGGCCCATCGGTCCGCACGCACATCTGGCCGCCGACCGGTTCGATCGCGGCGAACGGCACGCGCAGCAGGCGCAACACCGAGGCCGCCGGCAGCGCGACGGTGACCGCGGCGAAACCGAGCAGCACGGCACTCTGCCGCGCGACCGCGAGGGGCACGGTGATCTCGACGGCGGTGCCGGAAGGGCGGCCCCCCCGTTTCGCACCATCCGCGAAGCGCATGCGGGCACTGCCGCCAAGGGCGCGCGCGGCCTCGGCGACGATGGAGAGCCCCATGCCCCGCCCGGAGAGCGGGCCGACATCGGTACGGGTCGAGAATCCCGGCTCGAAGACCATGGCCAACAGCCGGTCCTCCGTCGCGGCCTCGGCCGCGGCCGCCGAAAGCAGGCCGCGCTCCATGGCGCGAGCCCGGATCGTGGCAAGGTCAGGCCCCGGTCCGTCGTCTCTGACCGTGGCGGTCAATGTCCCGCCACCCCCCTGCAGGAGGAGCGTGATGCGGGTAGCCGGTGGCAGGCCCCGCGCCCGTCGGCGCGCCGGCGGCTCGCTGCCGTGGCCCACTGCATTGCGCAGAAGCTGCAGTACCGGGTCCTTCAAGGCCTGCAATACACGCCGGTCCGCAGAGAGGCCGAGGCCGAGGAATTCAGGGTCAACCTGCACCCCCTCGTCGCGCGCAATGTCCCGCACCATCCGGCCCATGGGGCCGAAGATCGTCTCGGCCGGCACCAGGCTCATGCGGTCGACATCCTCCCGCACGCGATGAAAGGCGGCATCGAGCGCCCAGGACGAGTCGCGCAGGTCGTGCCGAATGACAGAAGCCTGGCGGGAGGCCGAGGCGAGTTCGCTCGTGGCCTCAAGGAGATCCGCATCGCCCTCCCCGCGCCGGGCCGCACGGTCGAGCGCACGCCGCGCCTGGCGGATCGCGGCTTCGATACCGGAGATGCGCTCGCCGAGCCCGTCATGCCGCTCGATCGCCTGGGCAAGCTGCGTCGTGGCGATGACGAGATCGGTCACTTGCCCGGCCTCGACGCGAAGATGCCCGTGTGCCGTCTCGTCCGTATCTGGGTCCGAGGCTGCCACCTCAGTGCCGCCGAGCGCTGTCTCGATCGCCGCCTCGACCCGGTCCAGTCCCGCCTCGATGATATTGGTGCGATCGCGCGACAGGCCGCTGCCGCCTTCGATCACGCTCGCCATCTGCGCTTCCAGCTCATGGGCAAGCTGTTCGACCTCGGTCAGGTCCACGGCGCGCGCAGCACCTTTGAGCGAATGGAGGCGGCGGAAGATATCGCGCAGATCTGCCCGCTCGCCACGCCGCGCCGCCGCCAGGCCCGCGCGCACCACCGTCAGGTGATCGCGGTACTCGACCTCGAAGGCGGCGAGCAACTCCTGGCGCAGATCGGGCGGGTTGGACGATGGGGGCATCGGCGCGCGGCGGTCAGATCTTGTAGCGTTCGCCGAGGACGAGCAGCTGGTTCGCGAGTTCGGCGAGGCTGCTCGCCGCAACCTCGAGCTGCCGCGTGCCGGCCGCGGTCTGCTGGCTCGCCTGGCGGATGTTCTGCAACGCGCCCATCACCTGCTCGATGCCGATCTGCTGCTGGTTGGTGGAGGCGACGATCTGCTGGAAGGTCTGCACACTTTCCTGCACGCTCGCGGTGATCGCCTCGATCGTCTGCTCGGTCACGCCGGACCGTTCGCGCCCGACGGCCACACGCTTGACCGCCTCCTCCGTCATCATGACCGAGGCATTGATGCCACGCTGGATCTCGCCGAGGATGGAGCGCACCTGCACCGTCGCCTCCTTGGCCTGATCGGCGAGCACCTTGAGCTCGGAGGCCACAACAGCGAAGCTGCGGCCGTTCTCGCCCGCCGCCGCCGCCTCGATCGCCGCATTGAGGGCAAGGAGATGGGCGCGCTCGGAAATATCGTTGACCGTGGTGATGATCTCGCCGATCGCCTGGGTCTTCTCGCTCAGCGCCACGATGTTGGTGGCGACGATCTCGCCCTGGTCGCGGATCGCGTCCATCGCGCGGGCGGCTTCCTCCACGGCGCGAAGCCCGCTCGAACTCGTCTGCACCGATTGCTGGGCCGCCTGGATCACCTCCTGCGCGCGGGCCGAGATGCGGGCGCCGGAATGGGTGATCTCATCCGCCGTGGCTGCAGTTTCCTGCAGCGCCGCCAGCTGCTGTTCAACGCTCGCCGCCTGTTCCTGGGTGGAGGCGCGGATTTGGGCGGCCGAGGCATTGAGCGAACTCGTCAGCTCGCGGCTCTGCAGGCTGACCTGCTTCAGGCTGTCCGCCATGGTATTGAGCGTCGCGCCGAGGCGGCCGAGTTCGTCGCGCCCGACGCGCAGGGGCTCGCCCGTCAGGTCGCCGCGGCCGACCCGCTCGGCGAAGGCGCGGAAGGCTTCCAAGGGGCGGATGATGGAGCGCAGGATCGCCCAGGCGATGGCGATGAGGATGACGAGGGCGAGGCAGACCGCCACGATGAGAAGGGTGCGCCCCTCGGCATAGAGCTGGCCGATGCGGCCGATGCCGGCGCCGCTGCCACTCGCCAACCCATCGCTGATCTGGCCCAGGGTCTTGG
>Ga0310811_10008329_pt1 | contig 13324 bp, 9 predicted proteins | sample YCmetagenome_FD_207642 | JGI IMG/M metagenome (GOLD analysis project Ga0310811, IMG submission 207642) | Soil microbial communities from experimental microcosm in Duke University, North Carolina, United States - YC | ecosystem: Engineered > Artificial ecosystem > Soil microcosm > Unclassified ...
CGACCACGGCCAGCGCGCTCATCTGCTCCACATGCTGCGGATCGGCATCGTAGAGATCGAGGAACTGCTTGATCAGCTTGAGCGAGAAGCCCAGCCGCTTGCCGCGCAGGATGAGCTGCATGCGGCCGACTTCGCGCTTGGTATAGATGCGCGTGGTGCCGACCCGCGTGGGCTCGATCAGCCCCTTGTCCTCGTAGAATCGCAGGGTGCGCGGAGTCACCCCCAGATCCGCCGACACCTTCTGGATGCCGTGCAGCTCATCCCCATCTCTGGTCACGCCACTCACCCCGCCCCTCGCAGTCTGTCAGCCCCGGCCCGTCAATTCCGGCCGGCCTTCGCCTTTTCTTCGGCGACCAGCTCCTTTTTGGAAAGTTTGCCGATCAGTGTTTTCGGCAGCTCGTCGCGGATTTCGATCGCCTTGGGCATTTCGAGCTTGTTGAGCTTGTCCTTCAGGAATTCGCACAGCTCGTCGACCGTCGCGGACTGACCGGCCTTCAGCGTCACGAACGCCTTGGGCGCCTGGCCCCGATAGGCGTCGTCCACCGCGATGCACACCGCCTCGGCGATGGCGGGATGCTCGTACAGCGCTTCCTCGATCGTGCGCGGATAGATGTTGTATCCGCTGGCGATGATCAGATCCTTCATCCGATCGACGATGAAGAGGTAGCCGTCCTTGTCGAGATAGCCGACGTCGCCAGTGCGCAGTGCGCCGTCGACGAACACCTCGGCGGTCGCGTCCGGGCGGTTCCAATAACCCTTCATCACCTGCGGCCCGCGCGCGCAGATCTCGCCCTTCTCGCCCTGCGGCAGGATCCTGGTGGGATCGTCGAGATCGCGGATCTCGATGATCGTGCCGGGAAAGGCCGGGCCGGCGCTGTTGTCCCGCGGCGGCGCGGCGAGCGGATTGCAGGTGATGATCGGCGAGGCTTCGGACAGGCCGTAGCCCTCGACCAGCGGCGTCCCCATGCGCTGTTCGTAGCGCTGGCGCGTCTCGAACGGCAGCGGCGCGCCGCCGGAGACCGACCATTTGATCGAGGCGAGCTTGGCCAGCTCCTTCTCCGGCAGGTTGTTGAGCGCGCCGTAGATGGTCGGCACGCCGTAGAAGGTCGTGCACTTGGCGCGCGCCACCGTATCGACCGCCTGCTTCAGCTCGAAGCGGGGCAGCAGCACCAGCTCGGCGCCGTTGTCGATGCCATAGTTGAGGATGCTGGTCAGCGCGAAGACGTGGAACAGCGGCAGCACGCCCAGGATGCGCTGCTGCTCGTTCGGGTCCATCTGGCCTTCGACGAACACGCTCATCTGCGCGCAATTGGCGGTGAGGTTGGCGTGTGTCAGCATCGCCGCCTTCGGCTCGCCGGTGGTGCCGCCGGTATATTGGAGGACGGCGACGTCGTCCGTTTTCACCGAGACGGGATCGGGCTTCCGGTCGGATGCCACGAGCGCGTGGAACTGCACGTGCAGCGCGTCATGGGGGACATGCGCGATCTCGCCGCGCTTGAAGATGCGGTAGCCGATCGACTTGAAGGTCGGCAGCGCGCCGGAGATCGGGCAGACGATCAGCTTGCGCAGTTTCAGCTGCTCGGCGACCTTGGTCACCTTGTCGTGGATCGAGGTGATGTCGCAGGTGGCGACCACCTGGCAGCCCGAATCCTCGATCAGATGGCACAGCTCGCGCTCGACATAGAGCGGGTTCAGGTTGACGACGATGCCGCCCACCCGGAAGGTCGCGAAGTAGAGCGCGACATAATACGGCGTGTTGGGCAGGCAGAGGCCGACACGGTCGCCAGGCTTCACGCCCAGATCCTGCAGGCCCCGCGCCGCATGATCGACCAGCGAGCCGAGCTCGGCATAGGTCCAGCGGCGCCCCATGAAATCGATCGCGACGCGCGTCGGCCAGGTGGCCACGGCATGATCGAGCAGGTCGGTCAGCAGACGCGGCGCGAAGGACGGGGAATGGCTGGTGCCATTCCCCGCCGAAACCGGCCGATCGGTGGAGGCGAGGGCCGGGTCGCTCATCAGAAGGCCACGTGCCCGCCGAGCGAGAAGACCAGCGCGTGGGCGTTGTGCAACTCGCCATCGCTGATGATCGCGGTCTGCACCGGCGTGCCGACATAGGCGTAGGTGGTATCGCTGATCCGCGCGTTCTGGATCTTGTCGTAGCTGAACGCCGCGTCGAGACCCATATGCTCGTTCATCTCGAAGGAGCCGCCGGTCGCGAAGTTCCAGCGGTTGCCATCGGGCACGCGCGGATCGCGGAAGCCATCCTGAATCGGCGTACGATCACGCTGCACGCCGCCGCGCCAGGTGAACTGCTTGCTCACCTTGTAATCGAAGCCGACGGCATAGGCCCAGCTGTTCTTGTAATTCTCGGTGACCGCCTGATCGGGGTTGTCGCCCAGATTGTACAGGTTGATCGCGTTGAACTTGCTCCAGCCGTAGCGCGTCACCTGGGTGTTGAGCGTCAGCTGCGGCGTGACGTGGTAGCGCATACCGACGTTGACCTGCCACGGCGTCGTGAAGCTCGCCCGCGCACCGTCGACGCGCTGGTTGGCACCCTGCGTGGCGAGCAGGCCGGAAAGGCCGTCCACGATCAGGTGACCCTTCAGGTGGTGCTTGATCGCCGACTTGTAGCTGACGCCGAGATCGACCTTGTCGTTGTGATACTGGAAGCCGAACGAATAGCCGACGTCCCAGCCCGATCCCTTCAGATACTGGTGCCCGTCCGGCGTGTTGAGCGCGGCCGAGAGCGGGCCGCCGACGCCCGCGCCGATCTGCTGCGCCAGCGTGGCGCCGAGCGGCCCGAGCACCGCCAGCTGCTGCTGGAGCGACTGGGTGAGCGCGCCCTGGATGTTGGTCAGCGGATCAGGCAGGTAGTTGGACAGCGTCGCGCGAACATATTCGATGTTGGGTGCCGCGCCGATGCTGAGGCCGCCATGATGCCAGGCCAGCGACGGCTGGAAATCGAACGTGCGCAGGCGTGACTTGTCCGCCGCATAGCGCGTCCAGTCGTTCGCGCCGTAATTGGTGGTGAAGCTGTACGGCGAGGTCATGGTGAAGCCGAAGGCGAAGCCCTTCGGCAGCGGGATGGCGAAGCCGCCATTGGGCAGATAGCCCTTGTTCACCATGTTGTGGACGTTCTGGTTGCCGCCCACCGGATCGGTGCTCGACGCGATGTTCGGATAGCTGAGCGAGATCGGCAGCGGCGGCACGCCGGGCAGCGCGTTCAGATTGGGCAGGCCGGGCACCGCCGAGCCGAGCGGCAGGCCGGGGCGCACGACGCGCGAGTTGATGTTGGTGGCATCCGCCGTCGGATCGATGAAGCTCAGGCCGACATAGTTCTGGAAGCCGGAAATGCCGCCGATCGCGGCGGGGTTCCACCATTGCTGCTGGGCGCCCTGTTCCGAGACTTCGCCCGAGAAGGCGCGGCCGACGGCCTTGGTGGACTGTTCCTGCAGGTAGAAGGCGGCGGCGTTCGCCTGGGCCGCCAGGCCCGTCGCCGCCGCCAGCGCGGCGGAGGCGAGGAGCGCGGTCTTTTTGATTGTCATGTTCTCTCCCTAATCCCTTGTTCCGGTCTACGGGCCGGCTCCGCGCCAACGCAGGTCGGCGATTACGGGTCCGTCCGCGATACTCCGGGGCGTATTATTTGACCCGGGTCCACGTGTCGGTCTTGCAGGCCGGCCAGATGATGCAGCCGCGCAGCTTGAGCGAATTGGCGTCCACCGGCGTGATCTTGCCGCTGTAGGTGCCGCCGTCGTTGGGATTGTAGACCTTGCCGCCGGTCCAGGCGCCGTCATCCCAGCTGAAGCCGCTGAGCATCTGGATGCCCTTGAGCTGGCGGCCGCGCAGGCTGGCATCCTTGTTGTTGACGTCCTTGGCGGCGGGGTTGGCCTTGATGTCGTCGCCGCTTTCCAGCGTGCCGCAGATCGAACTGCCGCATTTCTGGATGTTGATGATGCCGTTCTTGGTCGGCGAATGCCAGGTGCCGATCACCGAATCGGCCGACGGAGCGGCAAGGAACGCCGCGAAAAGCATGGGCAACATGAGGCCTCTCCTCCTCGACTGGAACATCTCGACCCGGCTTGCGCTCTTGTCGGCGCATGGGGCCACCGCCTGCCGCTACGGCGAGGCGACTCGTATCTTGTGACGCAAAAATTGGTTGACGTATAGGGAAATCGTCGCACCTTTAAGGCAACTCGGCGACGCTCTATATCGAGGGCGCCGTTATTCAGGAGAGGATTCGGATGTCCGACGTCGTGATCGCGGGTTACGCCCGCTCGCCCTTCACTCTGGCGAACAAGGGCGCGCTGGCCCGCACCCGCCCCGACGATCTGGCCGCCCAGACGATTCGCGGGCTGCTGGAGCGCACCAAGGTCGACCCGGCCGAGATCGAGGACATCGTGCTCGGCTGCGCCTTTCCCGAGGGGGAGCAGGGCCTGAACGTCGCACGGCTCATCGGGTTGCTCGCGGATCTTCCGCTGCAGGTCGGCGGCGTCACCATCAATCGCTTCTGCGGCTCCTCGATGAGCGCGATCCACTACGCCATGGGCCAGATCGCGATCGGCGCGGGCGAGGCGTTCATCGCCGCCGGCATCGAGTCGATGAGCCGGATCCCGATGGGCGGCTTCAACCCGATGCCCAGCCCCGAGCTCTACGCCAAGCGCCCCGGCGCCTATATGGGCATGGGCGAGACGGCCGAGAATGTCGCCCGCGACTACCAGATCCCGCGCGCCGAGCAGGAAGCGCTCGCCGTGAAGAGCCAGCAGAAGGCGGCCGCCGCGCGCTCGGCCGGCAAGCTCGCCGATGAGATCGTGCCGATCAAGACCAAAAGCGGCGACGTCACCGAGGACGGCATCATCCGCCCCGAGACGACCGCCGACGTGCTCGCCGGTCTCAAGCCCGCCTTCGACAAAGAGGGCACCGTCACCGCCGGCACCTCCTCGCCGCTGACCGACGGCGCGTCCGCCGTGCTGGTCACGTCCGAAGCGTTCGCGAAGAAGCACGGCCTCAAGATCCTCGCCAAGATCAAGGCGGTCGGCATCATGGGCTGCGCGCCCGAGACGATGGGCCTCGGCCCGATCGGTGCGTCGCGCAAGGCGCTGGAGCGCGCCGGCATCACCGCCGCCGACCTCGACGTGGTGGAGATCAACGAAGCCTTCGCCAGCCAGGCGATCGCCTGCATCCGCGATCTCGGCCTGAAGGAAGAGACGATCAACATCGACGGCGGCGCCATCGCCATCGGCCACCCGCTCGGCGCCACCGGCGCGCGCATCGTCGGCAAGGCGGCGGCGCTGCTGGAGCGCGAGGGCGGCAAGTATGCGCTCGCCACCCAGTGCATCGGCGGCGGGCAGGGCATCGCCACGGTGCTGGAGCGCGCATAATGGTCGGCGAGATCAAGAAGGTCTGCGTCATCGGCTCCGGCACGATGGGCGCAGGCATCGCCGCACAGGTCGCCAATGCCGGCGTCCCCGTGCTCCTGCTCGACATCGTGCCCAAGGAAGGCTCGGATCGCGACGCCATCGCCAAGGGCGCGGTGGCCAAGATGCTCAAGACGGACCCGGCGCCCTTCATGTCGAAGCGCGCCGCCAAGCTGGTCGAGACGGGCAATATCGACGACCATCTCGACAAGGCCGGCGAATGCGACTGGATCGTCGAAGCGATCGTCGAGCGGCTCGACATCAAGCAGTCGCTCTATGCGAAGCTCGAGAAGGTGAAGAAGCCGGGTGCGGCGATCTCGTCCAACACCTCGACCATCCCGCTCGGCCATCTGGTCGAGGGACGGACAGACCAGTTCAAGCGCGACTTCCTGATCACCCACTTCTTCAACCCGCCGCGCTACATGCGGCTGCTCGAGATCGTCGAGGGGCCGGATACCGACGCCGAGCTGGTCGCCAAGGTCGAGGCCTTCGCCGACCGCGCGCTCGGCAAGCGCGTGATCCACACGCATGACACGCCGGGCTTCATCGCCAATCGCCTCGGCACCTACTGGCTGGCGGTCGCGATCAACGCGGCGATGGATCTGGGCCTGACCATCGACGAGGCCGACCAGATCGGCGGCCGCCCGATGGGTGTGCCCAAGACGGGCATCTTCGGCCTCGTCGATCTCGTCGGCGTCGACCTGATGCCACTGCTTTCCAAGAGCCTGAGCGACACGCTGCCCAAGGGCGATCCCTATTTCGACACGATCCGGCCGATGCCGCTGGTCGAAAAGATGATCGCGGAAGGCTATACCGGCCGCAAGGGCAAGGGCGGCTTCTACAAGCTGGAGAAGGGCAAGGACGGCAGCCGCACCAAGCTGTCGATCGATCTCGCCACCGGCGACTATCACCCCTCGCAGAAGCCGGCTTCGCTGCCGGGCAAGGCCGAGCGCGATCTCGCCGCGCTCGTCACCGTGCCGGGCAAGGTGGGCGATTATGCCTGGGCGGTGCTCGGTCCGGTCCTCTCCTATGCGGCCAAGCTGGTCGGCGAGGCGGCGGACGACATCGTCGCGATCGATGACGCGATGAAGCTCGGCTACAACTGGAAGTTCGGGCCGTTCGAGCTGATCGACAAGCTCGGGCCGGGCAAGCTCGCCGAGCGTCTGGCGGCCGAGGGCAAGCCGGTGCCGGCTTTGCTCAAGGCGGTGGGCGACAAGCCTTTCTACCGGATCGAGAACGGCAAGCGCCAGTATCTGACCGCCGAGGGCGCCTATCACGACGTGAAGCGCGCCGAGGGCGTCGAACTGCTCGAGGACATCAAGCTCGGGGCCGAGCCGCTGGCGAACACTGGTTCCGCCGCGCTGTGGGACGTCGGCGACGGCGTGGCGGCGATCGAGTTCACCGGCAAGATGAACGCGCTCGACGAGGAGGTGATCAAGCTGATCAACCTCGCCATCCCGATCGTGAAGGCGCAGTTCAAGGCGCTGGTGATCTACAACGAGGGCAGCAACTTCTCGGCCGGCGCCAATCTCGGCCTCGCCATGTTCGCGGTGAACATCGCGGCGTGGAGCGAGATCGAGAAACTGATCGCGGGCGGACAGGCGGCGTTCAAGGCGCTGAAATACGCGCCCTTCCCGGTGGTCGCGGCGCCGGCGGGCCTCGCGCTCGGCGGCGGGTGCGAGATCTGCCTGAACTCGGATGCGATCCAGGCCCATGCCGAGACCTATATCGGCCTGGTCGAAACCGGCGTCGGCCTCGTGCCGGGTTGGTGCGGAAACGGCGAGATGCTGGATCGCGCCGCCAAGGCCAAGATGATGCCCAAGGGGCCGATGCCGCCGCTCGCCAAGGTGTTCCAGACGGTCTCGACCGCGACCGTCGCCAAGTCGGCGGCGGAGGCGAAGGAGCAGATGTTCCTGCGCGAGAGCGACGGCATCACCATGAACCGCGACCGCCTGCTGGCGGATGCCAAGGCCAAGGCGCTGTCGCTGGTCGACGGCTATGCCCCGCCCGAGCCGCCCGTGTTCAAGCTGGCCGGGGCCAGCGGCCGCACCGGCCTCAACATGGCGGTGCGCGACTTCCAGAAGAAGGGCGTCGCCACAGCCTATGACGGCGTCGTCGCCGATCGTCTCGCCGAGGTGCTGACCGGCGGCGAGGCCGATCTGATCGATACCGTCACGGAGGAGCAGCTGCTCAAGATCGAGCGGGCGAAGTTCCTCGAGAGCATGAAGGATAGCCGCACGCAGGCCCGGATCGAGCATATGCTCACCACCGGCAAGCCGCTCAGGAACTAAGGGACCAACTTCCCCACCGTTCGGGCTGAGCCTGTCGAAGCCCTGTCCTTCTCTCTGCCGCGGTAGAGAAGAAGGACAGCCCTTCGACAAGCTCAGGGCGAACGGGGAGATGATGAGAGGAACAGGGACGATGCAAACCTACGACGCGCCGCTGCGCGACATGCGCTTCGTGCTCCACGAGCTGTTCGAGGGCGACGGCTTCGGCGGCCTCAAGGCGCATGAGGACTTCACGCCGGACCTGCTCGACGCGGTGCTGGAAGAGGCCAACAAGGTCGCCAAGGATGTGCTGCTGCCGCTGAACGCGAGCGGCGACATCGAGGGCTGCACCTACGAGAATGGCGTCGTCCGCACGCCGAAGGGTTTCAAGGAGGCGTACGAGACCTTTCGCGAGGGCGGCTGGGCGTCGCTCGCCTCCGATCCGGAGTGGGGCGGGCAGGGCCTGCCCGAGACGGTGAACAAGCTGGTCGAGGAGATGATCTGCGCGACCAACGTGTCGTTCAGCCTCTATCCCGGCCTCACCCACGGCGCGACCACCGCGATCGAGGGCCATGCCACCGACGAACTGAAACAGGCCTACCTGCCCAAGATGGTGAGCGCCGAATGGTCGGGCACCATGTGCCTCACCGAATCGCATTGCGGCACCGATCTCGGACTGCTGCGCACCAAGGCCGAGCCGCAGGGCGACGGCAGCTACAGGATCACCGGCTCCAAGATCTTTATCTCCGCCGGCGACCATGACCTTACGTCCAACGTCATCCATCTGGTGCTGGCGCGCCTGCCGGACGCGCCCAAGGGCGTGAAGGGCATCTCGCTGTTCCTGGTGCCCAAATATCTGCCCAAGGACGACGGCACGCCCGGTCCGTCCAACGGCGTCTCGGTCGCGGGGATCGAGCACAAGATGGGCCTCAAGGCCTCGGCCACCTGCCAGATCAATTTCGAAACATCGACCGGGTGGATGGTCGGCCAGCCTAACAAAGGCATGGCCGCGATGTTCACGATGATGAACACCGAGCGCGTCTCGGTCGGCGTGCAGGGTCTCGGCATCAACGAGATCGCCTACCAGTCCGCCGTCGCCTACGCGAAGGAGCGGCTGCAGGGCCGCTCGCTCTCGGGCGTCAAGAATCCGGATGGCCCCGCCGATCCGATCATCGTCCACCCCGACGTACGCCGGATGCTGATGACGATGCGCGTCTATGCCGAAGGGTGCCGCGCGCTCGGCCAGTGGTGCTCGCGCGCGCTCGATGCCGAGAAGCATAGCGACGATCCGGAAGTGAAGGTCCGCGCCACGCGCTTCGTCGCGCTGATGACGCCGGTGGTGAAGGCGCTGTTCACGGATCTGGGATCGGAGGCCGCGAACCTCTGCGTCCAGACCTATGGCGGGCACGGCTTCATCCGCGAGCATGGCGTCGAACAGTTCGTTCGCGACGCGCGCATCGCCCAGATCTACGAGGGCACCAACGGCGTGCAGGCGCTCGACCTCGTCGGCCGCAAGCTGGGTGTGGACATGGGCGCCAACCTGCGGCCCTTCTTCCACGCCGTCTCCAACCTGCTGGAGGATATGGCGAAGACGGACGACAAGGTGCTCAAAATCTGGACCGGCGGGATGCAGCAGGCCTTCGGTGCGCTGCAGCTCTCCACCGCGACGATCGCGCAGAAGGGCCTGAAGGATCCGGAGGAGGCGGGTGCCGCCGCGACCGATTACCTGCGCCTGATGGGGCTGGTCGGCATGGGCTACACCTTCCTCAAGGCCGGCAGGATCGCGACCGCGAAGCTGGCGGAAGGCGCGGGAGAGGACGAAGGCTTCTACAAGGCGAAGCTGGCCACCGCGGGCTTCTTCTTCGATCGCATCCTGCCGCAGGCGACCGCGATCTTCCTCGCGATCAAATCCGGCAAGCGATCGATGATGGCCCTGCCGGCGGAGGCGTTTTAGGATCGAGATCGAACGGGCCAGGCTCCCTTGGCCCGTTCGTACCCCCGGTGACAGTAGCGTGTGCGTATCGTCCGTTCAGTGCCCGCAGTGGCGCGTCGCCCACAGGAGCAGGCGCATCCAGGCGCGCATATCGGCATTGTGACGTTCCGTCCGTCGCGCGGCGCGCGACGGCGTGGGCTGTTTCCAGATCGTGGCCATGATTCCCCCGAATCCCTGATGGTTCGAGGCTAGCGCAAAAGCGTGACTGTTTAGCGAACGGATTGCGGCGTTCGACGAACGTCCAATGCCTGCCACACCAGCAAAGCGGGCAGGCCGATCGCGATATCCCGCGCGCGCTTGATCAGCGACAGCGCCACCGCCTCTTCCGGCCCCAGCCCGACCAGCGGGCCGAGCAGCGCATACCCTGCTTCCTGCACGCCGATCGCGCCGGGGATGACGAATGCCGCGCCCCTCAGCGCGAAGATCAGGCTTTCCAGCGCGACGATCCGCCAGAAGGCGATCGGTTCCCCGATCAGCGACAGCGCTATGCTGGCGAGCAGCGCGGCATAGAGCCAGCCGGCGAGATTGAGCAGGAAGGAGAGGGCGACGGCCCCCTTGTTGGCATAGATGCTCCCCAGTTCCACGTGCAGCCGGTCGAAGCCGATCGGCGCATCGGGCAGCATCTTCTGCGCCAGCCCGTCGGCGAGCTTGAGCAGCGGGCGCTGGAGCAGGATGAACGCGCCCGTCATCGCGATCGACAGGCCGACCCCCACCCATGCCGCCGGGCCGACGGCGTGGCGCTGGCTGTCGATCAGGATCGAGGCGATCGCCGCCACGCCGAACAGGGTGATCACCACCTGGCTCGCCATCTCGGTGGTGAGGTCCACCACCATCGCGGCATAGGTGCGCGGGCCGGGCAGGCCCAGGCGGGTCAGCGCGCGCGCGCCGACGATCAGCCCGCCGATCTGGCTGAACGGGAGCAGGTCGTTGGCGCCTTCGCGCGCGATCCGTGCCCAGGCGAACAGCGGCAGGCGCCTGATCGGCTGGCCGGGCATCGAGGCCCACCACGCCGCGCCGAGGATCAGCGACAGGACGAGGCTCGCCGCGCAGAAGGCGAGGAATCCCATCCAGCCCATCCGGTCGATCGCGTGGAGCAGCCCCGTGAAGCCGACGCGGTGCATCGCCCAGACGGCGGCGGCAAGCCCGGCGATGGTCGCCAGCGCGATCGGCCAGCGGAGACGATCCAACTCAGGCGGGCTCGGTCTTGGGCGCGAACCGCAAGGCGAGGCGCATCATGGCGGGCACGAATTTCGGGCGGATCAGGCGCTTGTCATAGGGGGCCAGCCGCCGGTCGTTCTCGGACAGGCAGATGCGCGCCAGTTCCGGAAAGCTCACCTCGACGCCCAGCTCTTTCGAGCCGTTGAGCGTGAAGTTATTCTCCTGCGCCTTGCTGTTATCCCCCATGCCCTTCGCCATATCGATCCGTTCGAGGATCAGGAAGAGCCAAACGGCGAGCACCTTCGCCTCGAAATACGGGCGGCGCCACCACGGCATCGTGCGGCGCCACCAGGCGACCCAGTTGACGAAGAACAGGATGTGCCGCCCTTCCTCGCGCATCACCGGCTCGAACGTGTCGATCAGCGCCTTGGGAAAGAAGCCGGTATCCTTGGCGATCTTGAACAGGCCGAAGCCGAAGAAGCTGTCGATGCACTCCGAATAGCCGGAGCGCATGAAGGCCCATTCCGCGTCCCTGGGCTTCACGTAATCGGGTTCGGGCTCCAGCTCGATGCCATAGGCCTTCACCATGTCGGCGAGCACGACCTTGTGGCGCGCCTCCTCGAAGGCATCCATGTCGATCGTCGCCTTGAGCAGCGGATCCTTGATCGTCTCGCCGAAGGTCTTCACGAACAGGCCGGTGCGTCCCTCGGTCTGCACCGCCATGTCCCAGATCGGCAGCGAGACGATGCGCTGGCGTGTCTCCTCCTCCAGCTCGGGCCATTCGATCAGCGCCGGCTGATAGGGATCGTGCGTGTCGAGCAGCTGGCGGCACATCAGGCGCAGATGCGCCTCCGAGCCGAGCCGGACGGTCTCGCTCGGGCCGGGCGCCGGGGCCTCGATCTTTTCCATCACGCTCATGCCGCTTGCTCCTTTTCGATCGTGAAGTCGGCGAAACGACCGAGCGTTACGTCTTGCTCCCTGACTTTGGCCTTTACGGCCGGATCGACCAAAGCGGCGAGTTCCGCGCGATATTCGTAGCCCGGCGCCGAGCCGGGATAGGCGTCCCCGGTCGCCGGGTGAGTGTAGATTTCGGTGAGGCCGGGCGGGAGGCACTCGATCAGTGCCTGCAGGCGGGTGGTCGTCATGTGGCCGGACCAAGCGAGGCCGAGCACCCGGTCTGGAACCGCGAGGCCGGCGCGGCGGAAGCGGTTTGCGAGGCTCTTCGCATAAGGCCCGGCGATGCGGCCGGCGAGGGTGGGCTTCACCGGCTCGATCGCACCGATCAGATCGAGCGGCTCGACGGGGGCACGCGCTGCCTTCAGGCCGTATCGCGCGCCGATCTTCAGGATCAGCCCGGCGATGGTCGGGTGCAGGTGGAAATGCTTGTGCGCGTTGACGTGATCGAGCGGCAGGCCGGTCGCGGCGAAGGCGGCGAACTGCGCCTCGATCTCGGCTGCGAGCTGGCGGCGGACGGCGGGGCGGAAGAACATGTTCGCGCCGGCGAGCGCCATGTTGGTGCGGAAATGGCCGGTGCTGTCGACCAGATCGGGCACCTGCTCGGGCGGGAGAGCCGGCCGCCCCTCGACCAGCACCAGATGCAGCCCGACGCCCAGCGTCGGCAGATGCCGCGCGCGGATCAGCGCATCCTCCGCCGCCTCGCCCGCCACCATCAGGCTGGCGGCGGTGAGGATACCGGTGCGATGCGCGATCTCGATGCCTTCGTTGACGGCGATCGAGGCCCCGAAATCGTCGGCGGTGACGATGAGGTTGCGCAAACTAATCTCCGCTCGTCCTGAGCCTGTCGAAGGACGTGCCCCAAGCGCTGCGCCCGCTGCACGTGCTTCGACTTCGCTCAGCACGAACGGATTTCCACATAGCCGTCAGGCGGCTTCCTTGCGGTGGCGCAGGAAGCTGAAGAACTCGACGCCTTCGCGCAGGCGGCGCTTCATCATGTCCCAGTCGCGCACCATCTCGCCCACGATCGCACCGATCTTGCGCGGGCGGAAGTAGAAGCGCTTGTAGAACTCCTCCACCTTGTCGAAGATCACCGCCGACGAGAGGTGCGGGTAGCTGAGCTGCGCGATCTGCGTGCCGTCGTCGTTCAGCAGGTGGTCGGTGCCGTCGAACCACTTGTTCTCGACCGCCTGGTTGTAGAGGAACGTGCCCGGATAGGGCGCCGCGAGGCTCACCTGGATGGTGTGCGGATTCAGCTCGATCGCGTACTTGATCGTCTCCTCGATCGTCTCCAGCGTCTCGCCGGGCAGGCCGAGGATGAAGGTGCCGTGGATGGTCAGGCCCAGCGCGTGCGCATCCTTGGTGAACTGGCGCGCGACCTTGGTCAGCAGGCCCTTCTTGATGTTATGGAGGATCTGCTGGTTGCCGCTCTCGTAGCCGACGAGCAGCACGCGGCAGCCGCCTTCCTTCATCGCCTTGAGCACCGGCTGCGGCACGTTGGCCTTGGCGTTGCAGCCCCAGGTGATGTCGAAGCCCTT
>Ga0310811_10008331_pt1 | contig 13322 bp, 8 predicted proteins | sample YCmetagenome_FD_207642 | JGI IMG/M metagenome (GOLD analysis project Ga0310811, IMG submission 207642) | Soil microbial communities from experimental microcosm in Duke University, North Carolina, United States - YC | ecosystem: Engineered > Artificial ecosystem > Soil microcosm > Unclassified ...
CCTCGAAGACTATGCCGACATCTTCATGTCGCTGTCCTATTACCGGCAGTGCCTGGACCATATGCTGCCGCAGGTCCAGGGCTTCATGGACGGCATCGCCATGATCCGCAGCAACCACCAGCTCGCCCAGGATCGCGCGCTGATGGAAGTGGTCAACTCCCTGGAAGCCGCCATCAACGGCATGCTGTCGAACGTCACCGGCAAGATCGAAAGTTTCGAGCGCAGCACCAAGGATATGTGGCGCGACCTGACGGCCGACAAGTTCCAGAAGATCGAGACCCTGGTATCGCGTTATCATACCTCGATCGGCGGCGTGTTGTGCGCCACCAGCGTCAAGATGACGGCATGGTCCACGCAATTCCCCAACGCCTCCGGCGGCGTGGGACGCCGTGTTGCCTTCATCATGTCGGACATGCGCCAGGGCCTGGAACATCTCAAGGTCTCGGGGGATGACGCTCCAATGCTGGCTGCCCTGAATTGCTAGACCGCATCGTGGGCAACGTCATTCCCCTGCCGTATCGGGGCCGCCGGATGCGGAGCGCCGGTCGCAGACAGGGCCAGCCGTCGCGCCCATATCGGGTGCTGCTGGCCTTTGCCGGCAAAGGCAAGCGCGAATATCTTGCGGGCTTCCTGTCCAGCAAAGGTCACCACATCATTGCCTGCCGCAATGGCCGGGAGGCGCTGGACCATCTCGCGGGCGCGCATTTCGACCTGATAATTACCGGCATCCTGATGCCCCATATGGACGGGCTCGAGCTTGTGCGCGCGCTGCGCCGCCGGGCGGGTCCGCCCGTCATCGCGGTGGCCGATGACGGCAATCGGATGGACAGGATTTACCTTCGCAATGCGACCCTGTGCGGTGCTGTTGCAACGCACACCTTCAGCGAAGCCGGCGGCGCCATGCTCGCCAGCGTGGACTGGGTTCTGCAGGGCCGGGACGATGTCATAAAAAACGTTGTATGGTAGGTTCCGCAAGGGCGGGAGGTACGAGGCGTGGGCCGTACAGCCGGACTATCAGCATCGGCAGCATCGCGCTTGCGCGACGTCCTTCATGCCGTCGCCATCATGGGCGGCACAGCCGGACTTTTCGCGGTCGATGTCACATTCCCGCGCGGCGTTGTCGATGGTGTGGGCTATGCAGGCGTGGTGGCGCTGGCCAGCCGCTTCGGCCAGCGCACCCTGATCGCCACCGCCGCCATAACGACATCTCTCACTTTCATCGCGGCGGCGCTCCTGCCCGATTCGGGAATTTCAGTCCTGGGCATGTGGGCCAATCGGGCCTTCGCCATTGCCGCGATCTGGATCGTGGCTCTGATCATGAACGGCCGAATGGTCCTTGAGCAGAAAATCCGTCAGCGGGAAACCAGCGTGCGCCAGCACGAGGCTGCGCTGACGGACATGGTGCGCCAGGGTCTTGCCGCGGAAACCGGCTTCGCCGAGCGGCTGCAATTCATCTGCCGCACCAGCACACAGGCGCTTGGGGGGATCTCCGGATTTATCGCCCTGCGCAACGAGGACAACCAGACGCTCACCGTGTTGCAATCCTGGCGGCGGCCGCCGCTTGCGCCGGTACGCCTGCCCGGCGCCATTATCAAGGAAGACACGCATCACAAGCCGCAGCTCCTGTCCGAATTCGTCGTCGCGATTGAGGATATCGAGCTTGGGAATCTGGAACCGGGCACCCGGCAGAACATCCGTAAGCATGGCGTTCGGGCAACCCTGTCGGCCGAGATTTTTCACGGTGCACCGACCAGCGGCACCATCTGGTTCGGCTTGGAAGCCCCGCACCAATGGAGCGAAGAGGAAATCGCCTTTGCCCGTTCCGTCGCCAGTCTGGTGGCGCTGCTGTTTTCTACGCAAAAAACGGAAGACACACTCGCTGCGCTGGAGCTCACCGACGAGGGCATCTACACCGAGGATCGGGCCGGCAAGGTGCTGTATGCCAACCGCGCGGCGCGCGACTTTGCCCGGATATCGGCTGAGGGCGAAGAGTTGCCAAGGCCCGCCGGCCCGCTGACGGGAGGTCATGATCGTCACGAGATCCGGTTCGAGGACCGCGATCTGGAAATCTACCGCACGCGATTGCCGGCCGGCGGACTGATCGCGCGCCTGACCGATGTCACCGACCGCAATCTCGTCCAGGCCGAAAAAACCAAGCTCGAGAACCGCCTGCGGCAGGTGGCGAAGATGGAAGCGATCGGCCAGCTGGCCGGCGGCATCGCGCATGATTTCAGCAACATCCTTAGCGCGATTATGGGCTTTGCGCGTTTTCTGGAAGAAGATCTGCCGGCCGGTTCCCAGGAGCAGGGTTTTGCCCGCCGCATCCTGGCGGCGAGTGAGCGCGGCAAGCGGCTGGTGGACCAGGTACTGGATTTTGCCATGGCCAAGACCGCGAGCCAGGACCAGGTCGAACTGGGCACTGTGATTCGGCAGTGCGAAGAACATCTGCTGCCGGCTTTGCCCGCAGGCGTCAAGCTCATCGTCGAGTCCGGCAGCGAAACGGCCTGTGTCACCGGCAGCGCCATTCAACTGTCTCAGATCATCATCAATCTGTGCATGAATGCGCAGGACGCAATCGGCAGCAAGGGGGGCGAAATACGCGTGCACCTGTCACACGCCGATGCGGGGGAGATCCAGGCCGCCATTGCGGGCGCGCCGGGATTTTGGACAGGCGAAATCGATCCTGAGCGCCGCTATGCTTGTATCCGGGTTTGCGATACCGGACACGGCATCGCCGCCGAGCATTTGCCCCGCATCTTCGAGCCGTTCTTCACCACCAAGGGCCGCCAGCGCGGGACGGGCCTGGGCCTCGCCGTGGTGCATGGCGCGGTCGCGGCACATCAAGGCGTCATCCAGGTCTGTTCCGAATCCGGCGCGGGAACCACCATGTCGATTTACCTGCCGCTGTCCGAGGCGGGTTCTCGCCGTTCGGCGGAAAGGCAAGACAGCACACTTTCGGGTGACGAACGTGTCCTGCTGGTGGACGACGAAACCGACATTGTCGAGATCATGAGCCAGGGGCTGGAACGGTTGGGCTATCAGGCCGTCGGTACCAGCGACCCGGACGATGTTCTGCGCGCCGTGGAGACAAGCGCCGGCGACTGGGATGTGATCGTCACCGACCAAGTGATGCCTGTCCTGGGCGGCCTGGAATTGATCCGAAAGATCAAAGCCTTGCAGCCCGGCCTGCTGACCATTCTCTGCACCGGCTATGGCGAGGCGATTGACGAGCAAAGCGCCTTGAAGGCCGGCGCCGACGCCTATGTCCGAAAGCCGGTCAGTGCGGAAGCGCTGGCGCGCTGTATCCGCCGATTGCGCGCCAGGGAAAGGCCTTCGGTTGCTGTGGGCGAAACCGAAATAGGATAGAATTGGAACCGGGAGCGGAAGGATGGGAATGCGAGTTCTGATCGCCGACGACCATCCGCTTTACCGGGAGGCGGTCGCGCGGCAAATCATGCGGCTGCTGCCGGATGCGACGGTAGAGGAAGCCGCGTCCATGGAGGAAGCGTCGGCCTTGGCCGATGCTGCGCGTCCCGGCCTGCTTGTGTTCGACTACTACATGCCCGGCATGTCACCGGCTGCCGTCACGCAACTGACGGAAAAATTTCCGGACGTGCCTATCCTTGTCCTGTCGGGCGGCGCCAGCTCCTCGGAAGTGCAGGCTGTGCTGCAAGCTGGGGCGCGCGGCTTCCTGCCCAAGACCGCCACGCCGGAGCAGTTCACCCACACCATTCATTTGCTGCTGGCAGGAGGCACCAGTGTTCCGCCCGAAGTGCTGCTGTCCAGCGGGCGCGTCCCCGAAGGGGCGCCGGCCTGGCTGACAGCTCTGACACCCCGCGAAACCGACGTCCTGCGCGCCACCGCACGCGGCCTGTCCAATAAAGAGATCGCTCGCGAGCTGGAGTTGGCGGAAGTCACCATCAAGCTGCATCTCAGCGCCATCTTCCGGAAAATGGGGGTGCGCAGCCGAACCGAGGCGGCAATGATGGCTGCCAAGACCGGGGTTCTGTAACCTTCGGGTAACCCTCACCCCATACTTTCGTATGGGGTCCCTAGACCTAAGTATAAAAGACAAGGGCCGTGAAAGTCCCTACTGCGACGGCATTGGATTTATCGCACCGCAGCAAGAACAAACAAGTAATGGGTATGCGGGTTTTGATCGCCGACGACCATCCCCTCTATCGGGGGGAAGTCGCCAGGCAGATCGTCAAATTCTATCCGGGCGCAACCGTTGCGGAAGCCTCGTCGCTGGAGCAGGCGATGGCTTTGGCACGGGTCGGCCATACCGGCCTTTTCATCCTCAATTACAACATGCCGGGCATGTCCGCCGAAGCGATCGCGGCCGTGGCGAGCGAATTCAGCGGCTCTCCTATCCTGGTCGTGGCGGATCAAGCCTCTGCCACCGAAGTGCAGGCGATCATCCGCTCCGGCGCGCAGGGTTATCTGTCCAAGACCGCGACCCGCGAACAACTCACGCACACGATTCACATGCTGCTGGCAGGCGGCACCAGCGTGCCCGCTGAATTGATTTTTCCCAACGAAGAGCAGGAGCGGCCGCCGGCTTGGCTCGCCACGTTGACGCCGCGCGAAACCGATGTCCTGCGCGCTGCGACGCGCGGACTTTCCAACAAGGAGATCGCGCGGGAACTGGAATTGGCAGAAGTCACTGTAAAGTTCCATCTCAGTGCGATATTTCGGAAAATGAACGCCCGCAGTCGAACGGAAGCGGCCATGCTCGCAACCAGGGCGGGCATCATCTGAGGAATTTCGGCCCATACTTTTGTATGGGAAATCCTATCCTCTTGGACAAACGACAAAGGCCGCGAAAACCGCATATTTGCGAGTGATGGACGCCGTTCGCCGCAGTCCGCACGAATCCGAAAAATTAGACGCGCTGGCCCAACTTGCCGGCACAATGGCGGCTGCCCGCCGCAATCCGCACGAATCCGAAAAAATGGACGCGCTGGTCCAACTGGCGGGTACGGTAGCGCACGAACTTAACAACATCTTCACTGCTGTGGCCGGCAATCTCTCGCTGCTGGATCAGGATTTTTCCGGCGAACAGTCCGTGACCTACCGCGACATCGTGCGCGCCGCCCAACGTGGTATCGACCTGACAGCCAAGCTGCAGGCTTTTGCCGGGCGCCAGCGATTGGAACGCCGCAGCGTCGATCTGAACGCGGTGGTCGCGCGTACTTTCGCGAAATTGCGTCATACCCTGTCCGGCGTGGAGCTCGATGTTGCTTTGGGCGGCACGGAATTCATCGTCTATGCCGATGAGCAAAAACTGTCCGACACGGTCGTCGAGCTGATCAAGAATGCCCGCACCGCGATGGCCGATACGGGCGGCCGCCTCACCGTCCGCACACAGCGTCAGCAGCGCGGCAACATTCCGCTCGTGCTTCTGTCCATCATGGACAATGGCGTCGGCATGACACCGGATGTGATGGCCCGCGCCACCGACCCGCTCTTCACCACCGGCCCGCACGGAATCAAGGCCGGCTGGGGATTGAGCAACTGTGCCGGTTTCGTCCGCCAGTCGGGGGGGACCATGACACTGACCAGCGAGCCCGGCCGCGGAACGACTGTCGAATTGTCACTTCCCCTGGAAAACAGCTGAACCGCCTCAGGACCCGCCGGCAGACGGTGACAATCCTGTGAAAAAGGCCGTCTTCTCCATGGCTTGACCGGCACAAAGGCCGTCGACAGCCGGCTGGCACTTCCCTCCACGGATGGCTGTTGGCAAACTGACGCGACATGCTGTTCGCGCGAAGGCCTTCAGGACTGGTTGCGGCATTGGCCTTCCTTCTAGCGTCGGCCCCCCTGCATGCCGCCGATACACAAAGCTACAGCGTCACGGTCTCCGGCGCAGCTTCGGGGGAGGTCGAAGCAGCCTTACGTGCCAGTTCCCAACTGGTGAGTTTGGCGGGCAGCGGACCGATCCCGGCCTTCGCGCTGATAAGCCGGGCCCGCAGCGACATTGCGCGCGTTCAAACCGCGCTGGACAGTTTCGGCTTCTATCAAAACAGCGTCAACATCACCGTCGCGGACTTTGGCCTAGACGATCCCGAACTGCCGACCAGGCTGGACGCCATGGCGCCGGGGACCGCCGTGGCGGTGAAGATAGCGGTGACGATGGGGCCGCTCTATCACCTGGGCAAGGTCACGCTTGTGGGTGATGTGCCGCCCCGGGATCGCAGCGCATTGGGGCTTGAGAGTGGCGACCCGGCCATCGCACGCACCGTGCTGGATGCCGGACCGCGGCTGGTGGCGGCGTTGCAGGAAGACGGCTATGCGCTGGCCAAGGTGGATGGCCCCGACGCCACCGCCGATGACCGCGCACATACCATCGATGTGACCTACAAGGTGACCAGCGGGCCGCAGGTCCTGCTGGGCGAAATTTCCTTCAAGGGGCTGAAGGATGTCCATGAGGAGTTCGTGCAGCGCGCCCTGCTGGTTCATCCCGGCGACCGCTATCGGACCAGCAGGATCGAGGAAGCACGTCAGGCCCTGGCCGGGCTGGGAGTTTTTTCCGGCGTCAGCGTGCACGCCGCCGACCGTCTCTCACCAGACGGACGCATCCCGCTGATCTTCGACATGCAGGAACGTCCGCAGCATGCGGTGACGATTTCCGGCACCTATTCCACCGATCTGGGCATCAACCTGGCGACCACCTGGTCGCACCGCAACCTGTTCGGCAATGCCGAGCAGCTCAATCTCACCGTGGCGGGTTCGGGCCTGGGCAATTCCAATGCCGGGTTGGGCTACAATCTGGGGGCACAATATATCCAGCCCCTGTTCCTGGAGAGGAACCAGGTCCTGGAATTGGATCTCAACGGGATCAAGCAGCAGCTGGATGCCTATGACCAGACGGCGCAGACCATCGCCGCTTTTGTGCGGCGGAAATTCTCCCAGCTCTGGACAGGCAGCGCCGGCCTGTCGCTGACCCATGACGACGTCACCCAGCAAGGCAGCAGCCATCTTTATGAACTGATCGCGGCGCCGGTGACGGTGTCCTATGACAGCACCGGCATCGCCGACACCCTCAGCGATCCGGTTTCAGGCCTGCGCGCGGGGCTGACGCTCACCCCGACCCACGCTTTTGGCGGCAACAATGTCAGCTTCCTGGTGACCCAGGCCACGGCATCTTCCTATTTCGACATCGCAGGCGACGGGCGCTCGGTGGTGGCGTTGCGCGCGACCCTCGCCACCATCCTGGGCGGCTCCAATCTCAGCCTTCCACCCGACCAGCGTCTTTATGCCGGCGGCAGTGCCACGGTGCGCGGTTACGCTTATCAGTCGCTGGGACCGCAATTTCCCGACGGCAATCCGGTGGGCGTCAAGTCGGTCGATGCGGGAAGCGTGGAATTCCGCCAGCGGATCGGGGCGGAGTGGGGTGTGGCCGCCTTTGTCGATGCCGGACAGGCCGGCGATGGAACACCTTTCACCGGCCAGGTCTATGCCGGCGCAGGCCTCGGCGCGCGTTACTACACCCCCATCGGCGCGGTGCGGGTGGATGTCGCGGTGCCTTTGGTCCATCTGCCGGGCGGCGATGCCTTCGAGCTCTATATCGGCCTGGGACAGGCTTTCTGATGAGCTTTGGCATCAGGCGATGGAGTCTGACAGCGCTGGGCGCGTTGATCCTGGCGGTGTTGCTGCTGTTCTACACTCCGCCCGGCCTGGCATGGATGGGACGTCTGGCCGGCTCTTTGTCCGACGGCACGGTGCGGGTGGACGGCCTGGGAGGTTTTTTCCCCAATCGCCTGCATGCCGCGCGGGTGGAAATTTCCGACAGCCAGGGCGTGTGGCTGCGGATCGAAGAAGCATCGCTCAGCTGGTCGGCGCTCGCACTGATCAGCAATCATGTGTCGGTAGAGGACTTGAAGGCTCGGCGCATCACTGTGCTGAGGCGGCCCGTCCCGTCGCGCAAAACGCCCAGCGAGACTCCCCGGATCGATATCGACCATTTGTCTGTGATCCATATCGAATTGGCGGCACCCGTCATCGGTCATGGCGTGACGCTGTCGGCGGCGGGAGCGCTGCACTATACCTCGCTGGATCTGATGGAGGCCGACCTTCTGGTCTCCCGCGATGGAAACAATGACCGTTATCGCATCCAGGGCGGAATCGCAGGCGGCGCGGTGCATGGTACGGCCAGTATTCTCGAAAGCGCCGACGGCATCCTTGGCCGTCTGGCCGGCCTGCCCGGATTGGGACCGGTGAATCTGGCAGCGCGCGCCAGCGGCGACCGCAATGCGAACGCCCTGTCTTTGAACCTGTCCGCCGGGCCGCTGAAAGCCGATGGCCGCGGCACCTTGCGGCTGGCGGCCCGCGAGGCCGACCTGGACTTTTCCCTGTCCGCGCCCGCCATGAAACCGCGCCCCGATATCTCCTGGCAAAGCCTTTCCGGTACGGCCCGCTTCCATGGGCGTTTTGATGCCCCTGCGCTGGAAGCACGTCTGCTGTTGCGCGACGGAACCGCGGGGGATCTCAAAGCAGGCCAGGTGGCACTTGTCCTCACCGGCAATTTTGGCAGTGCGCGGCTTGAAGGCTCTGCACAAAGCGTCACCATACCCGGCGAGTATCCCGATCTGTTCGCCCGCGTGCCGGTGCGGTTTGAGGCCCAGGCCGATCTGGGCGCCGCGACGCGGCCAGTGCGCTTCGCAGTCACCCATCCTTTGGCGCAGCTCAGGGGCACAGCGCAAACCCGCGGCGCCATCCGTGCCGAAGCGGACCTGGCCATTCCATCCTTGGCACCCTTTGCCGCCCTCAAGCAGATCGACATGCGCGGCAGTGCGGGCTTGCACATCGCCGTAGCCGATGACGCCAAGCGCCTGCACCTGACCTTGAACGGAAAACTCGACACCCAGGGCACCGCCATCCCGGCGCGGCTGCTAGGCCGCAGAGCCACTCTCGACATGGACGCGACCTTGGAGGGCGCGGATCTCACCGCGTCCCGCATGCAATTGAACGGCGCCGCCATTACCTCGGACGTCAGCGGCAGTTTGCGCAAGGGCGTGTTGAATTACCGCCTCGCGCTGGACGTTTCCGATGTGTCGCAATTGACAAAGGCGATTCAGGGCACGCTGCGGCTGCGCGGCAATGTGAACGGCCCGCTGGGCAAGGAAGACCTTTCGGCCAGCGGCTCCGCTTCCCTGGCGACGCAGGGCTTCGCCCGCCAGCGGGTGAATATCGCGTTGCAGGCGACGGGATTGTCATCCCTGCAGGAAGCGAGGCTCAATCTCGACGGGCGGTTCGACGATTCACCGCTCCTGCTTCACGCAGCGTGGCACAGCCGGCAGGCAAGCCTGACCGGCCACTGGCGGACCCTGGACGCCAAAGCGAGCATCAATGTCGGAAAAAATGACGCGCTGGCGGGCCAGGCCCATCTGGTTCTGCGGCAGATGGCCGATCTTGCGGTCTTCACGGGCGAAACCCTTAAGGGCTCGGTCGAGGCAACGGCCAACTTCAAGCCGAATGGCGGCAAGACCGGCACCAGCCTGGATGCAACTGTCAAAAACCTGCAGACAGGCACATTCGCGGCGCAGACCTTGTTTCTGCACGGCACGATCCAGGACATGACGGGCAAGCCGGAGCTTGCACTTGCCTTCACCGCACAAGGACTGACCGCCCAAGGCTTTGAGGGCGCCGCCGAAGCGCATCTGGAGGGTCCGCTCGACCGCCTGGATATGATGCTGGCTTCGACGATGAAAGACGCCGACGGCGCCGCATGGAAAGGAAAGGCACAGGCAAGGGCGAACCTCACCAAAAGACAGGTGACACTCACCGTGTTGGATAGCGATGTGCGCGGCGTTACCTCGAAACTTGCAGCGCCCGCGACTGTGGATTTCGCGGACGGGCTGGCTGTCGACCATCTGGTACTTCTATCGGGAAAAGGCCGGGCCGAAATTGCCGGCCGGATCATGCCCCGCCTGGCGCTGACGGCATCGGCCAGCAATTTTTCGCTGGCGGATTTCCGCCCCTTCCTGCCGCCGGTCGGGCCCCAGGGCACCTTGTCGGGACATGCCGAACTCGGCGGCACCATCGCGGCGCCGACTGGCACCTTTACAATTCAAGCGCGGGACCTGCGCGCGGCTTTCTATAGCCGGTCCCTGCCCTCCGCCGCGCTGGATGTCAAAGCCGAACTGGCCGGCGACCGCGCCGCTATCGATGCCAGCTTTGCGGCGGGCAGCAATGCGCAGATGACGCTCACAGGAACAGTGCCGCTTGCCGCCGGCGCGCAGATGAATGCACGGGCCAGCGGCCATGTGGACCTCGCGCTGCTCGATCCCCTGCTGGCGGCGGAGGGACGGCGCATTCATGGCAACCTGGTCCTGGATACGGCGATCGCCGGGACGCTTGCCTCGCCGCACGTCACTGGCACGGGCAAGTTGACGGACGGCGAACTGCAGGACTATGCGCGCGGCGCCCGCATCCAGAACATCACCGCGACGGTAGACGCGGATGGAACACGCATCCGGCTGGCCAATTTTTCCGGGCGCGCCGGACCGGGCAGCCTTTCGGGCAGCGGCAGCATCGATCTGGCCCAACCCGGCATGCCCATCGACATGACGCTCGATGCCAGGGACGCGCGCCCGATTGCCAGCGATCTGATCACCGCCAGCATCTCCGGCCAGCTCCGGCTGACCGGCCAGGTGAAAAACCAGATGACCCTGTCGGGGAAAATCGATGTCCCCAGCGGGGAAATCAACCTGCCGCGGAATTTCCCGCCCGAAGTCGCGAGTTTGAATGTGCGCCGCCGCGGCCAGCCGCCACCACCGCCGCCAAAGGCACAAAGCCGCACTCTGCTGGATGTGGATGTACGCGTCACCGGACGCATCTTTGTCCGGGGTCAGGGCGTGGATGCCGACATGGGGGGTGGTGTCCATGTCGGCGGCACCAGCACAAATCCCGTCATCACGGGTGAATTCGAGATGAACCGCGGCAATTACAGCCTTGCGGGACAGACACTGGATTTCACCACCGGGCGCGTCCGCTTTGACGGCGTCGGCGTGCGGGGCCGTCTGGATCCCACCCTGGATTTCCTGGCGCAGACCGTCTCCGGTGGCGTGACGGCAAATCTGGCGGTGGGCGGCTATGCCTCGGCTCCCAAGATCACGCTGTCGAGCACCCCGCAACTGCCGCAGGATGAAGTGATCGCGCATCTTCTGTTCCAGCAGAGCGTCAAGCAATTGACGCCGTTGCAGCTGGCCAGCATCGCCCAGGCGGTTGCGAGCATCGGCGGGGTGGGCGGCGGGTTCAATCCCTTGGGCGTCGTGCGCCGCAATCTGGGGCTGGACCGGCTGGCGGTGGGCAGCGTCAATGCGGGTGTCCCGGGCAGCCAAAGCCAGACCACGGTGGAAGCGGGCCGCTATGTGATGCGCAATGTCTATGTCGGGGTGAAGCAGAACCTGTCGGGCGGCACCCAGACCCAGGTCCAGGTCGATATCACCCGCCGCCTCAAGGCGCAGGCGACGGTGGCCACCGGCACCAGCGCCGCCACGGTCCAGGGCAACTCCCTGCAAAGCAATGAAAGCAGCGTCGGCCTGAGCTATCAGTTCGAATATTGAGCCGGCAACGGGCTATAACCGCCACCATGTTCCTGTTGATGACCCTGGGATCGCTGGGCGACTTCATGCCGTTCCTGGCGCTGGCCGACCGGTTGCGCCATCGCGGCCACCGGGTGGTGATCGCCTCAAATGCCGGTTATGCCGCCATGGCCCAGGCGATGGGCATCGAATTCGCCGCAATCTGGCAACGCTCGGATCAGTCGCTGGACGGGTTGATCGCGCAGGATCCGGCCCGGGCCTGGCAGGTGGTCAAGGAGCAGATGTTCCTCCCGGCCATTGAGCCGGCCCAGGCCTGCATCCGTCATTATAGGAAGGAAAAGGATTGCACCGTGCTGGCCGCCTGGACGGTATTGGGCGCCCGCCTGGCGCGGCGGCAATCGCGCTTTCCTTTGGGCAGTTTCTATCTGTCTCCCGCTGCACTGGCCCAGGACCAGCATTGTGAAGCGGGAGAAAATCGTATCGGCCTGTTTCCCGAATGGTTCGCAGAAATAGAGGATATGGCACAGCCCGGCTTTGCGATGCTGGATGACGCACTGCTGCCGCCTTTGCCTGCCGATCTGGAAGCCTTCCTGCTGGAGGGCCCGGCACCCGTGCTTTTCACACCCGGCAGCTATATGCGCGGCGCCGACGGCTTTTTCCGGCACTCCGCGGCTGCCTGCAAAAAGCTGGGCTTGCGTGCGATCTTCCTCACGCCCTATCCCGACCAGCTTCCTGTCCTTCCGCCAAACATCCGTCATTACCGCTATGTGCCACTGGGACGCCTGGCGCCGCGCGCGGCGGCGCTGGTTCATCACGGCGGCATCGGCACTTGCGCGGCCGGCCTGCGGGCCGGCATTCCACAACTGGTCAGCCCGCTCTTTTTCGACCAGCCGGACAATGGCGAGAGGCTGAAAGCCTTAGGCGCCGGTGAAATTCTTGCGCCGGATGCTTATGAAGCTGGCGGGCTCTCACAAGCCTTGGGAGCGCTACTGAGCGCGCATTCAGTCCGGCAGACTTGCGCAAAGCTGGCCGCCGGCTTTGACGGCAACGGGGCCGACAGAGCCTGTGCGCTGGTCGAACAACTGACATAAAAAAAGCCCCGGCACCCGCATATGCGCGGATGCCGGGAAGGGGGGACTCGCAAACATCCGGGGGCAAAGCCCCCGGACTCAAAGGAAGGCTTTAGTTCCGGAAACGGACACCGACGGTGAAGTAGCGTCCGACCAGGTCGGCATAGGGCGCCTGGGGATACAGTAGACCCGGACTGCCGGTGAAACCGGAGGTCGAGTAGATGCCGCCCTTGGCATTGAACAGATTGTTGATGCTGAGGAAGGCGGTGGTGCCCACATCCTCGACATCGAAATCATAGGAAACGGTGACATCGGTCTGGAAGTATTCCGCCACATCCGGAATGTTGAAGATCTGGGCCGGATTGGCGCTCTGCCGGATGGGGGAGTCGTAGCGCTCCAGCAGGTTGATATTCCAGCGGTCCAGATTGTAGCCCAGCGCCAGGGTCCATTTGTCCACCGGCAAGGTCTGCGTGCCGGCAGCGTTGGTGATCTGGGCGCCCGGCGTGCTGATGGTCTTCAGCGTGTGCTGATGGGTGAACAGGAAGCGCGCGCTGAGCGAACCCTGCCAATCCGGCACGATGGCGCTCATCTCGGTCTGATAATTGGCCTCGATGTCCGCGCCCTCGGCATAGATCTGGGCGATGTTCTGGTTGAGGCTGAAGATCAGGGTCGGGAAGTTTCCGGGCGCCGTGCTGTTGTAGGA
>Ga0310811_10008332_pt1 | contig 13322 bp, 13 predicted proteins | sample YCmetagenome_FD_207642 | JGI IMG/M metagenome (GOLD analysis project Ga0310811, IMG submission 207642) | Soil microbial communities from experimental microcosm in Duke University, North Carolina, United States - YC | ecosystem: Engineered > Artificial ecosystem > Soil microcosm > Unclassified ...
CGCGATCCCGTTGATTTCGTCGTCGTGGCCAAGCTTGACCTGAGGACCCATGATGCCTCGGGCTTGCAGCACACCGCCCAAGGTCTCGCGACCACTCAACCGGACCATGCTTTAGTAGCAGGGCCCATAGGGATAATATCCGCAGGTCGGGTAACCACCATAATACGGCGCGGCGGCCGCACCCACAGCGGCAGCGCCGACCACGGCGCCCGTTGCTGCTGCACCGGCGCCGTACCACGCACCATGATATGCCGGAGCATGCCAGTAGCTGCCGCCGTGATAGACGCCCCCGGCATGGGCGAAATCAACGTCGCCGACCCGGCCGACGCCGCCATGGAACCCACCGCCGCCAAAACTTGCCCGGAAGGGGTCGATGAACACGGCTGCGGGTCCCTTGGCGCCATGCAGGCTGCCTTCCAGCACCGAAACCTCGAACGTCAGATCATCACCTTCCATCTTCGGCGATTTGAGCTGCACTACGGCATCGTTCACATCCGATCCGTCCCCGCCCAGCACCGAAACGGTGGCGTTCGGCGGATCGAGATCAAAACTGTTCTTGCCGGGCTCCCACTGCTGAAGGAACTGCTCGGTCGCCACGTGTCCGGCCGCCCGCACCGGGCGATCCGCGAAAACGATCGAATTCTTCGAGACCCCGGTCAGCGTCAGCCTGTTCCCGGTGAGCGTGGCCCCATCGGAATTGATGACGGCGAGCGAGGGCACCGGCCCGGTCGGCGTCACCTCGCCGATCGACTTCTGCAGCGGCACATGGGGCTTGCTGCCCTCATCCTGGGCCATTGCCGTACCCGCGATCGACAACATCCCCGCAGTAAATACCGCCGCCCGCGTCATTTGCAAAATCGCCATCGTCCAGCCTCCTCGCTGAATTGAGGCGCGGACTACAGCAAGTCAAACCTGCACTGGCAATATCTCCAAATGGCCCTGCGTGTAATCCGATTTCGACATGGAAGCCCGATGCTCGATATTTCTGATTGGCAACGCAGATCAATTCGGCGATGCAAGATATTGACTTGGTGCGATGCCGAACATTTCTGCTATGGGCGGAAAATTGGGGCAGTTCATTTGAAGCTGCGCATTTCGCCCGCTGGCACAAGCCGCAGTCTTCCCGCAATCGCCCGAGCTTGGGCTGAACCTATCCGAAAGTACAAAAAAGAGGAAAAGGCAGCAGCATGCCGCCGGAAAAACAAAAGGGCCTCACGGCCCTTTGTCATCAAAGCTTTGCCGAGCTTTGAGAATTTTGGAGCGGGCGAAGGGATTCGAACCCTCGACCCTAACCTTGGCAAGGTTATGCTCTACCCCTGAGCTACACCCGCACTCCATTCGCGCAACGCCTTGGCAGCGCCGCAACGCGCGCTTATATGCCCAATCGATAGACCGATTGCAACCCAAAACTCAGCCTTATTTTGCTGACCCCACAACCCCGTCAAAGGCGGGCTTTGCAAGGGCCCGGCAGTCCGGCACAATAGGCGAGCGTCCATTCGCCAGAGGGCAGAAAAGTGAACATTGATGTCAGCGGCGCTGCCAGCGCCCCCACCGCTACTCCCCCGGCAGACCTGATCAAGGAGTCCTCCGACCGCTCCTTCAAGGCCGACGTGCTCGACGCTTCGCGCGAGGCGCCGGTGCTGGTCGATTTCTGGGCACCCTGGTGCGGCCCGTGCCGCCAGTTGACCCCCACCCTCGAAAAGGTGGTCAACGAAAAGGCCGGCAAAATCCGGCTGATCAAGATCAATATTGATGAGAACCCCAGCGTTGCCGGCCAGCTCGGCATCCAGTCCATTCCCGCCGTCTTCGCCTTTGCCGGCGGCCGGCCGATCGACGCCTTTCTCGGCGCCATGCCCGAAAGCGAGGTCCGGCGCTTCGCCGACAAGGTGATTGCCCAGGCGCCCGCAGCGCCGACCACGCCCGAAGCCGAGCTGGAGGAGCAGATCAGCAACGCCATTGCCGCTGCCGACGAGGCGGCCAGCGCCGGCGACGTCGGCCGCGCCGCGCAGATCTACGGCATGGTGCTGCAGCACCAGCCCGAGAACGCCAAGGCGCTGATCGGCATGGCGCGCCTCTATCTTGCCACCGGCGACGTCGCGCAGGCCGAGGCGACGCTCGGCATGGTGCCAGAAGCTGAGCGCAAGGGCGACGACTACAATTCACTTGCCGCCTCCATAAAACTGCAGACTGAAGCCGCCGAGCTGTCCGAGGCGGCCGCGCTCGAGGAACAGCTCAAGGCCAACCCCGACGACCACCAGGCGCGCTTCGATCTCGCCGTCGTCCTCAATGCCGAGGGCAAGCGCGAGCCGGCGGCCGAGGCGCTCGTCGAGCTGATGCGCCGCGACCGCAGCTGGAACGAAGACGGCGCGCGCAAAAAACTGCTCGAATTGTTCGAAGCCTGGGGCGCCAAGGATCCGGCGACGCTGCGCGGCCGGCGCCTGCTGTCGGCCCTGCTGTTTTCCTGAGTTCCAAATGCCGAAGCGTCCGTCTTCCCCAGCCGACCTGCCGCAAAGCGTCCCGATCTTCCCGCTCAGCGGGGCGCTGCTGCTGCCGTTTGCCCATCGCCCGCTCAACATTTTCGAGCCGCGCTACAGAGAGATGGTGGATGCGGCGCTTAGGACCGACCGGCTGATCGGGCTCATCCAGCCGCAGGACACGTCCGAGGAAAGTCCCCGCGGCCGTGCCCCGCTGCAATCGATCGGCTGCCTCGGCCGGCTGACGCATTTCGAGGAGAATGGCGATGACCGCTATTTCATCATCCTCGAAGGCGTCTGCCGCTTCGAGCTCAGGACCGAGCTGACGGTGATTTCGCCCTATCGCCAGGCGACGATCGATGCCTCGCCCTTCGCCTCCGATTTCGAGCACGGTTTCGGCGCCGACGAGGTCGATCGCAGCCGCTTCGTCAAGATGATGCACGACTACGCCGATTTCGCCGACATCGACATGAACTGGGACGAGATCAACAAGACGCCGATCGCGGATCTGGTCAATTTCTGCTGCATGGTCAGCCCCTATGGCGCGGCGGAAAAGCAACAGCTGCTGGAGGCCAATTCACTCGGCACCCGCGCCGAAACGCTGATCGCCATGGCCGAATACGAAATGGCCCGCGGGCGCACCGACGCCAGCCCGCTCAACTGATGCCACGGCCGCTGGAACTCGATCGGCGGGTGCTCGAAATCCTGGTCTGCCCCCTGACCAAGACCCGCCTCACGCTGTCGGCCGATGGCACGGAGCTGATCTCCATCGCCGCCCGCCTCGCCTTCCCAATCCGCGACGGCGTCCCCATGCTGGCCCTCGACGAGGCCCGCGAGATCGACCCCCGCGAACTGGCCAAACTGCCGCATTTTGGCGACGAGAGCGGGTAGTGCGCGATTCCGTTGAGTTGAACGCTCGCCCCTCCACTCGTCATGGCCGGGCTTGACCCGGCCACCCATGATGCCTCGCCAAGTCGCCCGACGTTACTGGAAAGTCAGCATGGGTCCCCGGGTCAAGCCCGGGATGACGATGGGGCAAGGGTGCGATCTAATGCGGACACCGCACTGGCAGGACCGTGCCCAGCCGCATCGCCTACAACGGCTGCCCGCTCAGCAATTTTGGTCCGCCGGTCGCGGCGGCGGCCTGGCGGATCATCGCCGATTTGACCAGCGGCAGCCGGTCGACCACACCGAGCCCGAAATCGCGCGCCGCCCGCACCGGCGCGACGTCGTTGGAAAAAAGCCGGTTCATCCCGTCGGTCACCATCGCCATCAGCGTGGCATCGAAGCGCCGCCAGCGTTGATAGCGGAGGAGCGCGTCCTCGGCCCCGTGGTCGAGCCCGAGCCGCATGGCATCGATCACCACCTCGGCCAGCGCCGCCACATCCTTCAGCCCCAGATTGAGCCCCTGCCCGGCGACCGGATGCACCACATGCGCGGCGTCCCCGATCAATGCCAGCCGCGGGCCGGCGAAATCGCGCGCCATCTGCAGCTTCAGCGGAAAAACCTGCAGCTTTTCCTCGACCGTGACCGTCCCGAGGCTCGAGCCCATCACCCCCTCGATGATCAGGGAGACCTCCTCGAGCGGCATCGCCTTGTAGCGCTGCGCCTGGTCGGGCGTTTCGGTCCAGACCAGCGATGAGCGCTTGCCCTTGAGTGGCAGGCTCGCGAAGGGCCCCGCCGGCCGGAAATGCTCATAAGCGGCGCCCGCGTGCTCGAGCGTGTGCGAAATCGTCGTCACGATCCCCGCCTGCCGATAGTCATGGGCCACTACCCCGATGCCGGCCAGCCCGCGCAGCACCGATTGCGCGCCGTCGGCGCCGATCACCAGCGGCGCCTTGAGCACGCGGCCATCCTTCAGCGCCAGCGCCGCGCCGCCGGGCTCGACGGCAAAGCCGGCGATCTCAGCCGGGGCGACCAGATCGACCTTTCCGGCAACGGCGTCGAGCAACGCGGTGAGCAACGCCCGGTTCGGGACCATGTGCGCGAAGGGCTCACCCGGGGCAACCTCGCCGGCAAAGCTCAGGAACAACGGCCGGGCAATGTCGTCGCGGCCCGAATCGGTGATCTTCATCTCGACCACTGGCTGCGCCTCGCCTTCCACGGTCGGCCATATCGACAACGCCTCGAACAGGCGCCGCGCCCCGGCCGACAGCGCCGAGGCCCGCTGATCGGGCGGCACGGCGAAATCCCGCCGGTCGACGAGCGCCACCTTCACCCCCTCGATGAAGCGCGTGAGGCTGAGCGCCATGGTCAGCCCCACCGGGCCGCCGCCGACGACGATGACGTCATATTGGGTTGTCTGCTGGCTAGCGTTCATGGGGGATCACCTCTCGCCCCTATTTCAGGCGGTTCGCCCGCGTGGGCAAGAGGGCACCTTCACAGCCCCTGCCCAAATGAAAAGCAAAACTGCGGATTTTGCCCTTTTTTTATGCACAGACAGGCGTTCGGCTGCCCTGCACATGGGCGCAGTGCCGATCCCCGCATGAAGATTACGTAAGGGAATCATCATCTTGAGGAATGTGGCGCTAGTTTGGCACGCGGTTTGAGTCTCTTTCGGCAGTCGGACATCGAAAACCCGTAACGAAAGGGGCCGAAATGAAACTGGTGGTCGCTATCATCAAGCCATCTCGCCTGGAAGAAGTTCGCCAGGCGCTCAATTCGCTCGACGTGCACGGCATGACCGTGACTGAGGTCAAGGGATATGGCCGCCAGAAGGGCCATTCCGAAATTTACCGCGGCACCGAGTATGCCGTCCACTTCCTGCCCAAGCTGAAGATCGAGATCGCCGTCGAAGACGCGCTGTCCGATCGCGTGATTACCGCGATCCGAGAGGCAGCCCAGACCGGCCGCATCGGCGACGGCAAGATCTTCGTGTTCGACCTCGAACACGTTACCCGCATCCGCACCGGTGAAACCGGCGCGGCGGCGCTCTGACCCCCGCGCTTCCTCTCGGAGAAACGATAATGATAATAGCAAGAACGACAAAGGTCGTCGGGGCCTCGCTGGCGTCGCTCACGACCCTGCTCTACGCTCTGCCGGCCCTGGCTCAGAGTGCCACCAGCGCCGCAACCGCTGCGGCACCCGCCGCCGCGGCGCCAGCCGCGCCGGCCATCAATTCGGGCGACACCGCCTGGATGCTGACCTCGGTCGCCCTGGTCCTGATGATGACCATCCCCGGCCTCGGCCTCTTCTATGCCGGCATGGTGCGCAAGAAGAACGTGCTCGCAACCGTGATGCAGAGCTTTGCCATCACCTGCGTGGTGACGCTGCTCTGGTTCATCATCGGCTATTCCATCGCCTTCACCAATGACGACCCGGCCAATCCCGGCAAGTTCATCGGCTCGTTCGCGCACTTCCTCCTCAACGGCATCAACGTCAACTCCATCAACGGCCTGGCGCCGACCATCCCGGAATATGTGTTCTCCATGTTCCAGATGACCTTTGCCATCATTACCCCGGCATTGATCTGTGGCGCCTTCGCCGAACGCATGAAGTTCTCGGCGATGATCATCTTCATGTCGCTCTGGCTGCTCTTCGTCTACGCGCCCATCGCCCATTGGGTGTGGGGTGGCGGCTTCCTCGGCGGCCTGGGCGTGCTCGATTTCGCCGGCGGCACCGTGGTGCATATCAACGCCGGTGTGGCGGGCCTCGTCTGCGCGCTCGTCCTCGGCCGGCGCAAGGGTTTCGGCACCGTCAACATGGCGCCGCATAACCTCGTGCTGTCCTTTATCGGCGCCTCGCTGCTGTGGGTCGGCTGGTTCGGCTTCAACGCCGGTTCCGCCGTTGCTTCCAACGCGCTCGCCGGCGCCGCCATGATGAACACGCAGGTCGCGACCGCCGCCGCGGCCCTGGCCTGGATGTTTGCCGAATGGCTGGTGGTCAAGAAGCCGAGCGTTCTCGGCATCATCTCCGGCGCCGTCGCCGGCCTCGTTGCCGTCACCCCGGCCTCCGGCTTCGTCAACCCGACCGGCGCCTTCATCATCGGCATCGTGGCAGGCGTCGTCTGCTACTACGCGGCCGCGCATTTGAAGAAGATGTTCGGCTACGACGACTCGCTTGACGCCTTCGGCGTGCACGGCATCGGCGGCATCATCGGCGCCCTGCTCACCGGCGTCTTCGCCGACGCGGCCATCAACCCGCTGGGCGCCAACCACTCGATAATCACGCAGCTCGAGGGTGTCGTCGTCACCATCGTCTGGACCGCCGTTGTTACGTGGGTGATCCTGATGGTTACCAAGATGCTGGTGGGCCTGCGGGCGAGCGAGGCCGAGGAAGAGGAAGGCCTCGACATCACCCAACACGGCGAAAGCGTCGCCGAGTAATCCGGGAGCCCGGCCGGGAGACCATTCCGGCCGGGCAACCACATCCGGAGCGCCGGGGGGCGCTTCGGGAGCAGGGACGGCCGGGCGGATCCTCCTCCCCCGACCCGATCGTCCACTGGGTGGCCCGGCGACAGGGAGCTGGGCCGGGCCACCCATCTCCACCCGCCATCTTATTGGTCGCGGCGTGCAGCTCATGTCCTCTTGGCCCGCCACAGAGGCTTCCCACTCGCAAAACTGCATGGGCTGCACACCCGGACCAATTTCGCTGCGACCGCGGATCCAGCGTTTCACGTGAATCACGAGGCGTTTTGGCGGCCAAGAATGACGGCCTCTGCCAGTTCCGCAACATCGGCCACAAACGCGTGACACCCCGGCGCTCACGGTGAGCCTGACGAACCACAAGGGCCTTTGCACATTGCCGGCCGCGTCCTTCGACAAGTTCAGGATGAAGGCCTTGAGTGAAAAAGCGAACCCCTTGAGGATATCGCCCGAATTGGATGCGGGCCGCCCCATCAACGGCGTCACCCCGGCGAACGCCGGGGTCCATCTTGTTCCCTCACCACCCGCCCCAACATTGCCGCCCCCACCGGCATGACGCCCCCTCGCCCCGATTAGCACGAGGTTAACCACGCCCCCGTAGCATGCTCTGAAGGGCCCCCTCGCCCGCACCTTCCAACAAAGCCCGAGACGCCAATGCCGACACGCTCCTCGCCGCTCATCGAAGACCATTCGCATGCGCAGGCGTCGGCGATCCATATACAGATCCCGCTGCGGCTCATCGGCCTGCTGCTGGCGGTCTTCATCGCCGCGCTGCTGCTGGCGCTGTCGTCCTGGTCGGTGACCGACCCGAGCCTTTCCTATGCCACGCCAAAACACCCGCAGAACTGGCTGGGCTTTCCCGGCGCGGTGATCGCCGATCTCGGTTTCCAGTTCTTCGGGCTCTCGATCTTCGTCGCCATCGCCCCGATGGCGGTCTGGGCCTGGCACCTGATTCGGCGGCGCGTGCCGAAACGGATGCCGCTGCGCTTCCTCGCCTGGCTCGTCGCCAGTGTGCTGTCGGCCGGGGTCCTCGCCTTCGTTGCCGTCCCCGAGACCTGGCCGCTGCCCACCGGGCTCGGCGGCCTTATCGGCCAGGGATTTGAGAACCTTGCGACCATGGTGAGCGGCGGGCAGGAGCCCAAGGGCGTCACCTCGGCGCTGTTCGCCCTCGTTCTTCTTTCCCCCACCCTTGCGATGCTTTGGGTCGCCTTCGGGCTCAAATCGGCGAGCCTTGCCGCCGCCGCCAAGCGCGGCCCATCGGCGGTGACCGCCCGCGGCCGACAGAAGCCGCTCGCCGATGACGAGCCGGAACCGCGCGGTTCCGCCTTCTTCGACGTGGCGATCGGCGGGCTGGTGCACATGGCCTTCTCGGCGAAAACGGCATTCCGCCGGGCCAAGGCCCAGGCGCGCGAAAAACACCTCGCTCAGGAAGCCGCCTGGCGCGACAATGCGGTCGAGCCCAGCCTCGAGCGCGACCATGTGGAACTTCGCCGCGCGCCGGCGCCAGTTGCGGTCGAGCGCCGGCCGATCAACATCCAGACTGGCCCCTCGGCCGACGATGCCGACTTTGACGAGCCGCCCTTCGACGACGACGAGCCGCAAAATTTCGTCGACGAAAGAGATTTTGTCGACGAGGAAGCGTTCGAGGCTGCCCCGCCGCCCGCCGCCGCGCCACGCGTAAGCGTGCCGAGCCCCCGGCCGGAGCCACGCATCGTGCCCGTTCCGGCCCAGCAGGCACCGCGTGTCATGGCCCCGGCCCCGCGCCCGGCCCCCGGCGCGCGGGAAACCCGCGAAGCGCAGGCTTCGCTGCTCCACGACAATTTCGGCTTCGAGCTGCCCGCCCTCGGCCTTCTTGCCGAACCCCGGGCCAAGGGCCTTGCCGACGAGCACCGCCCCGAGCGGCTCGAGGCGATGGCCCGCAGGCTCGAGGGCGTGCTCGAGGATTTTGGCGTCAAGGGCGACATCATCAATGTCCGCCCCGGCCCCGTCGTCACGCTCTACGAACTTGAGCCGGCGCCCGGCATCAAATCGAGCCGGGTGATTTCGCTGGCCGACGACATCGCCCGCTCGATGAGCGCCATTTCGGCCCGCGTGGCCGTGGTTCCGGGCCGTAACGCCATTGGCATCGAGCTCCCCAATGAGAGCCGCGAGACGGTTTATCTCCGCGAAATGCTGGCCTCGGCCGATTTCGAGAAGATGAAGGGCAAGCTCCCCATCTGCCTCGGCAAGACCATCGGCGGCGAGCCGATCATTGCCGATCTCGCCCGCATGCCACACCTGCTCATCGCCGGCACCACCGGCTCGGGCAAGTCGGTGGGCATCAACACCATGATCCTCTCCATCCTCTACCGGATGACGCCGGAGGATTGCCGGCTGATCATGATTGATCCCAAAATGCTGGAACTGTCGATCTATGACGGCATCCCGCATTTGTTGACGCCGGTGGTGACCGATCCCTCCAAAGCCGTGGTCGCGCTCAAATGGGCGGTCCGCGAGATGGAGGACCGCTATCGCAAGATGAGCAAGATCGGCGTCCGCAACATCGACGGTTTTAACCAGCGCGTGAGCGAGGCCGCCAAGAAGGGCGAGGTCATCACCCGCACGGTGCAGACCGGTTTTGATCGCGAAACCGGGGAAGCGATCTTCGAGAGCGAGGAGTTCAACCTCGAGCCGCTGCCCTTCATCGTCATCATCGTCGACGAAATGGCCGACCTGATGATGGTCGCCGGCAAGGACATCGAAGGCGCCATCCAGCGCCTCGCCCAGATGGCCCGCGCAGCCGGCATCCACCTGATCATGGCGACGCAGCGCCCGTCCGTCGACGTCATCACCGGCACGATCAAGGCCAACTTCCCCACCCGCATTTCCTTCCAGGTGACCAGCAAGATCGACAGCCGCACCATTCTGGGCGAGCAGGGCGCCGAGCAATTGCTGGGCAATGGCGACATGCTCTACATGGCCGGCGGCGGTCGCATCCGGCGCCTGCATGGCCCGTTCGTCTCCGACAACGAAGTGGAAGCCATCGTCACGCACCTGAAATCGCAGGGCGCGCCGGACTACCTCGATTCGATCACCGCCGACGAGGACGACGAGGCCGAGATGCCGCAGGGCGACGACTACAGCGGCTCGGGCGACGAACTCTACGACAAGGCCGTCAACATCGTCCTCTCCGACAAGAAGGCGTCCACGTCCTACATCCAGCGACGCCTCGCCATCGGCTACAACAAGGCGGCGTCCCTCATCGAGCGGATGGAGCGGGAAGGCGTCATTTCGCCCGCCAACCATTCCGGCAAGCGCGAAATCCTCGTGGGCGGCGAGCAGTATTAGGCTGAGCCTTTGGCCCACCCCCACCCTGGCGCTGCCGCGCTCACCCTCCCCACAAGGGGGAGGGAGCGATGGAGTCGCAAGCCGTGCCACGAATCCCCCTCCCCCTTGTGGGGAGGGGAGCGGCAGCAGGGTGGGGGTGGGCCCACACACCACCCTCATCCGTTCAGCTCGCCTTCCACCTCTTGCCGCAATTGCTCAATAGGTTAGGCTGAATTCAATCATCCGACCCCGGACGCCATTTCATGATTCGTCGCGACATCCTGCTGCTCGGGCTCGGCCTGGCGCTGGCTGGTACAATGCCCGCCCTGGCGGCCAGCCGGCCGCTGACCGATGACGAGAAGACACTGGTCAATGCCATCAGCGCTTACAATTCCTCGATCCAGACCATGGTCGGCCGCTTCATCCAGATCGATACCAGCGGCCAGACTATCGAAGGCACCTTCTTCCTGCAGCGCCCGGACAAGATCCGCTTCCGCTACAATCCGCCTTCCCGCCAGGAGATCATTTCGATCGGCAACGGCTTTTACGTCATCGACCGCAAGGCGCAGACGCAATACGCCTATCCGCAGAACCAGGTGCCGCTGCGCCAGTTCCTGTCGGACAAGATCGATCTGCTGCGATCCAACATCATCGACCTGACCCAGTCCGACAGCTACGTCACCATCACGCTCTCGGACAGCTCGATCGAAGGCACCGTACAGGTGGCGCTGGTCTTCGACAAATCGACCATGGATCTCGCCCAATGGGTTCTGACCGAGCCGAGCGGGCAAGAGCTGACCTTCTCGCTCTATGACGTGCAGAAGGGCGTCGATATTCCGAAATCGTTCTTCTACATCGACGCCAACCTGAAGTCGAAGGCGCCGGACTGAGAGGCATTGCTCCGGAGAACGGGCTCCGCCATAACGGGCCCGCTCGTCACCCGGAAGCCCTTACCATGCCCGTCAGTTTTGCCACCTGGAACATCAATTCGGTGCGCCTGAGGCTCGGCCTCGTGCTCGATTTCCTCAAGCAGTATGCGCCCGATGTGCTGATGCTGCAGGAAATCAAATGCACCAATGACCAGTTCCCGGCCAAAGCCTTCGCCGAGGCCGGCTACCCGCACCAGGCAGTGCACGGCCAGAAGGGCTATCACGGAGTCGCCATCGTCTCCCGCTTCCCGCTGACCGACGTTTCGAGCCGAATGTTCGTCGAAATCGCCGAATCCCGGCACGTTTCGGCCCGCTGACAGTGCACAATTTCTACATCCCGGCGGGCGGCGACATCCCCGACCCCGAGCTCAACCCCAAATTCAAGCACAAGCTCGGCTTCCTCGATGAGCTGAAGGCCTGGTTCGCGGAACCGCACTTCAAGGAGAGCCACCTCATTGCCGGCGATTTCAACATCGCCCCGCACGCCAACGACGTCTGGAGCCACAAGCAGCTGCTCGACGTCGTCAGCCACACCCCGGTCGAAACCGAGGCGCTGGACGGCTTGCTCGCCGGCGGGTGCGGCTGGGTGGATCTGGTGCGCAAGCACATCCCGCACGATCAGAAAATCTATTCGTGGTGGAGCTATCGGGCGCAGGACTGGCAAGCTTCCGATCGCGGCCGCCGGCTCGACCACATCTGGTCGACCACAGATATTGCCGCTCATTCCAGCGCCGCCGAGATCATCAGGCCAGCGCGCGGCTGGAGCGAAAAGCCCTCCGACCACGTGCCTGTGATCGTTCGCTTTGCCGACGCTTAGGGCTTGATCGAGGCTATGCTGACCCAACGGAGATTCCCGCCTTCGCGGGAATGACCGGGGCTTTGCGGGCAATGCAGTGCCACATCCACGGCGTCATTCCCGCGAAGGCGGGAATCTCCGTTTTACGCGTGCTCAGCACATGTGCCGGGAAGCTCGGGAAAAAGCAGCCAATCCCGGCTGCCATGTTGCAGGGGGGCGGCCGCCTCAGTCCTTGCGGATCCTGCCCTTGATCGGCGAGAGCGCCGACACAAACCCCACCAGGTCGGCCCGGATGCGCTCGGCCGCCCTGGCCGCCAGTTCGGGCGATTCGTTGAGCAGCTTGAGGAACGAATTGCGCGGCACGAACAGCGTCTCCACGGCGCTGACCGCCCGTACAGTGACCCCTCGCGGCCGCTCGGTGAGCAGCGCCATGGTGCTGATCATCGACCCGGGCTGCGAGAGCATATAGGGTTTGGCCTCGCCATCGCGCGCAACCGAAACATGGCCGGAGATCAGCACATGGGCGCCGGCCGGAATGTCGTCGCCGGTCACAAGCACGCTGCCGTCGGCAAAGCGCTTCCGCTCGCTGGCAAACGCGAGCAGGCGCCGTTCTTCCTCGGTGCAGATTTCAAAGAAATCCGCACCGGCAAGGATGGCTGCCGCATCGTCGATCTGCATCCCGCCCCGTTCCTAGAAATAGTCGCGTCGGGCGGCCCTAGCAAATCACCCCGGCCCTGCGCAACTTATGGAACCAGACGATACCCGCCTTCTTCGGTGACGAGCAACCGCGCATTGGATGGGTCCCGCTCGATTTTTTGCCTAAGCCGATAGATGTGGGTCTCGAGCGTGTGGGTGGTGACGCGGTTGTTGTAGCCCCAGACCTCCTTGAGCAGCACGTCCCGGGTGATGGTCTTGGGTCCCTGCCGATAAAGATATTTGAGGATCGAGGTTTCCTTGTCGGTGAGCCGCACCTTGCCGCCCTCCGGCCCTTCCAGCAATTTTGCCGCCGGCTGGAAGCTGTACTGGCCGATGGTGAAGACCACGTCCTCGCTCTGGTCGTGCTGGCGCAGCGCCGAACGGATGCGGGCAAGCAGCACCGAAAAGCGGAAGGGTTTTGTCACATAGTCGTTGGCGCCCGATTCCAGGCCAAGGATCTCATCCGAATCGGTGTCGTGCCCGGTGAGCATGAGGATGGGGCTCTTGAAGCCCCCGCGGCGGAGGATTTTCACCGCCTCGCGCCCATCCATGTCGGGCAGCCCGACATCGAGGAGCATCAAGTCGACGTGCCCATCGTTGACGAGGGCGAGCGCCTCGGTCCCGGTTGCTGCCTCGATGATCTCGAACTCGCGATAATGTGCGAGCTGCTCTACGAGCGTCTTGCGCAGATCCTCGTCGTCATCGACAAGAAACAGGCGTCGCTTATTCATGTTTGACCTCAGCCCATGCTTATCCG
>Ga0310811_10008333_pt1 | contig 13321 bp, 11 predicted proteins | sample YCmetagenome_FD_207642 | JGI IMG/M metagenome (GOLD analysis project Ga0310811, IMG submission 207642) | Soil microbial communities from experimental microcosm in Duke University, North Carolina, United States - YC | ecosystem: Engineered > Artificial ecosystem > Soil microcosm > Unclassified ...
CGCCCCAGATGCGATGCGAGCGGGGCTGTGGCAACCACTCGGTAGCTGCGTGGCCGGCGCTGCTTTGAGCGAGACTTGATCAGACGTAGGCTGTGCCGGCATGAGCACCAAGCAGGCAGTCGTCAATCTCCTGCTGCGCCACGGGCACCGATTGTTCTGCGCTAGGTGCCTGGCAAGGGCAGTCAAGGCGCGCACTGTGCCTCCGGTCGAGCGCGCCATGAAGGATCTGGGGGCCACGCTCGGCTACCGTGTTGAGGAAGGCGATTGCAGCATCTGCGAGCGGACGATGCTGACGATCCGCTCGCTGTGGACGGGCATGTGACGGCGATCCCAGACCTAGTGCGCCCACCAGCGAAACCCATTGAAATCAAACCGTTCCAGAGCCAGTTGCCGCCCTTTCCCGCCTCGCTGTCATAGTCGGGGCGCCGCCTCGTCCAGGGCCCTGGATGGCATGTGCCATGTTATGTGGCCGGAAGTGACGAGAAGGACGAGTATCTGGCGAATGGGACTCCCGAAGCTGGACTGACTTGGAGCGCTAGCTGCCACGGGCGCAACGCAAACCCTGTGGCGCCAATCATCCATCGCCACCGGCAGCGCAGGGGACCCTTGGCTGGTTCAACGCCGCGCAGCGACGATTGCGGCAGTGCGGAGGCCCAGCGCCAGAGCAGTGAGTGTCGGATTGGCCTCAGCCGACGTGGGGAAGACCGAGCTGCCAGCCACGAACAGATTGGCACAACCGTGCACGCGGCAATCGCGGTCCACCACCCCACCGGCTGGTGATGCGGACATCCGCGTTGTGCCGATCTGGTGGTGACCGTCGGAACATTGCGCAATGATATGTTCGCTGCGCTGCTCCACGGGGACCGACCAATTCATCCTGCCAAGGCCGGTTCGCTCGAGCCATTGTGCGAAACACCCGTGTGCCCGCAGCAATGGTTCCGTATCTGCCTTTGTATATCTGAAATCGATCGCCAAGCGTGGCAAACCCAATGCATCCGTCCCACGCGCCAACGTCACGCGCGAATCCGGGTTTGGCAGGTGCTCGGCATGAAACCTCACTGCATAGCGACGTGCCGCGTTCCGCTGAAAGAACCCGGGCATGTACGGGTCAGCCAAATAGCGGCGGTAGATGAATGCTGGAAGAAAGGCGGCGGTTTTTGGTGCGTCACGGACGATATTGGCAATATGAGGCAACCACGCCGGTCTGCCTGGGCCAACATAATGGCTACGGATCGACTCGGCCACGATCATGCGACCAACAGGAGGAATCGCCAGACCGCAATATGCCAGCGACATGATGCCGTTGCGGTGGTCGGGGTTGCGGATGGCAGGGTAGTCGGGCCACATCGATAAGTTCGTCAGGCCCATGCGCTGTTGCAGTTCCTCGCTCGGTGTGAAACGACGGCGGACATAGTGCCCGTCTCTGCTAAGGTAATATTCGATTCCGCTGTCCAATTTCTCGGAATGCAAAACCATTTCGGCCGCCAGACCATACAAATGGCCCATATAATAGCGGCCGAGTGCACCAGCAGGTCCACCGAAACTGTTAGGACGATCCCGCTGCGTCGACAGAAGTAACCGCGTATTCTCCAACCCACCCGCAGCGAGGATAACGTAGCGCGGAGTAACTGTAGCCTCGCTGCCCGACAGATTGCTGACACGGATACTCAGGACCCGGCCATCATCGGCGTGGTGCAAACCCACCACTGTCGCCTCAAGCCTGAGATCGATGGCGCGGCTGTCGCGGAGGCGGCGAGTGTAATTCGCTCCGATGCGTGGGCGGGCGCTCCATCGTTCAAGGCGACTGAACAGAAAGTCCGGATCAGAAATCGGCAAATCACGGATCGGATCGTCGAACTCCGCTTCGCCGCAACCCAGGTAGTCACAGGCGGCAGTGTAGTAAGAAGCGACATCAGCAAAACTGATCGGCCAGCCGCTGTCAGGAACGTATGCGCGCGCCGCAAAATCAATTTCCTCCATGGCGACGCATCGACCACCCCAGAGGTTGGACGCGCCTCCGAGGCGGCGTTGTACCGCCAGGTTCATTACGGCATGATGATCGGGATCGGCGATCTCAGCATCAGCCAGTCCTTGCAAATCAGCGGAGAAGCGCTTCCCGCCGGATTCCAGCAGCAGGACCGAACACCCGAGGCGCTCAAGTTCGAGCGCCAAAGGGATACCGATCGTGCCCGCGCCAACGACGCATACGTCCGGCTGCATTTCTGGGAGACCACCCAGATTTGTCGAAATCATCGAGCTGACCTTACAATTCTGGAATTGCCTGCCGAACCGCACGCGAGAAGCCAATACGGCCCTGGATCAGAGAAATCGTGGTGACAATGGCGGCGCCCATAAGACCAAGCCACGGTATCAACACGATACAGAGTGCGCAGCACACCCAAAGCTGCTGGAGGTTGACCCGACGCAGGGTCGCACCGTGACCGGTCATCGCCAGAATCATGTCCTCCGTGGGAAGCAAGATATTCACGATTTGCCCAATGGACAGCACGATCAATGCAGCCGACGCATCGGCAAAGCTGCCACCGAGCAGCGACAGCAATGTGTGGGGCACGATCAGTATGACGGCAACAATCGGCACGCAGACCACCATCGCAAGCAGTCGCGTCTGGCGGTTTACCCTGCGCAGCTCAGCAAATTCACCCAGCCGATGGTGCCGCGCGAAGCCTGGCGCAGCAATCATCGCCAGACTGAGCAGGATTGTATTGATCATCATGGTGACGCGATTTGCGATGCTGAACGCACTTACGGCGACAGCATCAGCGAACACGCCAAGTACCAGCACCGGCATTGACAGCAGCGCTGACTGGACGAGTTCAATGACGAGGAACGGGCGGGCGGTCGTCCAAAGTGACGGCAGCGGCTCTGAGCGCTCAACGTGGATGGCCGATTGGTTTGCGAAGGCACGCCGCCATTCGTAGCCTACAAACCCGAAGCCCAGGCAACAGCAGACGGCGTATGATGCCGCGTAGGCGGTCAGCACTGATTCCGCCTGGTTTAGGCCGGTCAGCAAGGCAAGCAGTGATAGCAATGGAGGGATGGCACTCTGAACCATCTGGCCGGCAACACCGCGCCCCAGGCCAATCAGGGTAAATCCCAATGTGAATGCAATGCTTTGAGGCAGGAGGATCAGTGCTGCGAGGCGGAGTGGTTCCGTCAGGTCAGGTTGGTGAAACAGGAGCAACGCCGCTGGACGGGCCAGCAGCCAAGTCGACACTCCAGCGATAATGCTTGCCAGCGCCGTCCAGGTCACGCCGGCAAGCACAGTGCGTTTGGCAGCCGCACCATCGCCAACAGCCAATTCGGCCGCCACATGGCGCGAGGTGGCACGCTCGAGCCCCAGGCGCGCACCGGTGGACACCAGATTTACCCAGGTTAGGCAAAGGAAAAACAGGCCCGCCTGGTACCCACCCATCCTGCGAGCGGCAATGACATAAAGCCCAAATTTGGCAACGACCTCCAGTCCTCTCGCGATTAGGGCCCCGGCATAGCGCAGCAGGTTGCGCGGCGGTACGGCTGCCATGAAGCGTCCAAACGTCAGTTCCACTGGAGAGATGGTCCTGCTTGCAGGTCGATACGATATCGTAGGGGGATTGTAACTTTGTTGTTTGATTTTAGGTGATTCAATTATCGGCTCCTGGCCAAGATAAAGTATGCCGTTTGGATGAGAGGGCTGTTAACCCTTGCGTGGACACCATGATCACCAGCCAAATCCGCACCGCCCTGCTACAGACCTTTGTCGCAGTATTCGCGGTCGCAGGTGGCCCGCTGGACGAACTGCCAATACCGCCCCCGCCGCCCGATCCATACCGTCTGCTGGACGCGCTGCATCCACAGCTGCAGCCGAACTGGCATTTGGGGCAACCGTATACATATCTTGGAATTCCCTATGTGCGAGTGTTTATTCAAGACGAATGGCGCGGAAGTCCAGTCGCCGCTGCCATTGCCCTATGTCCTGGACCGGAAAACAAAATTTGGCAGGAAACGCGCGTGATCCGATTGGTAATGCAGCACAAACAGCGCATGTCGCCGGCATACGAGTGCCGACCATGAAATGGATCGTCTTACCGACGGGGCGCAGCTCATGAACGAGATCCGTGCCCCTGGTGATGCACCACGGCTCCCAGCGCCTGAACAAGCATCGCCTCTTTCCCCGGTTCCGACCTTCACACAGGGCGCATCCGAACCGCGCATGACGGTACGTGACGTGCTCGTGCAGTTCTTTTACTGCGGCCCGTTGCTCCGTAACTGCATTTTGTTGGGCGTTTTCATCGGGCTGTTGGCGGCTGCGCTGACCCGGACCGAATACACGGCGGACAGTCTGGTCCTCGTGCTGATTGGTTCGGAGTCGACAAGCGCACAGAACTCGTCCGGTATCACTCCCACCGTTTTGTCGATTGACGGCCTGAAGGCCGTACAGTCGGAGATCCAGATCGCCACCTCCGACGAGGTATTGCGAACGGCCATCAGGAAGGTGGGAGCCGGTTCTATCTATCCGTGGCTGGTACGACCCCGCTGGTTCGGCCTACTGCCGCCGCGGGAGCCATCAACCGTGGAAGGGCTCGCGGTCGAGCGGCTGCGGTCGGATCTTCGTGTGGAATCGGACGCCGGAAGCAACGTGATCCGGATATCTTTTGCCAGTCCCGAACGCCCCGTCGCCATCGAAGTCGTTCAAGCCGTATTGGACGCATTTCTCGAACAACGCCGGACAATCTATGCTAGTACGAACGCCACGTTCGTCGGCCGCGAGATCGATCGCTACCGGGATTCGCTGGCAAAGCTCGATACCCAGATTCAGGATCTGCGCAGCCACTACAACGTGCTCGATATGGCACAGGATGTCGTGCTGGCGACCAACCGCCTGGATGGCGTCGTACAACGGCAGAATCAGGTGCGTGAGCGACAGGTCGCCGTTCAAACTGAGATTGCCGCGGTTAAAACCAACCTTGCTGGGCAGCCGCAGACAGTTCTCGACTTTCGGGAGAGCACGAATAACACCGGCAACGACGAGGCACGGAACACACTGGTTCGGTTGGAACAGCAGCGGACGCATCTGATCAATCAGTACAAGCCGGATTGGCCGGGGATTGCCGCGGTGAACCAGCAGATTGCGTCAGCACGGGACCAGATGGGGCCGCACGAGAAGAATCTGTACTTTACAGAACGTCAGATCCGCAATCCGGCCATCGAGCTTCTGAACAATCGATTGGCATCACTGGAAGTGGAGAACCAGGCTCTGGGCGAGCAGCTCGTGGAGCTCGACCAGCAATACAAACAGGCAGATGATCGGGTACAGTCGTTGCGTACTGCCGATGGACAGCTGCACGGACTGCAATTGACGCGCGATGTAACAGAGGGCGTATACCGGCAGCTCGCGCAGCGGCAGCAGGCGGCGGTGTTTCAAGACCACGTGGTGGATGAGCGGAATGCCAACCTACGCGTGGTGCAGACTTCGACAGCACCAGTCGTCGGCCGCAGCATGGCCCTCTCCTATGTACTCGGCGGCCTGATCCTGGGCATGCTCTTGGGTGCGGCGGCGGCAGCGATCGCGACGTTGATGCGCGAAGTGTACATCATGCCATCGGAGGCCGAACGGGACCTGCTGATGCCGGCGCTCATATCGTTGGATAGTAGCAGTGCGAAGCCGCACCGAGATGATCAGCCAGAAATCGCCGATCTGGGCTCACTGCTTCAGGAGGCGACTGTTGACCGTCGATCACTCGCAACGCTGCAGATCATCGGCGTCTCGGACGAGGACGACAGAGTTGCGATTGTACGGAAACTGGCGACAGAGCTCGCCGTCGGCCACGAACGCAATACGCTGATCCTAGACTTGGAAAGTGATGGGGCCGAGTACACTTCGGCGCTTGGCACGGCAGATGACCCGGCAACGCCGGCGAGGACGTTGCCAATGCGGGTTGTAGCCACAAGAGTACCACGGCTATGGGTCGGGGTGAGCACCTTGGAGCCGGTTTTCGGCGACCGCCGGGCATCCGTTGTCCATACCCGGCGTATTCTGGATGAACTGCACGAAGAGTTCAGCATGATTCTGTTGGTAGCCTCGGCTGACCTATCCGGTTATGCGGTTCGTCGCCTGGCAAATATGGTCGACGCCAATATTGTCATCGTGCGAGCTGAGCGCACGCGAGGAGCCGTCGTGACCCGGCTGTGCGACGTGATCCGGTCCGGTGGTGGCAATCTGCTCGGCTTCATTTTCGATGGCCGGAAGTATTATGTACCGAGTTGGCTCTATCGATGGGCATGAAAATCGTCGACATCGAGTCAACGCGTCTGTCGGCCCAGGTCGATGACGGCGCGCTTGTCCATCGATGGTTCCTTGGTGTTCCGTTCACTCCGCTCGGTCTCGCGGAAGCAGCAGCCACTATTGCTGCCCGGCCGTCAGGATCCCGATTTGCATTCATTACGACACCCAATGCTCACCATACTGTTCATTGCGCACGTGGCGACAAGCGGTTCTCTGTTGCACATGACGCGGCGTGGCTTGTCCTCAACGACAGTCGGATTCTGCGCCTGCTGTCTCACTGGCTGTTCGGTCAGGATCTGCCCATGACGGCCGGCAGTGATCTGACTGTGGAATTGTTCCGTAACTATATCCGCCCTGAAGACGCGATTACGATCATCGGCGGCACAGACGAAGTCGAAACCAGGTTGCGCACGCTGCATGGGATGCAGTCCGTTGCGCGTTTCAATCCCCCGATGGGCTTTATTGACGATCCCGTCGAGATCGAGCGTTGTGTCGATTTCATCCTTCAGCACCCAGCACGTTATGTATTTCTCGCTGTTGGCGCCCCACAGTCGGAGGTGGTGGCGTGCCGGGTGCTTGAGCGAGGCGGTGCAGTTGGGACAGCGTTGTGCATAGGGAGCTCGCTGCTGTTCGTCACCGGCGTGGTGCGGCGCGCGCCACTGATCATTCGAAGATTGAATGCGGAATGGGCATATAGGTTGATGCAGAATCCGCGACGGCACGCACGGCGGGTCTTCGTGGATTCATTGCCTGTTTTGTGGCTAGCACTAAAAGCGTTGTTTGGACGCTCACACGAGCGGCACGCGTAACGCGGATGGCAAGCGTTGGCCGAGTGGATACGCTGGATTCGAGCGCGCAGTGGTGGCGCGTGCTGATCGCACTATTCGCTTTGCCCATGTTTGCACAGTGCTTTCAGTACATGGTGGACATTCCGCCGCTCTATTTACTTTCCAAAGCGTGGCCGATACTCACCGTTCCTTTGCTCGCTTGGGCAGTTCTGCGGCTTGATATACCCTTCAAGCTGCTATTCCTGGTAACGATGGTCTGGATCATCGGCGTGACCCCGATGATCGGAATGGTGGAACTTGGCAACGAGGCCGGTCCTGCATTTTTGACTACGGCAAAGGTGTGGGCCTACGGTTTCATCTTCTCAGCGGCGGGGCTTCTGGTAATGTTGCGCCTGCCCGCAGAGACACTGGGCCGGATTGTTTTGGGACTTGGGCTCGGAACTTACGTCATCATGGTAGTGCTGTGGTTGGTGGTTCCGACCAAGGTCTATGGTGCCGGCGACATCAACACCAAGCTGTTTATGTACGATCCGGAGCGGGGAAACCACCTGTACATGCCAATGTTCTTCGGTATGTTGCTGGTGTTCTTTTTCAATCGGTCGTTCTGGATGCGGCCTCGCGTATGGAAAGCCATCGCAATCGCCTTCGCCTTTGCGCTGCAATACATGATCTACAAGGAGCGTACGGCAATCGCGGGAGGCGTTCTCGTAGTCATCATCGCAAGCGCGCTAAGTGCCGGGCGGTGGCGTATTCCCGCACTGGCAATGCTGGGGATCGTAGCGGGAATTGCTGTTTTCTATCTGATTCATCGGATAGGGAGCGCAACTGACGTCCACTCGTCGCTGGGCGGATCACTGGCAGTAAGACAGGTCTCAGTGGCAACGGCCTGGAATTACCTGAGCCTGGAACCGGTTCGATGGCTGTTGGGTGTCGGCGCAACAACGCGCTTTGGAAATGTGACATTGGCACAGCTTTTCGGCAACCGGATGTTCTTCCTCACCGATATAGGTTGGCTCGGCGTCGCATTTGAATACGGCGTTATCGGTGCGCTGTTGATGTTACTGGTGCACCTGGCGGGATTGTGGGTGGCGAACAAGTGGTCGTGCCCAAATGATCCGTTGTCTCAGGCACTCGCTGACTACGTATTGTACCTGATCATTGTATCGGCTGTGTATTCGGTCGTGTTTACACCCGGCGAGCTTACAACGGCTCTGGCGGTGAGCTTCTATCTGGCACGTTGCCGAGCAGGTTATAGACCCTCCGAATCGCAACGGATCAATCTCATGCCGCGGCACATTGCTTTGGCGAGCCCAAGGCCATCTGGCCGGTTTGCGCTGCCACGACCGTCAGGAATCCCCAGAACCGGATAGATCATCATCCCCCCGAGAGGATCGCTGGCTACCGTTCGGGCAAGCAATTCCGCTTCGGGCACGGTCGGAAAGGGGCCGGTACCGCCATCGCGTTGAACCGCAAGTCCTAGGGCGAGGGGGCCGTTCCACAGAGCACGATAAGCGTGCCAAGCCTGAAGAGGATCGAATGTCGGCCCTGCATCATAGGCCTGGATCGACAGTAGATCGAGGTCGGATACCGTCGGTGATTTTAAAAGACGCAGCATGAACCCGGTGTAGCGGCTGGAAGGCTGGGCGAGGCGGAAGTCACCTTCACCATACGCGCCGACACTCCAGACGGCAGCGGTCAGTAAGGCCGGGCGCGGCAGTGCCGTCCGAAGCTGACGTACGATGCGATCCAATATTGCGTCCGTCTGGCAATGGACCTGCCCATCAACTGTGACATTGCATCCAGGCTGCGGGGACTCAAAATCAATATCGACACCGTCAGCGCCAAGGTCTTGTGTGAGCCGGACCAGAGCATCCACATCGAGAGCTTGCCATCGCGTATAGACCGCACCACCAACGCTCAGCAAAACGCGTGTGCCAGGATGGCGAGACTTCAGAAACGCAATTGCATCATGCAGGACCTGACCAGAACTGCGGTATTCGAGTCCTGTCTGCGAAATGTCCAGCTTGCCCCGATACACCAGATCCGGTCTGACGAAAGCAAGATCTACCACCGAAATATAAGCTGGGAGTGATGCCAAAGTCATTGAATCGGCCGACGCGGAGGCCGTTTCGTTCCAACTATCATGGTAGGCGACAATAGGATGAGGTGGAATCTCGGCAGCGTGACAAATCGTTATGGTCACGAGCAGAAAAAGGAATGCTCGGAACAACACAGTTCAGAAGACATCGCGACCGATCAGGCCGCGGATCAAGGTCATCAGCATAATTTTTAGATCAAGGCGGAACGACCAGTTGGCGATGTAATGGAGGTCGAGTTCGGCGCCACGGCTGGCCTTTTCCTTCGAGTCGATGCCTCCTCGCATGCCGTTGATCTGTGCCCAACCCGTAATCCCCGGCTTGATGCGATGGCGGGCAGCGTATTGCAGTACAATCTTTGAATAGACGCCTTCACCGACCAACATGTTGGCGACATGTGGACGCGGTCCCACGATCGACATCTCGCCACGCAGCACGTTGAACAATTGCGGCAACTCGTCGATTGAGGTGCGCCGCAGGAAACGGCCGATGCGGGTAATTCGCTGGTTATCCCGCTTGGTTCCCTCAGAGCCGTCGTCCATGACATCGACTGTCATGGTACGGAATTTGTATATCAGGAACAACTTGCCGTTGAATCCGGTGCGCAATTGGCGGAAGAATATAGGATTGCCATCATCCAGACGAATCGCAATTGCGGCGGCCAGCATGATTGGCGAGAGAAAAAGAAGAGCGAGAGAGGCCACGGTATAATCTTCGATAATCTTCAACAGGCCTTGTGCCCCCTTGAATGGACGATGCATGACCTGGAGGATGGGCGAATTGGTGAAACCCATCGAGCGGACGAACTGCGGACGAAAACCACCGGCCTCAAACGGCACGACGACGTCGGCAGCAATCCATTGAAGTTCACGTATCAAATGGAAGATTTCCGCGGAACGCTCCCAGGGGAGGGCGATGACCACGAGGTCGATTGCGTACTGCTGTGCGTAGCGGGTGAGATCCGGAACTCGCGTCGGGTCTGGTGAGATATGGCCGTCGGAGTTCCAGCTCCGGTTAAGGTCGACATTAAAAACACCTGCAAGATGATAATCTTTGGCGTTCTCTGGCCTACGAAGTTGTGCAGCAATTGAATCGGACATCGGTCCCGATCCCACTACGATGAGGCGACGGCGCAACAGAGCCCGTCGATCGACAATGCCGACCAACAGCCGATCGGCCTGCCGACCAATGGCCAGCGCCAAATAAAGCGCCAGCAGCCATGCCAGCAGCCAATGACGTTGTTCCCATGCGTGAGGCACAAAGGCGAAGATGATGATGCTTCCAGCTGTTGCAGCTGGCACAAACCCGCAAACCAGGTCGAATACCGAACGACCAGCCGATCCATAGCGCTCGAAACGGTAGTTGCCGCCCCAGCGCGTCAGCCAAATGAACGAGATCGTAATGACAAGCGCAACAGTGAGAGCCTGCAACCAGGTCAGCGGTGGGGGGGCGCCGGGGATCAACAACCAGGCGAGGCCGCCACCAATCAGGATGGCAGCCGCATCTGCCACCATAACGCAGCGGTTGATCAGGCCGTGAGTCCACCGAAACAATGATGCTTGCGGGCGGCGGTGAATAACCCGCCTCGGCAAGGATGTTGCATCCGCCATGGTTACGCGCGTTTCCTAATTGTCTGCTGCGCCCCTCTTGCCGCTGCCTTTGACGTCAGTATATCGGCGACCTCAATTTTGCAGTGAATTCAGCATTAATTATAATGTAAATGTGTGGTGTCCATCCCCTTACGTTCGGCTCCGGATGTCCAAGGCTCGCGCGATTCGTGAGGCGAGTTGACCATCCTACGGTGCATCAGGGGGCCCCGCTATGTGGGATCGGAAGATCACAGCGCGATCCTCGCGAGTCGTGCGACTATCAAGATTGCAGTGATTATGTCTACGCAGCTATACGGTTCAAGTTATCGGACACGCTTCGTAATGGTCTTGCGGAGAGAGGGTTAGGATGGCCACACTGGTTGAAGCGGCGGACAAAGGCCGCGGGAAATTCCGTCTACCGTTGCGCGTTTTTGCAGGCTGCTGCACAACCATCGCCCGACGGCAAAGCCATCCCCATATACCACATTCTAGTCCTGCAGGATTCGCCTTCGATGACAAGCCCGAGTGGAACGATCGCACTGTACTTGTCGTCATTTCAGTTGTATCTGTGTTCGCTAGCCTGATGTGGATGGGGTTTGGAATCGCTCTCTGGTGGATACTGGCTGCATAACTGCGACGGGCTGATCCCGCCGATTGGCGATCATCGGAATGTCTGCCTGGTATGGTTGGTATGGTTGGAATCAATGGCCACGACAGGCGGTCCCGCTACGGCGGAGAGGCCGCCGATTAAGAAACTTCGTCCATCTCAAGACCATTTTTGAGAGCTTGCAACCAGCCATGGCCAAACTTCAAGTCAGGCTCCAAGTGATTGCCCTCGGCCCATTCATTCCACGCCTTCAAAAACAGAAGTTGTTGTTCAGATGGCCGATCACCAAGGGCAGAGACGGCGCGCCGGACTGTTGCCTGAAACAGTTCCGGGCTTGAGTTGATATAGACGCACCCACGCCGTCCCAGCCGAGGAGTATTGTCCCAGCCTGGACCAATGCAAGGATAATGCGCGATGCTTGGGTCTCGCGGCAGAACCTCATACGACGTGAGCTGCCGATGATCCAGCGCCTGAAAAGGCTGCCGGCCACTGATATATTCAACGGTGCTCAGTGGCAGTCGATTGTCCACGATGCCATCGAAGCCGAGCAATTGAAAATTCCGGGGATCCATCTGATGGCGCACAGCCAGAAGATGAAGGCCTGGGAGCCCTGCCTCTCGTGCCAGCCGTCGCCAGAGTTCACAAAGCTCTCGCGCATTCGGAAGCTCGTGTGGATAGAACACCAGAAACAACGGGCAATCATTCACCCGAATGTACCGTGGGTCCCGAAAAGCATTCATTAGCCATGTGAAATGGGCGCGGTAGTCGTCTTCACCGGGGTAGGTTTGCTCGACAAGAAGCCTGTCGCTGCCATACCAGAGGCCTGTCCAGCTCTGATTCGCCCAGCAGAGGCAAAATGGAAAGTTCGGTTCTCCACTGCCGAGAACGTCATCGAAGACTCGTTCCAGAAGACGCCGCCCATTACCAAACCAATAGTGGTAGTAGCAGAATCCTTCGATCCTGTACTGCCGTGCCAGCGCCGCCTGCGCAGCCCTCGTCTCGGGCACACGTAGATCATAGAAGCCAAGGTCCGCCGGAATATGCGGCTGGTAATGCCCCTTGAAAAGCGGACGTGCCTTGGCGGTGTTGGTCCATTCGGTAAAACCTTTGCCCCACCACGCGTCATTTTCCGGAATCGGATGGAATTGCGGCAAGTAGAATGCCACCGCGCGAACCATGCAGTTCCCCTCGCATTCTTATCAGATCACTGGTTATCCGCCTCGGACGGTGTATGCAACCGATGCTCGTACATCGATTCGATAACGCCCCAGCCTCCTAGTCTAGTCACACACTCCGATGCTACGGTAAGCAATGAAGAGCTTCATCAGGACCTACGCCGACGCTGGAACCCGGATGCAGGACACGTTCGATGTAGCTGTTGTGATGCCCTCCCTGCTCCGGCCGCAGCTTCGGGACGCTCTGCGCTCAATTTTCGCCCAGGACATAATCGGCCGGATTCAGGTGCTCATTGGTATCGACACGCTCGAAAGCGATGATTCACTCGTGGAATCAGTCTGTCGTGAGCGGCCGTCAAAATGCGCAGTTCAGATTCTCTACCCGGGTTATTCCACCTCCCGGCGGCATGGTGGTCTTGGGCTAGCATATGATGGCGGAGTGTTGCGCTGCATCCTGAGCTACATAGCGAACAGCCAGTTCGTCGCGTACTTGGATGATGACAATTACTGGCGGCCAGATCACCTGCGGCTGTTGCGCGGTGCCATAAGTCAGGCAGATTGGGCATTCTCGCTGCGCTGGTTCCTGCACCCGGTGTCACGCCGTCCGATCTGTGTGGACGAGTGGGAGTCGGTGGGACCTGGACACGGGCTGTTCAAAGAAGCCTTTGGCGGTTTCGTCGATCCGAGTTGTCTGATGCTGAACAAGATCACCTGCGAGGGCGTGCTGCCTTGGTGGAACCGCCCGGTGCGCGGGGACCAGGATGGCATGTCGGCCGATCGCAG
>Ga0310811_10008334_pt1 | contig 13319 bp, 10 predicted proteins | sample YCmetagenome_FD_207642 | JGI IMG/M metagenome (GOLD analysis project Ga0310811, IMG submission 207642) | Soil microbial communities from experimental microcosm in Duke University, North Carolina, United States - YC | ecosystem: Engineered > Artificial ecosystem > Soil microcosm > Unclassified ...
ACCGATACCCGTACCCCGGGTACCCGCTCACGCAGGATGGCCGCCTCGTGGACGGAATGCACGATGACGCAATCGGCCAGCCGCGCCGCTTCCAGCTCTTCGCGTTCCAGCGCCTCCGCCAGGGTCCTGAGATCCGGCCGGTCCTCCACCACGGCCTGGCGCTGCAGCCGCAGGAAATGCAGGTCGGCGGCGGAATACACCAGGCGTGCGGAGGGGAAGAACTTGCGGGCGAGCGGCAGGTAGGGCGCCGCGTTGTTGATGCGGTGAAAATAGATCAGCTGCGGCGGGATCGCACGCATCCGCCGGAACACGTCCTCCACGCTGTTGGTGTGCGGGGCGTAGAAGCACTCCACCCCGATGCAGATCCGCCGTATAGGGCGGGATGTTCGCCATGTTGTCGGCCGGGATGAAGCTCACCTTGTAACCGAGCTGACGCAGCAGCCGCATGTGCGACCACGCCACCGTGGAGCCGGCATCGCGGTCGGGCGTGGGCACCGTGACGTCGATGAACACGGCGCGGCGCGTCACCGTCCGTTCCGCATCGAGTTCGAGGAAGGCGGCGGCGTTGTGGCGCTCGGCCAGCACGCGGTTCCACTTGCGCAGGAACTTGCGCTGGTTGACGGCCTGGTAGCGCTTCGGTGCCCCGGCAGCCGTCACCGAAGTGCCGGACGTGGCGCCGCCATGGTGCACCACTTCCGACAGCGGCTGCACCACCACGCGCCGGCCGGCCTCGCGGACCTTGAAGCAGAGGTCGGTGTCTTCGTAGTAGGCAGGAACATAGGTCTCGTCGAAGCCATGGACGGCCTCGAACAGTGCCCGGGGGATCATCAGCGAGGCGCCGGAAACGTAGTCGACGTCCCGCAGATAGCAGTATTTCGGGTCGGCCGGGTTGCCGCCGAAACCCCAGTTCAGCCCGTTCCCCAGGCTCTGGATGATGCCGCCCGATTCCTGCAGGGTGCCGTCGGTGTTGATCAGCTTGGAGCCGGCGACGCCGATATCGGGCAGCTCCTCGAAGCTGCGCACCAGTTCGTCGAGCGCGCCCTTGCGCAGTTCGGTGTCGTTGTTGAGGAACAGCAGGAGCTCGCCGGCCGCCGCCGCGGCACCGGCATTGGCAGCCCGCAGGAAGCCGAGCGCGGAGGCGTTGCGGACCACCCGGACCGCGCCGACGAACAGCAGCCCGGCCAGCATGGTCTCGTCGAGCGAGCCGTCATCCACCAGCACGATCTCGAACGGCGTGTCGGGCGCGGAAACGAGGATCGATTCCACGCAGCGGTAGGTCAGCTCGAAATTGTTGTGGCAGGGGATGATGATGGAGACGCGCGGGGCGGCGTCGGCGGGAATTTCGAGGACGGGGTATTTGTCGGCCACCTCGCCCAGGAAGCGCCGCGCCTCGGCGGACCAGATCGGCGCAAACGCCGCCTTGCCGCCGATCGGCACCGCCACATCGTCACCGGGCTGCGCGGCGAGGGCAGTGCGGGCCGCGACGACATCCTTGAGCCGGGTCTGCAGGAAGTCATAGAGCTCTTCCAGGTCGTCGGCGCCGCCGGCGCCCTCGATGATCGGGCCGACCATCAGGTCGAGCCGCCGCCGCAGCTGCGGGGAGAACCCGACCTCCGCCGCATCGAGCAGCAGCGGCGAGCCGCGCAGATGCTTGCGCCCGTGCGCGAGCACGACCGAGATACAGGTCGGCCCGGGAGAGATCACGTTGCCCACCCCATGCACGGCGAAGCCGTAATAGCCGGTGCCGATGCCGGCTCGCGCCAGGTCGGCGCGGAACTGGCCGGACTCGACCCGGGCAAGCAAGGCGTCGTTCTCGTAGATCTCGACCTGCAGGGTCGCGTCCGGGTCGGCCGGATCCCACGTCCAGCCCGAAATCGTCGTGCGGTTGATGATGTCGATGTGCCCCAGCGCCGATATTTCCGGCCCCGGCGCGGCAACCGGGCCGCCCGACGGGGGCAGAGGCAGGGCGGCGGCATCCGGAGCCGGGGCAGCTTCCAGGGCGGCAGCGCCGGGCCCTTGATCGGCCGCCGCGTTGTTCTCAGCCATCAGGGGTCACCCTCGCAGCGCGTCTCTGGTGGGGATTTCCGCCGGGTCGGATGGCCGCTGCGGGCGATGGCGTGCACGCGTCAACTGGAAGGAAACCAACCCGGACAGGTGAAGCTGTTGTCGACGCTCACCCCATACCTGCCCCTCCAGCGCACATCAACCATCACGTATCCCGGCAGGCATCCTGTTCCCGTCCCGGCCGTGTCGCCATGGCGGCGCTCCCCCCGCGGCAGCGGCCCCGAGTCGCGACAGTTTGGACTCTACTGACGCCCGCAGCCCCCCCTGGAGTCGTCCCCAGCCCGGCAACTTTATCCCCAGGACTCTACTGACGCGGTCTTGGACTCTACTGACGCGACTCGGGGTTATCCCCTGGACTCTACTGACGAATCTAATAGTAGGTACAAATAACCTTCCTAATAGCTTGCGTCAGTAGAGTCCCACTTGCATCCGTTGAAACGAACCGATCAATGTATGCCATGGGTGAAGTTCACAGGTTGATCCAGCGGCACGGCATCGACGGGGCGCGGGCACTCGCCGCCAGCAAGGCCGAGCGTCATGCCATCGACGCCGCCGCCGTGGTGCTGGCGGACGAGGAAAGCCGGCTCGGCATCACCCATGCCGGTTTCGCCATGACGTCGCTGCCGCACAAGCGCATCGAGGATGCCTATTGGCGCCGCGAGGGCCATCGCACGACGCTGCTGGTCGAATCCGGACGCAACCGACACGGCGACCTGGTCGGCGTGCCTTATGGGTCGATCGCCCGGCTCATCCTGCTCTACCTGCAAACCGAGGCGGTGCGCACCAATTGCCCGGAAGTCGAGCTTGGCCGCTCGATGAATTCCTGGATGGGGCGGATGTCGCTGTCGACGGGTGGGCGCACCTACCAGCTCGTCACCGAACAGGCCCGCCGGATCTCCGCCTGCCGGCTGACCTTCTTCACCGAGCGCGACAACGGCGCCGAAACCCGGCACAACGGCGCCTTCGTGCAGGACGCGATTTCGCTGGCCGGCGTATCCGACGAGAACCAGCCCGCGCTGTGGCAGGACCGGGTGCGGCTGGACGAAGGCTTCTGGCGCTCGCTGCGCGACCATCCGGTGCCGATACGCGAGGAGGCGATCAAGGCGATCGGCACCCGCAGCCTGGCGATCGACGTCTATATCTGGCTGGCCTATCGCCTGCACGCGCTGACCAAGTCGGCGCCGGTGAACTGGGCGGCGGTGCACAGCCAGTTCGGCGCCGGGTTCCGCCAGGTGCGCCAGATCAAGCCGACCTTCCTGGAAGCCCTGTCCCTGGCGCTGGCGGTCTACCCCGAGGCGCGGGTGGACGCGGACAAGGAGGGGCTGGTGCTGCACCCCTCGCCGCCGGCCGTCCCCAGAAACGAGGCCAGGCGGCTCGGCATCGCCTGACGCCCGCCGGCTGCCTCGGTCCCGACCGCCTCGGTCGAGAAAAAGCCAAGCCTGGACTCTACCGACGCCCGTCGGCCCGCAAGCCTTGCTGCGCATTTGCCGGCTCCAGCCGTCAGTAGAGTCCCAACTCCGGCCGGAAACGCAGGGTGCCCATCGGTCTCCCGGAGACCCGGGAGACCGATGGATCAGGCAACCGCAAGTGGGGGAATCATGGATTTGGCCATCGCCTCATGCCATATTCCGGCCCGCTGAGTTGACCACACGCGCCCGTGATGTGGGCGGCAGGCAGCACGCCCACCCAAGGGAAAGATCGGCATGAAGCTTGTCGGAGTGGAGGCGGCCCGCGGCCTCGCCGCGATCCTGGTCGTTTTCGTGCATGCATCCAGCATGCTGGCAGATCCGAAGTATTTCGGAGCGATGCCATTCGGCGGTCTGTTCGCATTCGCCCATGCCGGGGTCGATTTTTTCTTCGTGCTCAGCGGTTTCATCATCCTGTTTATTCACCAGAAAGATATCGGCCAGTTCCGCAGGCTGGCCAGCTACGGCTGGAAACGCTTCGCCCGCCTCATACCGACATACTGGATCGTGCTCTGCCTGTATGGCCTGGTCCTCGCGTTCAGCCCCACTGTCGCACGCCATGAACGCGAGCCGTTGACGGTGCTCAGCAGCGCCTTGCTGGTTCCACAGCCCAGTCATGAAATGATCGTTGGCGTCGCCTGGTCATTGCAACATGAGGTCCTGTTCTATGCCCTGTTCGGGCTGCTGTTCCTCAATCGGATCCTGGGCCTCTCCGTGCTTGGGATCTGGGGAATATTGTGTGCCGTCAACGTGGCGACCGGAGGCCTGAACGGATTTCCAGGCGAGTTTCTGTTTCGCCTGTTCAATATCGAGTTTTTCTTCGGCATGTCGGTGGCCTATGCACTGCGCCGCTATGGGCCGCCCAAGCTGTCCCGCAGCTTTGTGCTGCTTGGGCTTGGGCTGTTCTTCGGCACCGGGCTGCTGGAGTCATGGGGACCTGCGTTTCCGACCGAATGGCCACCGCTGCATGCCGGCTACGCCACCGGGGCCGCGTTGACGCTGTACGGGCTGGTGGGCATGGAAATGACCGGCCGCCTGCCGCGGCTGCCCAATTGGATCGTGATGCTGGGGGCTTCATCGTATTCGATCTACCTGCTCCATGTGCTCGCCATCATGTTCGTGCAGCAAGCCTTGCGCATCTTGTCACCGTACGTGCCGTTGACGCCTGAACTGGGCTTCATCGCGGCAGTCGCCGTCGCCGTCGCGGGAGCCTGCGTGTTCTCCCGACTGGTCGAGCAGCCGCTGTTGCGGTGGTGCCGGCAGATCACCCTGCCCCGGCGCGCAATCGCGGCCCAAGGTTCCTGAACACGAGGGCGGACCGATGGAAATCTTTCCCTACATGCTCAGCGTGCTGCTCGTGGCACTGGCGATCTACTGGAGCGGCGGCAATACCACCCGCAAGCCGGGCGGACCGATGAGCAACCTGTTCCGCTATCGTGAGACCAGGCCCACCGCCTCGTCGCGGCGTTCACGTACGGCGCAGGCAGGCACGGTGCAGCCAGGCACGGCGGCATCGCGTCGGCCATAGCAGACCGCCATGCGCGACATTGCCTTCATGCTGCTGTTCGTCGGCACGATGCCGGCCGCGCTACGCTACGTCCATGCCGGCACGATGCTGTGGGTCTGGACGGCGCTGGGGACACCGAACCAGTACCTGTACGGGTTCGCCTCCGACCTGCCGCTGAACAAGATTGCGGTGGCTGCGACAGCAATTGGCATATTCGTAGATAAAACCAAGAGAAAACCATATCTCGACGCTCATATCGTCTTGATGATTCTGTTCCTTTTACAAGGAATTATATCTTTCAGCGTCGGATTGTCGAACCTCGACAGACCATACGACATCCTCGACAAGATGACGAAAATCACGATCCTCTGCGTCATCATGACCATGGCTAATCGGGAACGGATACAGATACATGCCATGGCAATCATTGTCTGCGTGGGGATGGGGATCCATGGTTCACTTGAGGGAATCAAGTATGTGCTTTCCGGAGGTGCGCACCAGATCGAACCGGGATCGCTAGGAGACAACAATTACCTGGCCCTGGCCACGCTCATGGTCATGCCGCTCCTGGTATATTTGTACAACTATTCGGCTTCCGTTCTGCTCAGATTGTCGTTCGCCGGAGCGGCCCTGGCCTGCTTCGTCGGCGTGGTCGCCACGGCTTCGCGCGGGGGCTTCATCGGCCTGGTGATGCTGGGCGGCTTCCTGATCCTTCGGAGCCGGCGGAAAGTGCTCAGCCTGCTGATGATGAGCGCGCTGGCGGTCGGTCTGCTGACCTTCGCGCCCGAACGGTGGCAGGAGCGAATGGACACGATCGGCTCGGCCGAACAGGACGACTCGTTCATGTCGCGCGTCTCCTCCTGGAAATTGCACACGATTGTCGCCCTGGACCGGCCCCTGGTCGGAGGCGGTTACTCGCCGTTGGAGGACGGCCGCGTTTCGGCGGTGTACCGGCAGCAGTTCGACATGCTGAGCTTCATCCCCTCGCCGCCTCTGCATGGCCCCCTGGCCGCGCACAGCAGCTATTTCCAGGTGCTCGGTGACCTCGGTTTTCCCGGCCTGTTCCTGTTCCTGGCGATCCTGCTGACCGGGTTCCGCAACATCACGAAAATCCGCCGCCGCACGCGCGGCAATCCGTCACTGGCCTGGGCCGACGACCTCGCCATCGTGTTCAAGATCACATTGCTGGTCTACATGATCTCCGGTGCCGCATTGAGCGCAACGTATTCCGAGATTCTGTACATCATGCTGACGCAGATTTCGGTGCTGCGGCGGCATCTGGAGGAAACCACGGCCGTCGTGCAGCCCGTGCCGAAATTCTCACGGCACGCGCAGGCTGTGCCGTTGGCCGGAGCGCGGGGGGACGGGTTCTGATCCTGCGTCGGGGCCGGCCGCAGCCGCTTTTCATGGAACCGCGCCGGTCTGCCTTGAGGATATTTTGTGGCGGCGGTCCGGTCGCATCGATCCCAGCGCATGCCGGCCGACCGCTAGCAGGCCCGCCGGCCGGCGGGGATTGGCCAACACAACACCGATGCGTTGCCGGCGCATGCCCGTCCAGAGCGATTTGTAAGCATCGTCGCCGCGGCCGAAATCCAGCTCCGCAACCGCTTCCCGCTCCAGCAGGGCGCGGATCATCGCGGCGGTCAGCACGGTGCCGGGCGAACGCGCCCGCGCCGCCTCGTCATGCGCCAGCTTGAGCACCGTGGCGGTGCCGCCGGCGACCACCCAGTACTGCGCTGCAACCGGCCGGCCGTCCAGGCGCAGCACGCCCAGCCGCAGGGCCCCCTCGCCTGCCGCCGCGCGCATCAGCGTCGCCCCGAAACGGGGGAACGGTTCCGTCGCTTTCCAGCTGCGCGCATAAACCTCCTCGTAGGCGGCGATGCCCGCCTCCAACCCGTCGCTACCATCCGCGACGATGTCCAGCGCGATGCGGGGATCGCGTTCGGCCTGGCCCAGGCGGCGGCGGATGGTCTCGCGCAGCGTTCCCGGCCGGGTGGCGAGATAGCTGGCCCAGGAGCGTCCGGCCACCGGTTCGTACCAGTTGCCGAAATGATCGAACCGCAATGCCACCAGCCCGGCGGCACGGGCTCCTTCCAGCAGCGGCGCCAGGCCGGCCCAGCCGGCATCCAGGGAATCCAGCCGCACCTGGCTCCAGCCGCGGCAGAAGCGGCCGAATGCATGCCCGGCCCTGCGCAGATCCTCCGCCGCCGCCGCCGGGTCCGCCAGCGGCTGGTAGAGGCAGGTGTACGGGGTGCTCAACGCCTCCAGCCCCGCACCGCCGCCAAGCGTGCGCAGCGGGAACAGGATGCCGGCTCCGCTGCCGGGCGGGTCGCCGGAGCGGCACAGCAGGAACAGCGGCCGGGCGCCCGGCGGCATGGCGTCGGCGAGCACGCTGCGAAACCAGGCACTGCCGAGGCCGAAGCTGCGCTGTGCCCCGGCCGCGAACAGCGCCGCGCAGTCCGGCGGCAGCGTCTCCAGCGCATGGAACACCGCCGCGCCATCGCTCACGCGGGTATCCGTCATGATCGGGCCAGCAGTGTGTACCAGGCGCAGCCCATCAACTCGTGCAGGGCGTAGTAGCTGACCGCCCAGGCCCCGGCACGCGGGATGAGCTCAGCTGGCTGGAACTGCAGCGCCCGGCTGAACGGCACCGGTGCCGGCGTGGCCTGCAGGCCGAAATGGCGGAACGCGATCAGCGCCCGGCGCATATGCCAGGCATGGGTGACCAGGAATACCGAGCGGATGCCCGCTGCCCGCAGCAAGGCCGCACTGTTGCGGGCATTCTCCCAGGTATTGCGCGAGGCGCTCTCCTGCCAGCGCACCGGCACGATGAAATCCGCCCCCAGGCTGTGCGTCATCAGCTCCGCCAATGGCGGCTGGTCGCGCCCGATCACCCCGCCGCTCACCAGCACCGGCAGCCCGGTGGCGCGTTGCAGCGCGGCACCCGCGCGTTCGCGCTCGAGGGTGAGCGCGCCGACATCGAAGGCGGGCGGACCGTCGCCGACCCGGTTCACGTCGCCGCTCAGTATGACGATGGCGGCGGGGGCCGCGATATCGGCCGGCGGCGCGGCAAACCGCTCGCTCTCCAATGTCAGCAGATCGCCGGTCAGCGGCATGGCCAGCACCAGCAGCCCGGCCAGGGCCAGGCCGGTCAGGATGCGCCCGGCCCGGCGCCGCCACAGCAGCCACCCGGCCAGCGCCAGCAGCACCAAGTTGGCAGGCGGCACCAGCAGGATGGTGGCAACGAAGCTGAGCATCACCATGGAGGCGAGCGCGCCGGACCGGCGGTCAAGCCGGCTCGTGCGCGGTCGTGCCCGCGGAGCTGGCCTGGGCCCAGGCCACGATCCTGCCGGCGTTGCCCCGCCAGGTGAAGTCGCGCCGCTCCAGTTCCGCCCGGGCCGCCGCGCCCAGCCGGCGCCGCAGCGCCGCATCGCCGAGCAGCCGCGCGATCGCCTCCCACATCGCATCCGGGCGCGCCGGATCGAACAGCAGCGCCGTGCGCTCGTGCTCCAGCACCTCGCGGATGTTGGGCTGGTCGGGCGCCACAATCGCGCGCTCCGCGGCCATGTAGTCGAAGATCTTCAGCGGCGAGGCATACTCCACCACGCGCGGCTGCAGCGCGATGTCGAAGCCGGCGACGGCCTCCGGCACCTGCTCGTGCGCCACCAGGCCGGTGAAGCGCACCCGCTCCGCCACGCCGAGCGAAGCCGCCAGCGCTTCCAGCCCGGCACGGGCCGGACCTTCGCCGACCACCACCAGGCCAGCCGGATTTTCTTCCCGGGCCAACCCGCGGATGACGGCATCCAGCCCGTGCCAGTCGCGCACGAAGCCCACGAAGCCGAGTACCGGCGGGCGCGGCCCAGCCGGTTCCGGCGCCGGGCAAAACCGCTCCAGCACTACCCCATTGGGCACCACGCGAACCCGCTCCGGAGTGCAGCCCGCCGCCAGGATGCGCTGGCGCAGCACTTCGGTCACCGCCAGCACGCAGCCCGCGGCGCCGGCTTCGGCGTTGGCCGCCTGCCGCCAGGTATACCGCTCGGCGGCCCGCGCCAGGGCGCGCAGTTTCAGGCCGCCATGGCGGCTGCGCTCCTCGGCGAGCGGCGAGTTCACCTCGAGGAAATAGGGCAGCCCGGTGCATCGCGCGAGCCAGGCGCCGGCGAGATAGAAAAGGTTGGCGCGCTCGTAGATCAGGTCCGGCCGGAATGTCCGGCAGGTCCGGCGCAGGCGGCGATAGGCAGGCAGGTTGTAGGCCAGTTCGGCCAGCTCCCCCGCCGCCCCCGGCAGCAGCCGCCGCAGCAGCGCCACCGTGCGGCTCTCGCCGCCGAACCCCGCTTCCGCGTAGAAGCCCGGCCCCACCACCTCCACCTCATGGCCCAGCTGGCGGAACGCCGCGACCAACTCTTCCAGGTGCACGCTCATGCCGTCGTGCGACTGGATGCGGTGGCTGTAAAGGATGCGCATCAGCGGGCCGCCGCGCGCGCCAACCGGACGACGAGCTCGTTCAGTTCGCCCTGGGCGTCCAGGAAGGTGTGGATGGCCGCGCGGGCCTGCTCGCGCCGGCGCCCGTCCATCGAGGCGTCCCCGCCGTCGATGGACACCGCCATCAGCACCGGTGCGAGGCTGCCGCCAAGGATGCTGTTGCGGGCCTGCCGCAGCCGTCCGGCCAGGCCGCCCAGCCCGGGGTCGCCATCGATCCACAGGGCGGTCGCCGCCACGCGGTCGGGCTTCTCGGTTTCCACCAGTTGCCAGACCGGGGGTGGCCCGTGCGCGACGGCAAGCTGGCCGGTGATGACGTTTTCCGCCAGGTCCTCTGCCCCGGCCTGCCGGCGCGCGGCAATCAGTACGCCGGGGTTGGCGCGCGGCGAAAATACGGTGATCGCCGCGGTCAATGTGGCGTCGCCGCAGGCAAAGCGCTGCACGCCGGGCGCGGCGCCGCCGGCGGCGGTGCAGCCGGGACCGGGGACGAAGCTGGGCAGGGTGACGGCCGTGGCGGGGCTGTCGCGATTGTCGATGGCGGCAGCCACCGCCGGGCCGATCGCCGCGACCACCGCCACCAGGGCGGCCGCGAGCCAGAGGGCGGAAGTGGCGGGCCGCGGCTGGGCCGCCGACCTGGGTGCCGGAGGGGCCGCCCCATCCTCGCGGAACGGCAGCCCGGCCAGGATCAGCAGCAGGATGACCACCGAGAAGAACACCCAGCCATAGATGACGTGGTCGGCCGCGGCCGCCTGGGCGCTGCCCAGCACATGGCCCAGCGTGACGATGCCCAACGCGCGGAAGCCGTTGGCGACCACCGGAACGACACAGGACGCCAGCATGAACGCCGCGCGGCGCCACGGGCTGCGGTAGATCAGGCAGGCATACAGCACCCCGAAGGCGATCGAGGCGATCAGGAAGCGCAGTCCGGCGCAGGCCTCGGCGATGTAGAACACGCCCTCCGGAATTTCGATGGTGAACTGATCCATCAGATAGGGGATGCCGAGCACGTTCAACCCGACATCGGTGAACGCGGCGGTGAAGCGCTGCAGGTCGAAGGTCAGGAAGGCGCCGAACGGCACCAGGAAGAACAAATACAGCAGCGGCGCGCTGAACGCCCAGGCCAGCCGCCAGCCCAGCACCGCCAGGAACAGCAACTGCACGAAGCCGATGGCCACCAGCTGCCGCCCCTCCATGATCCCCACCCGCTCCGCCGCCAGCCAGGCAAGCGTGCCGGGGATGGCCAGCAGCGCCGGCCACAGCAGTGGCCGCGCCGCCACGCCGACGGCCGCGTGGCGCCGGTCCCAGGCGAGGTACAGCGCGATCGGCAGCACGAACCAGCAATGGCTGTAGGCGGTCGAGGTGTCCCAGGTTTCCATCGCCCGGGCGATTTCGGTGTGGAACAGCAATGCCCAAGCGGCCAGTCCAAGCCCCAGCGCCGGCGCGGTGGGGCGCAACATGCGCCATAGGTCGGGCGGAGCGGGTTCGGCGAGAGTGCTGGCGACGCTCATGCGATGCGCTCCGCGAAGACGGAAGGGGAAGAAGGATCGGGGACGGGCCCCGCAATCAGCCGGTCGAGCGGTGCCAGCGTCGCCGTCCAGGCATAGCCATGCTCCACCGCCGCCCGTCCCGCGGCACCGAGGCCAGGGTGGCGACCCTGCAATATGCCGGTGATGGCGTGTACCGTCTCGGCGGCGCCGTCGGCGAGCAGCAGGTCGCGGCCGGGGATGAGGCGCAGCCCCTCGAAGGCTTGTGGCGAGGCGACCACCTTGCATCCCATGGCCAGAGCTTCCAGCACCTTGGTCTGCACGCCGCGGGCGATCCGCAGCGGTGCCACGGCGGCCGCGGCATGCGCAAGGTAGGGCCGCACGTCAGGCACGCGGCCGGTCACCCGCACTCCCGGCAGGGCCGCCAGGCGCAGCACGTCCGCCGCCGGGTTGGCGCCGACGATCCAGAACCGCAGCTCCGGCCAGGCCTGCCGCAGCTCCGGCAGCACCGCCTGGGCGAACCATCCGGCGGCCTCGGCATTGGGCCGATAGTTCATGTTGCCGACGAAAGCGAGGTCCGGCCCGCCTTGGTCGAAAGGGCACGGCAATTCCAGCCCGGGCGACAGATGGTCGAGGTCGACGCCCATGTCGAACCAGCCGACGCGGCCCGCCATTTCCGGCGCGAGGAACTCCGGCGCAAGCGACGTGAAACAACGGCACTCCGCTTCCGAGACGAACGCGGTATGTTCGAAGGTGGCTGCCGCACGGCGTTCCAAGGCCAGCAACGTGCGTCCCTCGCGCGCCCACACCAGTCGCGCCGGCCACGCGGCCTGCTTCGCGTACTGTGTCCATTTCGCGGAATCGACATCGACCATGTCGAGCACCCGGTGCACGCCACGCGCCTCCATCAGGTAGGGCGCCATGGCCGAGCAGTAGACGAAGGCCCGGTCGATGCCGGCAGCCAGCCGGCCCTCGACCCAGCGGGCCAGCCGCAGATCGTGGAAATACCCGGCCGAAAGCGGCAGCCCGGGCCTCGCCCGCAGCAGCGAGCGCAGCTTGCCCCACCGCCGGTCGATGCCGAAGCAGGCGACATCGGCGCAGATCCTGCGCAGTTGCGGCAGGTGCTGCCAGTCCGCCGGTTCATCGATGAAGCAACCGAGATGGATCCGGTACGAGCGCGCCAGGTGCCCCAGCACGTTCCAGGCGCGGATTTTTTCTCCCTTGTCCGGCGGATAGGGGATGCGGTGGCTGAGGAACAGCAGGTCGCGCACGGGGCCTAGCCCAGCCCGCGGACGATCGGCGGCCCGAGCAGGTTGGCCACCGGCAGCGGCAGTTTCTTCCAGGCCGCGATGAACATCCGGTATTTCGGGTTCAGCGGGTTGTGGTCCGGGATCGCCGCGCCAGGCGCCAGCCGGAACCGGTATTGCAGCGGTGTGGGAGGAAAGCCCCAGTTCTTCTTGAACGCATATGCCCCGGTGCCGGCCTTGCTGCGGCCGAAATCGAACAGCCCGCATCCCCGCGCGGCAGCCCGGCGCATCACCTCCCAGTACATGAAATCGTTGGCGTGGCAGGCACGTGCCGCCGGCGTGCCGCCGCCGTAATAGGGCAGCACCTCGTCGCGCCAGTAGAAGTTGATCACCGCCGCAACCGGCACCCCGCCATCGCGGATGGTCACCACGTCCATGCAGTCGCGGAAAGTCTCCGCCAGGATGCGGAAGTAGCGCCGGGAGAATACCGGAGTGCCCAGGTTGCGCACGCTTTCGGCGTAGATCCGGTGCAGCAGGTCGACGTCCTGCTCGGTGGTCGAGGTCAGGCCGCGCTCGATGCCTTTGCGCACCACCGCCCGCTGCTTGCGCGGGATGGCTTTCAGGTTGGCTTCGTCGTCGGCGCCGATCGGCTTGCGGAAGGTGACGTACAGGTCGCTGCGCGCCGGCCATTCGCCGGGATCGAGCCAATCCTCGGGAGGCGGGGCGAGGAAACGGAGTTCCAGCGCGCTGGCGCGGGCCTGTGGCATCAGTGCTTCCGCGGCCGCCACAAGGGCGGCGAAGCTCTCGCGGTCGGCGGCGAGCGGGCCGCCATAGACGCAGAACGGCACCGAGATGAGGCTGCTGCCGAACAACGCGGTGCGGACATGGCCGAGCGGCAGCACGCCGGTGACGACGCCATCGCGCTCGGCCATCAGGTAATGGGTGCGGTGGCCGAACGCCTTTTCCACCACGCGCCGCCAGGCCGCGCGATGGAAGAAGGTGCCGTCGGGGTGGGCGACGACGAAGGCATCCCAGGCAGGTTCCCCGGCATCCTCCAGCGATCGGCAAATGAGGG
>Ga0310811_10008335_pt1 | contig 13318 bp, 11 predicted proteins | sample YCmetagenome_FD_207642 | JGI IMG/M metagenome (GOLD analysis project Ga0310811, IMG submission 207642) | Soil microbial communities from experimental microcosm in Duke University, North Carolina, United States - YC | ecosystem: Engineered > Artificial ecosystem > Soil microcosm > Unclassified ...
TTTATGCATTAAATATCATATTGGAAAGACAGATGGTGGCGACTATTATCCAAAGCGTAATACCTTTAAACAAGAAGGGCTTTGGGCTTTATTGAAGCCACATGCCCGAGCTGCGAACTTTATGCACACTTGTGCATATGTACCGAACTTGTACACCAGAAAATGTACGAGCTCGGGTTTTGGTTCATCTGGAGGAGAAGTCATGACAACTACCCCCGCGTTGTCGGACCAGCAACAAAAAGCGCTGGACGACATTCTGGCCCGTCTCAAGGACGAGCCAGGCCCGCTATTTCCGATTCTGCATGCCATCCAGGACACACTGGGTTACGTGCCGGAAGTTACTGTCCCGCAAATTGCCCGGGCCATCAATCGCTCACGCGCCGAAATTCATGGCGTGATCACCTTTTACCATCATTTCCGCCAACACCCGGTCGGCAAGCACATGGTGCAAGTATGCCGTGCCGAAGCTTGTCAGTCCATGGGTTGCACCGATCTGGAAGCCCATGCCAAGAAGTCCCTCGGTATCGACTGGCACGGCACGACCGCTGACGGTCAAATCAGCCTGGAGGCCGTCTACTGCCTCGGCAATTGCGCACTGTCCCCATCGATTCGGGTGAACGACGACATTGTCGGCCGTGTCAGCAAAGAGCGTTTCGACGAAGTGATCGCTGAACTGAGGACCGCACAATGACCACCCGTATTTACGTTCCCTTGGATTCTTCCGCCGAAGCCATGGGTGCCAAGAAAGTCGCCGCAGCCATTGTGGCCGAAGCGGAAAAGCGCGGGGAGAAGATTGAGCTCGTCCGCAACGGCTCGCGTGGCCTCTACTGGCTGGAGCCGCTGGTCGAAGTGGAAACACCGGAAGGTCGTGTCGCTTACGGCCCAGTCACGGCCAAGGATGTGCCTGGTCTGTTCGACGCAAACTTCCTGAAGGGCGCCAAACACGCCCTCGGGCATGGTCTGACCGAAGAAATCCCCTACCTGAAGAAGCAGGAACGCCTGACTTTTGCACGCGTCGGCATCACCGATCCGTTGTCGGTTGAAGACTATGTCAAGCACGAAGGTTTCGATGGCCTAAAGAAGGCTCTCAAGATGGAACCGGCCGCCATCGTCAAGGAAGTCACCGATTCCGGCCTGCGTGGTCGTGGCGGCGCGGCGTTCCCGACTGGGATCAAGTGGAACACCGTCCTCGGCGCACAAGCCGACCAGAAGTACATCGTCTGCAACGCCGACGAAGGCGATTCCGGTACCTTCAGCGACCGCATGCTGATGGAAGGCGACCCGATGTGCCTGATCGAAGGCATGACCATTGCCGGTCTCGCCGTCGGTGCCACCAAGGGTTATATCTACTGCCGCGAAGAATATCCGCATTCGATCCGTAACCTGAATATCGCCATCGAAGCCTGTGTCCAGGCCGGCTACCTTGGGAAGAACATTCTCGGTTCCGGCAAGGATTTCGACCTAATCGTCCGCGAAGGTGCCGGCGCCTACATCTGCGGCGAAGAAACCTCACTGCTGGAATCGGTTGAAGGCAATCGCGGCTTGGTGCGTTTCAAACCACCACTGCCCGCGCTGCAAGGTCTGTTCGGCAAGCCGACCGTGATCAACAACGTGATGTCGCTCGGTTCTGTGCCCATCATCCTGTCCAAGGGCGGCGAGTTCTACAAGAACTACGGCATGGGCCGTTCGCGCGGCACCCTGCCGTTCCAACTGACTGGCAATCTGAAGCACGGCGGCCTGGTTGAAAAGGCTTTCGGTCTGACCCTGCGCGAACTGCTGTACGACTTTGGCGGGGGCTCTGCCACCGGTCGCCCGATCCGCGCTGTGCAGGTTGGCGGACCACTCGGCGCCTACGTGCCTGAGTCGCAGTTCGACATTCCGCTCGACTACGAAGAATACGCAAAGGTCGGCGCCATGGTGGGTCACGGCGGTCTGGTCGTCTTTGACGACACCGTCGATCTGGCCAAGATGGCCCGTTATGCGATGGAATTCTGCGCCATCGAATCATGCGGCAAGTGCACACCCTGCCGCATCGGTTCGACTCGTGGCGTCGAAACCATCGACAAAATCATCGCCGGCAAGGAAGTGGGCAAGAACATCGCTCTGCTGAACTCGCTGTGCGACACCATGTTGAACGGTTCGCTCTGCGCGCTCGGCGGCATGGTTCCCTATCCTGTCGTCTCCGCCCTCAAGCACTTCCCCGAGGATTTCGGCGTCGACAAGACCGCCGCTGCCTGATCGAAGCTCCAAAGGAGAACATAAAATGTCCCTACCCCGCCCCACTGACTACGGTACACCTGCGAAGGAAACCGACAAGTACGTCACCCTGGAAATCGACGGCGTCGAGGTCACGGTTCCTGCCGGTACCTCGATCATGCGCGCCGCATCGATGATCGAACATCCCATCCCCAAGCTGTGCGCCACCGACAGCCTCGACGCCTTCGGCTCTTGCCGTCTGTGCCTGGTCGAGATCGAAGGCCGTCGCGGTTACCCGGCTTCGTGTACGACGCCGGTCGACAACGGCCTCAAGGTCAAGACCCAGACATCGAAGCTGGCTGAAATTCGCAAGGGCGTGATGGAGCTGTACATCTCCGACCACCCGCTGGATTGTTTGACTTGCTCCGCCAACGGCAACTGCGAACTGCAGGACATGACCGGCGTCGTCGGTCTGCGCGAAGTGCGCTACGGCATGAACGGTTCGAACCACTTCACCAGCGGCACCGACCTGTTCATGGAGAAGGACACTTCAAATCCGTACTTCACCTACGACGCTTCGAAATGCATCGTCTGCAACCGCTGCGTCCGTGCCTGTGAAGAAACACAAGGTACGTTTGCCCTGACCATCGACGGTCGCGGTTTCGACTCGCGCGTCTCGCCAGGTCAAATGGAAGCCTTCATGGGTTCCGAGTGTGTGTCCTGTGGTGCCTGCGTCCAGGCCTGCCCGACCGCGACGCTGATGGAAAACGGCGTGATCGAGCACGGTCAGGCCGAGCAATCGACCACCACCACCTGCGCCTATTGCGGCGTCGGCTGCTCCTTCAACGTCGAAACCAAGGGCGAGCAGATCGTTCGCCTGGTACCGGACAAGAACGGTGGCGCCAACCATGGCCACTCGTGCATCAAGGGCCGTTTCGCATGGAGCTACGCAACCCACCCGGATCGCATCAAGACCCCGAAGATTCGCAAGAGCATCGACGATCCGTGGACCGAAGTGTCATGGGAAGAGGCCATCAACTACGCTGCGTCCGAGTTCAAGCGGATTCAAGCCAAGTACGGTCGCGACTCCATCGGCGGCCTCGTGTCCTCGCGCTGTACCAACGAAGAAGGCTACGTGGTCCAGAAACTGGTTCGTGCAGCTTTCGGCAACAACAACGTCGATACCTGCGCCCGCGTGTGCCACTCGCCGACCGGTTATGGGCTGAAGCAGACCCTCGGTGAATCCGCCGGGACTCAGACGTTCGACTCCGTCATGAAGTCCGACGTGATCTTCGTCATCGGTTGCAACCCGACCGACGGTCACCCGGTGTTCGGTTCGCTGATGAAGAAGCGCCTGCGCCAGGGTGCAAAGCTGATCGTCGCCGATCCGCGCGCCATCGATCTGGTCCAGTCACCGCACATCAAGGCCGACGTGCATATCCCGTTGAAGCCGGGCACCAACGTGGCACTCGTCACAGCCATGGCACACGTCATCATGACCGAAGGACTGCATCAGGAAGCCTTCATCCAGGAACGCTGCGACATCGATTCCTACAATATGTGGAAGGAATTCGTATCTCGCGAGGAAAACTCGCCGGAAGCGCTGGCCACTGAAATCGGCGTCGAAGCCAAGCTGATCCGCGACGCAGCACGTCTGTACGCTACTGGCGGCAACGGCGCCATCTACTACGGTCTGGGCGTCACCGAGCACAGCCAGGGTTCGACCACCGTCATCGGCATCGCCAACCTTGCCATGGCCACTGGCAACGTTGGTCGCGAAGGCGTAGGCGTGAACCCGCTGCGCGGCCAGAACAACGTGCAAGGTTCCTGCGACATGGGCTCCTTCCCGCACGAACTGCCCGGCTATCGTCACGTGTCCGACACCACGGCACGCATGCAATTTGAAGCTGCGTGGAACGTCAAGCTGAACCCGGAACCGGGTCTGCGTATTCCGAACATGTTCGAGGCTGCGCTCGATGGTACCTTCCTGGGCCTGTACTGCGAAGGCGAAGACATTGTCCAGTCCGACCCAAACACCCAGCACGTCGAAGCCGCGCTGCGCGCCATGGAATGCGTGGTCGTACAGGACATTTTCCTGAACGAAACCGCCAAGTTCGCCCACGTGCTGCTGCCGGGTGCAACCTTCCTTGAGAAGTCGGGCACCTTCACCAACGCCGAACGCCGCATCTCGCCAGTTCGCCGCGTGATGACTCCGGTCGCTGGTTACGAAGACTGGGAAGTTACCCAGATGCTGGCCAACGCCCTCGGCTATCCGATGAACTACAAGCACGCATCGGAAATCATGGACGAAATCGCCAGCCTGACCCCGACCTTCACCGGCGTGAGCTTCGAGAAGCTGGACAAGCTGGGTTCGGTGCAATGGCCGTGTAACGATGCCGCCCCGACCGGCACCCCGACCATGCACATCGACACCTTCGTGCGCGGCAAGGGTCGCTTCATGAACACGCTGTACGTGCCGACCGACGAAAAGGTGAATGCACGCTTCCCATTGATCCTGACGACTGGCCGCATCCTGTCGCAGTACAACGTGGGCGCACAATCCCGTCGCACGCCGAACAGCGAGTTCCATAGCGAGGACGTGCTTGAAATCCACCCGACCGATGCCGAAGCACGTGGCATCAAGGACGGCGACTGGGTTGGCATCACCAGCCGTGCCGGCGAGACTGTGCTGCGCGCCGTGGTTATGGAGCGTATGCAGGCTGGCGTGGTGTACACAACCTTCCACCATCCGTTCTCAGGCGCCAACGTGATCACCACTGACAACTCCGACTGGGCCACCAACTGCCCTGAGTACAAGGTGACCGCGGTCGAAGTCGTCAAGGTCAGCCAGCCGTCCGATTGGCAGCAGCGTTATCGCGAGTTCTCCCGCAAGCAGCAGGAGTTCCTCGACAACGCTGTCGCCAAAGTCTAAACAGGAACGTAACCCCGCCAGTGCTACACACTAACCTGATCAGCCGCCCCTACGGGGGTGGCTGATTTCGCAAAGGAAGAAACTCATGAGTCACTCATCCGGACCGGACAATCTGATCAAGATGGCCAACCAGATCGGCGCCTTTTTCGACAGCTACACTGATCGTGAACTGGCCCGCAAGGAGGTTGCCAAGCATCTGTCCAACTTTTGGGATCCACGTATGCGCCGCAGCATTCTGGCGTACGAAGCGGAACACAAGACGGACAACGCCCTGATCCCGCTTGTTCGCGAAGCGCTCGGCACATTGCCGCCGCCACCAGCAAATAATTAAGGCTGCAGACCAAAAACAAACCCCGCCACCGGAAACGTTGGCGGGGTTTGTTTTTAATGCGCCTCGAATTCGCCACTTGAATCAGGCCGACACGACCCCAAGTCGTACAATATCGACGTCACCCATTTGCCTCTGGGTCTATGCCATGAATACACCTGACAACGAAATTTGCGTCATCGAAGAAGCCGGTCTGCGCGACGCACCGTGGCCTACATCGGTCGCGGGCCACATCACGCGCATTACCACCGACAAGGGGCTGCTTGAGCAGGACGAGGAATTGGTCGAGGAAGTCCCTGTTGCACTGGTCTACAACGGCATCTCGCACGCTGTCATGCTTGCCACGCCGAGCGACATTGCTGATTTTGCGCTGGGTTTCAGCCTGACCGAAGGCATCCTGCAATCGCCATCCGAGCTCTACGATGTCGATGTCGTCGAATTGACCAACGGCATCGAAGCACGCCTGGACATCGCCACCGAACGCTTCGTCACCCTGAAGGATCGCCGTCGCAATCTCACCGGCCGTACCGGTTGCGGCTTATGCGGCGTTGAAAGCCTCGATGCCGCAGTGCGCAATCCTGCGCCCGTGTCCGACGGCCTGCGCGTAACGCCCGCAGCCATTCACACGGCACTCGACAACCTGTCCGAACAACAGGTCGTGCACAAGAAAACCGGCGCCGCCCACGCCGCAGCGTTTGCTCTGCCCGATGGCACCGTGCTCTACGCACGCGAGGATGTTGGTCGCCACAATGCGCTCGACAAATTGCTCGGTGCCTTGGCAAAAAACAAGGTTGATCCGAAATCTGGTTTCGTTGTCGTTACCAGCCGTGCCAGCTATGAAATGGTCCAGAAAACCGCATCGCAAGGCATTGCACTGCTTGCAGCAGTCTCCGCGCCAACCGCCTACGCCCGACGCCTCGCGGAAGAATCAAACCTCACACTGATCGGCATGACTCGCCCTGGACGCATGACGGTCTACGCACACAAGGAACGGCTCGTCCTCTAAACCCTCAGCCCCCGGATACCAGTCCGGTTCTCAACTGCCGTCCCCAGTGACGGCGCCCGGTGAGGAAATAGAGCCATCCCCAGGCAGCGCCAGCGTGGCGCATCAATTGAAAACTGAACGGTTCGACGATCGACGCCAGGAATGCATGCCAGAGGTTGGCCGTTGCCTGGTCGCCCGTCCAGCGGCGATACAGATAGATCGACCAGAAATGGAATGCAAGGTCGATGACAATCTTGACGACGATGATCGTCAGCACGGGTCCCACGATGTGCAAACGACCCGTCATCAGAAAATCAAGCAGCAGGACGAACGCCGTAAGGCCATAGATCGGTTGCAGCGTATCAATGGCCTTCACCGGCATCATCAGTCGTCCCAGCATGCCGAAACGGCTATTGCCGGTCATGTCGCGGTTCATATACTGCGTCTGCAGGAACCCCGCAAACCAGCGGCGGCGCTGACGCAGGAAAGCCATCAATGTAGCCGGTGCATCGGTAATCGCCTTGGCATTGCCGACGATATGCACTTCCCAGCCCAAGCCACGCTCGACCGAGTAACGACGCAGGCGATGGATCAATTCGTAATCCTCAACCAGACAAGCCGCATCGAATCCACCGACGGCCAGCACAGCATCGCGACGGAATGCGGCGAAAGCGCCGGAAATCAGCAGCAGGCTATCGACCTGCATCCACGCAAAACGCGAGACGAAATTGCGGATGTATTCGTAGGTCTGGAACCACTGGAAGAAACGCCCGCTGAAACTGCGTCCACTGATCGGCGCCAGAATTCCACCGGCCGCCACCAACTTCGGCGACGCGGCAAACGCTGCTTGCATCGCTGCAATCGCATGCTGGTCAAGCAAGGTGTCGGCATCAATGGTCAGCACCACGTCGGTATCAATGCAAGTCATCGCCTCGTTCAAGGCTTGTGCCTTGCCGCCATGCGGCAAACGCAACCACCGCAGATTGGGCGCGCCCGAGCCGGGAGCGCTCATCTCGCCAACGCGTGGTGCTTCCAGGCCAAAGCGATGTTCAAGTACATACGCCGTATCGTCGGACGAACCGTCGTCGGCGATGACGATCTGTTCCGGCACGCGCGTCTGTTCGAGCAAAGCTTTCAGGGTGACCGACAATACGGCCGCTTCGTTGTGCGCAGCGACGATGACGCCTAACGTGACAGGACGTTTGTCGTCATGTTCTCGCACGCTGGCGGAACGGAACAATGCAAGGGTATGCCACGTAACGAAAAAGAGCAGGAAGGTATCGTAGGCCACGTACGCAATGCCCGCCGACCATGCGAGAACACCACCGGACACGAATGCACAACTGAACAAGGCGATCCACAACACAATCACTGCAACATGGATGCAACTGCTGATCCATGGTGCAGCCCTTGGAGAAATACGCGGCGATGCGGCAGTGAAAGCATCGTGCAAGGTTTTTAGTGCAAAAAGGCGCTTGGGCGCTTGGGACTGAGGCTCAGGGGCTGCGTTTGTTTGTTCAAGACTCATCGTGACAACTCAATTCAGGGATTCTTCGGTGCACTTGTTCGTGCTGCCTGCTCAATTGGATACACACACTGCATCCATTTGCCAACACACGGCACGCATCGCAGGCAGCACGCGCAGTGTAAGCCGTGAGCATGAACTATGATGCGTCTCCACTCGAGGTTGTCAAAACAAAAGCGGAAATATGGAAACAACAAGTAAATACACACGTACCGCGATGGTCTTGCATTGGCTTATTGCTGTACTGATATTGACGAACATCGTGCTGGCATTGAGCGTTGATTACATTCCGGAAGAGCGTATCCGTCTGGTCATCGATACGCACAAATCAATCGGCATCACCGTGCTCGGTCTTTTCTTCCTGCGCGTGCTGTGGCGCTTCACGCACAAGCCGCCACCGCTCCCCGAGCACTTCCCGCGCTGGGAAAAATTCGGCGCACATGCCGCGCACATCGCCCTGTATGCATTCATTCTGCTCATGCCGATATCGGGCTGGCTGCACGATTCGGCCTGGGTCGATGCGGCCACGCACCCCATGACGCTGTTCTATCTCGTGCCATGGCCACGCATCGGCTTCATCATGAACATGCCGCCGGATACGAAAGAATGGCTGCACACTGTCTTTGGCAACATTCATGCTTCCCTCAGCTATATTTTTTATGTGCTATTCGCACTGCACGTACTTGGCGCCTTGAAGCATGAATTCATCGATAAAGAATCGGTACTTGCACGCATGCTTCCGGGCAAGCGAAAACCTGCAGAACGGTAAACGCGCAAAACAAAAGGCCCGCTTCTGCGGGCCTTTTGTTTGAGCCTTGAGAGATTGCAGATTACAAACCGGCATCCGCACGCAAAGCCGCCGCCTTGTCGGTCGCTTCCCAGCTGAACTCCGGTTCATCACGGCCGAAGTGGCCATACGCGGCCGTCTTGCCGTAGATGGGACGCAACAAGTCGAGCATAGCAACAATGCCTTTCGGGCGCAGATCAAAATGCTGCTTCACCAACTCGGCGATCTTTTCGTCCGATACCTTGCCGGTGCCTTGCGTTGTGACATACACGCTGGTCGGCTGAGCCACGCCGATGGCATAGGAAATCTGCACCAGACACTTGCTGGCCAAACCGGCTGCAACCACGTTCTTGGCCACATAACGGGCGGCATACGCGGCTGAACGGTCCACCTTGGACGGATCCTTGCCGGAGAAGGCACCACCGCCATGCGGTGCAGCGCCACCGTAGGTGTCGACAATAATCTTGCGTCCAGTCAAGCCACAATCGCCCTGCGGACCGCCGATGACGAAACGACCGGTCGGATTGACCAGATACTTGATCTCGCCCTTGATCAGTTCCTTAGGCAACACCGGCTTGATGATGTCCTCGATCACGGCTTCGCGAATCGCTTCCAGCGACATTTCCGGCGCATGTTGTGTGGACAGCACCACGGTATCAATCGCGACCGGCTTGCCATTTTCATAGCGCAGCGTGACCTGCGACTTGGCATCCGGGCGCAGCCACGACAGACGGCCGTCCTTGCGCAGATGCGCCTGACGCTCGACCAGGCGATGTGACAGATAAATCGGCAACGGCATCAGGCTCGGCGTTTCATCGCAGGCGTAGCCGAACATCAGGCCCTGGTCGCCGGCACCCTGGTTCAGGTAATCGTCGCTGGCGCGATCTACGCCCTGGGCAATATCAGGCGACTGCTTGTCGTAGGCAACGAGTACGGCGCAACCCTTGTAGTCGATGCCGTAATCGGTGTTGTCGTAGCCGATGCGCTTGATGGTGTCACGCGCGATCTGGATGTAGTCGACATTCGCCGTCGTGGTGATTTCACCCGCCAGCACGACCAGACCGGTGTTGCACAACGTTTCGGCGGCCACGCGCGAGTACTTGTCCTGCGCCAGGATGGCGTCGAGGATGGCGTCGGAAATCTGGTCGGCGACCTTGTCGGGATGACCTTCGGACACCGACTCAGACGTGAAGAAGTAGTTATTGCTCATTGATCCTGCTCCTGTACTGCCCCGTTATGTGGCTGGCGTTACCAACTCCGGGGACGAAGAGCAGGCTCGCTTTAGCAGTGATTTCGTTGCGGATGCTTCAGCAACACCGCCCTGCAAGTTGTGCTGATTAACTCGGCGGTCCGTATGCACACCCGGCAAGCCGGATGCGTTACAGGCGATAATGTAGCGCTTTCGGCCGCTGGCCTCAACCCTGCCGCATATACGACGCACCCAGCGATGTTCCTTCTCTTCCGCACTCTCAACCTGCTGCCTTTGTGGGCGTTGCATACGCTCGGTTCTTTCCTGGGCTGGATTACCTGGCTCGCCTCGCCGACCTACCGTCGTCGCATGGACGCCTATCTCGCGCAAGCCGGGTTAAGTCAATATCGTAATGAAGCCATCGCGGCGGCCGGCAAGATGGTGTTCGAATTGCCCAAAATTTGGTTGCGTCCACAGGCCGAACTGGTCGCACGCATCGCCAAGCTCAGCGGCTGGGAACACGTCGAAGCGGCATGGGCATCCGGTAGTTCCATCCTGTATCTCACGCCGCATCTCGGTTGCTTCGAGATCACCGCGCAATACATCGCCGCACATCGTCCCATCACGGTGCTCTATCGTGCGCCGCGCAAGGCTTGGCTGCAGCCGCTCTACGAAGCCGGCCGCACTGCGAATCTCAAGATTGCCGCCGCCGACATGTCAGGCGTACGCGCATTGCTCAAGGCGTTGCGTTCCGGCGAAGCCGTCGGCATGCTGCCCGATCAGGTACCGGGTAACGGCGAGGGCGTCTGGGCACCCTTTTTCGGTCGTCCCGCTTATTCAATGACATTGGCCGCACGCATGGCCGATACCGGCGCAACGGTGCTGCTGACTTATGCAGAGCGCTTGCCGCACGGCGGCGGCTACCATCTGCGCTTCATGCCTTTGTCCGCACCGCTAATCGGCTCTACCGAAGAAAAAGTGACGCAACTCAACAGCGAAATCGAACGCCTCGTGCGTCAATGCCCAGGTCAATATCTGTGGAGCTACAACCGCTACAAACGACCGAAAGGCGCGCCACCGCCACCCGAGGAAGTGCAATCGTGACACGACTCGGCATCTTCATTCTCTGGCTGCTGCATTGGCTGCCCTTGCCTGTCTTGGCCGCCATCGGCCGCGGCTTGGGACGCATGCTGCCGCTGGTTGTGCCCAAGCGACGCCGCGTCGTCCGCACCAATTTGCGCCTGTGCTTCCCGAACATGAGCGAAGCCGAACGCGATGCCCTGATGCGCGAACACTTCGCCCTGCTCGGTCGCAGCTTGCTCGAACGCAATCTGTTGTGGTGGGCTTCAGAGGAACGTGTGCGCCGCATCTCGCGGGTTGAAGGCATCGAGAACATGTCGCCGCACGGTGAACGACGTGCACCCAAACCCATGATCCTGTTCGTGCCGCACTTCATCGGCCTCGACATCTGCGGCACCACACTGGCGTTGTTCATGGATTCGGTCAGCATGTATTCGCCGCAGAAGAACGCCGCCATCGATGCATTGCTTCACCACGGCCGCAGCCGCTTCGGCGACCAGCATCTGCTCACACGTCAGGACGGCATCCGCGGCACGGTCAAGGCCCTGCGTGAGGGGCGTCCTTTCTTCTATCTGCCCGACATGGATTACGGTCCACGCGATGCGGCATTCGTGCCCTTTTTCGGCGTGCAAGCGGCCACCATCACCGGCATGTCGAGACTGGCCACGCTCACCGGCGCCAGCATCCACACCTGCATCACGGAAATCCTGCCGGGCGGACAAGGCTATCTCACACGCGTCGGCCCGGCCTGGGAGCATTTCCCCACTGACAATGCGGTTGCCGATACAACGCGAATGAACGCAATCATCGAACGCGAAATTCTCAAAATTCCTGCGCAGTATTACTGGGTGCACAAGCGCTTCAAGACCCGCCCGGAAGGCGAAGCCAGCTTTTACTAAGCAAAACGCCTGCTCTTGCCCCTTTTCGACGCACCACAGCGGAGTAGCATTTCCAGTCATGAAACTCACGTTTTCCAAGATGCAAGGCCTCGGCAACGACTTCGTCGTGCTGGATGCCGTACGTCAACCGCTTCTCGCCCAGCTCACGCCGGCACAAGCGCGGTTTCTCGCCGACCGCCACTTCGGCGTAGGTTGCGATCAAATCCTTATCGTTCAGCGACCGACGCGGCCGGACGTGGATTTTCGCTACCGCATCTTCAACGCCGATGGCGGCGAAGTTGAGCAATGCGGCAACGGCGCACGTTGTTTCGTACGTTTCGTGCATGACCAACAACTCACCGACAAACGCAAGGTACAAGTCGAAACGCAATGCGGCCTGATCAGCCTGGCATTGGAAGAAAATGATGAAGTTACCGTGGACATGGGTGTGCCACGTTGCGAACCTGCCGACCTGCCGTTCGTCAGCGACACGAACGCCATCGTCCAGCCACTCGACGTCAACGGCAAGAACGTCGATATCAGCATCGTCTCGATGGGCAATCCGCATGCGGTACAGGTTGTGCAAGACACCGAAGCATTTCCGGTGCATATCGACGGCCCAGTCATCGAAGCGCATCCACGCTTTCCCAAGCGCGTCAACGCCGGCTTCATGCAAGTCGACGACCGTCATGCCATTCACCTACGCGTCTACGAACGTGGTGCGGGCGAAACCCTGGCCTGCGGTACAGGTGCGTGTGCGGCCGTCGTTGCCGGCATTCGCCGTGGCTTGCTTGATTCGCCGGTGCGCGTCACCACGCACGGCGGCGATCTGTCCATCGCCTGGGGCGGCGACGGTACACCGGTCATGATGACCGGCCCCGCCGTCACCGTGTTCACCGGCACCATCGTCATTCCCGATTAAAACTGCAATCTAAACGAAAACGAATCGAAAACGAACGCCATGACTACACAACTTGACGTCAGCGAAATCGCCCGCTACCTGCAAACTCATCCGGAATTCTTCGAGCAGCACGCCGAGATGCTCGCGCACATCCATATTCCCAGCCCGCACGGCGGCAAGGCGATCTCGATCACCGAGCGCCAGATCGGCATCCTGCGCGACAAGGCACGCCAGCTCGAAGGCAAGATGTCCGAACTGATCGGCTTCGGCGAAGAGAACGACATCATTTCCGAGAAAGTGCATCGCCTCTGCGTGTCGCTGCTCGGCGAACGCGATCTTACTGGCGTCGTCGCCGCACTCTACGATCATCTGGTCAACCACTTCGCCGTGCCGCATGTAAAGGTGAAGCTCTGGGGCGTGGGCAATGGCACCAGCACCGAATTCGCCGACGTGACCGACACCCTCAAGGCCCAGGTCGGCGCCATGCGTCATCCGTTCTGCGGCTCGATCGCCGGTC
>Ga0310811_10008336_pt1 | contig 13314 bp, 11 predicted proteins | sample YCmetagenome_FD_207642 | JGI IMG/M metagenome (GOLD analysis project Ga0310811, IMG submission 207642) | Soil microbial communities from experimental microcosm in Duke University, North Carolina, United States - YC | ecosystem: Engineered > Artificial ecosystem > Soil microcosm > Unclassified ...
GCCACCGAGATCGGCGGCGAGGTAACGGTTCAGAAGAACGGCGTGTTCGGGATGGTCGGCCTGACCAATGGGATGTTGAAAGCCAGCATCGACTCGGTTGTCAAGAATGTCCAGAATGGCGCCATCCGGAAGAATCCGGCTGTCTATGCGAAGATCGGGATCGACCGGCAGGTATCGGAGCTGGTTCGGCTGCGGGTAAGCGCTTCCGGTTATCATATCAACAGCAGTCCGAGCAATGACTTGTATTTTGGGGATCGTGCCGGGTCCAGCTACTGGATGGTGATGGAGAAACCCTATGTCGTTCCTGCCAACGGGGAGAGCGCCTATGAGGGCGATGCTTTCTCGGGCCGGCTGAACCCCGGGTTTGGGTATAAGGTCGATGCCGCCATGTTCAATGCGTTTGCGAAGATCGCCGGGTTCGAGCTGTTCGGCACGTATGAATACGGCCAGGGCCGTGGTACGACCGAAAAGATCAACCGGCATTTCAACCAGTATGCGGTAGATGGGGTTTACCGGTTTGGTCACAAAGAGAACCTTTTCGTCGGTGCGCGGTACAATGGAGTAACCGCCGAGCTGAAAGGCATCAACAGTGCCATTACGGTGAACCGGTTTGCGGCAGCTGCCGGCTGGTTCCTGACGAAGAATGTCCTTTTGAAAGGCGAATATGTCACGCAGAGCTACCTGGACTTCCCGACCAGCGACTATCGGAGCGGTGGAGAGTTCCACGGGTATGTGGTCGCGGCTACCGTTGGGTTCTAAGTTTGTTTGGGCGAGGCCTTTTGCGGGCCTCGCTCTTTAAATTTCTTTTTTATGAAACTCCTACTTCTTTTGCTGATGTTTTTGCCGGGGCGGGATACGCTCAGATGGGTGGTGGATAAGAACAGTACGCTGCAGATCAGCGGGCGAACGAATGTCAACAGATTTACCTGTATGGTTGGCGAATATGCAGCTCCTGATACGATCTGTTTTGCCAAACCGTGCCTGGGGGCTAAGGGAGTTGCCCTTAGCGGGAAGATCCGGCTGCCGATCGATGGGTTCGACTGTAACAACCGGATGATGACGGGTGAATTCCGGAAGGCATTGCGGGACGGAGAATATCCCGAGTTATCGATCTCCTTTATCAGTCTTGACCGGATGCCGGAGCCTTGTGGGGTGACACAGTCGTTGAAGGGTTGGGTCGAGATCGGTCTTTCGGGGGTGAACCGGCAATTCGAGATCGACTATAGCAGTCTTATGGTGGATGGCGGGACGATCGTACTGCAGGGCAGCCGGTCGCTGACGTTCAGTGATTTTGGATTGGTGCCGCCGACGAAGATGGGAGGGTTGGTACGGGTGAAGGATGCGTTGGATGTTCATTTCACCCTTTGTTTGAGAAGACTTTAACTCAATGGCTGCGGATAGCGGTCTTTTAAAAGAAATATCATGTTACCAAAAAAAATGAAGGCGGCGGTGGTCCATGCGTTTGGCCAGCCGTTGCAAATAGAAGAGATGCCGGTGAAGGAACCGGGTCTGCATCAAATTCTTGTCAAGGTGATTGCGAGTGGGGTCTGTCATACCGATCTGCATGCGGTGGATGGCGACTGGCCGGTGAAGCCGAAGATGCCGTTGATACCGGGTCATGAAGCGATCGGGTATGTGGCGGCGGTGGGTCCGGACGTGACCAATGTGAAGGAAGGGGATATCGTGGGGGTGCCCTGGCTGTATAGCGCCTGTGGTTGTTGTGAATATTGTGTCACCGGTTGGGAGACGCTTTGCGAGCAGCAGCAGAATGGCGGGTATAGTGTGGATGGGGGTTATGCCGAGTATGTGATAGCCGACGCCCGTTATGTGGGGCGGTTTCCAGCAGGGATCAATTTTGTGGAGATGGCCCCGATCATCTGTGCCGGGGTGACGGTGTATAAGGGATTGAAGGAAACGGAGGTGCGGCCGGGGCAGTGGGTGGCGGTGTCGGGAGTAGGAGGGCTTGGTCACCTGGCGGTGCAATATGCCAAAGCGATGGGGATGCAAGTGGCGGCGATCGATGTTGCCGATGAGAAATTGGAGTTGGCCAAAAAGCTGGGTGCGAGCCTGGTTGTCAATGCGCGGAAGCAGGATCCCGGAGAGTATTTGAAGAAAGAGGTGGGTGGGATGCATGGGGTGTTGGTGACGGCGGTGTCGCCGATCGCGTTCAAGCAGGGGTTATCCGCTTTGCGGCGGAAGGGAGTCATCTCCTTGAACGGGTTGCCGCCGGGGGGCTTTGACCTGCCGATCTTCGAGACTGTGCTGAACCGGTTTACGGTGCGGGGCAGCATCGTGGGGACGAGGCAGGACCTGCAGGAGGCCATCGATTTTGCGGTGGCGGGGAAGGTGAAGGCAACGGTGCATCCGGCGAAGCTGGAAAACATCAATTCGATCTTTGCGGAGATGAAAAAGGGCGAGATCGAGGGCCGGATGGTGCTGGAGATTGCGTCAGCCGGCGGGCCGGGGACTGCGGAGGCCAGGCGGAAGGCAGTTGTGGAGGTATGATAAAGATCAGGCCGGCGGCTGTTGTTGGTCATGATCCATTGTTGAGCAAGAAATACTTTTGATATGGGATCACCTATTATGAGAGCGCACGTCAATCGTCAGTTTATCAAGGAAATAGAGAAAATCTTCTCCGCCCGTTATCCGTTTCTCAAGATCGAGTTTGCGAGTGACGGCGTGCGCTGGCTGGCGGCTGGGCTGGAAGATGTGGATGCCGCGAAATGGCAGCGTCAGGCGGAGGATATTCTTGCCACGGAGGTCGGCCTTGCCGATGGGTTGACGGTTGGCGACTTGGAGACGAGACTGAGGGATCTGCTGGGAGTGCCGGTGGTGATCCTGCGACGGAGCGGCAAAAACTGGATCGAGACCAGGATGACGCGGAGTTGGACGCTAAAGGAGCAGAACGATCATGGGAAGGAGTTGACGGGAGACCCAGATTGGGGCAGCGGCCAGCCGGGCGAAGAATGACTATACATTAAAAAATCTTTTTATGAAACAGGTACTTTTTATTGGCGCCGGGCGGGAGTTTCCGAAGGGCGCCATGCGATTCCTGCAATGGATGCAGGACCAGGAGCCGGTGCATGCCCTTGGGCTTTTCTTTTGCCCGATGGATTACGAGGCGATGGCCTCCGCCTGTCAACTGCCGGTACAGGGGCCCTATGACCGGCTTGTTGAGTCGGAGAAGGAGGCGGTGCAGGCCAATAAGACCCTGTTTGCGAGGCATTGCGACGAGCGGTATATCCGGCATCGTGTGCATGATTATGCGGGACAGTGGGATAAGCATCTGTTGGTGAAGGAGAGCCGGTTTGCGGATATGATCCTGCTGAGTGGGGAGCTGTTCTATTCGGATATCCGGACGCGGCAACCGAATTTCCTGTTGCAGGAAGCGTTGCAGGGTGCGGAATGCCCGGTGCTGGTCATCCCGGAGGATTATGTGCAGTGCGAGCATTTGTTCTTTGCTTATGACGCCAGCAAGGAGAGTCTTTTTGCGATCAAGCAGTTTGCGTATTTGTTTCCTTATATGGTCGATCTGCCGGCGGAGATGGTCTATATCAGGGATGAGCCGGTTGCGGCTGTGCCCGAGCTGGAGCATCTGCGGCAATACACGAAGGCCCATTTCAACTGCATCAGCTTTTCGAAGCTGCAGTTCAAGGCGGCGCATTATTTCTCCAGCTGGATCAGCGAAAGAAAGCATGTGATGCTGGTAACCGGCAGCTATGGCCGCAGCGCCTTTTCGTATCTTGCGAAGCGGAGCTTTGCGGACCCGGTGATCCAGGAGCATAAGCTGCCGTTATTCATCGCACATCTTTGATATGTACTGGGCATCCACCACCGAGCAGCTGCTGGCCGAACTGACCAGCGGACCGGGGGGTCTGAGTCAGTCCGAGGCGGAGGAACGTCTTGGGCGGTATGGGGCCAACCGGCTGAAACAGGAAGCCGGAACGGGAAGGATACTATTATTGCTCAGGCAATTCAAGAGTCCTATTACTTTACTATTGATAGCATCCGCGCTGCTTGCCTGGTTCCTGGGTGAGCGGACGGATGCCTTTATCATTTGGGTGATCGTCGCCATCAGTGCTTTGCTGGGGTTCTACCAGGAGGCGGGTGCGGCGGGTGCGTTGCAGCGGTTGCTGAAGCTGGTGCAGGTGACCGTTACCGTGTTACGGGATGGCCGGGAGCAGGCAATGCCGGTGGAAGAGCTGGTGCCGGGGGATGTCGTTTTGTTGGGAGTGGGTAATACCGTTCCTGGTGACTGCCGGTTGCTGGAGTCCAAAGACCTTTTTACGAATGAGGCCTCGTTGACGGGGGAGAGTTTCCCGGTGGAGAAGCGGTGTGGTTGTCTGGCTGCGGATACGAGGCTGGGAGAGCGGAGCAACGTGTTGTTCATGGGAACGCATGTGGTGAGCGGGACGGCGCGGGCGATGGTCGTGCGGACGGGGGTGGGTACTGAATTCGGGGCGATCTCGGGGCGGTTGCGGCATTTGCAGCCCGAGACCGAGTTTACGCGGGGGATCCGGCGGCTTGGTTATCTACTGATGGAGGTTACGTTGATCCTCGTGTTGGTCATATTCTGCATCAATGTGCTGCTTCATAAGCCGGCGTTGGATTCCTTTCTTTTTTCGCTGGCGATCGCGGTGGGGTTGACGCCGCAGCTGTTGCCGGCGATCATCAGTATCAACCTGGCGAAGGGAGCGGCGGGGATGGCAAAGAAGCGGGTGATCGTCAAGCGGCTGGAGGCCATCGAGAACCTGGGGAGCATGGATGTGTTTTGTACCGATAAGACGGGGACGCTTACGACGGGGACCATTGTCCTGGTGCGGGCGACGGGGCCGGATGGGGTGGAGAGTGCGGAGGTGTTGCGGCTGGCGTATCTGAATGCGTTTTGGGAGAAGGGCTTTGTGAATCCGATCGATGCGGCGATCGTTGGTTACCGGCAGTTGGATGTGAGCGGCGTGCATCGGCTGGATGAGTTGCCATATGATTTCAGCCGCAAGCGGCTGAGTGTGCTGGTGGAGGAGGTGGGGGTGGTGAGGATGATCACCAAGGGGGCGTTTGATAAAGTGTTGGAGGTGTGTTCGGAGACGGGAGATCATAAGGACGCTGTCCGCGAACGGTATGAGCAGTTGAGTGGTGAGGGTTACCGGGTGCTGGGAGTGGCTTATAAAAATATGGCGGGTAAGGAGATGAGTCTGGAGGATGAGCGGGAGATGGTGTTTGCGGGGATGTTGGTGTTTTCAGATGAGTTGAAGCCGGACATTGCGAGGACGTTGCGGGAGTTGCAGGGGTTGGGTGTTTCGTTGAAGATCATTACGGGGGACAATGAGTTGGTAGCGGCGCATGTGAGTAAGGATCTGGGGATCGGCGGCGAGATCCTTTGCGGGGAGGCCATACGCGAGATGAGTGTGGAGGCGTTGAGCCGGGTAGCGGGTGGGGTGGGTGTTTTTGCGGCGGTGGAGCCGAGTCAAAAGGAGAAAATATTGCTGGGGTTGAAGCGGGCGGGGCATGTGGTCGGGTATATGGGGGATGGGATCAACGATGCGCCGGCCTTGCATACGGCAGATGTGGGCATCTCGGTGGACGGGGCGGTGGATGTGGCGCGGAGCGCGGCCGATATCGTGTTGTTGGGTAATGACCTGGCGGTGCTTGCCGATGGGGTGCGGGAGGGTCGGAAGACCTTTGCGAACACGCTGAAATATATTTTTATGGCGACGAGCGCCAATTTCGGGAATATGTTCAGCATGGCGGGGGCCTCGTTGTTCCTTTCTTTTTTGCCGTTGCTGCCCAAGCAGGTGTTGTTGACAAATTTGCTGACGGACATTCCAGAGATGGCCATTGCGACGGATACGGTTGATGCGGTGCTGGTTCAGCGGCCGAGGAAGATCAGTCTCCGGTTTATCCGAAAGTTTATGGTGGTGTTCGGGTTGATCAGCTCCATTTTCGACTATGCAACGTTTGGAGTGTTGCTCTATTGGCTGAGGGCCGGGCAGGCGGAGTTTCGGACGGGGTGGTTTGTGGAGTCGGTGGTATCGGCATCGTTGATCGTGCTGGTGGTGCGGACCTCGCAGGTGTTTTACCGGAACCGGCCGGGGCGGTGGTTGTTGTTATCGACGGTGGGGGTGGTGGTGATCACGGTATTGCTGCCGTTGACGCCGCTGGCGGGGGTGTTGGGTTTTGTGCGGTTGCCGATGCGGTTGTATGGCGCCGTGGGGGTGATCGTGTTGTTGTATATTCTTACGGCCGAGGCGGCGAAGCGGGTGTTTTACCGGGGGGTGCGGGAGTAGCCGCGGCGGGTATACATAGAATAAATTCGGCCCCTACCCTATTGGCGTGGTTATTGGTCACCTTGCAGGCAAGGAGGCTTACTCGGGTTGCGGCCTTGAATGGGAGAATGGGCGCCGGACGAAGACCCTGACCGTTGAGAAGAATTGAGTCGGCGGTTTTTGGCGGGCTTAGCGAGGATTGTTGACATAGGGTGGGCGGTAGCCGGCGGGGCCGAACCAGCCGCCGGCGCCTTCGCCGATGCCCCAGGCGGTGGCGGTGTTGAACCAGTCGGGGCTGTATTCGTTGCCCAGGATCCAGCCGATCTGCGGGTCATAGTGCATGTTGAACCCATAAGTCCAGGGGCGGGGGTAGACGGAATTATCCATCCAGGATGGATAATAGAACCCGGTGCCATAAACGAGTGTGTTTCCATCGACAAAGGATTGCAGATAGCCGGCGGTGTAGCCGCCGAAGACGGAGTTGTTGTCGAACCCATAGATATAAACGTATTTACAGTTGTAGACGGGACAATCGGGGGGGATGTTCCCGATGTCTTCGGGGCGGTCCGTGGCGGCGATCCACGGGCCTTTTGTGCTTTGTGAGAGGAACCAGACTCCTTTATCGACGGAGTAAAAATGATGTTTTGCGCGGATGACGACCGAGGCGGCGTTTTTGGCGTAGTAGAGGCGTGTGCCGTGGATGGGGATGAATTGCGGGGTGCCGTCCCAGGTGACGGTCGTGGTGGCGGTGCGGCGATCGATTGTGGATGTCTGGGGGATGGCGGCGTCGATGATCGCTTCCCGGGCGGCGGTGGTTCCCGGTACGAAATTAAGCGCTGCGGCTATGGGCGAGGTGGCGGGGATGGCGGCGAAGTCGGGGGACAGGGAATCGGGGGAGAGATATCTCCAGGGGCCGGTCAGGGCTTTTGCGACGAACCAGCGGCCGGCGATGAGTAGGTGGTATTGGTGGGTGAGGGGGTCGAGATGATCGTTGCGGTACGCAGGCGGAGGGTTCGGTTGTTCTTGTCCGTTTCGATAACGGCATGTGCGTGAAAAGAGCCATTCACGGGCGGGGTGCCGCCTTTTTTTGTGAACGAGAAGGTCGCGTGAAAGTACAGACTATTATCGATGAAGGAGTCGGGTTGGGGATGGGAGACCTGGATCTTTTCGCCGTCGGCGCCGGTGATGGTGCGCGGCCAGTCGCCCTGGCTTTTAGCGGTGGTTGCAGCCATGAGAAGGATGAGACTGCGGAAAAGGATGCGATTGAGCATAGAATAGCAAGGTAAGCGTGGGGATTGCCGGGGGGCATGAGGCGTCTCAGCGTCTTGGCTGATCCTGCTCAGAAGAAGAAGCCCAGCTTGAGCTTTGCGAAGAAGGGCGTTCCGGGGGTGTAGCTCATATCATCCAAGGGGGCCGGTTCGTTGCGAAGCCGGGAGACGGTTTCGAACTGGGTCTCGCGCCAATGGGTGTTGAGAAGGTTTTGAACATCGAGGCCGAGTTCCCATTTTGTCCAGTGGTAGTTGATGGTCATGTCGGTGACGAAGTAGCCCTGGGCGACGAGGGAATTGTCGGCGTTGGCGGGTCGGGCCTTCAGATAGCGGTAGCTGATGGCGGCAGTAAGGCCGTTGTGCAATTTGATATCGAGGCCGCCGGCGGAGCAAAGGGGAACGGCGAGGGGGAGGTAGTTCTGGCTTTTGGGCGACTGAAGGTCGCGGGCCTTACAGAGGTTGACATCGAGGTTGGCGAAAAGCCAGGGGGTGAGCTGGTAGCGGGCGGAGAGATCGATACCCTGACGGCGGGTCTTGTTGCCGGGGTCCATGGTGCCTTCGTCGGCGTCGTAGACGAACTCCTGCTGGAGGTAGAGGGTCCAGGCGGCGGCGTTGAGGATCAGGCGGGGGGTGGGCTTCCAGTTGACCCCGAGATCGGCGCCCCAGGCGGTGGGGAGGATGTCCATTCCGCGGTTGCCGACGACGACTTTTGCGTCGTTGCTATGAAATCCTTTGCCTGTCTTAGCATAGAACTGCAGGGACGGGCTGTAGGTATAGGAGATGTTGAGCTTGGGGCTTGCGATGAGCTTTGAGCGGCCGGGGAGGGACGGGCCTGTGAGATCCCGGTAGTCGAAGCCGAGCCAGTCGAGGCGGAGGCCGGCGTTGATCAGCCAGCGGTCGTGGTGGTAGTTCTCGTCGATCCATGCGTTGGCGGAGTATTCGCGGGGGATGCCGGCCTGGAGGGTGTCGAGTGGGTTCTTTTGTGCGTCGACGTGGGTCAGTGAGCTGAGGCCGATGTGATCGAATCGGCTCCCCCACCCTATGGCGGAGAGAAGGTCGTCACCGTTGGTGAAATATTGGTGTTTTGTGATCTGGCCTTTGTAGCCGGCTTCGTCGCGGCGTTCCTGTTGGCGGAGGCGGTCGCCGTTGACGGAGTCATTGGCGAAGTAGGTTGGGTTGTAGTCGAGGGTGAACCAATAGTGGGTGTACCAGCCGAGATTTTCGAGGGACCAGTTGTTAGGGAGGTCTGTTTTTGCTTTCAGGAGTAGGGTGGTTTTGCCGGTATGGCCGCCCTGGGAGCTGTCGATGTAGCTGAAGCGGTTGACGATGTGCTGATCGATGGCTCTGGAGGGGATCTCGCCGGAGGAGCGCCAGGCGCTTTCGAAGGTGGAGAGGGTGATTGTGGCTTTTGTGCTGTGTGACAACTGGAGGTTGTATTTGCCGAAGAGGTTCAGCCTGCGCAGGTGTTGGGTCCAGTCGAAGGGGCCGTTGGTGTAGGCGGCTTCGCCGGCCAGCCAGGCGGATTGGCCTTTCGAGGCGGCGGAGGGTCCGAGCAGGTTTGACTTTACCAGGATGCGACCGGTGTTGAACTGGCCGCCTTCGAGTTTGGCCTCGTTGTGGTCGAGGACGTCGAAGGTGCGGAAGCTGACATAGCCGGCGGTGGTGAAGTCGCCGTGGCCGGCATAATAGGGGCCTTTGCCGTATTCGTATCTGGATACGAGCTCGGGGATGAGGAAATGGAGGTCGGCGAATCCCTGGCCGTGGATATGGGAGACTAAATTGATGGGCAAGCCGTCGACGGAGACGTTGACGTCGGTGCCGTGGTCGGCGTCGAATCCGCGGAAGAAGATGTGTTCGGCCAGTCCCCCACCCTGGTGTTCGCCCAGGAAGAGGCCGGGTACGAGGCGCATGAGATCCTGTGGGGAGTTGACGGGGCGGAGGCGGAGGTCGACCTGGCTGAGGGTGTGGAAGGAGGCGTTGGGGCAGGGGGCGATGGTGAGGGCCTTCATGTCGATGTCCTGGCGGGTGAGAGGGATATCCTTACAGCAGTCTTTTGCGCAGCCGCAGTGGGTCTTGTAGCCTACATAGGTGATGAGGACGGAGTCGCCGGGGTTTTGGACGGTCAATTTGAAATTGCCTTGTTGATCGGTCAGGGTGTTTGTGCCCTGGCGGGTGGTGATGACGGCATATTCCAGGGGTTCGTGGGTTTGGGCGTCGGTGACGCGGCCGTGGTAGGTGGTTTGGGCGCAGAGGAGGGCCGGGCCCATGAGGAACAGAGCTATCATTGGCCAACGTCTTGTTTTCATTTTGAGTGCTTTTATAAGTCTTTTCGATTGAATCGCCGGACGGAGAGCCATATGGGGATGGTTGTCCAGCCGAGGAGAATGAGAAAGGCAAGGGTGGTTCCGCCCGCGTTGCCGAAGACCGATTGGAAGACGGCGCCGGTGTAGCCCATCATGGCGGAACTATCGAGGCGGAGCAGGAGGACGATGCGGCCGAGGTCAACGGGATTGAGGGCACCGAGGATGACCGAGGGCGTCTCGAGCGGGTAATCGCTGAACTGGAACAGCAGGAAGAGCACCAGGCCGTCATAGAGCAGGGAAAAGTAGAACCAGGCGAGGATGGCCATGCCGATGCCTCTTGCCTTGTCGCGCATGGTCACTGAACCGAGGAGGGCGAGGGCCGAGAAGATGACGGAGAGGATCCCGCCCACGGCCACCAGTAGAGCGGAGGTGGCGCCGGGGTATACGATGAGCAGGGGCAGGCCGACGCCGATGCAAAAAGCGATCAGCAGGGAGGCCGCCAGCCCGGTGAATAAGCTGAGGAGGATACGGTTGCGCTTCAGGGGCTGGCCCAGGAGCAGTTCGATAAATTCCGCGGAGTTGTAGTAGTAGATGGTGGAGAAGATGAGGCTGACCAGGGGAACGACGATGAGGACGATGTTGAGCAGGGCCAGGATGCTTTTTGTGGGATTGTCTCCCAGGCAGAGCATGGTGACGGTGATGGCCAGGAGAAATCCGGTGTAGGCGGCCAGCATGCGGTTGCGGAGGATATCGAGGAGGACGTATTTTATCAATTTGTTCATAACATGACATGTGCGATGGCCCGCACGAGCTTTTTTTCGCCGGTATCGGCCTGGAGCTGGGGAATGGTCTTATGAAATCTCACCCGGCCATCCTGGAGGTAGACGACCTCGTCGACGAGGTCATCGAGTTCGGAGAGGATATGGGAGGTGATGAGGACGAGCTTGCCTTTTGCGGTCTCGGTGTCGATCTTCTCTTTGAGGATCCCGGAGGAGACGGGGTCCAGACCCGCGGTGGGTTCATCCAAAACGAGCACCGTCGGATCGAACAGAAAAGCCAGGCAGGCGCTGACCTTCTGGCGGGTGCCGCCGGAGAGGGTGCGCATGCGTTTGTGGAGGAGCGGTTGCAGGCCGAGATCTCTTATGAGTTCTTCGTCGAGGGGGCGCCCTGCCGATTGGCGGATGTCCTTCATCATATCGATGAGCTGGCCGATGGTCATATTGTCCGGGTAGCGGCCTATCTGGGGCATGTAGCCGATATCGGCGCGATAGGCATGGTCGTGGCGGATGTCTTTGTCGCGGAAGGTAATGGCGCCCGTGTCAGGGACGACCATGCCGAGCAGGCATTTGATGAGCGTTGTTTTGCCGCTGCCGTTTGGTCCTATGAGGGCGATGGCCCTGCCCGTCCCGAGTTCGAGGTCGATAGAGTCGAGGGCTTGAAAGCGGCCAAAGCGTTTGGATATATTGGTGAAGCGGATCATAGCGGGAATGGTTTCATGTTGGGGGAATGGTCGGCCAGGCCGGCGGGGGTTGTGCCGGGTAAGACTCGTTCGGTGCGGTCCAGGAGACTCACCATGAAGCTGTGGAAGAGCATCATGGCCGAGGGGTTCTTTTCGGCGACCATGGCGTAGAGACTGACGGGATGGTAAGGCACATCGCCGAGGCCGTCGCGGTTTAGGTCGTAACCCTCATATTTATCCCAGTAGTTGCGGTCGAAGTTGTTGAGGACAAGGGAACCGTTTGTAGCGACGTCAAAGGTGTTGCCTTTGAAATTATTTTTGGAGATCGTGTCTGCCGAGCAGCTGGCCTGGACCTTGAGGGCCCAACCGTTGTCGGAGAAGGTATTGCGTCGGACCTGTATGCGGGTGGTGCCTTCCATATAGATGGCGACGGTGTTGTGCTGGAAGTGGTTGGCTTCGATGCGGCTATCGGTGATCTCTTTTAGGAGGATGCCGAAGGCGCCACCGCCCAAGTTGTCGGCGAAGGTGTTGGCCTGCATTTCGACGCCGTGGGAGAACATGACGGAGACGCCGGCCTCGTTATTGCTGAAGCGGTTGTTGGCGTAGCGGTCGTTGTGGGAGAACATGAAGTGGAGTCCGTAGCGTTGGTTGGAGAAGCTGTTATTGCCGGTGATGACGGAGTTGGTGACGAATTCGAAGTAGATGCCGTCGCGGTGGCCGGTGATGGTGTTTCCGGCGATAAGCATTGTGTTGCAGTGCCAGCAATGGATGCCGTTGCCGGCCTGGCGGCCCGGGCGGGCCCAGGAGTGGAATTGGTTATCGGCCAGGGTGCAATCGGCGCTGTTCTGGAAATAGAGGCCGAAGTAGGTGTCTTCGAATTTATTTTGCCGGACGGTGACGTAGCGGCTTTCGACGATGCGGACGCCGGCGATGTCGTTCCAGCCGGAGTAGCCGGAGTTGCGGATGATGAAGCCCTGGAGGGTGACCCGATCGGACTTTATTGTAATGATCTCGTAGTGGTTCTCCCCGTCGAGCACGGGGTAGCCGATGCCTTTGATGAAGATGGGTTTTGTGATGGTAAGACCTTTCTCTGGGTAGATACCGGCGGCGACCTCGATCGTGTCCCCCGGGGCGGCTTTCGATATTGCCTGTTGGATGGGCCGGTCGGGTCCGGGGTGGACTCTTATCGTCTTTCCCATTACGAGAAGGGGAAAGAGGAACGTCGCGGCTATTGATAGATATCGTTCCATGTGATGAGGCGGCCTTTGTTCTGTTCGAGATATTGTTGACGGCGGAGAGAGTCGGCGAAGGCGGCGACGTTTCCGCCCATGGGGGTGCGGAAGGTCTCGCTTTCGAGGAGGGCGGCGTCTTCCGATTTGAGCCAGCCGCCCTTTTCGAAGTCAATAAGGTAGATGGCGGATATCTCTGTTTTTGCCGGGTGGTTGGCCTTTATGGAACCGCGGAGGCAGTGGATATCGTCGAATTTGTAGATGCGGCCTTTTTTTGTGATGATCTCGGCGCCGAAGCGGGAGTCGCTGACGGTCATCATGCAGAATTCGCAATGGTCCTGGCCAAGGCGGAGGGGTGTGGGGCCGTGTTGACAGGAGGAAATGGTAACGGTTGTAGCGAGGAGGATGAGCACCGTGACGGTAGGGCTTGCGGAACTTGCCGGTCGCCTGCTAGCGGTCGAGTGTGTGCGGCGTTTGCCGCGGTATTCGAGGATGGCAAACGTAACGAGGACGATGCCGACGAGGACGAAGAGCCAGCCGCCGATGTCGGGGATGCTATAGGCCCCGAAATTGAGCAATTGTTTGAAGCCGATGAGGGGGGGCTGATAAGCCATGCCCGGAACCTGGATCGGTGCGCTGGGGTCGAGGTTGTGGCCATAGTTGTATTCCCAGCGATAGAAGTCGACCATGGAGGTAAAGGCGATCAACAGGAACAAGGCGACTAATCCGAAGAAGGCCTTCTTCCTGTTGATGACCGACACGAGGAAACCGAGGACAGCAAATCCCCCGATG
>Ga0310811_10008337_pt1 | contig 13314 bp, 10 predicted proteins | sample YCmetagenome_FD_207642 | JGI IMG/M metagenome (GOLD analysis project Ga0310811, IMG submission 207642) | Soil microbial communities from experimental microcosm in Duke University, North Carolina, United States - YC | ecosystem: Engineered > Artificial ecosystem > Soil microcosm > Unclassified ...
GGTCCTGCATGCTTCGGGTGATATGAAGGGCCTCGATCGTCTTCTCAAAGAATAACACCTGCAATAAAAAAGTCACCTGGTTATGCGCCTTGGCATTCTCCTTGATCCGGTCAAGGGTCTTCAAACTTTGTAGATACAACCCCTTATTATAGAGTATTCGGGCATAGTCCAGCTGCTCATGTAGTTGAATATCAATGTTTTCTTCCTGTCTAATAAGACGCAAACTCGATAGGATCTCCCGGTAGAGATGCGCCTTGGCGTTGGAAAGCTGGGTCTTTCGTAAATTTTTGTTCTTACTTAACAGTTGAACCTCATCGTATTCCTCCATTTTGTCCAGAGCGTCAAATAGTTGTATGCTTTTCAGGTCCTCACTGGCTGAATTACGCGTAATGTAGAGCTTAAAGTTCCGTTTTTCGGACTTTTCGAGGGATTTGATCAGCTGGAATAGCGTGTCTGACGAACGGTTGGGCATCGTAATTTATAACTTTAAAATCCTTGTCAGCAGTACGTTTTGGCTCATTTACCCCCCTTGTAAGGGGTGTAAAACCACTTAAATTATGATTTCCTTTCCAAAGTAAACAAAGGTATTTTCGAAAACTGTGTGAACCACAATATTTTTTTGTGTGAACCACAATAATTTTTATCCTTTTAAATTGTAGCAATGTCCGACAAGAAAATCTACATCTTTGATACCACCCTCCGCGACGGAGAACAAGTACCCGGTTGCAAGCTCAATACCCGGGAAAAGATCGAACTGGCCCTTCAGCTGGAAGCCCTCGGCGTCGATATCATCGAAGCCGGTTTCCCCATTTCCAGCCCCGGCGACTTCAATTCAGTACAGGAAGTCTCGAAGATCATCAAAAACGCAACGGTATGCGGTCTCACCCGCGCCGTGGAAAAAGATATCGAAACTGCCGCCGCTGCCCTCAAATACGCCGTAAGACCTCGCATCCACACCGGCATCGGCTCTTCAGACAACCACATCAAATATAAGTTCAACACCACCCGCGAAGATATCCTTGAACGCGCAGCAAAAGCCACCCGCTTTGCAAAGAAATTCGTGGAAGACGTCGAATTCTTTGCGGAAGACGCCGGCCGCGCCGACAACGAATTCCTCGCCCGCCTCGTTGAGACCGTCATCGCAGCAGGCGCCACTGTCGTTAATATCCCCGATACCACTGGTTACTGTTTGCCCCAGCAATACGGCGATAAAATAGCCTGGCTGTTCAACAACGTTCCAAATATCGATAAGGCCATCATCTCCTGCCACTGCCACAACGACCTCGGACTGGCCACCGCCAACTCCATCGCCGGCGCCGTCAGCGGAGCCCGCCAGATCGAATGTACCATCAATGGCATCGGCGAAAGAGCCGGCAACACATCGCTCGAAGAAGTCGTCATGGTCATCAGACAGCACGCAGCCACCCTCGGCCTCTATACCGACGTTCGCACCGAAATGCTCAACCCGATCAGCCAGCTGGTTTCCGAGACCATGCGCGTTCCGGTCCAGCCGAATAAAGCGATCGTGGGCAGCAATGCCTTCTCTCACTCCTCCGGCATCCATCAGGACGGATTCCTGAAAGAATCCACTACCTATGAGATCATGACCCCGGAAGAAGTTGGCGCCGCCGGTTCAAAGATCGTGCTCACTGCCCGCAGCGGCCGTTCAGCCCTGGCGCATCGCCTCCGTAATTTGGGCTATGATTTCGACCGCGACGGCGTTGACATCCTCTACCAGCAGTTCCTGCAGATAGCCGACAGCAAGAAAGAAGTAGAAGATAACGATCTGCACCAGATGGCCAAAGCATACAATGCATCGACCGTTACAGCCTGACCGAACCAAAAAAACCAGTACTCTTTATATACCATTATGCCAAAAACATTATTTGAAAAGATCTGGGACCGCCACGTAGTCAAAACGATCGAAGGCGGACCATCCATACTCTACATCGATACCCATTTCATCCATGAGGTCACCAGCCCCCAGGCCTTCAAAGGCATCGAGAACAGAGGCCTCGAAGTCTTCCGGCCCAAACAGATCGTGGCCACCGCCGATCACAACGTCCCCACCCTGCACCAGGAGCTCCCCATAAAAGAAGAGCTCTCCCGCATGCAGGTGCAAAGACTCATCGAGAACTGCGCAAGACACCACGTCGAATTATACGGCCTTGGTCATCCCTACCAGGGCATTGTTCATGTTATAGGACCCGAGCTCGGCATCACACAGCCCGGCATGACCATGGTCTGCGGTGACAGCCATACCTCCACGCACGGAGCCTTTGGCTCCATCGCCTTTGGCATCGGCACCAGCGAAGTGGAAATGGTCATGGCCACTCAATGCCTGATGCAAAGCAAGCCAAAGCTGATGCGCATCAACGTGGATGGCGATCTCAACAACGGAGTCGTCTCCAAAGACATCATCCTGTATATCATCGCGAAGATCTCCGCCAGCGGCGCTACCGGTTACTTCGTCGAATATGCCGGCTCCGCCATCCGCAATCTTTCCATGGAAGCCCGCATGACCATCTGTAATATGAGCATCGAAATGGGCGCCCGCGGCGGCCTGATCGCCCCGGACTCTACGACTTTCGACTACATCAAAGGCCGCGAGTTCGCCCCGAAGGGCGCCAGCTGGGATAAAAAGCTCGCTCAGTGGCAACAGCTCTATTCCGATAAAGACGCCAAATTCGATATAGAGATCAATATCAACGCCGCCGACATCGAACCCATGATCACCTACGGAACCAATCCGGGCATGGGCGTCAGCGTCGCCGGACATATTCCCGCTACCAGCGAAATAGAGACCAATGAACAACCCGCCTTCGCAAAAGCCCTGACCTATATGGGCCTCGAAGCCGGCGCCTCCATAAAAGGCAAAAAGGTAGACTATGTCTTCATCGGCAGCTGCACGAACTCCCGCATCGAAGACCTCCGGCTCGTTGCCTCCTTCGTAAAAGGCAAAAAGAAAGCCGATAACGTGGAAGTATGGGTTGTACCCGGTAGCAAACAGGTCGAACAGCAGGCCATCAAAGAAGGCATCGACAAGGTCTTCGAAGCAGCCGGCTTCAACCTCCGCCAACCCGGCTGCTCCGCCTGCCTCGGCATGAACGAAGACAAGATCCCCGCAGGGAAATATTGCATCTCGACTTCCAATCGCAACTTCGAAGGCCGCCAGGGGCCCAACGCCAGAACCCTCCTGGCCAGCCCACTGACAGCAGCCGTCGCGGCCATCACCGGCGAAGTAGCCGATATAAGGGAGTTCATCTGAACGGATCCAAGGTCCGCAAGGGCCGTCATAAACCGTGCACAAAACCAGCCGCCCGCCCCACAAGGACGGACAGCCGAAACAAAATCAAAATGAGCAAATCGATCAATAAAATAAATTCCACTACCGTTCCCCTGAACCAGGAGAACGTCGACACCGACCAGATCATCCCCGCCCGTTTCCTCAAAGCCACCAGCCGCGATGGATTCGGCGAGAACCTGTTCCGCGACTGGCGCTACAACAGCGACGGCACGCCAAAAAAAGATTTTGTCCTCAACGACCCTACCTATAGCGGGAAGGTGCTGGTAGCCGGAAAGAATTTCGGCTGCGGGTCCAGCCGCGAACACGCTGCCTGGGCCATCAAGGACGCCGGCTTTGACGTCGTCGTCAGCAGCTTCTTCGCAGATATCTTTAAGAACAACGCCCTCAACAATTTTCTGCTGCCCGTCACCGTCAGCGAAGAGTTCCTGCAAAAAACCTTCGCCGCTATTCAAAAAGATCCTAAGACGACCATCTCGGTTGATCTGGAAGCCCAAACCATTACCGCCGCAGGCACAACCGAGAAATTCGACATCAACAATTATAAAAAAACCTGCCTGCTCAATGGGTACGATGACATCGATTATCTTTTGAGCATGAAAAGCGAGATCGAAAACTTCGAAAAAAATCGCGAAATCGCAAACGCATAAACCCATACCCAAATACTTATTGTATGCAAAAAAACATCGTAGTTATTGAAGGTGACGGCATCGGCCCCGAAGTAACCCGGCAGGCTATCAAGGTTCTCAACGCAGTAGCCGAACAGGGCGGACATGAATTTACATACACCTACTGCCTGATGGGCGCAGACGCCATCGACAAGACCGGCAACCCGCTGCCCGACGAGACCATCGAAGCCGCCCTCAACAGCGACGCCATCCTTTTCGGCGCCATCGGTCATCCTAAATACGACAACGATCCTACCGCAAAAGTAAGACCCGAACAAGGTCTGCTCAAGCTGCGGAAATCACTGCAATTGTTTGCCAATATACGCCCCGTCACCACCTATCCGGCCCTCCAGCACCTTTCTCCGCTGAAGGCCAAAATTCTCGAAGATGTAGACTTCGTCATCTATCGCGAACTCACCGGCGGCATTTACTTCGGGAAAAAGGAGCTCAATGCAGAAGGCACACAAGCCTCGGATGACTGTACCTATACCCGTGATGAGATCGAACGCATCGCACACCTTGCCTTCCAGAAGGCACAGCAGCGCCGCAAGAAACTGACCCTCGTCGACAAAGCCAACGTACTCGAAACTTCCCGCCTCTGGCGTAAAGTGGTACAGGACATCGCCGGACAATATCCCGATGTCAAGGTCGACTTCCTTTTCGTTGACAATGCTGCCATGCAGATCATTCTCAACCCCAAACAATTTGACGTAGTACTCACCGAAAATATGTTCGGGGACATCATCAGCGACGAAGCCAGCGTGATCAGCGGTTCCCTCGGCCTGCTGCCCTCAGCCTCCATCGGTAAAGGCGCGGCTTTGTTCGAACCCATCCATGGCTCCTACCCGCAGGCAGCCGGGAAAGACATCGCCAACCCCCTCGGCAGCATCCTGTCCGCAGCCATGCTGCTCGACCACTTCGGCCTCACCGCAGAAGCAAATAAGGTCCGCGAAGCCGCCAACTGGACACTGCAGAACGGCTTCGTAACAAAAGATATCGATCCTATAAATTTCTATTTCACTACCACCATCGGTGAGCTGATCAGCGATTATGTAGGCGGAAAGATTCCCGGAGACATCCACAAAGGGAATATAGAGTTGAGAAAGTCGACAATTATCTAGCGGTCGGCGCAAAAAAGTTCTTTGTTTGTTCAACAGGCGGACGTATATTCGTTGTACGAATACATCCTTCTTGCAAAAGCGCAGCCTAAATATCACTCAGATTCTAACCGCAATTATTGTGGTCGTGGTGATTATTATTCCTGTGCATCAGGGAGGAGGGTGGTAATTTAAATACAAAGAATAAAAATACCAGAGACCCGCCTCCCAGAGGCGGGTCTCTTTTTTTAAATATTATCTATATGGCATACTATAACGAGAACACTGTTCTCTGGCTGGACGGCAAGATCATCAAAGCATCGGAAGCAAAGACCGACCTCTACGGTCAGTCCCTTCACTATGGCTACGCTGTGTTCGAAGGCATCCGTTCCTATCGCACCGCCGCCGGCGAAACAAAGATCTTCAAACCCGTCGAACACTACGACAGGCTAAAAAGATCCGCCGAAGCGCTGAATATGCCATATAGCTATAGCACGGACGAGCTCATCCGCGCCACCTATGAGGTCCTGGAACGTAACAACCTGCAGGATGCCTATATCCGCCCGGTCGTTTATAGCCCGGCCAACATGAGCTTTAATCCCAATACCGAATCCTACACCGTCATCCAGGTCTGGGAGATGGCACCCTTCCTCGGCGAGAAATTGCTCAAGGTCATGACATCCTCCTTCCAGCGCCCCAACCCAAAAGGTTTCAAAATAGAAGCCAAAGCATCCGGTCATTATGTCAACTCGATCCTGGCCAGCCAGGAAGCAAAGAGCAAAGGCTTCGACGAAGCGCTGCTCACCGATATGAACGACTTTATAGCAGAAGGCCCCGGCGCCAATATGTTCTTCGAAAAAGACGGCAGACTTTTCACACCCGCCACAGGTAATATCCTGCCCGGCATCACACGCGCCACCGTGCTGGAGATCTGCCGCGAACAGGACATCCCCGTCGAAGAAGGTCAGTTCACCATCAGCCAGCTGAAGTCTGCTGATGCAGCCTTTTTCTGCGGCACCGCTGCAGAAGTGATCGGATGGGCCTCGATCGACGACACCACGTTCAAACAGCCCTGGGGGAATACCCTCGGCAGAAAGATACAACAGGCATACAAAGACAGAGTAGTAGAAAAACAACATCAACTGGAAACTATCTAAAAGGAAATAAATATCATTCGCGCAATGGAATTAAATAAGTACAGCAAGACGCTCACTCAGGATACGACACAACCCGCCGCACAGGCGATGTTGTATGGCATTGGACTGACAGACGAAGACCTCGCAAAAGCACAGGTAGGCATCGCCAGCATGGGCTACGATGGCAACACCTGTAACATGCACCTCAACGGCCTCGCTCAGCACGTGAAAAAAGGGGTCTGGGATACCAACCTCGTCGGCCTCGTCTTCAATACCATCGGCGTCAGCGACGGCATGGCCAACGGCACCGACGGCATGCGTTATTCCCTGGTCAGCCGCGATATCATCGCCGATTCCATCGAAGCCATCTGCGGCGCCCAGTACTATGACGGTATCATCGCCATCCCCGGCTGCGACAAGAATATGCCCGGCTGTATCATCGCTATGGGCCGGTTGAACCGCCCCTCTATCATGGTCTATGGCGGCACCATCGCCCCCGGCCATTATAAAGGACAAGATCTCAACATCGTCTCCTCCTTCGAAGCCCTCGGACAAAAAATTGCCGGCAAGCTCGACGAAGCAGACTTCCAGGGCATCGTACGCAACTCCTGCCCCGGCGCAGGGGCCTGCGGTGGCATGTATACCGCCAATACCATGGCCTCCGCCATCGAAGCTCTCGGCATGAGCCTGCCCTATTCCTCTTCCAATCCAGCCCTCAGCGAAGAAAAAAAGAATGAATGTCTCGCAGCAGGCGCAGCCATCCGCAACCTGCTGGAAAAAGATATCAAACCCAGCGATATCATGACGAGGAAAGCCTTCGAAAATGCGATCGTTACCATCATGATCCTCGGCGGCAGCACCAATGCAGTCCTGCACCTCATCGCCATGGCCCGCAGCGTGGACGTCCCGCTCACTCAGGACGACTTCCAGTCCATCAGTGACCGCATACCCGTCCTGGCCGACTTTAAGCCCAGCGGCAAATACCTCATGCAGGACCTTCACCATCACGGCGGCATCCCCTCCGTGATGAAATATCTGCTTGAAAAAGGACTGCTGCACGGCGACTGCCTCACCGTCACCGGCAAGACACTGGCCGAAAACCTTGCAGCTGTTCCCAGCCTCGACTTTAATAAACAGGATATCATTTTACCGCTGGAAAAACCCATCAAAGCTACCGGCCACCTTCAGATCCTTTACGGCAATCTCGCCGAAGGCGGCAGCGTAGCCAAGATCAGCGGCAAGGAAGGCGAACGCTTCGAAGGCACAGCCCGCGTCTTCGACGGCGAACACGAACTCATCGCCGGCATCAATTCCGGTAAGATAAAGGCCGGCGACGTAGTCGTCATCCGTTATGTGGGCCCGGTCGGCGCGCCCGGCATGCCCGAAATGCTCAAACCTACCTCCGCCCTCATCGGTGCAGGCCTCGGCAAAAGCATCGCCCTCATCACCGATGGCCGCTTCAGCGGTGGCACCCACGGCTTCGTCGTAGGTCATATCACCCCGGAAGCACACCAGGGCGGTACCATCGCCCTCGTACAGGACGAAGACATCATCGAACTCGACGCAACAAAGAACACTATAACGCTAAAGGTTAGCCCGGAAGAGCTGGCAAAAAGGAAAGCAGCCTGGAAACAACCAGCCCTGAAGGCAACCCGCGGCGTGCTTTTTAAATATGCAAAATCAGTTAAAAATGCAGCCGAAGGTTGCGTAACCGACGAAGCTTAACTATACATCACATTTCAAACCACTTATATGAGCAACATTTCAACAACTCCCACCCCAGCCCAATCGAAGCCCAAGGCCGCCGCACCCACAAAGGCAGCCCCGGTGGTGCGGGAGTTGAGTGGCTCCGCCGCCGTACTCGAAGCCTTTCTCGAAGAAGGCGTCGATACTATTTTCGGTTATCCCGGCGGCGCTATCATGCCGATCTATGATGCCCTCTATGACTACAACGACAAGTTGAAACATATCCTCGTTCGCCACGAACAAGGCGCCATCCACGCAGCCCAGGGATATGCCCGCTCCTCCGGAAAGACAGGCATCGTACTGGCTACCAGCGGACCCGGAGCCACCAACCTGGTCACCGGCCTGGCAGACGCCATGATCGACAGCACACCCCTCGTCTGCGTCACCGGACAGGTCTTCGCCCACCTGCTCGGAACCGACGCCTTTCAGGAAACCGACGTTATCAATATCACTACGCCGGTCACCAAATGGAACTACCAGGTCACCGACGCTACCGAGATCCCTGCCGTACTGGCAAAGGCTTTTTACATCGCCGGCAGCGGCCGCCCCGGCCCGGTGCTGATCGACATCACAAAGAACGCCCAGATCCAGAAGTTCAGTTACGAAGGATATACACGCTGCGGTCACATCCGCAGCTATCGCCCAAAACCCATCGTTCGCAAGGAATACATCGCCGAAGCAGCGAAACTCATCAATGAAGCAAAAAAACCCTTCATCCTCTTCGGCCAGGGCGTCATCCTGGGCAGGGCAGAAAAAGAATTTCAGGCCTTCGTCGAGAAGAGCGGCATCCCCGCGGCCTGGACCGTCCTCGGTCTCAGCGCCCTTCCTACTGACCACCCGCTCAACGTAGGTATGCTTGGCATGCACGGCAACTATGGTCCTAACCTGCTTACCAATGAATGCGACGTAATGATCGCCATCGGAATGCGCTTCGACGACCGCGTCACCGGCCGCCTCGATAAATACGCCAAACAGGCAAAGGTCGTCCACCTCGACATCGACCCCGCCGAAATAGACAAGAACGTAAAAACAACCGTACCCGTCTGGGGCGATTGCAAAGAGACCCTGCCCCTGCTCACCGAAGCAGTACAAAAGAAGTCTCACACAGAGTGGCACCAGAAGTTCAAGGACGCCTATAAAATGGAAGACGAAGCCGTCATACACAACGAACTGAATCCTACCAGCGACGACATGACCATGGGCGAAGTCATAAAGGTTCTCAATGAGCTCACCGGAGGCGATGCCATCATCGTTACAGACGTCGGCCAGCACCAGATGGTAGCCTGCCGCTACGCTCACTTCAACCAATCAAAAAGCAATATCACCTCCGGCGGCCTCGGCACCATGGGCTTCGGATTACCAGCAGCCATCGGCGCCAAATTCGGAGCCCCCGACAGGACCGTAGTAGCCATTGTCGGCGACGGCGGCTTCCAGATGACACTGCAGGAGTTGGGTACCATCATGCAATTCGGCGCCGCAGTAAAAATACTCGTCCTGAATAACCGGTTCCTCGGTATGGTAAGACAATGGCAGGAGCTGTTCAACGACAAACGCTACAGCTTTGTCGACATCACAAGCCCGGACTTCGTCGCACTTGCAAAAGCCTATTACATCGAAGGCCAAAGCATCTCCGATCGCAAAAACCTGAAAGCCGCCTTGAAAACAATGCTCGATCACGACGGTTCCTACCTGCTGGAAGTTTTCACAGGAAAAGAGAACAACGTGTTCCCCATGGTACCCCAGGGTTGCAGCGTAAGCGAGATCAGACTTAAATAAAGCTCATGACAACTAATTTCAATACCGCTTCCACCTCTCCGCAGGCTTCCACACAATGGAATGCCCGCCTCTACGATGACAAACATAGCTTCGTATTCAAATACGGAGAGGACGTGGTCCACCAGCTTGCCCCACAGCAGGGCGAACGTATCCTCGATCTCGGCTGCGGCACCGGCTACCTGACCAACCTCATCGCCCAGGCCGGAGCCCGGGTCGTCGGTATCGACAAATCCGCCTCCATGATCGAAAGGGCAAAGGCTGCATACCCCGACCTCGACTTCCGGGTATGCTCTGCAACCGACTTCCATTTCGATACCCCTTTCGACGCCATCTTCTCCAACGCTACCCTGCACTGGGTACTGGATAAAGACAGCGCCATCGAGAAAATCTACCAAAACCTCCGCCCCGGCGGCCGGCTCATGCTCGAAATGGGCGGCAAAGGGAACGTAGAAGAGATAGTCGTAGCCACCCGTAAAGCCCTCACCCGCCACGGCTACTATAGCAACGCAGCAACCCAGGTCTGGTACTTCCCCTCCGTCGGAGAATATACCACCCTGCTGGAAAAAAGAGGCTTCCGCATCCGCTTCGCATCGCACTTCGACAGACCCACCGAGCTGCAGGACACGGAGAACGGCATCAAAGACTTTATAAAAATGTTCGGCAACGCCTTCTTTAGCAATATCCCCGAATCCGCTATCGAACCGGTGCTCGACGAGATCCAGGAAGCAGTAAGACCCACTAACTATCGGAACCAGACCTGGTACGGCAACTACAAAAGATTACGCATAGAAGCTATAAAACAATAATGTCATGAGCCCAAATAAACAGGAATATACAATAACAGTCTACACGGAAAACCAGATCGGTCTCATCAACCGCATCGCTATCATGTTCTCCCGTCGTAAGATCAATATCGAAAGCCTCAACACCTCCCCGTCGGAAGTAGAAGGCATCCACCGCTTCACCATCGTCATCAACGAAACAGAAGAGGTCGTCCGCAAACTCTGCCGCCAGCTGGAAAAACAGGTCGAGATCCTGAAAGCCTACTTTAATACCAACGAAGAGATCATCTGGCAGGAACTGGCCCTTTACAAAGTGTCCACCGATGAGATTGCCGAAAAAGTAAAGGTCGAACGCCTTTTGAGAGAGTATGGCGCCCGCGCCGTAGTCATCCGCAAGGACTACACTGTCTTCGAAACCACCGGCCAGCGCGAAGAGACGAATCGGCTCCTGGAAGTCCTCGAACCCCTTGGGCTCATCGAGTTCGTTCGCAGCGCCCGCGTAGCCATCATAAAAAACAGCTCCGGCTTCCACGAAAAACTCAGGGAATTTGAGCTGACCGAACCAGGCGAAGAGGTCATCGAGAACGAATTCCTCGATCAGCAGGACAAGGTCTTTAGTATGTAATAGTCTTCATCAACAATAAAACAAACCAATAAAATAGGAAAACATGGCAAAACTCAATTTCGGCGGTGTGGAAGAAAATGTAGTAACCCGCGAAGAATTCCCTCTCGCCAAAGCTCAGCAAGTTCTCAGGAACGAGACAGTTGCCGTCATCGGCTATGGCGTACAGGGCCCGGGCCAGGCGCTGAATCAGAAGGATAATGGCATCAATGTTATCGTTGGTCAACGTAAGAACTCCAAGACCTGGGATAAGGCGGTAAAAGACGGCTTCGTGCCCGGTGAAACCCTGTTCGAGATCGAAGAAGCGCTGCAGCGCGGCACCATCATCTGCTACCTGCTTAGCGATGCTGCCCAGATAGCCCTTTGGCCTACAGTAAAGAAGCACCTCACCGCAGGCAAAGCCCTTTACTTCTCCCACGGCTTTGGCATCACCTTCAACGAACAGACCGGCATCGTTCCTCCAAAAGACGTCGACGTATTTCTCGTTGCCCCTAAAGGCTCCGGCACATCACTTCGCCGTATGTTCCTCCAGGGACGCGGACTCAACAGTTCCTACGCCATCTTCCAGGACGCTACCGGTAAAGCAAAGGACCGTGTAGTTGCCCTCGGCATCGCCGTAGGCTCCGGCTACCTGTTCGAAACCGACTTCCGCAAAGAAGTATACTCCGACCTCACCGGCGAACGCGGTACCCTCATGGGCGCCATCCAGGGTATCTTCGCCGCACAATACGAAGTGCTCCGCAAAAAAGGACATACGCCTTCCGAAGCTTTCAACGAAACCGTAGAAGAGCTGACCCAATCCCTCATGCCCCTCGTCGCCGAGAACGGCATGGACTGGATGTATGCCAACTGCTCCACTACCGCGCAGCGCGGCGCACTCGACTGGTGGAAGAAATTCCGCGACGCTACCCTGCCCGTCTTCACCGAACTTTATGAAAGCGTAGCAGCCGGCAAGGAATCCCAGCGCTCCATCGACTCCAACAGCCAGGCCGACTACCGCGAAAAGCTGGACGCCGAACTGAAAGAGCTGCGCGAAAGCGAACTCTGGCAGGCCGGAAAAACCGTCAGAAGCCTTCGTCCCGAAAATCAGCCCGCACCCGGCACTCCAACAAAAGCCGCAGCGGTCGCAAACTAAGATCAATAATGTCAGACCTTACAACAATACCAGGATCATCCGCCTCCGGCTCTCTCTTAGGAAAGAGCTGGGGGCTGGATTTCCAGGCCGCAGCAGGACGACTTAACAAAGTCGTCAACCGTACCCCCCTTACCTTCAATCATTCCCTCTCCAGGAGATATGATTGCAAAGTCTACCTGAAACGGGAAGACCTGCAGGTGGTTCGCTCATACAAATTAAGAGGCGCCTTCAACATGATGGTCAGCCTTCCTGCCGAACAGCTGAAAAAAGGCGTCGTCTGCGCCAGCGCCGGCAACCACGCCCAGGGCTTCGCCTACTCCTGTCATAAGCTGGGTGTAAAAGGCGTTGTCTTCATGCCCATCATTACCCCCCGCCAAAAAGTCAACCAGACCAGGATGTTCGGGGAGAACAATATCGACATCGTCCTCGTCGGCGACACCTTCGATGACTGCGCCATAGCCGCAAAAGAGTTTACCGAAGAGCACGACATGACCTTCATTCCCCCCTTCGAAGACCTTCGCATCATCGAAGGCCAAAGCACAGTGGCCGTAGAGATCCTCGAAGACCTACAGGGCATTGACTACCTTTTCGTACCCGTAGGCGGAGGCGGACTGGCATCCGGATCAGGCGCCTATTTCAAGACCTTTTCACCAGCAACAAAAGTCATCGGCCTCGAACCCGAAGGCGCCCCTTCCATGCGCGCAGCCTTCGACGCCGGCCACCCCGTTACCCTCGATAACATCGAACGCTTTGTCGATGGCGCAGCAGTCAAACGCGTAGGTGACCTCACCTACAGCATCTGCCGCGAAGTGCTCGACGATATGCACCTCGTCAACGAAGGAAAAGTATGCTCTACCATCCTCCAGCTCTATAACGAGAACGCCATCGTCGTCGAACCCGCCGGCGCCCTCAGTATAGCAGCCCTCGACGACTACGCCGCCGACATAAAAGGAAAAACAGTCGTCTGCGTCGTCAGCGGCAGCAACAACGATATCGACCGCATGCAGGAGATAAAAGAAAGGTCCCTCCAATACGAAGGCCTGAAACA
>Ga0310811_10008338_pt1 | contig 13313 bp, 10 predicted proteins | sample YCmetagenome_FD_207642 | JGI IMG/M metagenome (GOLD analysis project Ga0310811, IMG submission 207642) | Soil microbial communities from experimental microcosm in Duke University, North Carolina, United States - YC | ecosystem: Engineered > Artificial ecosystem > Soil microcosm > Unclassified ...
GAGATCGCCGAAAACTCGATCGTCGGCGCGAGGGCGATGACGTCGGCGTGAAAGCGGAATTCTTCCGTGCCGACGCGAATCACATCGGAGCGATTCAGGATCTGAGTCTTCGCGACTCGGGAGCCGTTCACGTAGACTCCATTCGAGCTGTGATCCTGAATTTCGTAGCCGCGTGGACTCGGCGCGACGACGGCGTGCTTGCGCGAAACCTGCCGCTCGGCGACGACGATGTCCGATCCCGCGTCGCGGCCGATCGACACGCCGCCCGGTCCAACTGGATATTCCTTGCCGTCGACGAGCGACACGAGGCGTCCACCGGTCGGCGCCCCACGAATCGGCGGCGAGCTTGGTTTTTCCGCGAGCCGCGATATTTCCTCGGACGACACATACTGCGTCTTGCCTTCCGTGGAGTCGTCGCTGAAGCGCAACTCCTGCCCCGCCACATCGATCTTGTCGCCGTGCAGTAGAGGCATCGGATTGGTGAGCAGCATTCCGTTTATTCGCACGCCGCCGCCGTCTTCTCCGGGGCGGATGAAGCTTCCCGTCGGCGTCACGTCGATGACAGCAATCGCGCCCGCGACGCCGGCGCCTTCCACCGGAATCTCGACTTCTCCCATGCCGAGCCGGTTAGTGCCTGGGCGAAGTGAGAATCGTTGTTCATTGAGCTTTATGACCGGCATGTCCTTAGGCGCGCTCGGGGCGGGCGGGCGTGGTTCCGGCAGAAACTACCCTTTGGCCCCTCAGCCTGGCAAGCGTCACGCACCCGCCTCCAGCGCATTTCGCGCAACTCCCGCTTGCAGACGATACAATCGGTCGTAGAGACCCCGCTTCGCGAGCAGTTGACGATGCGTTCCTCGTTCGCGAACGGTTCCGTGATGGAGTACGAGTATCTCGTCGGCGTCGACAATTGTACTCAATCGATGCGCGATGGCGATCGTTGTGCGCCCCCGCGTCAGCTCACCCAGCGCGCGCTGGATCTCGGCTTCGATCTCGCTGTCCACGGCGCTCGTTGCCTCGTCCAACACGAGCAGCTCCGGATCCGCCGCTACCGCACGAGCGAATGACAACAGCTGCCGCTCACCGACGCTGATCGACGCTCCGCGTTCGCCGAGCACCTGGGCGTACCCGCGCGGCAGCCGCCGAACGACGCGATCGGCGCCGACGCGCGATGCGGCGGCCGCAACCGCTTCCTCGGAGATCGAGCTGGAGAGTCGAATGTTGGTCAACACGTCGCCTGCAAAAAGAAAGATGTCCTGCTGGACGTAGCCGATGCGCGAGCGCAGTTCCTTGACGGGGATCGAGCGAATATCGACACCATCGAGGAGGATGACCCCCCGCTGCGGGTCGTAGAAGCGCAGCAGCAGGTTGATGATCGTCGTCTTTCCGGCGCCAGTGTGGCCAACCAGGGCGAGAGTCCGGCCTGGCTCGACTTTAAAGCACACTCCTTTGAGAACCCACTCCGGCGACGCGGGCTGGCCGCCATCGCGGGCAATGTGGCCTATATCATACGCGAACCACACGTCTCGAAACTCGACGGTAACGCCCCTCGCGCTGACGAGGGCCCGGGGAGTATCGGCCTGCGACTGGGCATTGATTACCGACGGCGGCTCGGCGACGGGCGTGTCGAGGAGGCGGAACACACGTTCACTCGCCGCCATCGCCTGCTGGAGCGTGTTGAACTTGTCGGAGAGATCCTGGAGCGGCTGGAAGAAGCGACGGACCAATTGCAGAAATGCCGCGAGCGTCCCGATGGTCAGAGATGCGTTGCCCACGCGGTGGGCGCCGGTGACGATCAAGCTGGCGAGCGCGATCGTCGTCAGGACCTCGATCACCGGGAAATAGAGCGCGTAGTACGTGATCGAGTGCAAATGCGAGGTCAGGTGATCCCGATTGAGCGCGTCGAATCGGTCGGCCTCGGAGCGCTCGCGTCCGAAAAGCTGAATCACGCGCATCCCCGTGAGATGCTCCTGCAGATACGCGTTGATACGGGCAAGCCTCGTTCGAATGTCGCGATACGACTCCCGCACCTTCGCGCGGAACACGTGGGAGGCCCAGTACACGAAGGGAATCACGCCAAACGCCGCCAACGCCAGCCGCCAATCGGTGAACAGCATCAGCGCGCTGATCGCCAGCAGTGTGAATAGGTCGCCAAGCCCCGCCACGACGCCTGACGCAAATAGCTCGTTCAGCGATTCGACGTCCGACGTCACCCGCGTCACGAGGCGACCCACGGGATTGCGATCGAAGAACGCGACGGGAAGCCGCTGGACGTGCGCGAAGATGTCGCGCCGCAAGTCGCGCATGACGCGCTGCCCGAGCAGGCCGGTGAGGATCGTCTCTCCGTACTGGCAGACGAAGGCCACGCCGAGCGACGCGCCGAACAGCGCCGCCGACTGCCAGACCAGCCGCGACGAGTGTGTCGGCAGCGCGACGTCGATCACGCGCTGCGTCATGAGGGGCCCCACGAGCTGCATCAGCCCGTCGACCATGAGGCAAACGAGCGCGGCCGCGACGAGGCTCATCTGAGGCCTTACATAGGCCATGAGCCGCCGCACGATCCGCGCGTCGTAGACTTTGCCGACGACGTCGTCTTCTTGCATCGCCGAAAACTACAGACCTATTTCACCTCGTCCCCCCACCCGGCTCAATCTCCCCCCACGCCGCGCGTCATCCCGCCACGCCGCTCGTTGGCCCCCGCCCGACAGCCGTGGCCGTTAGAGCTGGCTGGTACACCCGTTGCGATAACACCGAGCGACGTTAGACCCCCTTTTTCGGAGGCGATCGATATGGGTATAGTCGCGTGGATCGTTCTTGGCTTGATCGCGGGCGCGATCGCCAAGGCGATCATGCCAGGGAACGACCCTGGTGGGATCATCGTTACGATTCTCATCGGTATCGTGGGGGCGTTCCTCGGCGGGTTCCTGGGGAATCTCCTGACGGGCAGCGGCCTCAACGGTTTCTCGCTTTGGAGCGTCCTGCTCGCCATCGTTGGTTCGCTCATTCTGCTCTGGATCTATCGGGCAACTACCAGGTCGCGCGGTACGACGCCTCTCTAGGCGTCGCGCGGCTGGTGAACCAATGGCGGCCGATGTCGGCCGTCGCGGGAAAGCCTGGGACGTGAGGTCCGGTGTCCAAAGATGAGAGGTGTGGCATTATCCTCGGACACGACCACTCGCCCTAGGCTTTTCTCGCATGCCCCTCTGGTTGTTCTGGATCCTGCTCGGACTGATCGCGGGCTCGCTCGCGAAGTTCCTCATGCCCGGCCGCGATCCGGCCGGCTGCATCTTCACGATCCTCCTCGGCATAATTGGGTCGATGCTGGGAGGACTGATCGGGACACAGCTCGGCTGGGGGCGCGTGACCGCCGGCGATCTCGATTTCCGCTCGATCGCCATCGCCACCTTCGGCGCGCTTCTCCTCCTCCTCCTCGGCCGCCTACTCCGCCGCCCGCCTAAGTAGTCGCCAAGTCGCCGAGTCGCCGAGTCGCCGAGTCGCCGAGTCGCCGAGTTTCGTCGTTTCTTCGGGGCGCCGCGACGGCTAGATTTGGCGCAATGAAGGATCGCATCGTCGTCCGTGGCGCCCGACAGCACAACCTGAAAGGCTTCGACCTCGAGATCCCGCGACGCGCCTTCACCGTCATCACGGGCCCCTCCGGCTCGGGCAAATCGTCGCTCGCCTTCGACACGATCTACGCCGAGGGACAGCGGCGATACGTGGAGTCGCTGTCGGCGTACGCGCGACAGTTCCTCGAGCGGATGGAAAAGCCGGACGTCGACTCCATCGACGGGCTCTCTCCCGCGGTGGCGATCGAACAAAAGAATCCGACGAAGACGTCGCGATCTACCGTCGGCACGGCGACAGAGATCTACGACTATCTCCGACTGCTCTGGGCACGCATCGGCCACACGTTTTGTCCGTTGTGTGGTCGCGAGATGCGCCCGGACACGGTGCAATCGGTCACCGACACCGTACTCGCGTTGCCGGCTGGGACGCGCTTCTACGTCACGTTTCCGTTGATTCTGTCGCCGGAGGTGACGCACGACGTCGTGATCGAGAATCTGCGCGCCCAGGGCTTCGTGCGCGTCGCGGTGGACGGCGTCATCAAGCATCTCGACGACCTGATGAGCGAAGCGATCGACGTTACCTTCGCGAAAGAGTTGCTCGTTGTGGTCGATCGATTGGCTGTGGGGGGGGGCGACGACGTGCGCGGTCGCCTGGCAGATGCCGTCGGCACCGCATTCCGCGAAGGCGACGGCGATTGTGTCGTCATCCTGAGCGAAGCGAAGGACCTACTCAAACATCCTCGTGGCCTGCGCTTTACCGAACGCTTCGAATGCCCCAACGACGGAACGAGAGCGCCGACCCCGACGCCACAGCTCTTCTCGTTCAACAGCCCCCGCGGCGCCTGCAAGCGTTGTAACGGCTTCGGCGCCACACTGGAGTACGACGAATCCCTGATCGTCCCCTACCCGTCGCGCACGCTGCGCGAGGGCGCGATCGACCCGTGGACGAAGCCGCGGTACGACAACAAGCGCCGCGCCCTCGCCGAGTTCGCGAAGCGTGAAGGAATCTCCATGGACACGCCGTGGGAGAAGCTTCCCCTCACGGTCCGCAACAAGCTTCTCAAATCGCGCGCCCGCGGGTACAAGGGAATCTTCCCCTTTCTCGAGGATCTCGAGGAGAAGAAGTACAAGCAGTACATCCGTGTCTTTCTTCGGCAGTATCAAACAGCGCAGGAGTGCCCGGACTGTCACGGCGCCAAGCTCCAGCCTGAGTCACTTCGCGTGCGCATCGCGGAGCGCAGCATCGCCGAGGTCAGCGAGCTGCCGGTCGACGCGTTGCTCGCGTGGCTCGACAGCCTCCAGCTCAGCGACTTCGACCGGCAGATCGCCGCGCACATTCTCAAGGAGGCGCGCGACCGGGTGCAGTTCCTATGCGACGTCGGTCTGAACTACCTCACGATGAATCGTGCCACGCGCACGCTCTCCGGCGGCGAGGCGCAGCGCATTGGACTCGCAAACTCGCTCGGCTCTCAGCTCGTCGACACGCTTTACGTCTTGGATGAGCCGTCGATCGGACTCCACTCGCGCGACATGGATCGGCTCCTCCGCCTGCTGCACCGGCTGCGCGACACCGGCAACACCGTGCTCGTCGTCGAGCACGATCCCGACGCGATCCGCGCCGCCGATTACATGGTGGAGCTCGGGCCAGCGAGCGGTGATCGCGGCGGACAGCTCGTTTTCGCCGGACCGATCTCGCGCATCGCCGAGAGTCCGCTCACCGGAGCGTATCTCACGGGGGCACGAGAGATCCCTGTACCGGAGTCGAGACGTCGACTTGGACCGCGCTGGATCACCCTCACCGGCGCGCGCGAGCACAATCTCAAGGGCGTCGACATCAAGATCCCGCTCGGCGCCGTCACCGCCGTCACGGGCGTGTCGGGCTCCGGGAAGAGCACGCTGATTCACGACGTCCTGCTGCGGGCGCTCGAGACGCGATTGCACGGCGAGCATAGCGCAAAGACATATCTCGGCGAAAAGGTCGGCACCTTCGACACGATCACCGGCGCCGAAGCGATCGACGACGTGATCGGCATCGATCAAAGCCCGATCGGCAAATCGCCGCGCTCGAATCCCGTGACGTACGTCAAAGCGTTCGACGAAATCCGGCGCATCTTCGCCGACGCACCGCTCGCGCGAGAGAGACGCTACACGCCCGCGACCTTCAGCTTCAACGTCGCCGGCGGGCGCTGCGAGACCTGCGAGGGCGCCGGCTATCTCGAGGTCGAGATGGTGTTCATGGCCGACGTCTTCGTCCCGTGCGACGAATGTGGCGGCAAGCGCTTCAAGCCCGCCGTGCTCGAGGTTCGCGTGAACGGCAAAAACGTTTTCGAAGTCCTCGAGCTCACGATCGACGAGGCGATCCGATTTTTCCCGCGCGAAGAAAAGCTCGGGCAGGCGCTCTGGCAGCTCCAGCAGGTCGGACTCGGCTACCTCCGGCTCGGCCAACCCGCCACCACGCTCTCCGGCGGCGAGGCGCAGCGCCTCAAGGTGGCTCGAGAGCTCGCGCTCACCAATAAGAAATCTGGAAAGAAGCTGTACATCATGGACGAGCCGACAACCGGTCTCCACCTCGACGACATCCGTAAGCTCGCCCAGGTGTTCGACCGGCTCGTCGACGCGGGGCACACGCTCGTACTCATCGAGCACAACATGGACGTCATCAAGCTCGCCGACTGGGTGATCGATCTCGGGCCCGAAGCCGGCGAACGCGGCGGCGAAGTCGTCGCGACCGGACGCCCCGAAGACGTCGCCCGCGCGGCGGGCTCATACACCGGCGAGTGGCTGCGCAACGTCCTGCCCGGCTTCAAGGAATTCGACGCCCGACGACCGCGTGCGTCGAGGCCAACTCGAGTACCACAGGCGGTTTAAGTCGGTGCCCCACTTGAGTTTTGCGCGCTGAACTTGCCGTTGACTTCACGCCTCTTAGCGCTAGCTTTCGGTGTTCGTTGCAACACAATTCCCGGGTAGCTCAGTTGGTCAGAGCGGGTGACTGTTAATCACTAGGTCGGGGGTTCAAATCCCTCCCCGGGAGCCTGCCCAAAGAGGCCGCCTTCATGGCGGCCTCTTTGTTTTGGCCATCATCAAACCCCCGCCTTAGGGGTCAGACTCCAATTTTTCTTAGGGGTCAGACTCCATCTTGGCGCTCCGTCTCGAGGTCGGGTCGGACTCGGCAACAGGTGGGATAGGTTGTTACCGAGTTGCCGACGCTTTTTCGCACAGTCCGTGCGGTATAACCGATTAGCTGTCCAATCTTTCAGTCATCGCAGCCTCGACCATGAAGTTCTGGATTTCAAAACGCACACAACTCGTCGCCTTCGCCATGGCCGCCTCGTCGATCTCGCTGGCGGCGTGCAGTGAGAAGCACGAAGCCGGCGCCTCGACGCCTCGGAAGGGCAGCGACGGCGGCGACGTTTCGCGACAGACGCCGACGACCTCGGCGAACACCGTCGGCAAGCCCGCGATGTTCCTCGCCGGCGACACCGCGCGCCCGAAGCTCATCGCCGGGCGAAATGCCCACGACAGCGTCTCCTTCTTGTCTGCCATTCGGCGCGGGCAAAAGTCGCTCGACAAGTGGCCCGTGGAAAAAGATCCGCTCTCCGGCGCCGTGCTGCCGGCGAAGCGCATCGTCGCCTTCTACGGCAACCCGCTCTCCAAGAAGATGGGCGTGCTCGGCGAGTATCCGGTCGATCAAATGCTCGCCAAGCTCGATCAGGCGGTCGCCGAATGGAAGAAGGCCGATCCGTCGACGCCGGTTCAGCCTGCGTTACACCTCATCGCTGTCGTCGCGCAGGGCGCGCCCGGACGCGACGGGATGTACCGGCTGCGCATGGACACGTCGTTGATCGAAAAGGTCTACGGCTGGGCGCAGCAGAAGAACGCACTGCTCTTCCTCGACATTCAGGTCGGAAAGAGCAACCTGCAGGCGGAGATTCCGCGGCTTCTTCCCTTCCTCTCTCGGCCGAACGTCCATCTCGCCATCGACCCCGAGTTCTCGATGCATTACGAGCGTGAAGGGATGGCGCCGGGAAGAAAGATCGGTGAGATGAGCGCCGACGACGTCAACTTTGCGATCCGCACGCTGACCCAACTCGTGAAAGACAAGAAGCTCCCTCCGAAGGTGCTCGTCGTACACCGTTTCACGCAGAAGATGGTGCTCAACGCCGCGGGCATTAAGCCGACGCCGCAGGTGCAGGTCGTGATGGACATGGACGGCTGGGGTCCGCCCTGGCTCAAATTCGACTCGTACCGTGACTACGAGGTCGCGGAGCCCGTCCAATACACAGGATTCAAGATCTTCTTTCACAACGACGTGAAAAAGGGCGACGCGTTGCTCACGCCGCACGAAGTCCTTCGGCTCCTTCCTCGTCCTCTGTACATCCAATACCAGTGATTTGGCGGCTCGGCGGCTCGGCGGCTCGGCGGCTCGGCGCTTCACTGGCATTGCTTCTGGCCATCCCGCTCGGGACGGCCATTGCACAAGGATCCCGCGCCTTTACCGTTCGCGCCGACAACGACGCGTTCGATTTTTGGATGCTCCCGTGGAACCGGCCGGATGAGGAATACACGAGCGGCGTCCATCTGACGTACGAGGGCGGCGACGCACCGCTGTGGGCGCGCCGATTCCTCCACGGGCGGCCGACGTGCGACAGTGGCGCCGCGACCTGTCGCAGCAGTCGTACGGAGATCGGCCAGGACATCTACACGCCGTCCGTGTCACCCGACGACCCGCACGCGAGCCCGGGCGCACGGCCGAACGCCGGCTGGCTCTATCTGACCCAGGCGGCCCGCATTGTCTCGCCGACGCGCTTCGACGAGCTCGCCGTCACGCTCGGCGTTACCGGCCCGCCGTCGCTCGGACACCTGATGCAGCAACTCGCGCATCACGCCGCGCCCGAGTTCAATCGACCGACCGACTGGACCCAACAGATCGGTTTCGAGCCTGGACTGATCGTTCGATACGAAGCGCGGCGACGCGCCGCCTCCCCCGAGAACGACGGACTCGGCGTCGAGATCACGCCATACGCGGCGGGATCGGCGGGCAACGTGATCGTCGCCGGCGACGCTGGTTTCGACGCGCGGCTCGGCTGGCGTCTCACCGCGCCGTGGCTGCCGTCGAACAACGGCTTCAGCATGGCGGTCAGCGCGGGTGCGTCGGGCCAGGCAGTCGCGCGAAGCTTGTTCCTCGACGGAAATACCTTCCGCGACGGCCCGCGCGTCGGGCACGAGCCGCTCGTCGGCAGCGGCCGCGCGGGGATCGAGCTCCGGTATCGCGGACTTTCGCTCGCCTATCGCGTCCAGACCGACACTCGCTCGTATTCCGCCGGCCCACGCTGGCATCCGTGGAGCTCCCTCATCGCCACGGCGATTCTCGACTAACCAATTCGATCGACCAATAGCCGAGTCGCATCGCGTCGAGCATCTTTGCTGGATGCGAACGCGAATGCTCGTCTCGTCCGCCGCGGCGCTGTTCCTGTGCGCCGCCAGCCTCGACGCTCAGCTCAAGGCGGTGCGCTTCGCGGCTGTCGTCGACGGATCCGGAGCCGTGACGCGGCGCGGAGTCGTCATCGTGTCCGGCGACACGATTCTCCGCGTGGCGCGTCCGAACGATCCGATTCCCCAGGGCGCCCAGGTCATCGACCTGTCGCGCTACACCGCGATCCCGGGACTGATCGACGTCCACACCCACATGACGTACTACTGGGATTCGACGTCCGGCACCGATCCGTGGCGACAGCCGGCGCGTCAGCCCGAGCAAACGGTGCAGCTCGCGCGCTGGAACGCGATGCGGACGCTCGAGTCGGGCGTAACGACCGTTCGCGACCTTGGCGCGTCGAACTACACCGACATCGCGCTGCGCGATTCAATCAATAAGGCAGGCTGGGTCGGCCCGCGCATGTTCGTCGCCGGGTTCGGTCTCCAGCGCGCGCGTCCTCCCTATCGTCCCAACATCGACACGACGCGCACGCAGCGCGGCCGCGTCTATGACATTTCTCAAATAGCGGAAGCGGTGAAGCAGCAAGTCGACGCGGGCGCCGACTACATCAAGATGTACGGCTCGACGGGCAGCGGCGCCGACGTGACCGGCAGCGAAACCTTCAACGCGGCGGAAATGAAAGCCGCCGTCGACGCCGCGAAGAGCTATGGCAAACGAATCGCGATTCACTCGTACGGGCCCGTCGGCGGACGCGACGCCGTCGCCGCCGGCGCCACATCGCTCGAGCACGCGATCGATCTCGACGACGCCACCCTCGCCGAAATGAAGAACAAGGGCGTCTTCTATGTGCCGACGATCGACCACAATCGCTACTACGCCGAATACGCCAAGGATTTCCACTACACGCCGCAGCAAGTCGCCGCGCTCGATTCCTTTCGCGTGCTCAACTTCGAGACCGGACGTCGCGCGATCCGCGCCGGCGTGAAGCTGGGTATGGGTTCCGACGCGGTGTTCCACATGTTCGGCCAGAACACGCGTGAGCTGAAGTGGTACGTGCAGGCGGGAATGACCCCCGCCCAAGCGCTCGCCACGGCGACGGTGAACGGCGCGGCGATCCTCGGTCAGGACAAAAAGCTCGGCCGCATCGCGCCGGGCTACTTCGCCGACATCACCGCGGTCGAAGGCGATCCACTGGCGGACATCAACGTCGTCATCGACAAGGTGCGGTGGGTGATGAAGGGCGGCTCCGTCGTCGTCGACAAAACAGCTCCGCGTTCGCCGTAGCGGTTCACGGCCGCGATATATTCCTCGCGCGACACTTCCTTTTCCCTTTCTCCATTGCCACGCCGCGTAACGACGCCCGCCTCCGCACCGCCCGTGAAGCCGTGGGTGGGCGTCATCATGGGAAGCAATTCCGACTTGAAGCATCTCCAGCCGGCCATCGACGTCCTGAAAGAGCTCGGCGTACCGCACGAAGCGATGATCGTCTCGGCGCACCGCACGCCCGATTGGATGTTCGAGTACGCGTCGTCGGCCGAGGGCCGTGGAATTGAAGTCATCATCGCCGCGGCCGGAGGCGCCGCGCATCTCCCGGGAATGGTCGCCGCCAAGACGACGGTGCCCGTGCTGGGAGTGCCCGTGCCGGCGACGACGCTCAACGGCTTGGATTCTCTCTTGTCGATCGTGCAGATGCCGAAAGGCGTTCCCGTCGGAACGTTGGCGATCGGCGAGCCCGGCGCCGTGAACGCGGCGCTGCTCGCGACGTCGATTGTCTCGATCAACCGTGCGGACGTTCGCGCGCGACTCAAGGCCTGGCGCGCGCGTCGCACGAACGACGTGCTCGCCAACCGCACGATCTCGAGCACGTGACCGGCATCATTCGTCCCGGCGCGACCATCGGGATTCTCGGCGGTGGGCAGCTCGGTCGGATGACGGCGATCGCCGCGCGCACGCTGGGCTACAACGTGCACGTTCTCGACCCCGACGCGAATTGCGCGGCGAGCGCCGTCGCCGATCGCGTCGTCGCGGCCCGTTTCGACGACGCCGACGCGGCGGCCGAGTTGGCCCGACAATGTGACGTCGTGACGTTGGAGATCGAGCAGATCTCGCCGCCCGCGCTCGACGCCGTCCAGCGCCACGCCCCGCTGCGCCCATCGAAAGCGATCGTCGAAGTCATTCAGGATCGCGGGCGACAGAAACGATGGCTGGCGGAAAAAGGGCTCCCGCTCGGCGCGTATCGCGAGGTGGGAAGCGTCGACGATCTGTACGCCGCGTTCGACGCGCTTGGCCCGCTGTTCGTGAAGGCGCGCCACGGCGGGTACGACGGGCGCAGTCAGGCCCGCGTGCAGCAGCGCGCCGACGTGCCCACGGCCTGGGACGCCCTCGCCGGACGCGGTGCCGTCGCCGAACAGTCTCTCGAGCTCGAGCTCGAGCTCTCGGTCATGGTGGCTCGAAGGCCATCGGGCGAGACGAAGACCTTCCCTCCGGCGCTGAACGTGCACGAACGGCAAATCCTGGCCTGGTCTGTGCTACCGGCTCCGCTGCCGTCCGCTATCGCGGCGCAGGCGATCGAGTTGGCGCGCCGGATCGGGGACGCATTCGCCCTCGAAGGGATTCTTGCCGTCGAGATGTTTCTCACGACCGATGGAGAGTTGCTGGTGAACGAGCTGGCCCCGCGCCCGCACAATTCGTTTCACGAAACCGAAGTAGCCTGTTCGACGAGCCAGTTCGAGCAGCTCGTGCGCGCCGTCTGCGATCTGCCGCTGGGCATGACCGACGCGCTTCGCCCCGGAGCGATCTTCAATTTGTTCGGCGACGTCTGGCTGGCCTCGAATAATTCGCCGAACTTCGAGGCCGCTCTCGCACAGCCGGGCATTCGATTGCATCTCTACGGCAAGCCGGGCGCGCGCCCCGGTCGGAAGATGGGACATCTCTCCGCCGTCGGTGAGACGCCTGACGACGCCCTTGCCCGCGTCCGCGCCGCTGCCGTCGCGATTACTGCTTCGCAAGACTGAGAGGTCGCTTATGCCCGCGATCCGAGCTGTCGCCGGTCGCTCCACGTTGATCGCCGCCATTGGTTTGATGGCGTGTTCCACGGGATCGACGACGACCACCACGCGGGTTCCAGCACCTGCTGCGCCTCCGCCGGCCCGAACGCAACCTGCTCCAGCCTACAGCGCGACGGCCACGGCGACGATGCGCGACCTCGTCGGCGGCCGCGTCGGCACCGTCACGCTCACCGATACCTACGCCGGTGTGCTCATTCGAGGCACCATCAGCGAGCTCGGACTCGGCGCGCACGCAATTCACATCCACGCGGTCGGCAGGTGCGAACCGCCTTTCACGACCGCGGGTCCGCACTTCAATCCCGAGAATCGGAAGCACGGATTCAGAAGTCCGAACGGCTGGCACCTCGGCGACCTACCCAACATCGATACACCGGCCTCGGGTCGATTGACCTTCGAGTTCGTGCTCCCGGGTGTCACGATTCGCGGGAAGAACGCCCTGCTCGACGCCGACGGCGCGGCGATCATCATCCACGCGTCGCGTGACGACTACGTGACGGATCCGGCGGGAGACTCCGGCGCTCGCGCTGCCTGCGGTGTCATCACCCTCGCCCGCTAACATGCAGATCGCGGACTTCACCCTCGAGCGTTTTTTCGCTCGTTGGGAGTTCGCGGTTCGCTACGTCTTGTGCGCGTCCGACGTCCAGCCGTGGACGCTCGTTGATCTCCTCTCGCTGGCCGACGACGACGCGCGCGAGCGGTGGGAGAAGCTCTCGCTCGGCTACACCGAATCGCTTGGCTTACCGGTGTTGCGCGAGGAGATCGCCCGCCTCTATCGCGGGCTGACCGCTGACGATGTCATCACGTTCGCCGGCGCCGAGGAAGGAATTTTTCTCGCGATGCACGCGCTACTCGCGCCGGGCGATCACGCCGTCGTCGTCTGGCCGTCGTACCAGTCATTGCACGAGGTGGCGCGTTCGATCGGAGCGTCCGTCACCCTCGTCCGGCTCGATCCAAAGGATTGGTCGCTCGACGTCGACGCCGTCGCCGCGGCCATGCGTCCGAACACCCGCGTCATCGTCATCAACTCGCCACACAGCCCCACCGGCGCGCAGCTCGCCGGTGACCAGCTCGCGCGATTGATCTCGATCGCGGAGTTGCACGGTGCGACGCTCTTCTCCGACGAGGTGTACCGATTCCTCGAGCACAGCGCGCCGGCACTCCCGCCCGCGGCGGAATGCTCGGATCGCGCGATGAGCCTCGGGGTCATGTCGAAGGCGTTCGGCCTGGCCGGCATCCGCATCGGTTGGT
>Ga0310811_10008339_pt1 | contig 13312 bp, 9 predicted proteins | sample YCmetagenome_FD_207642 | JGI IMG/M metagenome (GOLD analysis project Ga0310811, IMG submission 207642) | Soil microbial communities from experimental microcosm in Duke University, North Carolina, United States - YC | ecosystem: Engineered > Artificial ecosystem > Soil microcosm > Unclassified ...
TTGCGCATAACGCGCCGGGGGGCTGTTCAGAGGAGTTTGCTGGATCCAGTTTGATCCATCCCAGACCCACGTGTCGTTGAGGTAGTTACCGGAAGCGTCCATTCCACCGAACAGGACGACCTGACCTCGAGCCGAGTCGTAGACCATGGAGTAATCTGCGCGCGCGGAGGGGCTGATGGCGGGGCTCGCCTGAATCCAATCGGTCCCGTTCCACAGCCATGTGTCATTTAGATCGGTGCCGTTTGTGCCGCCGAACAGGACCACTTGACTATGAGCCGCGTCGTACACCATCGCGGCCCCATCACGCGCCGGCGGATTCACAGCAGGATTCGCCTGGGTCCAATCGGTGCCATCCCAGAGCCAGGTGTCGCCAAGCCGGGTGCCAGCTCCTACCAATCCCCCGAAGAGTATGACCTGACTATGCGCAGCATCGTAGGCCATGGCGTGAGCGGCACGAGGGGAAGGGCTGTTCCCGGGATTAGCCTGGGACCATGTAGTTCCGTTCCATAACCAAGTGTCATTCAGGTCGCTGCCGCCCCCAAAGCCGCCGAACAACACCACCTGGCCGTGGGCTGCGTCATATGTGAGCGCGTGAATATAGCGGGCCGGAGGATTCGCCGAAGGCGATTCCTGCTGCCATGCGTCTGCCAGAATTTGCGCTTGTGCCGGGGCGCAAACCATGAGCACCAGTAGCCACGCTGCCCCGATTGACACCGCATTTCGCGCCCGGGCAAGCATGCGCTGCGAGGCAGTCCACAGAAAGCCTATATTCAGACAGTCAGAACGCTCAGAGGACAGACGGACGTAGATCATCGCTCTCCGCTCAAAAGTCAAAATTGTGGGGGACGGCTCGAGTTTTGCCTCACCATTCACTTGGGCAAGCGCCCGGTCCCTCGGCCAAGTGATGCATCCTGCCGAAGCAAATCTCAACCTGCCATTGGGGGAGAATGGCCCGCCCCTTGGGCGAATCCATGCCACACAAGTGGGCCGAATCGAATGGCACTTACGGGAGGAAGCCTTTAAGAGCGATGAGCTTACACACTAACCAAGGCGGTAGGCATTGTCAAGAAATTTTGCTTACTCCGAAGGGAAACGAGGGACTTCGCAGGTAGGGTTCGGCGGGCCAGAATGCTTGCTATCGATGCGGCGTCGGCCAACTGCTAGAATTCAACACACCCAACGCTTATGCCCGAATCCAGTGTCGTCATCCATCCTTATCTCGAGGTCTTGTTCTCTGAACATTCACCCAAGCTCGTTCCTGTCAATGAACTCCCCTTCCTGATCGGCCGCGGTCACGAAAACGGCAACCAACTTTCGCTGGAAGACCTGCGGATTTCGCGCAAGTGTGCGGTCATCTCTCAAGGCGCCTCGGGAATTTTGATTGAGGATCTCGGGCAGCGCGGCGGGATTTTCGTGAATGGCGAAGCGGTGAAACTTCGCTTGCTCGCCGACGGGGACCGGATACGACTGGGCACCGATGAGGGATGCCAGCTCGTTTTCCGTTTGCCTTCCGATACAGTATCGCAAGAACAAGCCGAAACTAAATTTCGAAGCATTCTTGGATCGCTGGGGAACGATTCGTCTGAAGAACTGAATGGGCTGCGACTTCTTCTAGAGGCGACGTCGTTGATGAATTCCCAGCTTCCGCTGGAATCGGTGCTGGCTACCATGCTCGATCACGCCATCGTGATCACCCAGGCCGACCGGGGTATGCTTCTGGAGCCCGATGCCACAGGGGGCCTGAAGGTCAAGATAGCGCGCGGTCGCGGTGGTGAGGGACTTGCCGCCGAGGCGATGAACCCCAGCCGTTCTGTACTCAACAGTGCAATCGAGCTTGAATGCGCTGTTGTGAACGAGGATCTCAACCTGGCTGATATCAACCTGCAGAGTGCGCAGAGCGTCATGCTCCAACTGTTGCGCTCCTCAGTGGTGATTCCGTTGTATGGCACGCCGCGAGCACAGTTTTCATCCTCCAAAGCAGGGGCCCGGGGTCAATTGCTGGGCGCGGTCTATCTCGATTCGAAACGCGTTGCGACCTTTTCAACCCTTGATCGGAAAATTTTGGACGCGTTGGGCGGCCAGGCGGGAAGCATTCTTGAGAAAGCCCGTCTCATTGAGCAAGAGCGGGAGCGCCAGCGGCTCGAACAGGAACTGGATATTGCGCGCGAGATCCAGCAGGCCCTCGTTCCGCAAGGATTGCAGGACTATGAGTATTTCTCGATCACGGGGATACACCGGCCCTGTTACGAGGTGGGCGGTGATTACTTTGACGTGTGCCCGCTATCAGACGGGCGCATAGCGGTGCTGATTGCTGATGTAGCCGGCAAGGGCCTGGGTGCCGCTCTGCTCACAACCATGCTGCAAGGAGCCCTGTCGGGTATGACCCTGGGAGTGGACCCGGTGAGGGTATTCGATCACCTGAACCGATTTCTCTGCGAGCGCGCGGCAGTGGGCCGTTACGCAACGATGTTCTTCGGTTTGCTTGAACCAGATGGAACACTGGAGTTCGTGCGCGCCGGCCATCCCTCTCCACTCCTGCTGCGGCAAGGAACGGTCAGCGACCTATACTCGACCGGATCTTTTCCCATTGGCCTTGTTGAGGAGGCGTCTTTCGAGTCGGCGCGTATTCAACTCGAACCAGGTGACACGCTGCTTTTGTATACCGACGGCGTGACTGAAGCCGAGAACAGGGAAAAAGCGCTCTTCGAAGAGCAGCGTCTTAAGGAAGCTTTCGGCCAGTATGAAGGTTCGCCTTTGAAGGATGTCCAGGATGGGATCTTGAGGGTTGTCGAAAAGTTTACGGAGGGAGCAAGCCAGTCAGACGACGTCACGCTGCTGGTCGTGCGTTACCGAGATTCTGTAAGTGACGCCAGCAAGGAAACGTCGGGTACCGACGCCGTCGCCCGTGTAACACAACCTTAGCAGCGTCAGGTTACGATGAGCCGTGAGAACAACGGCTGTTGGGGGCGGGATGCTCAGGGTCAGAATCGAAGCCCAGGCGCCTTCCTTTTCCGATTGGATCTCTTCCAGTTCCATCCCATGACCAGCCGAAGAGCGAAAACCTTGATTCGGTTACGCCGGGCGGAAATGACAACCGGCTGATGAAGAGATTCCGCATCTTTGCATCACGAACCGTTGACCAATGGCAATCGCGCCTATTCGTTCGTAAGGTGGAATGCAGATCGGCGGCAAGGCTGCGGAACGGTTAGCGCAGTGAAACCTTCGCACCTGGTCCTCGTGATATCCCATTCCCCTGCTCCGCAGCGATCGTGACGCCAGAACCTTGGACTTCGGCATAGGCGATTGTCATGCCTTTGTGTCCATTGAGCTTGACATTGCGCAGGACCACACCAAGCACCGGCGCCTCAGGCAATCCTACAATGGCCCCGTCAGAGACGCTGTTCACGGCCGTTACATTCTCAAGCACAATGTCATGAAAATGTGGAGTCAGGCGTGTGACTGGTTGGGCAGACTCTCCTTCAGCTGGCAGGACCTTGGGGTAGTACTCACTGATGAGCACTGCGTTCTTTACGTTCTTCATCTCAATGTCACGGAATTCAATGTGGCTGACATCGCTGCCGCGATCGCGATTGGCTTTGATCCGAATGCCGTTGTCGGTCCCATCGTAATGAATCCGTCTGGCGCGGATGTTCTGCGCACCACCCGCAATCTCGCTGCCGATGGAGAGCCCGTGGCCATGCAGGAACGTGCAATCGTGGATGTCGATGTCGCGGCTCGGCGCATCCGGTCCGGGGGAGTTGATCATGCCCGATTTGATGGCGATATCATCATCGCCCACGTCAGCGTAGAGGTGGTCGATCTCTACGTGCGATGACGAAAACGGGTCCACTGCATCGGTGTTGGGGGAATGAGACGGCGCCAGCACCTTCACGTTGCGAATGATTACGTCATCCGAGTAGTAAGGCACGATCTGCCACATGGGTGAATTCCGGACCGTGATTCCTTGCAGGCGAACATGCTTGCAGTGGTCGAACACAACCAGGCGCGGCCGCGTATGCTCGCTGCCGAGGATGCCGTGATCTTTGAATGCGCGCGCCTCCTGCCACCACGATTCGCCATTGCCGTCGATTACGCCTTGACCCGTGATCGCTATGTGTTCCGCATTGACTGCGCTCACCAGAGCTTGGAGTCCCGGAGCGCGGAATTCGGTTATCTTCGTGTAATCTGCATGATCGGGAGAGCCAAGCAGAACAGCCCCCTTGTCGAGATCGAAAGTTACATTGCTCTTCAATGCGATAGGCGCGCTGAGATACGTTCCGGCACGCAAGTGCACAGTCCCGCCGTTCTGAGAACAGGTATCGATCGCGCTTTGAATAGCGGCCGTGTCCTTCGTTTTCCCATCACCTTTGGCTCCATACGTGCCAGGGTCGCACGTTTGCAGTGCGAACAAGGTTGGCAAGACAAAGAGAAATGCCGGGATTCCGGCAATCAGCCATTTCATCGATCGGCGTGGCGTCACGACGGCATGCATCAGAGCGAAATTGTACGCGGCATGAGGTCAGACCAACAAGAGCGATCGTACATTACGTCGCCAAGCCGTTCGTTGGAATTCAGAACAGCCCTCAACCTGGGATGCATCGCTTGACACGAGTCTGCAAACAGCGTGGTCTGACCTTTTGGGGAGGACAAGTTCGCCGCGTGTATTTCTGGGCGGTACATACCCGGAGCTACTGATTCACCCCGCTGGCCAGGAAACCGCCATCGATCACGATTGTTTGACCGGTCACAAACGATGCGGCATCAGAAGCGAGGTAGATTGCGGCCCCCACTAACTCGTCGGTGTTGCCGAACCGGCCCATTGGAGTGCGCATCAGCAGTTCCTGCCCGCGCGGCGTGCTGTCAAGAAGTTGTGCATTGAGCTCGGTGCGGAACACTCCGGGCGCAATCGCATTTACGGTGATCCCCCGCTTCGACCACTCCACCGCTAATGACCGGGTGAGGGAAGCGACACCGGCTTTGCTCGCAGCGTATGCCGCCACTTCATGCAAGGCAACGAAGCTGTTGAGAGATGCGATGTTGATGATGCGGCCATAGCCCCGTTCGAGCATGTGTCTGCCGAAGATCTGGCATGCGCGCAACGTGCCGGTAAGATTGGTATCAAGGATCCCGTTCCATTCGTCTTCCGCGAGATCGAGGGTCGGAGTACGCTTGATTCGACCGGCGCAGTTGATGAGCATGTCAGCTTTGCCCAGTCGTTTGACAGTTTCCGCCAGCAAATTCTCCAGGGACAAACGGTCGCACACGTCGGAGGTCACACGCAATGACCTGCGTCCCAGCGCCTCAATTGCGGTCGCGGTATCCGAAACGTTTTGCTGCCGGCGCGCGGTGGGGACCACATCGGCTCCCGCTTCTGCAAGGCCGAGGCTCAAGGCTCGGCCAATCCCCGAAGTGCCCCCGGTAACAACGGCGACCTTTCCCGTCAAGTCGAATCGTGCTTTGCTCATCGCGAACTTGCTCCCGCGGCAAATTGCCCTGCCGAACGACCATCTCTTTTGTCACCGACAAAGACGGGAACGATATGCCTCTGGTAAAGATTCTCCGTCACGTTTCGAGCGATGACGGTCTCATTGGCTTCAAGCAGATCGAGGAAGCGGTGGCCCATTTTGGCCGCCACCTTGAATCCCACGTGCAATAGCTGCCGCAGGCTGCTGTTATATCCTGAACCGCTCTCGATGTGGCGCAATGCTCCGGTATATTGTTCTGCAGTCCAGGATTCAACTTCTCGCGGCGACGGCAGCCTGGCGTTGTCGATGTCGATCACCGTTGCATAGGGCTGGCAGAGTTCGTCCGCATGAGAAAATGCCTCCGCATAAATTTCCTTTGCAAGGGCCAGTGCTTCTCCTCCGGACTCGGCAAGGCCGATCAGTTCTTCAAGCCAAGTTGTACCCGCGGTCTTAAGATGTACTCCGGCGTCGAAGCGAACCAACGCCTCATGGATTGCGGGGTAGATCGAAAACTTGTCGCTTCCCGAATGAACGCTCAGCTTCAAATTGTCGGGCAGGCCGAAACGATCGACTGCATAGCCAATGGCGGCTACATCCTGAAAGAACTCGCGCTCGAACTCCCGGACATCGCCGGCGTAGTCTACGCCTTTGTTGAATCGGCCGCTGAACTTGGGAGCGATGGTTTGGATAGGAATGCCCTCATCGGCAATGGCAGCAAGGATAATGAGCAATTCGGCAGGGCTCTGCGCGCGATCGGTTTCATCCATTGAAACCTCGGCGATGAAGTTTCCTTCGCCTTTGGCTGCGAGGATCTTGCGATAGACCTCCCCGGCTGTCTTTACGGCATGAAGGAACTTACTCGCCGTTTCACGCATGTCGTTCTCTGTGATAGTCAACGCGTCGCCGATACCTTTCAGGGCGACCCGGCCCAACAGATCCCTATGAGTCACTACAAATCTATCGATATCTGCTTGCGGCGCTGCCTTCCCGATAAAGTCGGCTACATCGATGGTGTAGAAGTCGCACGCCGTCAGGAAGCGATCGACGGTCTGCAATCCGATGTGGTCGGCATCGAGAAAGTAGGGGAGTCTCCAGGCCAGTGCGCGCACGGCTGCGTCGGCCGCGGCCCTCGTGGACGAAGGCTCAGAACCAATGATCGTATGCTCGCGGTTCGATTTGTTCCATACCGGGATAATTTCGAGACCATTTTCGAGGGCATCCATGCACGCCTGAAGCTGTGCCTTGGCTTGGTGGGCAAATCGATCGCCAACTCCGATGGAGTATTTGCCAAGATGCAAGGATTGATTGCTCATAGCGCTTCTCCTGTTAAGACACGGCTCCATGGCCGGATCGGGGATAAAGGATGCAGACCGCGAGAGGTCAGACCACAGTATACACAGAGGATCGGCACGAAAGTGCGCGGGGAGAATTTTCTGGCTCGGACGACTGGGTGTTAAGCTCTCTCTGTCGATCAGCGCTGCTCAATGGCCGCATACGTGATGATTGTTGGGTGATCAAGCCTCGTGCCCAGGAAGCCCGTGATCATGGCCGAGCATCCACGGACCTAGCCGTGCCGGTATGTGGAATTGACGGCATCTGAGGTATCACTAGAGTGAACAAATGAGCATTCTGGAACGGTTTCGCCTAGACGGAAAAATCGCCCTCGTGACCGGCGCTGCGAGCGGCCTCGGGGCAGCGATCGCAGTCGCCCTAGCTGAAGCCGGTGCGCACGTGGGCTGTCATGGGAATCGGCGTCCTGCAGACGAGACCAGTGCGGCAATCCGCGCACTCGGCCGTGAATCGCGGAGTTTTTCGGCGGACCTGAGTACGCCAGGCGGCGCCGACCAACTCTTCGCCGATGCAACCGCCGCAATGGGGGCGCCTGACATTCTGGTCAATAATGCTGGAATGATCTATCGCGAACCTGCTGAGGACTATAACCCCGTGGAATGGTCCCGGGTGATGCAGGTGAACCTGAACAGCGTCTTTCGTCTCTGCCAGCTTGCAGGCCGCGAGATGCTGAAGCGGAATCAGGGAAAAATCGTCAACATCGCCTCGCTGCTGTCTTTTCAGGGAGGCATCCGGGTGCCAGCATACGCTGCTTCGAAAGGTGCGGTGTCACAACTCACGAAAGCACTGGCGAACGAGTGGGCCGGGCGTAACGTCCAGGTGAACGCCATCGCACCCGGGTACTTCAGCACGGAAAACACCAAGGCATTGCGTGCCGATGAGATGCGCAATCGCCAGATCCTGGAGCGCATCCCGGCAGGACGGTGGGGCAATCCCGAAGACCTCGCCGGGGCAGCAGTATTCCTCGCTTCACGAGCAAGCGACTACGTTACGGGAGAAGTGCTGGTAGTGGACGGCGGCTGGATGGCTCGATAGCGTGCAAAATGAAGCATCCATCACAGGAATGGAGCCGTACAGGATTCTCGATTAGGACTATCTTGTCTGGCTGATGCGCTTGGAGTGCTACCTAGCCTTGGTTGGCTTACGCGGGAATACGGGATTCTCAAAAGGCTGCGCCGCACTCTCTATCCTTGGGGTGTATACCCTGTCCGTTTTGATGTCAGGCTGAGTTGATGCGATGTTGATCGCGGCGCCATCATCGTGAAACAGTTGAAGCTCCCGGAGAGGTGCTCAGCATGCGAAGATACTCCTGGGTCAGCATCGTCCGAAGACGAGATGCGATGGCAGGATCACAAGGCACCTTCATCGACCTGCATCGGTGAATTGAATCGCGCAGATCGTTGAGAAATGCAACGCAATTCGGACAGCCATTCATATGAGCCTCGATTTGTTCGCAGGTGGCCGGTGTTACCCGGCCGTCGAGGTACTCCGATAGCGTTGCAAATAGTTCGCGGCAGTTCGCGGATCTCGTCTGCTTGGGCTTCTGGCGGTTGCGAAACGAGGGATCTCTCTTATCCGCCGGCGGACTTGCTTCTCCCTTAAGTATGCGGTTCATTTCCTTGCGAAGCGTGAGACGGGCGCGGTGAAGCCGCACGGAAACTGTCCCCGTCTGTAGACCCAGGATCTGGGCAACTTGCTCGGTGCTTAGTTCCTCCATGTCGTGAAGTACCAAAACGACGCGTAGTTTGGGCGGCAGCTGCAGGACTGTCTGGTGAAGCAGGTTATGTTGTTCGGCATCCATGGCCCTGTGCTCGGGTGAATCCGACCTGTCAGAGAGGAGCCGGTTGAGCTCAGCATCGGTGGGGATCAGTTCGTCCAGCGAGAGGGTTCTAGCGGACGCGCCCGAGCGAGGGCGGCGAACACGGCGGCACCGGTTTTTGGTCACAGTGTAGAGCCATGCAATCAAAGCTGCTGGATCAGGGAATCGAGTCAAGTGGCCCAAGGACCGAAACAGCACATCCTGCATGATGTCTTCTGCGTCTTCTCGATGTCCGCAGATCTTCATGCTGAAGGAATAGACGGTATTTTGCAGCAGCTCGATCGCCTGTGCGGCGGCTTCCGGCGTATTCCGGCGGAGTAATTCGGAAGCTTGAACAAGCTCAGGTCGCATGAAGACGAGTCCGTCAACCCAGTATATCCCCGGCAACTTAGGGAGCAGGGAAGCACAGCACGCAAGGGAAGTCGTAAATGTTACGGGATGGCCGGACGCCCTGCGGAGCTCTTATCCAGCGAATCCTCGATCATCATGACGCACAGAGGACAGATTTGCTGGAGCCAGCGCAGGAATTCTTCATCCTCGGCCGGCGAACCCATCTCATTCCAGGCGTGAAGAAGAGCAAGCGCGAGCGCCATTTCTGATCCGGGGCGCCGAGACTCGACGAGATACATATTTCGATAAACGTCGTCCTGCAATCGATTGGAACGTCTCACGACGGCTGAGTCCTTCCTTTCCATGGGTCGCCTTTCACTACGGATTGCAGATGCGCCTTGCCTGGAAGGCCGCACGGGCGGGGCGCGATGAGCGGGCTCGAGCAAGCGAATTTCATGGGCCGCCGATGGTTTGCGGCGCATAATGCAACGGCGTCTCCCTCCGAGCAGCATCCGGATGATCCCCTCCGGCATGCCTTGCCGGCGGCACATGCGATATTCAGTCGCGACTGGCTCGTCGATGGATCAATTTGTTGAGCAACGGGCATCCTTCAAGCCCATTCCGCGAAGGATTGCCATGGCCGGGCACCAATTCGTAAAGGCTGATTGCAGCAGGTTCAATCCGATAAATACTGTCAGCCACAGCCAGTAGCGGGAGAAATAGTATGTGAGAGCAACGGACAGGAGCACCATCACTCCCGCCATCAGGCGCAGTCCGCGTTCGACTGTCATTGGGTAACTCCTTCGTACGTTTCGGGTGCACAGGTCACCGCGGTTTCGGTCTTTGCATGGACCATGTAGTAGAGAATGGGGATGGTTGGCCACGACAGAAATGTTGAAGCGATGGCCCCCGCCATCAGCGATACGGCGAGCCCCTGGAAAATGGGGTCGGTGAGGATCACGCTCGCGCCTACGACCACAGCGGCAGCGGTCAACAGCATGGGTCGGAAGCGAATCGCGCCCGCGTCGATCACCGCCTGAGCCAGCAGAGCTCCTTGTCTCCGCCGCAGTTCGATGAAGTCGACGAGGATGATGGAATTGCGCACGATGATTCCCGCGCCGGCAATGAATCCGATCATCGATGTAGCCGTGAAGAATGCGCCCATCATGGCATGGGCGGGCAGAATTCCCACCAGGGTAAGCGGGATCGGCGCCATGATGATCAGGGGCACAATGAAGGATCGGAACCATCCGACAACCAGGACGTATATGAGTAGAAGCACCGTGCCGAATGCCAGACCCAGATCGCGAAAAACCTCGATGGTGATATGCCATTCGCCATCCCACTTCATCGAATAGTGATCGCTCGACTCCGGCATGTCGGCGTTGTAACGCGCCAGCGTGTAGCCGGCCGGAAGCTTGAGCTGGTCGAGTTCCTTGTTCATCTTGAGGATGGCATAGACAGGACTCTCTTCCGCCCCGGCGACATCGCCGGTCACATAGACAACGCGCCGAAGGTTCTTGTGGTAAATACTGCGCTGAATGGTAGCGTGCTCGATGTCTGCGAGTTCCCGCAGCGGCACCATCGAGCCATCTGCTCCGGGAAGATGCATATTCTGGAGAGCCTGCTCTGACGAACGATCCGTGCGGGTCAACTGCACAATTGCCGGGATCGGTTCGCGCGCGCCCGGATCGTGCAGCAGCCCCACCTTCGTTCCGGATGTGGCCAGCGCAAGTGCCCGAGCGACATCGCTGACTGCAATGCCGTGCTGCGCGGCCTTCACAGTGTCCACCTGGACCGCGATGCGGGGCTGCGGGTCTTCAACGTACCAGTCCGTGTCTACCACCCCGGCGGTGTGCTGGAAGATCGATTTGATCTGCTGCGCCACGCGAGTCTGGCCGTCGAGGTCGGGGCCATAGACCTCGGCCACCAGGGTTTGGATGACGGGAGGACCGGGCGGCACCTCGCTTACCTGGATCCGAGCGCCATACTGGTTCCCAATCGCCACCAGAAGCGGCCGAAGCCGGCGGGCAATAGCATGGCTCTGTTCTTTCCGTTGTTTGGAAGGAACAAAGTTGACCTGGATGTCTGCCTGGTTCGCCATGCGGCGCATGTAGTAATGGCGCACCAGACCGTTGAAGTTGAATGGACCCGACGTTCCTGCGTAGAGCTGGTAATTATCCACGTCAGATTCTTTTGCCAGTTCAGAGCCGAGCGCCTGGCTGACAGCCAGAGTCTGCTCGAGCGGTGTTCCGTCGGGCATATTCAGCACCACTTGCAGTTCGCTCTTGTTGTCGAAGGGGAGCATCTTGACCCGCACCAACCCCCAGGGAACCAACGCTGCCGAGATCAACAGAAGACCGATGACGACGGCGAAGAAGAGAATACGGTTACGCTTGGAGGCGATCAGAGGCGCCATCACTTTGCGATATAGCCTGGTTCTCCAGTTCTCGTGTTCGGGTTCCAGCAAATGCGCCCCGCCCAGGTGCTTACCAAGGAGCCGCATGGCCGCCCACGGCGACACGACGAAAGCCACCACGAGAGAGAAGATCATGGCCGCGGATGAGCCCACCGGGATGGGGCGCATGTAGGGTCCCATGAGCCCGCGCACGAATGCCATCGGCAGAACGGCGGCAATTACCGCAAAGGTCGCCAGGATAGTCGGATTGCCAACCTCGGCCACCGCCTCAATGGTCACATCGCTGCCTGAGCGATTCTGATTTGCGGGCAATCGGAAGTGCCGCACAATATTTTCGACCACCACAATGGCATCGTCGACCAGGATGCCGATACTGAAGATAAGCGCGAACAGCGTGACGCGGTTGATGGTGTACCCGAGGAAGTAGAAGATCGACATGGTGAGCGCCAGTGTCACGGGGATGGCTAGCAGCACGACACCCGATTCTCGCCAGCCAAGGAACAGAGCAACCAGAACGGTGACAGAAAACGTGGCTAACAGCAGGTGTTCCAATAACTCGTCCGACTTGGTCTTGGCAGTGTCGCCGTAGTTGCGTGTCGTGGTCACATTCACATCGTCGGGGATTTGAACGCCTTTCATTTCACTGATGCGCCCGAGTGCCGCGTTGGTGATATTCGTCGCATTGGTGCCTTTGCGCTTGGCGAGGGTGATGGTTACGGCAGGATATTGACGCGGCGAGTTATGACCGCCGGCGCTCGTGTTCGTCGTACCGAACAGGACATAGTTCGTGGCCTCCATCGGACCATCGATGATCTGCTCGGCGACATCGCGCAGGTAAACGGGGCGCCCATGATCGATGGCGACTACAACCGATTCGAGATCCTGGCGGCTGGTGAAGACATTGCCGGCATCGATCCGGATTTCGCGGTTGTTCTGGGCGAAGCTGCCCGCCTGGAGACTGGCATTCGCTGCCTGCAGACGGCCGGCAATGACGAGCGGCGATTGTCCGTATGCATTTAACTTGGCGGTATTCAACATCACCCGCATGGCGCGCGGAAGGCCGCCAATGACGGTGCTTTCTGAGACGTCCGGGATCTGCTGAAGGTTGTGCTGGATTTCATCGGCGATAGCGCGCAGTTGATATCCGTTGTAGTGTTCGCCCCACAGTGTGAGCGAGAGGATCGGAACATCATCGATGGATCGCGCTTTGATGATGGGCTCTGAAACGCCCGGCGGAATCTGGTCGAAGTTCGAATAAAGCTTGCTGTAAACCTTGATCAGAGCGTCTTCCTGCGGCGTGCCTACAAGAAAGCGCACAATCACCAGGCTCATGCCGGGACCCGAAGTGGAGTACACGTATTCGACTCCGGAGATCTGGTGCACCAGCCGTTCGATGGGGAGGGTGACGCGCGCTTCCACCTCCGCAGGGGATGCGCCCGGCATGGCGGTTGTGATGTCGAGCATCGGGACCAGGATCTGCGGATCTTCCTCGCGTGGAATGACGATGACCGAGAGGATCCCCAGAGCGAGAGAAGCTGCGACGAAAAGCGGCGTCAGTTTGGAATTGAGAAATGCCTGGGCCATACGCCCTGCCATGCCCAGGCCTGGAGTGCCGGGCGTCTTCATGGCTGAACCTCAATACGCTTGCCTGCCAGGTCGCGATCGCCGGGATCGTCGACAACTTTTTCACCGGCGGCGAGGCCGGAGAGGACTTCGACCAGATTTCCTTGTTGCTCGCCCAGCGTCACATAGCGGAGTTGGGCGATTCCACGAGCGTCAAGCACGTAGGCACAGGACAATGAACCGCGGCCGACGATACCCGATCGAGGTACAACGATCGCGCGGCGGTCTCCAGTCGCGATGGCGGCCGTCGCATACATTCCGGCCCGGAGCCGTGGAGAGGCAGGAATGTCGATCTTCACAAGAAAG
>Ga0310811_10008340_pt1 | contig 13311 bp, 16 predicted proteins | sample YCmetagenome_FD_207642 | JGI IMG/M metagenome (GOLD analysis project Ga0310811, IMG submission 207642) | Soil microbial communities from experimental microcosm in Duke University, North Carolina, United States - YC | ecosystem: Engineered > Artificial ecosystem > Soil microcosm > Unclassified ...
GGCGGAGCTGGCGCGGCAGGCGGTGATGCTGGTTCGGCCGGCGGCGGCCTATCCGGACTGTTCGGTGGTGGCAGCAGCACGGGCGGTGCGGGTGGCCTCACGGGATTTTTCAGCGGCCCGGCCGCGTATGGCGATTCCGGCCTGACCGGTAGCGTCAGCGCTGGCGGATCTGGACTCGATGGGGCACTCGGCGGCGATCTGGGCGGTTCGCTAGGGGCGTCGCCGACAGGGCTGTTCAGTGGCCTGCTGCCCGGCGGCGGCATGACTGGCACATCAAGTGGTGCGCTCGGAGGTGGCCTCTCAGGCGAAGTAGCTGGCGGGTCTGGTATTGGCGGCGCATCGATGGGCGGCTTGAACACCGGCGCCATGACGAACATCCTGCAACAGGTTCTGCAGCAGCAAAGCAAGAGCAAACAGCAGCAGGCGCAATCTGAATCGCAGCAGACGACGCCGAATTTCACGCCCAGCAATGCGGCTGTGCAAAACCTGCTGCTGCAGCAACAGAATGTGGCGAACACACAGGCATTAGCTCAAGCGCTGGCCCGTAACCAGCAGCGTCGTAACGGAGGGGCATATGGCTACTAGCGCGGCACCGGGGATGACGGTTCTTCCGCAGTATCAGGGAGATCTCTATACCCTTCAGACGAAGCAGGCACTTGCCCAAGCCTTGATGCAGCAATCGATGCAGCCGCAACAGATCCAGGCAACTGGCTCGGGTCCATACACGGTCATGCCGAAATATTCGATCGGCGGCGGCCTCGCACAGCTCGGGCAGGCTTTACTTGGCGCGAAGCTTCAGCAACAGGCGTCGCAAGGTCTGCAAGGACTCGGTAGCGCGCAATGGTCCATGCTGGCCGGCAATCCTCAATCAGGCGTTGGCGGCACATCGGATGGCACGCAGCAAACCGGCAGCGTTGCCAATCCGTTTCAGTCCGATCCGCAGGCGCTCGCCAGCGCGCTGGGTGGTTCTGGTGCGGCGCCCGCTGCGCAACCTCAACAATCATCGGGAGGCGGCATGCTCGCGCCCGGGGGCGCATTGAATCCGAGTGGTATGGATCAGGGGAAGGCAGCATACCTGTACATGACGATGGGCCCGACCGAATATGCGAAGAACTTCGTCGCCCCGTATGTGAAGCCGACGGATGCCACTCTGATGGCACGGCAGGCCGGCGTCGATCCGCGCGCGGCGAATGCGGGAGCATTGCTGAAGGCGAACAACCTGCCGATGAACACGTATGCGCCGAATACGATTCTGCAGGATCCGCGCACCGGCCAGATGAGCGCCACGCCTTCTGCTGCTCCGGAGGGTTCGCAGATCGTGCTCACGCCGAACGGCCCGCAGGTCGCGCCGATCCCCGGTGCGCTCCCGGCCATTCAGGGCGCGGCCGCTGCGCAAGCCGCTGGCAGCGCGCAGTTCAAGCCTGTGCAGGTCTATGACCCGGCAAGCAAGCAAATGGTGTACTCGAACGAAGCTGCGGTCACGAATCCATCTGCGCCGGCGCCGGCGCCGGTTCGCAACAATAATCCTGGTGCGATGATGCCCGGCGGCAAGCTGGCGACGTATCCGGACATGCAGACTGGCCTGACGGCGCTGGATAACAACCTGCAGAGCTACGGCAAGCAGGGCATCAACACGATTTCCGGTGTCATCTCCAAATGGGCACCGCCGAGCGAGAACGACACGAAAGCCTACATCGCTGACGTGTCGCAGCGCCTCGGCATCAAGCCAGATCAGAAAATCGACCTGACGAATCCTCTGCAACGCCAGGCGTTGTCGACCGCGATCGCATTGCATGAGAACGGTCCGCAAGGCGTCTTCTCCGGTGGCCAGTCTGGTGCGCCGGCCGCCGCGCCGCCGCTTGGTGCATCAACCGAAGCAGAAGGACAGGCGAAAGCGCAGATCGAGACGATGAACAAGTCGTATCAGAACCTGCAAACGGTACGCTCTGGTGCTCCTGCGGCCCTTCAAGACGTCGACAACATGTCGAAGCTCGCTCAGGGAGCATCGCCTCTCACGATCGGACCAGCGGGTGCGAAATTCGCTGGCCTGTTCAGTGCAAACGCCGCCGAGTATGAGAAGTCGCGCGACAACCTCGTGACGAACTTGGGTTCGCAGCTCGGCATCAATTCGGACGCCGCGCGCGACCTGGTCTATGGATCGATCCCGTCATACGGTGCGCCGAAGCAGGCAGTCCAGAACGGCTTGCAAACCCTGCGCGGACAGATCGAAACGCGTCTCCTGAAATCGAACTATCTCGCCGACGCCTATACGAGCGGCGATGCGAAGGCGTACAACCAGCGCGAAAACCAGTTCGACCAACAGATCACGCCGGCAATTGCCAATCTCGTTTCAATGCCATCCGGACCAGATCGCGCGGCCGCGCTCAAGCAGGCTGCGAGCAATCCGCAGATGCGAGCGCGGCTTGAATGGGCTGCTCAGAATGGGGTGCTCAAATGAGTGCGCTGGACGACATCATTGCCCAGGACAGTGCGCCGCAACAGGCTTCGCCGCTCGACGCCATCATTGCGCGCGACGCGGCACAACAGGCTCAAGCGTCTTCGACTCCGCCGCCGGCACAACCTCAGGCGCCCGCGCCACAAGGCTCGCAGCCCGGCATGCTTGCATCGTTCGGCGCGGGCCTCGGAAAAGGTTTTGGTTCAACAGTGCTGGGGGCCCAGGAACTGCTTGGAAAAGGACTGCAGGCAGTCGGATCGGATCACGTTGGACCGTGGCTCGTTAATGACGCACAGACCGGCGTGCGCAACATGAATGCGCAGAATCAGCCGTATGCCGCGGCAAACCCGATCACGAATGCCGTAGGCAATATCGGCGGCAATATCGCGGCCACAGCACCGCTGTCAGCGCTTGCACCGGCTTCCGCAACTGCTACCGCACTCGGCCGTGTTGGCACCGGCGCGGCACTTGGCGCGGCAAGCGGGGCCATGACTCCATCGGACCAGAGTAACCAGGAATCGTACTGGGATCAGAAACTCGGGCAGACAGGGACAGGAGCCGCGTTCGGTGCGGGCGGTGCAGTATTGGCGAACGCTCTAGGGAGGGCCATTTCTGGTTATCAGGGGAATGCTCAGCGCACGCTCGCTAATGCTGGCGTGCAGATGACACCCGGGCAGATCATAGGAGGTGGTGCTGCGCGCACGGAGGAAAAACTGACCAGCGTGCCGATTGTCGGCGACATGATCAAAAATGCTCAGCAACGCTCGGTGCAGAGTTTCAATCGAGCTACCTACAACGAAGCACTTGCGCCAATTGGCGCGCAGGTTGCACCGGATATTCCGGTTGGCTCGGACGCTATTGCAGCGGTTCGAAACGAGATCGGTCATGTCTATGATTCGATAACGCCGCGCGCCAGTTTCGTTGCAGACCAGAATTTCGCTGGTGATCTCGCCGGCATACGCGCGAATCTATCGCAGACCGCACCGGGGACTCTTCCGCAGTTCGACAATATCGTCCAACACCAGATCACCGACAAACTCAGCCCGCAGCAGGCCTTGACCGGGACTCAGTGGGCCAATACGCGGTCGGAGATTAACGGCATCGCGCGCAATCAGGTTCTCGGCAATGCCACACCGGATAACCGTTCTCTCGCCGATGCATTGGGCCAGTTGAACGATGCAGTGAATGCTGGCGTCGCGCGGAGCAGCCCGCCGGATATCCTGCCGACTCTGCAAAATGCCAATGCCGCGTGGGCTCGATACAAGCAGATCGAGACCGCGGCAGGAATGGCCGGGGCATCTAATAATGGAAATGTTTTTACAGCGGCGCAGTTCGCAAACGCTGTTCGACGCGGTTCTACCTCGGCACAGAAAGCGACAAACTCGGGTTTGAATGGGCAATTGGGTGCGAGTGCCCAGGAGGTTCTCGGATCGAAATACCCGGATAGTGGAACACCGGGGCGTGCCGCCCTAATGGGGATCCTGGGGGCGCTCGGAGGAGGCGGGGCGGCCGCAGCAGGATTTGGTGCGCCCACGCTTGCAGCAGGAGCAGCCGCTGGCATGGCTGCTCTGCCGTACACCGGGCTAGGCCAACGGGCGACGCAGGCGCTGCTTATGAGCCGCCCAGCGGGCGCCGAGGCGGTAGGCAATTTCGTAGGACAGCGAGTTTCGCCCTTCGCGGCTGCGCTTGGCGCGGCTCTCGTGAATCATTGATTTGATAGCAGGGATTGCCCCGACAACAGCAGAAGAAATGGCAACCTGCCAGAACTGCTGAGTATTCACAACGATTTCTCCATAAGCCGCCTAGTGCGGCTTTTTTGTTAAGCGCGGCAACGAGTATAGACCACATACGGGGTAACGCATGAAGAACGAAATCGCAAAGAGTGTCGCGCAGGCTGCTGTACCAGCAGGCGTCAATGGCTGGCAGTGGTGGAACTGGTTTGCAGGCCACGATTTGAACTGGTACCTGGCGGCGCTCGTGTCGGTCGCGACGCTGTTCTATATCGGGCTGCAGTCGTTTTACCTCATCAGGAACAACGGCAAGAAGGTGATCGAATGAATCCGGACAACATGGCGCGCCTCGTCGAAGAGTTGCGCCGCGATGAAGGCGTGCGATACACGCCGTATGCCGATACGAAAGGCATTCCGACCGTTGGCGTCGGGCACAACCTGAAAGCGTGTCCGCTGCCCGATGGCTGGTCGTATCCGCTCTCTGACAATCAGGTGAACACGCTGCTCGAGCGTGACCTCGCGAACGTCTTCAGCGATCTGAATCGGGATCTGCCGTGGTGGACGGATCTCAATGACGTGCGGCAGCGAGTGATCTGCAACATGCAATTCAACCTCGGTTCAACAAAGCTCGCCGGCTTTATCAACACGCTTGCAGCTATGCGTCAGGGGCGCTATGCCGACGCCGCGGCAGGAATGCTCAAGTCGGCATGGGCGACACAGGTAGGTGCGCGCGCGACGCGTCTCGCGCAGATGATGAAAGATGGGGTTTGACATGGCTGCACTCGATCCGATCACCGCGGTAAGCAATGTCGTCGGCAGCGTCATCGACCGTATCTGGCCCGACCCGGCGCAGGCCGCGCAGGCAAAACTGCAGCTGCTCCAGCTACAGCAGACCGGCGAGCTCGCGCAGATCACCGGCCAACTCGAGATCAATAAGGCAGAGGCTGCCAATGAAAGCAGCTTCGTCGCCGGCTGGCGCCCGTTCATCGGCTGGGTCTGTGGTGCCGGCTGCGCATGGAACTGGATTGGGCTGCCTGCAGCAAAGTTCGCACTTGCGATCGCCGGCCATCCGCTCACGATGGCGCCGGCTGATCTCTCCGAAATGATGCCTGTCCTGCTCGGCATGCTCGGTCTTGGCGGTCTTCATTCGTTCGAACGCGTGAAGGGAGTCAGCAAATGAAACAGTACCTGTGGAACCTGCTGATCATGCTCGACGAGATCGGCAACACGCTGACCGGCGGCGATCCGGGCGAGACGATCAGTTCGCGCGCGGGGAAGGCCATGCAGGAAGGAAAGGTATGGGGCTGCGTCTTGTGTCGCTTCCTCGATCTGTTCCAGAAGAATCATTGCCAATTGTCGATCGACAAAAACGACGGCTCGCGAGCCGTCATCCCTGATTGAGGTGACACGATGCCGTACAACGGAAGTGGTGTTTTTTCGCTCGTAGCCGGCAATCCGGTCGTAACCGGCACGATCATCAGTTCGACATGGGCGAATCAGACACTGGCTGATATCGCCAATAACGGCCTTTCGAATGCGATGACAAAGGACGGGCAGCAGACGCCTACCGCGAATATCCCCTTGGGCGGATTCCAGCTTACGGGTGTCGGCAATGCTGCTACGCGGACATCGGCGCCGAATGCAGGCCAGATTCAGGACGGCGGTTTGACGACGCTAAACGGGGTAGCCGGCACCGATACCATCACCGCGACGACGGCGCCCGCTATCACCGCATATGCTGCAGGTCAATGCTTCGACTTCATTGCGGCCGGTGCGAACACGACGAACGCGGTCACGCTCAACCTGAACACGATCGGCGCAAAGCCGGTCATGAAAGCAGGTGTTAGCGGCCTTGTTCAACTTACCGCAGGCGATCTGCAAAATGGCCAGTCGGTGCGTGTTCGGTACAACGGCACGCAATTCCAGGTCATTTCGCAGCTCTCTGTTCCGACACAGATCTCGCTGCGCAACAAGCTTCTCAACGCGCGGTTTGACGTCTGGGAGACTGGCAATACCTTCAATGTCACGTCATCGCAATTGGCGTGTGACAGGTGGTTTGTTGGGGCCGGGGCTGGCGGGTCGGCGGTTATCTCGAGAACGGTGATCACGCCAGGAGATGCATTTAGCCAAGGGCAATTTGCCCTCGTCTTTCAGCAAACAGTTGCGGCAAGTTCAGTTCCAAGCATGGCTCAGCGTATCGAGAGCGTGCGCACGCTGGCGGGCAGGCAAGTAACGCTGACGGTCACGGGTATTTGCAATACTGGATCGATTGTCATCACACCGGTCCTGACACAGCAATTCGGTACGGGCGGATCGACGCTTGTTGCGACCACCCTGCCCACACTCACGCTGACAGGCACCGAATCGAGCCAATCCGTAACGGTCAATGTACCGTCGATTGCGGGTAAGACGATCGGCTCGGGCGGCGACGATTATCTACAGTTGAACCTGAATCTGCCTACTGGCACAACCTTCACATTCGCGCTGGTTGGAGTTCAGCTCGAAGAAGGATCCGCTACACCTTTCGAGAACCGGCCGCCGCAGATGGAATATGCGCTCTGCCAGCGGTATCGCGTCGTATACTCAAGCGCCACGCAGGGTGCGATTGCTAGTGGCGTGGCATCTAATGCGAGCCAAGGCGTGTTTCCTGTAATTTTGCCATCCAAGATGCGCGCGTCCCCAGTTCTCTCCAGCAACAATTTATTTGTTGGTGGGTTGGCTGGAACTTCGTCAACGTTGTCGTTTTTTTCCGGTAACTCGGTTTTGATAACGGTGGGCGTATCAGGAGCGCCGCTTACCACAGGTCAAGCGCTCATTCTGTACGCCGGCAACGGAGGCAGCGGCAATCTCGTCCTTACCGATCCAGTGCTTTGATATCTTGATGAGCGCAGCGGAAAATTTACGTGCTGACCAGATGGCTGCGGTATCAATTGGCAAAAAAACAAACGCCATCCCTATCGCGACCGGAACGGTTACCAGAGCTGCGGTAACCGGGCCAGCCTCGATGCAAACCCACGACGACAATGAGCAGATAACCACAAAATGGGTTAGATAAAGCGGAAACGAGATACGGCCGAGGAATAGAGAAAGCCTGTTTTCGAATACTGCTCCGAGCGTCTTACTCGATGCGATCGATCCGATTATCAGGGTTGCAATGATTGACAGCACTGGGGGTGCGGAGATTGTCCCAGGTCTGAACGCTGCAATCACAAGTGCCGTCGCAAGAGCGCCATGCGCAAGAGTTGATGTCTTTATCGGCGGCCACTCTGCGAGCATCGCGCCGAGAACGAACGACATAAACGGGCTGGACGAAGTTGTCACGACGAAGAACACATAGGCCCCCCATCTCGCTTTTCTTGGCCGAAAAATCCATAGCATGGCCAGCAGCAATATTGACCCAGCTAGTTCGTATTGCATCGTCCATAGGACAGCATTGTATGAGGGCGTCGACGGATCGAAATATACGTCCCACAGGCTGAATTTCGTTACAGATGAAAGACTCGGCGGGAATGCATAGAAGGACGCCAGCCATTTGCTATCGGCAAGCGCACCTGCTTCGGCATTATGCATCCATCCCATTTTCATCATCACGAAGGCGAGCAAACATGACGCCGCGACAGGGATAGTAAGGCGCGGGTAACGCCTTATCGCCAACTCCACAAGGATCGATGTCCTGCCGTTATGCAGATATCCAGCCGATAGAACGTACCCTGAAAGCACAAAAAAAATATAAACGGCCAGTTGCCCGTCCCACAAGAAAACCGTAAACGTGGTATGAGGAGCAACAATACCTCTCATATGGCTGAACACTACGGAAAGCGCCGCCCAGCCACGTATGCCATCGAGATATTTCTCCCGCATATCTACCGCCTAGAAATCGGATCGACAGCAGTATAAGACACGCTCAGGATAGGCCTTTGATTCACGCGCTCACCACGTGTAGTTGAGCGTCGTCATCACGCCTCCCCTGATACCAGCCGGCGTAGGATCGTTCTCGCCGAAAATCGGCTTGACCGGCGCGTACAGGTACTCGACGCGCAAGGTAACGGGACCTTTGCCGATCGACACACCGCCGAGCGCGCCCAGTTCCAGGCGCACGGTGTGGTGGAAGTTTTGCACCGTGCCTGCGGGACCGAACACGCCATTCGTTTGAGCGGTCGCTGTCGTGTTCCAGTTGGGGAAGTAGAACGCGGGCCCGAGTTCGATGCCAGCGTTCCAGCCGCCACCGAGGTTCCAGAACGGCTCGACAGTCAGAGCGACGAATTGCATGTTGCCGACCGAATCGAACCAGCGATACTGACCGCAATCGTTGTTGAAGCAGGATTGCGTTTTTCGGTTATAGCCGAAGGTCTTCGTCGCGTTGGAATCGAATCCGGCGTTCGCATGCCAGTTGTAATGCCCGAAATAGTTATACGTCAGGTGCATGCGCACGCCCGGATTCAGGTGATCCGGATCGCTGATGTTGAACTGGATGCCCGCGCGGCCGGCTGGCGAATTGACTGGCGTGCTATGGTCCGCGCCTGCCCAATACCACAGGCCATCCGTCTTGATGGCCGTGGACATGCCGAGACCTGCTTCGAATTGAAACCACGACGGTTCTGCGTGTGCCGATGGTGCGCATGCGAGCGCGATTGCCGCAGCGAGTGCGGTAGACTGAATGCAGCTCATGGTCCTGACTCCGTGAAAGTCTGGTTATGGGTCAGCGGCATTGGGGTGTTGGTAGCACCTCTTTGCCGCGCTTCAGGCAATCCAAAAAATTACGAATCGCCTCAGCAGCGCCCCAAGTCTCCTACCTATTGGTTTCCGGTCCCCGGCACCACTGCTTGTTCATACTATAGGCAGCTTTTCAGCACTTCGCAAGCAAAATCAAGGGAGAGCGAAGGGTATAAGCGGGGTCAAGTAAACCGCTAAATCCCTCCTTTTCGTACTTCTCTGGTGTAGGATTTACGAAAAATTTCCCAGGGATTTACGAAATGGCGTCGTACAAGAAAGACGGGGAGGTGTGGCGCGTCCAGATCGCCCGCAAGGGTGTTCGCCTGTCTGGCACGTTTCCAACCAAGCGCGCGGCCGAAGCGTGGGCCACAGAGCGCGAGAACGAGATCCTGAAGGGTACCTACCGCGGCGCCGGGTTCCGTACTGTGGGTGATCTGTTCAGTGAGTATGCCGATCGCGTTTCCGAGGGAAAGCCGGGCGCGCGTTGGGAGCAGACGCGGTTCAAGGCATTTCGGAAGAATTTCCCAACGCTGGCCGGGAAACTTCTGGTCGACACGACTTCGCATGATTGGGGACTGTGGCGGGATGAACGGCTGAAGTCGGTCAGCGCAGGCACGGTCATCCGCGAAATCAATCTGTTCTCGCACGCCTTCACGACCGCGCGGGACGAATGGAAATGGCTCTCGGAGAGCCCATTGTCCGGGATGCGCCGCCCGAAGGAGCCGAAGTCTCGTGATCGCCGCGTCAGCCAGGATGAATTCGAGAAGATGCGGTTCGCGCTTGGGTATCCGGGCAACACGGTTTCGGCACGTGTATGGATGGTGTTCGAATTCGCGATTGAGACGATGTGCCGTGCCAGTGAAATATGCCTGCTCGAGCCGAATCGGGTCTTCCAGCGGCATATCCATCTTGACAAGACCAAGAACGGCGACGCGCGCGACGTGCCTCTCTCTATGCGCGCGCGGGAACTGATCGAAGAGGCTCGAGCGCTTTCGCCTGATGCGCCGACGGTGTTCAACGTCACCAGCTCGCAGCTTGACGCATTGTTCCGTAAGGCCCGTGACAGGTGCGCAATCAATGACCTTCATTTCCACGATTCCCGGCACGAAGCGATCACGCGTATGGCGAAGAAGCTTCAGATCCTCGACCTCGCCAGAGCGGCGGGAATCAGGGATCTGAAAATCCTCATGGTCTATTACAACGAGACCGCGCATGACATGGCTGAACGGCTTGGCTAGCTGGTCTTGTGCTCGCGGTATGATTCGGCCCATGCAACGACCTCACAAGCCTTCCATAGCGGGTGCATGCGCTGTCCTTTGGCGTTCGGCAGCCTGATTGCCGCGGGGAAGGTTGGAAGGCAGCAAATGCGTTCCCGCACGACGGCTGGATCTCGCTTCAGATAGGCGGCGATCGTCTTGACGTCCCACAGATCGATATCGATCGGCAGGGACGGACGGACTGCTTCCGCGATCTTGTGCACCAGTTCTTCAATTTCGCTCATAGTCGCTACTCTCCCCCGCGCTCAACTGGAGCGGCCAGATTGCGAAGCTTCGCCACAACTTCAGCGCAGTATCGCGAGAATCGTTCGTGACCAAGTTCGTCCGCCGCGTCGCTGTCGGATTGGATCGCGGTGATGGCTCGCTCGAGCAGGGCAGCTTCTGCGGCTTGCCAGATTTCCCATTGGCTTTGAATGACGTGATTGCAGTACTCGCCGAACCGCGTCGAGCCCTTCATATCTCGCCGGTAAAGCGGCTGCTCTCCGTACTTCTCGCGGAACGCCGCCTCAAACCTTTCTCGCTGATCCATTTTCTCAATCTCCGCTGATTAGTGGCGACCGCAGTTGCGTTCATGCTTTTACTCCAATGCGCGCCAGATTTCGGATGGCTGACTCGCGATAGTGTTTGCGCCAACCGGGCGCGAAAGGCCGCTCGCATCGATAGCCGTCCTCCCATCGCTCACCACAGCCCGAGCACGTCACCGAAGCGCCGTACCACTCGTAATAAGCGATGAACATGCGGCGCGGGCGTTCACATGTGGGGCAGTAATCGACGGAGCACGATTCCTCGACTGGGCGCGGAGCGTGAATGTGGATCGCGCTCACGATTGTGTCTTGGTAAGAGAGGCGATAGCGGCGTCGAGAGCATCATCAAAAGTAGCTCCGCGCATTTCGAACCCGCCAAATAGCCAGTGTGGGTGTCCGTGGGTTTTGGCCTGCACCCGTATGGCGGTCGTGCGCAAAAACCGATACCGCTCCGCATCTACCGAATCCTTTCCTGCGGCGTCACCGGTAGGAGGGATGGCGCGGTGGTTCCATGCGGCAATAGCAGAGCGGGCCGAGTTAAAAATCTTGGTGGACACACCGCACACAGCGCAATCGATGAAATGGTTGTCGCTAAACGGCTCAAGGCCTTGGGTGTGAATAGCGCTGCCACCGCAAAACGGGCACGGCTTGAGTTCGTCGCTCATTCAATACTCCAGGTCAACTTTGAATTCGTGGTCGCACTTCGGGCAAAGCGCATCGACGCCTTTCGTCTTCTCCGTGCCGTGCTCGCAAAGTTGCCAACTGGATTTCCCCTCCCAGAAATCGGGTGTGCAGAGCATGTCGAATTCTTCTCCGCACTCGGGGCACTCGGTGTCCAGGCTGATAGACCATGTGGCGGTCAATTGGTCGCTCATAGCGTTGGCTCCTTAGAACCCGAAAAGCCGGTTGTTTTCAGTCGTCATCAGTGCGAGCAACGCATCGGCGCTGGCCTTGAATGCGGCGGCTTGCTCCTTCGGCAAGCCGTGCTCCTGCATCTTCTCCAAAACGATGCTCAGGTTGAGCGGGTTGATCGCTTGGTGGATGTCAAAGTGCATGCGCGCCCACGTATCGTCTGGCTCCTTTCCCATGCATCTGATGCGCTCCGGGGCGAATCGATGGCCGTACATCATTGCGGCTCTCCTGTCGATTCGGTGGGAGGGGTCAGAAGCGCTCGCGCTTCCGCAACGTATTCATCCTCACTGCGGATCACGTTTCCTTTTTGGCGCTCCGTTAGCGCGAACAGCACCTTCCCAAGCGTTTCGCGCTCCATCATCCCGCCCGCATCCACGCTGACCGGCTTTGCGGCGGCGAGGGTTGCTCGCACGATTTCGCCGTATGCGTTGGCATAGCCCTGCATCTGGTGCTCGGTGAAGTATGCGTGGCCGGCGACATGAGCGAACGACTGAGGGAAGTCGGGCAGCCGAGGCCACTTGAATTCGCCCACATCTGGCTCGAAGAAGCTTTCAACGCCATCCCACGTATCGGCTTTGCCCTTGGTTGCGATGGATGCGACGCCGGTCGTAGGAACGTCGGCGGGGCGCCATACCGCACCGCATGCATGGCAAAGGTGCGAACGGTGTGGCGGGTTGTCCCATGCCGAAGTGGCACTGATGACGCTGCCGTCTACGTCAATGTCCGCGTCGGCCGGTTCTGGCGCGTCGATGTGCTGCTCACCACAATTCGGGCAGAACAACAGCATCGGAATCGGCTCGGCTGGCGCACCGGGTTGCGAGGCGACGGCACGCGGGAGCGGAGCGGTAAGCAACGCATTCACGCGGACATGCAATTCGGGCACGTCGCTCCAGAAGTGCTCATTCTGCATTGCGTTCATCATGTCGCGGACGAGCGATACGACCGCCTCGTGAAACTCACGCTCATCCTGCATCGCCTCGCTAAACCCAGCAAAAGGAGACGTGCTTTCGCGCGCCGCCTGCCACGCTTTCCACATACTGTGATTGGCGCCACACCGATTTCCCTGATCCAGCCAGTCTTCGAATTCCTGACTCCACGTAAAAGTCCTCTCGTCACCATCGGCGCATCCACTGGCCAGTGCTGGCGTTCTCAGGACGGCTTCAACAATCTTGCGCAGCGTATCGACGTGGATGATTTCGTGGCTGTTATCGCTCATCAGCGACGCGCCGTGGGAAAGCAGGTAATCATCCTGTTGCGTGAATTCCGGCAATGCGTCGCGTATGCGGTCGATGCATGCCTTCTGGCGGTCTGTATAGGTTGTCATGGTGTCCTCTGGGGTTAGGCGGCGGCTTCTGTGACGCGTTGCCATCGGCCGTTTTCGAATGACAGATCACCGCCTTCGAGGCGAATCCATCGGTGGGCGTGACACTCGGGCGCGTATTGCCATACTTCGATCACGCCGCGATCGCCGTCGAATAATTCAAGCTCGGCAGTCGCGCGCTTCTTTCCGTCGAACCGCGCCGTGACAATTCGCGCAAAGAACGGCGGCACACCAGGCGGCAGCATGTCCATCAGTGCACGGCGAACCTCATCGGCGGCCGATAGCTTCAGCGCGGCCTTCGGTTTCGGCTGCGACGGTTCGGCAAGTTCAAGGCAAAGCTGGCTCACGTTGTCCTCTATTAGCGCTGTAGGTATTGGAG
>Ga0310811_10008342_pt1 | contig 13310 bp, 16 predicted proteins | sample YCmetagenome_FD_207642 | JGI IMG/M metagenome (GOLD analysis project Ga0310811, IMG submission 207642) | Soil microbial communities from experimental microcosm in Duke University, North Carolina, United States - YC | ecosystem: Engineered > Artificial ecosystem > Soil microcosm > Unclassified ...
GGTGGTGGGGTGTGCCGGGCCCGGCCCGCCCGGTGCGGGAACGGCCCCAGGTGGGCGCGCGAGCCCGACGCGCGCCCGGGAAACCGCGGCCGTTCCCGCACCTTCTCATTCCCGTACCCTGTCCTTCCCGACCTTGCCGTGCGCGCATCGTTCCGCTGCCCGGGTGCCGATCGCCGCGCCGGGCCCGCGCGCCCACCCGCCCGAGCCGGTGCCGGGCGCCACGATGGTCCCGGGAGAAATCTCTGCGGGCGGCCTGTCGGATCCGGGGCGCGGCGTTCGTAGCAAGGGTGAGGGCGGCCGGAGGCGGCCGCCGGGACAAGGAGGCGTGAGATGGCCCGTTACATGATCTCGTTCGACGACGGCGCGATGGTGATCCCCGACGAGGACCTGCCGGCCGTGGCCGACGCCGCGCACGCGGTGGTCCGGGAAGCCAAGGACGCCGGCGTGTTCGTATTCACCGGCGGACTCAAGGGCCAGGAGGAGGTGAGCGTGGTGGCCACCGACGGAACCGTCACCGACGGCCCGTACCCGGAGAGCAAGGAGTATCTCGGAGGGCTGTTCGTCGTCGACGTGCCCACGCGCGCCGAGGCGCTGAAGTGGGCCGCCAAGGTCGCCGCCGCCTGCCGCTGCGCCCAGGAGGTCCGCGAGTTCCTGTACGACCCGACGCTCTGAGCCGCGCGCTCCGGCCGACCTGGCCGGAGTGGCAGATCCCTGCCATGGTTGGTCCGCCCGTTCGGGCCGGGCGGCCGCCGCCGGGCCGGGATCGGCCGAGCGTCGACGTACCCTGATTCGGCGATTTCCCGGCGCGTTCGCCGGGCCTGCGCCCGATGTTCACCGCCGTGTGGGAGTCTGGAACCCATGCATGACTGCTGCTCGGTCAACCGTCGTCAGATCCTGCGCATGGCCGCGGTGGGCGCCACCGCCGGCTTCGTCATCCCCGGCACGGCCTTCTCCCCCGCGCAGGCCGCCGCCGCCCGGGCCGCCGGGGTCTATCCGCAGGACCTCGAACTGGTCACCGTGACCGACACGGGCTTCACGCTCACCTGGTACACGGCCGCCGCGCCCGCGCCCGCGATCCCCTACCAGCCGGCGCAGGAGCCTTCGCCGGTGGCCACGGACGGCTACGTGCGCTACGGCACCTCCCCGGACCGGCTCGACCGGGTCGCGGTGCAGCGCGGCGGGGAGACGGCGTACCACTTCGTGGAGATCACCGGCCTGCACCCGGGCACAAAGTACTACTACCAGGCTTACTCCGCCGGCCTGCAGGTCTCACCGCGGCTGGTGCCGGAGTTGACGTATCCCGCGGGCGGCGTGGTGATCCCGCCGAACCCGACGGACGATCAGCTGCTGCTGATCCTCGGCGAACTGCTGTCCTCGGGCGAGGTGAACTCGGCGGCGCCCGGTTCGATCACGACGCTGGTGCCGCCGCGCGGACGCCACCTGTTCTCCGTCGCGCTGGCCAACGACCTGCACATCGGCGAGACCGTCAGCGGCCTGGCCACCTCGTCGTTCCCTCCGGGCTTCGAGCAGAGCCCGGGCCTCGCCCCGTACCCGGTGGTGATGAGCGAGGCGATGACGCAGGAGGCGGCGCGGTACGGCGCGCACGCGCTGCTGGTCGCCGGCGACCTGAGCTCCTCGGCGCTGCCCGCCGAGCTCGCGGACTCCAAGCGGCTGCTCGACGGCTTCGGCACGCTGAGGCTGGACGGGCGGCTGCGGCCGGGCAGCTACGTCGTCGCGCGCGGCAACCACGACCAGCCGAAGACCGGCACACCCTACGACACGTGCACCGTCGTCGGCTCGTCCGGCTATTTCGACTGCCTGCCCGCGGTCTACGACCTGCCGCAGGGCACGTTGACGCGTACCGAGATGGCCGGAATGCGGTTCATCGGCCTGGACACCTCGACGCTGAACCTGCCCAGCGGCGCCGTCGACGACGCCCAGTTCGGCCACCTCGCGGACATCCTCGCCGAGGACCCGGAGCAGCCGACGCTGGTGTTCGGCCACCACCCCGTCACCGACGCCGCGGCTTCGACCACGATCTCAGGGCCCGGATTCGACCTCGACCGCGCCGACGCGGCCCGGCTCGAGGCCCTGTACGCCGCGACCCCGGGCGTCTTCGTGCACCACAGCGGCCACACGCACCGCAACCGGCGCACCTCCTCGCCGACCGCCACGGGCGTCGAGTTCCTCGAGGTGGCCGCGACGAAGGAGTATCCGGGCGGCTTCGCGCTGCTGCGGGTGTACGAGGGCGGCTACATGGTCAACTTCCACAAGAGCTCGACCGCGCTGGCCCGGCAGTGGAGCCAGACCACCTGCGGCGAGTACCTCGGGCTGTATCCGGCCTACACCCTCGGCACCACGCAGGACCGCAACCACGTGGTGGCACGCGACTTCCGCGGTCTCGAACAGCTCGCGCCCCGCCCGTCCGCCGCAGACGACGCGCAGGGCGACGAGCAGTGAGCGGCGTACGGCGACGAGCAGTGAGCGGCGCACTGCGGGTACCGGCGGCAGCCGGAGTGCCCGTGGCCGAGAGGCGGTAGGTTGGCTCCATGCGTTGTCCAAGTACGAGCGGTGCGGGTGGGATAGCCGCGCGGAGGTTGAGGTCGGGCGTCAGATCCGGGTGGTGCCGTCGATCTGTTCGCGCAGTAAGTCGGCGTGGCCGTTGTGCTGCGCGTACTCGGCGATCATGTGGTTGAACGCCCAGCGCAGGGCCATGGTGCCGAAGCGCGGATGGGTGAAGGTGTCGTCGAGTTCGAGTCCGGCCACCGCGTCGCGGGCCGCCTGCTGCTCCTCCAGCAGCGTCGCCCAGTCCTGCTCGGCCGTGACCGCGGTGGCCAGGTCGAATGCTCCGTCCGGCGACTCGGGCGTGGAGTAACGCGAGGGCAGCTGCTCGCCGGCGAACCGGCTGCGGAACCAGGTGCGCTCCACGTCGGCGACGTGCCGGACCAGGCCGAGCAGCGAGATCGTGGACGGCGGGCTCGCACGCAGGGCGAGCTGCTCCCCCGTCAGGCCGGCGCATTTGAGCAGCAGCGAGCTGCGCTGATAGTTCAGGAAACCCTCGAGCATGGTGCGTTCCTCCCCGGCGAAGGGCTCGTCGACGCGGGACACCGGGGGTGCGGTCCAGGTGGTGGTCATGGGGAGAATTCCATCATCGCCGCGCGGCCGAGGCCAGCCGCGACGCGTTGACCCGCCGGGTGCGCCGGCCGGAGTCGGTGCCGCGCAGCGCGCCGACGAGGGCACGCAGCCAGGGCTCGCGCATAGCGCGGTCGGCGACGAGCCGGCGCACGAACAGCTCCCGGCCCTCGGCCGAGCGGGCGAAGTCGACCAGGCGCTGCGCCTCGTGCAGGGCGCGCCGCGTCGCCTCGCCGCGGTCGCGCAGCGCCGCCTGCTCCGGGTCGTGCCATAGCCGGTGGGTGAAGGACGCGCTGAGCTTGCCCTGGTGATCGCCGAGGTAGGACCAGACGGGGTACGGGAGCGGAATGCTGTGCACCGCGCCGGACGGCAGTTCGCGCACCCAGGAGGAGTATTCGTCCTGGCTCCAGCGCCAGGTGTGGGGACTGGTCTCCCGCTGGTCGACGAGGCCGAGGAAGCGCAGCTTGCGCCGGATCACGCTCCACGGCTCGCCCGTGTCCTGCGCCCAGCCGCGCAGCGCGCGGTAGAAGAACCCGAACGTGCGGGCCCGCCAGACCAGGTCGCAGAGGGTGACGGGGGTGCGCGAGCGGGCCAGCACGGCAGGTTCGAGGCCGAACGCGGCGGTGTTGACACGCCACTGCCGCAGGGCCGCGGGGGTGATGTCCTCGATGTGGTCGACGGAGAACGGCAGCAGCCGCACCCGGCCGGCGTGCGAGGTCCCGGCGAGGAAGACGGCGAGCACGTCGCGGAGCGAGTCGCAGGAGCGCCCGGGGAAGTAGAGATCGCCGCCGCCGGAGCGGGCCGGGACCCGGCCCGCGGTCTCCACGATCTGGCGCCGGTAGTCGTACCCGCGCCACTGCGGCGCGCGGGGGTCGGCCGGCTCCGGCCGCAACGGCAGGGAGCCGAGCCGGTCGCCGCGCGGCACGTCCCAGCGTGCCGGGGCCACGGGTTCGAGTGATCCGCCCATGCGGGCAGTGTCTCAGCCTGCTGTGTCACCGCGCACGTCGGTTTTCCGGACGTCCGCCCATGCGGGCCGAGATACCCTTAAAGAACCCGCTAAGGCACTCGGTTTCGCCCCTTTCGAACCCTTTGCTACGCGCACGTGCTGGCATACTTTTGCGCGTGAACGCTCCGTCCCGCTCCGCCCGCCCCCCGCTGACCGCCCGCAGTGCCCTGCGTGTGCCCGAGGTCGCGGTGCTGTTCTGGATCATCAAAGGGCTCTCGACCGCGATGGGCGAGTCCACCTCGGACGCCCTGGTCAACTCGTCGCTCGGCGCTCCGGCGGCGGTCGTGCTCGGATTCGCCGCCTTCTGCGTCGCGCTCGTGCTGCAGTTCCGGCAGGCGCGCTACCGGGCCTGGTCGTACTGGCTCGCGGTGTGCATGGTCGGAGTGTTCGGCACGATGGCGGCGGACGTGATGCATGTGGCGCTGCACGTGCCGTACACCGCGTCCACGATCTTCTACGCGGCCGTGCTCGCGGCGGTATTCGTCTCCTGGCGGCGCACCGAGAACACGCTCTCGATCCACAGCATCGACAGCCCGCGCCGGGAGGCGTTCTACTGGGCGACTGTGGTCGCGACGTTCGCGATGGGCACCGCGCTCGGCGACTTCACCGCCAACACCCTCGACCTGGGCTATTTCCCGTCGGCCGCGCTGTTCGCCGGGCTGATCCTCGTCCCGCTGCTGGGCTGGCGGCTGCTGCGCTGGAACCCGGTGGCGTGCTTCTGGGCGGCGTACGTGGTGACCCGGCCGCTCGGCGCGTCGATCGCGGACGGCCTGGCCAAGCCGAAGGACGTCAGCGGCATGGACCTCGGCGACGGCCCGGTCGCCTGCGTGCTGGCCGCGCTGATCGTGGTGCTGGTCGCCTACCTCGCGGTGACGAAGAAGGACGTGCAGGGCGAGATCGCGGCGCCGGCCGCGGCGCAGGACGAGGCGGTCTCGGCCTGACGCGGTGGTCTCGGCCTGACGCGGCGGTGACGGCGGTGACGGCTTGGGCGTGCGGCGCTCACGCGGCGGCAGGCGCAGGCGCGGGGCGGATGCCGGCCGCCGCCTCCGTCGTGTCGGTGCGCCAGATCGTCTCGACGCGCATGGCGGCGAACTTCCATCCGTCCGCCGTGCGCACCGCCTCGAAGCGGTAGCGCCCGCCGAGCACACGCGCCGGCAACGGCTCGCCGGAACGCCCGAACACGCCGACGAGGTTCGCCCGCACGGCGGCCCGGTCCGCGCCCTCGAGGGTCACCAGCACACCGCTGACGTTGTGCTGCAACCGGTGGAACTCGGCGTGGTTGCGCGCGGCCTGCGCCACCACGGCTTCGCGCCCGGAGGCCGGGCCGCCCGGCGTCAGGATGCTGACGTCCTCGGTGAACAGCCCGGCGAGTTCGTCGAACCGGTGCTCGTCGATGCATACGGTCAGCCGGGAGACCAGGTCGGTCAGCTCGGCACGGTCGGTCAGTGCGCGGATCGCGTCCACGGTCATCGGAGTGCTCCCCTCATCCCGCTCGAGGGCGGGAGTTCGTTGGCGTTGCCAACGTAATGTTGGCACAGCCAACGATTCGTCGTCAAGGGCCCGGTCACGGCTCGCTACCCTGGTCCGGTGGAACCCCAGAACACCCCGGAGCGGCTGCGCGAGCTGCCGAGCTGGCTCCTCAACCAGGCCTCGCTCGTCGCGCACCGCGTCGTCGGCGAGCACCTGCGCGACGCGCAGGTGGCCCACCGCTACCACTACGCCCTGCTCGCCGCCCTCGCCGAGGCCGGCCCCACCAGCCAGGCCGACCTCGGCCGGCGCATCGGGCTCGACCGCAGCGACGTCACCGCGACCGTGAACCAGATGGAACAGCGCGGCCTGCTCGGCCGCGTCCCCGATCCGGCCGACCGGCGGCGCAATCTCGTCAGCCTCACCGAGGACGGACGCGAGCGGCTCGCAGAACTCGATGACGTCGTCGGCGCGGCCCAGGACGACCTTCTCACGCCGCTGACCGGCGACGAGCGCGCCGAGCTCGGCAGGCTGCTGCGCCTGCTGGCCACGCACCACGGCGTGCTGGGTCACGCCGCGGGCGGGCCCGAGTAGCCCCGCGCAGCCCGAGTGGCCGAGGCGCCTACGTACTCTGCGACGGGGTCGCAGACCCCTGTTCCGTCCGGCGGCGCAAAGGAACCGGGCCGCGGCGGAGTGACCGCCACGGCCCGGTTCAGGTTCTTCAGGGCTCTGCCTCGATCGGCCGGGATCAGCCGAGCTTGCCGCGCAGCGCGTCGACCCGGTCGACCGCCGCGTTGAACGACGAGTCCGTCAGCTGCCCGCCCTGCAGCGCCGCGGCCAGGGCCTGCGTGGCCTCCTGGCCCTGGCTCACGCTGCCGGAGGAGCACAGTATCAGGTCCATGCCGGCCGACGCGGCGTCCACGGCGCGCTGGCCCGGGCCGCCGTAGGCCTTCAGGGCGCCGGCTTCGAGCGCGTCGGTTATGGTCACGCCGGTGTAGCCGAGCCGGTTGCGCAGCTCGCCCTGCACCACGGTGGTGGACAGGCCGGCCGGCCGGTTCGCGTCCAGCGACGGGTAGACCGCCCAGGAGAGCATGATCAGATCGACGCCGGCGTTGATCGCCGCCTTGTACGGATACTCGTCCACCGCGCGGATCTGGCTCAGCGGCTCGGTCAGGGTCACCGGCACCTCGTCGGTGTTCGCCTTCGTCGGCGCGGTGCCGAGGCCCGGGAAGTGCTTGGCCGTCGCGGCCACTCCGCCCTGCTGCTGCGCCGTGATGAACGACGCTCCGGCGCTGGAGACGGCCGTCGGGTCGTTGCTGTAGGAGCGGCCGTACTGGTCGATGAAGTTGCCCGGCGCCGCGAACACGTCGAGCACCGGCGCCAGGTTGACGTTGAGTCCCGCGCCGGAGAGCGTCTTCGCGGCGGAGCTGCCCGCCTGCGCCGCGGCCTGCTGCGGGTTCGACGACTGGCCGACCTGCCGCTGCGACTCGGTCGGCGCGCCGTTCGGGATGCGCCGCACGACGCCGCCCTCCTGGTCGGTCATCAGCAGCAGGGGCAGGTGCACCGGGCCCTGCGCCTGGGCCGCGTCCAGCTGCTTGACCACGCCGTCCAGCTGCGCCGCCGACTTGATGTTCGAGCTGAAGAAGATCACCCCGGCGACCTCGCCCTCCCGGATGAGCTGGAGCAGCTCGGACGGAGGCGTGAGGCCGGTGTACGAGTAGACGACGCGCTGTCCGGCCAGCTGCACCGGGGACAGGTGCGCGCCGCCCGTGGCCGAGGGCGAGCCGCCCGCCGGCGAGCTCGGGGAGCCGCCGACCGCCGGGCCGGAGGTCGTGCCGCCGCCGGCCGGCGACGACGCGGCCTGGCTGGGCGTGCCGCTGGCGCACGCCGCGGCGGCCAGGGCGCAGGACAGCAGGACGCCGGTCGCGCTCAGCGCGCGCCGGGAGCGGCGGGCGCGGCGGCGCACGCCGGCGGCTCGGGCGGGGACGGGGCGGATACTGATGGGGACTCCTCACGTGCTCGCGGCGTCGTGGTGGCGGCGCCGCCCTGGCGGGTCAACGGGCTCATCGGGTCGGGACCGGTTCTTCTGCCGGCCCGCGGCGGCGGGCGCACCCCCGGGCTTCGGCCGCGACGAGTCTAGAACGGATCACCGGGCATCATCGCACCACCTCGCCGATCGCGGTGACGGTCAGGCCGCTGGAGACGGCCCACCGCCCGGCGAATCCGCGCGGCACGGCGCCCGAGCCCGCGTCGGCGAGACGCAGCGCGGCCGTGAAACCGCCGTCGGCACGCAGTTCGATGTCCGCCTCCTCGAAGCCGAGCCAGCGGCGCGTCAACGGGAACCAGGCCTTGTACACCGACTCCTTCGCGCTGAACAGCACCCGGTCCCAGTGCACCTCGGCCGGGGCGCGGGCGGCGAGGCCGGCGATGCGCACGCGCTCCTCGGGAAGGGAGATGATCTCCAAGACGCCGTCCGGCAGCGGGGCGTGCACCTCGGCGTCGATGCCGAGCGTCTCGACATCCCCGGTCCTGGCCACGGCGGCCGCGCAGTAGCCGTCGCAGTGCGTCATGCTGCCGATCACGCCCTCCGGCCAGGTCGGCTCGCGCTGTTCGCCGGGCAGGATGGGCACCGGCCCGAAGCCGAGCTCCTGCAGCGCCCGGCGGGCGCAGCCGCGCACGGTGGCGAACTCGGCGCGGCGCTTGGCCACCGCCGCGGCGATGTGCTCGCGCTCCTCGGGGAAGAGCGACGCCTCGATCAGCTCGATCCGCGCGGGCAGGCCGGCCGGGTCCGCGGTCACGTCCGGCACCGCCGACTCGGCGAACCTGACCTCCTTCGGCAGCAGGCCGTCGAGCAGGCTCAGCTCTGCGCTCACCGCGTGCGCCCTCCAGTCTCTCGCGTGCCTCCGGGCCTCACGGCGCGTCACGACGCCCCGCCTGCGTTCCGGCAGCCTACGCCACCGCGCCCGGCCCGGGCACACGGGTCCCCGCGCGTCCGCGCCTCGCCCGACGGGTGTCACCGAACCCTTACACAGCGGGGCGGCGCCCTCCCCCGGCACGCCGCCGTGCCTCGGAACGTCCGGTGAACTCCTGGTCGGATCCCACTCGCTTCAGCTGAGGCACACCGCGCCCCAGCCGAATCGCGCGCCGCTCAGCCGAATCCCGCCTCGGCTCAGTCGAAGCGCACCTCGCTGCGCAGCAGCGAGCCGACCCACGCGTCGTGCCGGCGGCCGCGGTGCACCAGCCAGGAACGCAGCGTGCCCTCGCGGGTGAAGCCCAGCTTCTCCACCACCCGCCAGGACGGCTCGTTGCCGGCCACGGCGATCCACTCGATCCGGGCGAGGCCGAGTTCCTCGAAGCCCCATCGGCACACCTCGCGCACCGCCTCCGTCATATAGCCGCGGCCGCGGGCGGCCGGCGTGGTCCAGTAGCCGATCTCGGCCGCCGCGCCGTATTCGGCGCCGAGGTCCTTGATCCGGTGCAGGCCGACGGAGGCGATCGCCTCGCCGGTCTCCCGGACCACCGCCCCGAACACGACGTCGGTGGCCGCGCTCCGGCCGTTCGGCACCGTCTCGCGCACGTACGATTCCGCGTGCGCGCGGGTGTAGGGCGCCGGGACCGGGACGTAGCGCTGCGTCTCCGGGTCCTGACACGCCGCGGTGATCGCGTCGATGTCCGCCTCGCCCCACGGCCGCAGCAGCAGCCGGTCGGTGCGCAGGCTGGCGGAGCTGAAGTCGTGCGGCGGGGCGGCGGGGGCTGGCGTCGTCATGCGGCACACCGTACGCGGTCGTATGCCACGGAGCCACCGAGTTGAACGCCGCTGGGTTAACCAGGTCATCCTGGCCACCGGGCCGCGCCGCGTCCGGCGCGGCGATGCCACACTGGGGTTCATGTCCACACTTCCGCTGCCGCCCGAACTGCTCGCCAGCCTGCTCGACTACGACGAGGAGGACGAGGGGTCGAACGAAGCGCACTTCGACCGGATGGAGGAGGTGTTCGCGGCGCTGGACACCCCGGCGAACCGGGTCGGGTTGGCCGAGGCCTTCTGGGCCGAGCCGGAAGAGCCGGTGCGCGCGCTCGGCTTCGATCTGCTGGCCGTGCAGGCGCACCGCTTCGACTGGCACGTGCAGCCGCTGATCGACGCCGCCTCCGGGGTGCGGCTCGAGGGCCCCGAGCGGGCCGGGCTGCGGCTGCGCCGGGCCGCGGCGAACGCGCTGGCCTGCGTCGTGGACGACGGGCGGGTGCTCGGGCCGCTGCTGCGCTTCGCCCGCGACGAGGATCCGGTGGTGCGCTGGCAGGTCGCGCGCGGGATACCGGCCGCCGTCGACCCGCTGCCGCCCGAGGCGGTCGAGATCCTCAGCGGCATGCTGCGCGACGAGGACTCGGACGTGCGCGACTGGGCCGCGTTCGCGCTCGGCTCCCGGGAGAACGACACTCCCCGACTGCGCGACACGCTCGCCCGGCTGCTGTTCGACGCCGACGAGGACACCGCCGCCGAGGCCGCCTACGCGCTGGCCCGGCGCAAGGACCCGCGCGTGCTGCCGGTGCTCGAGCGGGTGCTCGGCCAGCCCGCCGTCGGCCGGCTCTACTTCGAGGCGGCGGCCGCGCTCGCCGACCCCGCGCTGCTGCCGACCCTCACCCGGTTGCGCGCGGAAGGCCTGGCCGACGCCGACCTCGACCGGGCGATCGCGGCCTGCCGGGCGGCCGACGCCGCGGCTTAGCACGCGCGGCGGCCGGAACGATGGAGGCCGACCGGAAGGCCGTGAGCTGCCGGTTCGCCCTGTTCGGCCCGTCGAGTTGGCGTTTCGCCCCGCGAGCGGGGAAGGTCGAAGTATGGCTTGGCTCCTGGTCGTGTGCGCCGGGCTTCTCGAGACGGGCTTCGCCGTCTGCCTCAAGAAGTCCGAGGGCCTGAGCCGCCCGCTGCCCACCGTTCTGTTCGCCGCGTTCGCCCTCGGCTCGTTCGCCCTGCTCACGCTGGCCCTGAAGAAGCTCGAAGTCGGCCCGGCCTACGCGGTGTGGACGGGGATCGGCGCTGCCGGCACCGTCATCTACGGGATGATCTTCCTCGACGAGTCGGTCGACACGCTCAAGATCCTCGCGGTCTCGCTCATCGTGGCCGGCGTGATCGGCCTGAACCTGTCCGGCTCCGCGCACTGAGCGGGGGCACGGCGCGCACCGGTCAGGCCGTGCGCACCGGGCGGCCGGGGCTGCCCGCCGGGAAAAAGCTTGACCTGGAGCCCGCTCCAGGTGGCACCCTCGGGTCATGAGCACTGCGACGTTCTCGCCCGCGCAGACTGTCGAACTGACCGGGTTCAGTCTGGACACGCTGCGGTACTACGAACGCATCGGCCTGCTGGAGCCGGTGCACCGCGCCGCCGGGGGCCACCGGCGCTACACGGAGCACGACGTGGAGTGGCTCGACATCCTGCGCTGCCTGCGCGCCACCGGGATGCCGATCGCCCGGATGAAGGACTTCGCCGACCAGGTCAGGGCCGGGGAGCACACCTACGCCGACCGGCTGGCGCTGCTCGAGGAGCACGACCGGACCGTCGAGGCGCAGATGACGCTGCTGGAGGAGCAGCGGAACAAGGTCCGCGCGAAGATCGACTACTACCGCGACGCAGTGGCGGGTCAGGCCGTCGCGTGCACGGCGCAGGCGCGGCCCTGAGCCGTCGGCCGGACCGCGGCCGCGGAGCCTGCCGGGCCGACCGGACCCGCGTCCGATCGTGCGGGCTCAGCCTCGCGGGCGAGCGCGGGCCCGGCGGCCGAGGCCGGGACGAGCCCGGTCTTGGGCCACCAGGGCCAGGTGACGAACGCCGCCGTCGGCATGCCGGTCCCCCCTCTCAGCGCATCCGGCGCACGCCGGCACCCAGGGGACGGGCGCCCGGGCCGGCCGCCGCGGCGATGCGGCCGAACCCGCCGGCCCGCACGGCCACCGTCGCGGACTCGCCGAGCAGCGAGAGCCCGAACATCATCAGGATGCTCGAGCCGGTCACCGCGCTCGCCACACCGAACGAACGGCTCGCGGCGAGGTCCATGCCGAGCCGCACCGCCACGGTGGCCAGCCACAGGAAAGCGGTGAGCACCGTGTACCGCTGCATCAGCACGCCGCCGCGGTCCGTCAGGCGCACGGTGGATCCGCGAACCGTGCCGAGCACGACCGAGACCGCGCTGGCCGCCACCAGATACGTGATGTCGGCGGCGGCGAACTTCACCGGATGGGCGCCGCTGCCGAGCGAGGCGGTCTCGAAGACGCCGACGGCGGTGAGGATCAGCGGGAGCCGCCAGCGCCGCGCATCGGTCTTCACCGGGCGCTCCTGCATCTTGCGCACGAGCCGCCACACGATGATCACGAGGAACAGCAGGATCTGCAGGTCGGTGGACTGATTCGCATTCATGGCCCTGACGCTACGGACCGGCCGGCCGCGGCGGATCGACTCCCGGGTGGAGCGCGGGTGGAAACCGGCGCTCCGCCGCCCTCCACCCCCAGGGGCTGTTCGTGGTTCCGGTGCACGCGGCGATCAGTGCCCGAAGTCAGCACCCGCCGTCTGTCGGCATCCGCCGGCTCCGGACGTCAGCGCCGCCCGTACTGCCGCTCGTACGCGTCGACGAAGTCCTTGGCCTCCTTGAGCCCGACGCCGCAGACCTCGCGGTAGATCTTGATCGCCTGGATCTTCTTGCCCCGGGCGAGCATGTCGTAGAACTCGTGCGGCAGCCGCGGATCCCGGCCGGCCGGCACCGCGTCCTGCGGCGTCGGCGGCAGCACACCGGCCGGCGGCGGGAGCAGCCCGGCGTCGGGGTTCAAGCCGAGGTGCCGGTAGAGCAAGGCGACCTGATACTCGAGGCGTTCGATGCGTTGCGCGGTCTCCAGTTCCATGCAACCGATAGTAGGCAACCGCTCCTGCCTACGCGTTCGTCCGCGGGTAGAGCAGGTTCGGCACGTCCGCGAGCGTCTCGAGCAGTTGACCGAGGTCCGCGTCGAGGTGCTGCCGCTGCGCGGTGGTCAGCCGCGCCACGGGCGTCCACGCGCCTGCCGGCGAACACAGAGAACTGAGATCCCGCTGCACCGCGCCGAGGCCGCTGTCCGCCGCGGTCAGCAGTTGCGGGTCGCGGGGCTTGATCAGCGGCGCGAGGATGCCGAGGAGTTCCTGCGTCCCCTGCGTGTTGGCGTAGACGGTGGCGAGCGAGGTTCCGCTGCCGTAGTCGGCGATGCCGGTCGCCTGGAACTGCAGCGCGTTCTCCAGGATCTCGTGGGTGCGCAGCGCCAGGTCCCCCGGGTCGACCTCCTCGCTCGGGAAGTCCTTGATCAGACCGCTCACATCGGCCACGAGCTGCTTGGTCAGTGTTCTGACCTTCGTCAGCGGCTCGCCGTGCCAGAGGCCGTACTCGACGGCGAAGAACCCGGTCCAGCCGGTGTCGGTCACACCGTCCTGCAGTCCGCTCGCCGTGCCGTCGATCGCGCCGTCGAAGTCGCCGAAGGCGTTGTACGCCGCGCCCAGCCGTTCGTAGTCGAGGTGCGCGGTCAGCCACGCCCTGCGCGCCGCGGCCTGGTCCTGCCCGGCGACGGCGGCGTCGAGGGCCCGGGTGTCCGCGAGCAGCCGCGGCAGCCGGGATTCGACCCACGAGCTGTACGCGTGGACCGGCCTCTGCAGGTCGAGGTCGGGCAGCGGGGTGTATCCGGGTACTGCCTCGCTCGTGGTCCCGGTGA
>Ga0310811_10008343_pt1 | contig 13309 bp, 13 predicted proteins | sample YCmetagenome_FD_207642 | JGI IMG/M metagenome (GOLD analysis project Ga0310811, IMG submission 207642) | Soil microbial communities from experimental microcosm in Duke University, North Carolina, United States - YC | ecosystem: Engineered > Artificial ecosystem > Soil microcosm > Unclassified ...
AACGTACCTGATTTTTGATCGCGCTCTGGTACATTGTTTGCAGGATCATGTGTCCCGTGCGGTCAGCGGCGTAGCAGGAACGGCGTACCGGCCCTTCGCCATAGTTGCGCGTGTGGCCTCCAAAACGTCGCTGGTCGATGCGTCCATCGGCGGTGCGATTGAAGGGCAGGCCGCGATGTTCGAGCTCATAGACGGCGTCGATTGCTTCGCGAGCCAGTATTTCAGCTGCGGGCTGATCAACCAGGTAGTCGCCACCCTTGATGGTGTCGTACATATGCCACTTCCAATGGTCCTCTTCCTGGTTCCCCAATGCAGCGGCAACGCCTCCCTGTGCTGCTCCGGTATGTGAACGGGTAGGGTAAACTTTGGTCAGAACCGCGACACTGGCATTTGGCAGTTGCATTGCTGCCATCAGGCCCGCGCCACCTGAACCGACGATGACGACATCAAATTTATGGTACATAGTGTGTAGTATCCTCTATTCTTTGCTCTGATTTACCTCGCCTGATTGACGCACGTTTGCGTTTGTTGTGCACCTGCAACCGGCTGGAATGTGATCAGCGTAATGGTGCCTAACATAAAGAATGCCAGTAAAAGCGTCGCCGCCGTTGAGAGAAGCACGATACGTGTGCGTGGCTTACGGACATAATCATCGATCATAACCCGCAAACCGTTCATCCCATGGGTCAGGGCGATGGTGAGTAACATCCAATCAAAAAGCCTCCAGAGCGGATTGGCATAACGCCCTGCCACGAAGGCATAGGTTGTGCACGCTACGTCAGTGGTCACGTGCATGACCAGCAGATGGACGATGACCAGTACGAATAGAATAATGCCAGAGATGCGGAAGTAGTACCAGGAAAACGTCTCAAAGCCCCCGCCTTGTGGACGTGCACCGCCGTAGAACTTCGATAGATTTAACATAATAATTTTTCCTCCGTATGGGCGAGAACCTCTTCGCCCGGGAATATACTAGGGTGCGGTGTGTGCCATGGTTGGTAGCGTGAAGAACCAGGCTACCGTTGGGATGAAGGCTGGTTTGAGTACAAAGTAGGCAAATGGGATAAAGATGATGACCGTTGCGACGAGTACGATGGTAAACATAACCTTCTGATAGCGTGCGCCTTTGCGCCAGAAGTCGATGCATATGATGCGTACGCCATTAAAGGCATGATAGAGAATTGCAACGATCAGACCTAGTGAGAGCAGACGTGCGATGATCGAGTCAAAGAAAGCGATGCCATCGTTGTAAATTGCTGGACCAAAGCTCAACAGCGAAATATCGACGATATGGATGAATAGAAAGATAAGAATGGCAATGCCTGTGATGCGATGAAACAACCAGGACCACATGCCGGATTGACCTTTGTACATCTTTTCCTCATTTCTGGGGGCGGGGAGGTGAAGCAAGGGAGGAGTGACCTCGGTGTTGTATACAAGACACCTTTGCAGGCTTTGTTGTATCTCTGTATTGCTAACATCAACGACCTCACACCAGGCACCTCGCCGTGCAAATCTGATTTTTTACATTCAGGCAGGCAACCCCACCGCTTTTCCCGGTCGCCCTTGTTGAATGCAACTAATTGGTTGACGTTGTGTCATTATTATAATGCATCGCAGGGTAGGGCGCAAACGGGAAGACGCTGCCTTGTTGTCATGAGCCAGCCTGCCATCTTTCCTTGAAGAATCGCTCGATTCGTCTACAGGTTGTGGGGCGTCCCTTTTCATTATACCTTGCTTGCCCCTTTTATTGGTCTGTCCGCTGGCTACTTTGTGGGCAAAATGCTTGCAAATTCGCGAAGAATGGTGCATAATCGATCGTAGTAAGAAGTTTCTGATGATCTGGCGCTTTTAGATGTCCAGTTCGGGTGAGCTGTGTTTCGCCCCTGCATAAGCAGACCTCCAGGGGTTATGTAGGGGTGTGTAAGCACGGCTCACTCTGTTTTTGGACTCCTTTTTCTGTATGCGGGGGAGAATGAGACGTAAATTGCTGGTGCTGGCGCTGGGGCTCGCTTTTCTTGTCGCCATTTCCTGGTTCGGCGGCCTCATGAGTAATGCAGTATCTCACACGCCAACTGCCCATATTCAAACCGCACAGGCTGGCCCCTACCAGATCACGCTCCAGGTCGATCCTAATCCCCCTCTGGAAACACAGCCTGCTACGGCCTCAATCCAGGTTGCCAATGCTTCTCGGCAGGCCATCACCGATGCACATGTCTTTATCGATTCGACGATGGAGGCTATGGATATGGGGAGCGAACGCGTTGAGGCGTCTGCTCAGGGCAATGGGATCTATCGCGCTCGTGTGCAATTTCCCATGGGCGGTCCCTGGGGATTGCGTGTCTCGATTGATCGTCCTGGCCAAAAAACGGTCTCTACCACGTTTCAAGTTACAGCACAATAAATAGTTACTCTGGAAGAGTTGCCTCGATTTTCTCTTGTTGACATTGACGCATTTTTTCATCTGATGTTCTGCTACTTACCCGGTAATGGCCTTTCTATGGTACACTGTTTTTATCATGGAAAGGATTAAAGCTATGGTTGATAATATAGATAGAATAGGGCAGGAGGCTATTGACAACCTGGCACAGAAGCATGCCGCACGCGAGCGGGCGCTTCCAAAGTCACGTACGACGATTCGCTATTGTGCCAATAGCATTCGTGCCGCCCATCGCCATGAGTTTCGTCTGGCTGAAGATCTGGTCGCGCAGGCGGGTGCTCTCCTCACTGAGATGGCTGCTGATTTGCGCGATCATCAGGACATTTTCTTTGCAGGCTTTGTTCAGGACGCTCAGAAAGAGTATGCCGAAGCCATTTGTTTTAGTGCACTGGTTCAGCATCGCTCACTCCCCTCGGCAACTGATCTCGCTATCGGCTCCGGCGCTTTTCTGAATGGTCTGGCGGAGTCCGTTGGTGAGCTACGCCGTTATTTGTTAGATCAGCTCAGACGCGGTGAGATGGGCGATTGTGAGGTCTTTCTGGGCTATATGGATGATATCTATGCCCTGTTGATCTCGGTCGATTTCCCCGATGCGATCACCTCCGGTTTGCGTCGGACCACTGATGCGACGCGCGGCATCCTGGAGAAAACTCGTGGTGATCTCACTTCTGCTATGAGCCAGGTACGCTTACAGCAATCAATGCTGGCTCTCCAGCGGGAGCTACAACGCCAGGACCCGGACGATGATTCGTTTCTCGGCACGAGCTTGTAATATCGCGCATTTCAGCATACTTCTATGAACGAGTATACTATGAACAGACCTGTTGCCCGGTTATTTTAGGGGAATAAGGTGCTCTATTGCACTGATGATCGTTATAATAAAGGGCCCGGTCTGTGGTATCGTTCTGCCTGCGGCCTGCTCAATCGCGATCGCCACTGTAGCACGAGGAACTTTTTTGGCCGGGAAAGCGTATTACTTGTGTAATAGCTAGAATCTCACTTTCGATTGCTTCCTTATAATGAGATGTTATAGGTAAGATACTCCGAGAGATCGAGATGGAGTATCGATTACTATAGAAATATTAGAAAACGCGGATGGCCTGGAACATAGAGAATAGAAAGAGGATAAGGGTGTATGAGCGAAGATATACAGGAAACAGATGCCGTCGTTTCTAATCCACAAGCAACTACCTCGACCCATATTGTGACCGCCGATTCTGTACAGGCTGAAGAGGTGCCAACGATACCTCTGGATTCTTTGCAGGTGATCAGTGCTTTGCAACCCGCAATTTCTATTCACTCGATTGCGGCTACGCGCGATGTATCTACTCCTACTCCTCTGGTCGCGCAATCAGTCGAGCATACACGTAGCTGGTCTGAGTGGTTGCAGATATGGTGGGAGGGCGCGCGTCCGGCTTATTTTACGTTGCCATTAATGCCTGCTCTGCTGGGAAGCGTGCTGGCATGGTCTCAGACGATCTCGCCCGGGTCTCCTCTGGGACAATTTCATCTGTTGCACTTTATTGGTACTATCCTGGTGCTTCTGCTGATCCAGGCCGGGGCAAATCTGGTGAATGACTATTATGACTATCTGCGCGGCGTGGATACCGGCAATACGCTTGGTCCCGGTGGGTTGCTGCAACAGAATCTGGTCAAACCACAAAATGTGTTGCTGGTGGGTCTTGTATTACTTGGCATTGGCGCAATATTGGGACTGCTTGTCGCTATTGCGGGAGGGCCGCTTGTCTATCTTTTTGGTCTGGTAGGTCTACTCTGTGCCTATTTTTACAGTGCTACCTCGCGTTCACTCTCTTCGTTGGCTCTGGGTGAGCTGGTTGCTTTTCTGCTCTTTGGACCCTGTGTTACTATTGGGGCTTATCTGGTGCAGGTCGCTCATCTTTCCGCGAGCGCCTTTGCGTATAGCATTCCTCTGGGACTCCTCGCCGCAGCGGTTGTCCATGTCAATAATATGCGTGACATTGAAGGTGATACGCAGGTGCATAAGCATACGCTCGCGGCATTTTTGGGCCTGATCTGGAGTCGGGTCTGGTTTCTGGGTCTCCTGCTCGGAGCTTTTGTCGTGATTACGCTATTGGGGGTACCACATGGCACGCCACATCTGATTCTGGTGGTGTGGTGGACGTTTCCGCTGCTTGTGACGGCTCTGACTGGCGTTATTCGTACAGATACACATGCTGGTTTCCACCTTGTGATGTTACAGGTACTCCGTCTGGAAGTTGTGTTTACTCTTCTGCTGGCTGCCGCTCTGCTTGTCCTGGCGTTTATTCCTGTGTTGCCACATCTTCCTGCACATTTTCTGCCTTTCTAATACTGTTGATGTAGGTGCGGATTTAACCCGCACCGGACGTCTTTTCTTCTCCGCAAGCAATAGCGCAAAATGCGTTTTTCCTCTTCACGAAAGCTGCCTCGGAAGTTCAGAAGGCAGGGGGTATATTTGTAGTCATCACGCTCCTTTGTCTCCATTGTGGTGCAAAAGTCCTATATATTTGCACGGAATAACAGTACCATTAGGGCCATTTACAAGCATAGAACGCTGTGTTACACTTCGCTTATGATTTCGAGTCTTGGAGAGTTGCCCGCTTCTCAGCACTGGCAGCATATTCTGGAAAGACGAAGTTTCGTATTTCGTATAGTAAGGAAGAGTCAGGCTCTGATCTCTGTTTGCGGTTGTTTCACAAGGAGGTGCTCTATTGGCTGGCTGGGAAGAAGAACTGGCCGTCCTGTTGCGTGAGCTTGGTGTCAAACAAGAGGAACCAAGGGCTCCCCTCCAATCTACGCGTAAGCCTATGCGTAGCGATGTAAAACACCGAGAGCAATTTGCCGATGCTATACTCTGGAATGAAGAGGATGGCGCAGGTGAGGATGATGATGGCGCCTGGGTAGATGATCTGAGTGTGATGCGCCATGAAGTTGATGCGATTGTACGCCAGGTGGTTCTGCTAATGCAGCGTGGTGATCTTGAAATGTCTCTCAAAGAGGATGTAATGGTGGTGCTACGCGCCTTACGCCGCCGGGCTGTGTTATCTCAATTAGCTGCGACGAGCGACGAGGCATATCTAGAATCGGCCTCGGCTATGCTTCACTTCTGTCGTCTTGTTCTCCAACTGAGTGAGTTTGCGACTGGCGATTCTTGAGTAGTGTATCGCATGCAAACCTTGCCAGCGGTTCCATTTTCTCAATTTTATACCTCAACCGGGACTTCCAGCAAAGATGGGAAATTTTCCTTTCTCTCATAACCTCATACAATCTCATTCCCTTCCATCAAGGCATCTTCCTTTTCTCCCTCAAGATATACTATGCCAGAAACTGGCATGAATTGACTGAATTTCAGCAAAAATGTTACAATGCATCGAGAAATAAACCTGGATGACAAGCAAGACTAGAAAAACTATAATAACTATTCAAACGATTGCTATGTGGTAAGGTAGAGTCAGGAAACCTGATCCCAAAAATGTTCTGGGTATTCAGAAAGGATTCTTGATGACGTGTTGTTTCTGAAAAAAACAGTTCGCAGGAGCTGATATATTCGAAAGGTTTGCTCTTAGCGAAGGAGGACGATATGGACAATAAGAAATTACTCGATGAGACGGGCCGCTGGCTGCGTGTGGGCGCACTGACGGCTTCTACGTTCGGTCCTATTGTAGGAACGCTCCTGGAACGCTTACGTCAACGCCAGGAGCTAGAGCATACTACCCTTAGCGCGGAACCGCCCGCTGTGAGTGCAGCGGATGAAAAACTTTCTCTGGCCGATTCTCTGGCTTTGCTGAAAGAACGTGCGTATAATCAAGAGTTGGTCCATCGTGCTGAGGAGCTGACCGAAGAGCTTCGTATGCGGGGAACCCGGCTTTCACAGTTGCTTGCTGAACGGAGTAGCGATTTGACGCACGAGTTTGGTAAACAAAGTGAGCTGGTCGGCAAAAAACTGAGCAAGCAGACGCGTGAAGTGTCGCGCAATATCGCCGAGCAAGATAGCGCTTTCTGGATTGTCTCGGGCTTCAGTGTGGGCGTGTTGATTGCTGGCATCACCGCTTTCATTTTAATTCGGAAGCGCCTGCAAAAGCGTGTGGAACTGGAACTGGAAGAGGATGAGCATATTCTCTTGTCTCCCAATGGTCATGTTGCTGTATGGAATGGCACTGCATCTTCTAAGGCGTCTGTGGCGATACCCGCTGATGCCGCCTTTATGGGCATCGCGAGCACGAAACGCTACTATTCTATCCAAACGCCACTTGATCAGCTTGTCTCAAAGCATGATCTGCCTTTAGATGTTATCTACTTCGTTTCTGAAGAAGACGCGAAGGCTCAGGGATTTATGGCTGCTGAAAAATTGTAAACGCGTTTCCCGGAGGGAAGGTATAGCACCTTTTCTGACGAGTGGTCTCGATAAGAAATAATCTTCCTTTGTTGCGACGGGTCTGGATTTCTTGTTCCTACAAAGGAAGATCTTTCAGAAGATCTTTCAAAGGGAGATCTTTGAATGCAGAAATAGCTGCATGAAGGTGGTGGATGGATGATGCCTGTCAATGAAGATACTCAAAGTCAAGAAGTGCAAGATCCGGTTTTTGGCGAGCCTGTACGTCCTCTGACACGTCAGGAACTGCATGTTCTGGATTTTCTTGGCCAGGGTTATACGAACGAAGATATTGCACATACCCTGAATATTGCTGTCTCAACGGTCTCTTCTCATGTGCAACATATCCTCAAAAAACTTCAGGTTCGCAATCGCGTAGAGGCTGTATTGTATATGCGCCATCGCAGTGCGCAGGCCGATGCTCCTCGTTCTCCCCATATGCCTCTGCGTGTGCAGGAGAGCACAAAGACGCCAGAGACTAGGCCGACTTCTCTTCGCTCACGTGATCCGTTGCTTTTCCTCTGCCAGGTGAATCAGGTGAATCGACATATTGCCTTGTATGGTCCCTTGCATATTGATTATGCTGGTATATCTGGAGATGTCTCTCTGGCTTTTTACGATGCCTATGCACAACAGCTAAAAGTTCACCTGGAGATAGATGCTCGCCCAGGTGAGATCAATGTTGAGGTTGACGAAATGCTCTGGAAGCACATCCTTGAAGTTGCGGAGGGAGAATCAAATATGCTATTCGCTTCTTCTCCTGCATCTTCAAGTGGGCAAAAATAGATATATCTGAATAACAGGTACAATACGCTATTGTTTCCGATATTGTTCAGGGGTCTGTCCTTCTTCAAAACCTTCGTTAATCTGTCCTCTATGGATGAGATATTTTAGAAAGGTCAGCTTCTGTTCCAATGTTGGATCTACTTTGTCTCCAGCGCTCGGTTCCTGCACTATAGGTTGCTGGGTTTGAGATGTCTGTTCCTCTGTTGAGAGAGATGGTACGGGACGTCCCGTGCGGTCTTCGTTTGTGGAGTGATTGGTCTCGGGCGTATGCCCCTCGCGCTCTTGCTCGATAACGACGGAGGTGATACCTGACTGTGGCGAGAGTCCATCCACTGTCCTGATTATCATCTCTTGCGTCATACCCGTGTTTGCGTTGCCTACAGCCTGTCTATAGTTGGTCACTGGGGTTTGTTTCCAGGGCCACCATGCGAACAACCTGTACAGCCAACGTTTGATCCCTTGCGTGATCATGTTGTTTTCTGCCCTCGTTGTTGTGTAAGATGGCTACAATAACCATCCTGGCCTCACAGATCGCAATTGTGGCAAGCTCGTCCTTGCCTTCAGGCATCCTGGGGAAGAGCAGTTTCCCTGGAGATTGACACTCAAGAGAAGATCGGTTCTTCCATTTGTTATTCCCTACGCCAGGTCTTCTATCAAAGACCTCTACTATATCCTCTACTCTTGTCACTCACCCGCTTACAAATAAACAGGCTTCCCTCCTTGGGAGATCGAGCAATTGCCATTGAGGAATATAGAAACATAGTAGCATATCAACAAGGACACGTCAAACCTGATGATGAGAGAATTGTCGCGGTAGGGCTGATTTTGGCTTCGTAGGCCCTCTTATATAGAATCTTGCAATTTCTGCGTCCGCGTGCCATAATCAATGTGTTTAAGCTCACAAAAAAGTACGACTATGTTTTTGGAGCAGTGTTTTATCTCTTTCAAGCGAGAGAATTTTTTCTCTTCTGTACTCACACCGCCTTCTCTCGTCCACAAGCATTGTGTGGGGCTCAACATTGGAGAAAAACCTTTCACTTGTCAGAAACGTGTAATACAGAGTAGCACCGTTGTAAGGCAAAAGGCCCTGGTAATTTTACTGACTTTACTACTTTTACTATTTTACAGCGCATGCTCTCTTCCTTTTGCCTTTTTGTGTCGCGGGCTTGCACGCACTGCTATCTGTATCAGCCTGGTATGCAACATACGAGAGATATAGGTCTGTTCGCTGCTTCGGCCTCGGACCAGTTCCCAAGGGGTAACAAATCATGCGAATGCGCTATAGATATGTGACCTACCGTCCTATAGATGGTTCTCAGAAGCAGTTGGAACAGCACTATCGCCAGTTGCTCCATGACGCTCTACGTCAGAGCCAACAGTCTATGCTGGATCGCTCCGCTGCCTGGCGACCACCAGCTGATATCCTGGAATCGGCTGAGCTCTTTACGATACGTGTTGAACTGGCTGGTATGCGTGAGGAAGAAATTGAGGTCACTCTCTACGAAGATGCTCTGGTCATTAGTGGCGAAAGACATAATACACAAAAGAGCCAGGAAAACGTCTATTATCATGAAGCGCAAATTCGCTATGGTCCTTTTCGGGTCGAAATATTTATCCCTGCTCCTGTGAAGCGGGAGGCCGTGACGGCACGCTATGAAAATGGCTTCCTCCAGGTTGATCTACCCAGGGCCCTGGAAAAGCAGCCTGAACGCGTGTCTATACAGCAAACGGTAATGAAAGAGTAAGCGAACTATACTTGACATTTGTTGGGAAAGTATATATGGAAAAAAAATCTAATCATGAGTGGGAACAAGACTCTTCTCCGGAAAATGAGGTTCAGTCCCCTCTTCAAGAAGGTGATGCTCCTGCGTCCTCTCTCGTTCATGACCAGGCCACTCAGGAAGAAGCACTCCCTGCTGGCTCTGACGAGGTGCAGCCCGACGCTTCTGAGCTTTCCTCTGGCAAGGCGGATGCTCCTGTCAGCTCGGATACGGTAGAGAAAGAGCCTTCCTCTGACGTGGAGGATGTATCTGCCGGGGCGGATGTGTTAGAGCATGAGGTTCTCTCGGGCGAGGCGGATTCTGAGCAGGAAGAGCATCTCTCTATTCCTGAAACTCTTCCTGTGCTGCCTCTCAAGGAGACTGTGGTCTATCCCTTCTCGGTGCAGCCTCTGGGCGTTGGTCAGGAACGTTCAATCCGCTTGATCGATGATGTGATGCGTGGCGATCGTCTGGTTGTTCTGGTGGCGCAGAAGTCTTCTGATATTGAGCAGGCCGGGCCCAAAGATATCTTTACGATGGGCACTGTGGCCCGCGTTGGACGCATGTTTCGCATGCCCGATGGCACGATCCAGATCGCTGTCCAGGGCCTCGAACGTGTCTCTATCGGCGAGTTCACGCAGGAGAAGCCCTATCTGATGGCTCAGGTGGCTCTTCATCCTGATACACAGGAGGCCGATAATGAGACGGAAGCGCTCAAACGCAATGTGGTGAGCTACTTCCAGCGCATGGTCGCTCTTGTGCAAACGATGCCCGAAGGCATTGCCGCGGCCGCGCTCAATCTCGAGGAGGCCCGTCAGGTCGTCTATGTGATCGCGACGTTTGTGCCTATGGAATTGGAGCTACGCCAGAAGCTGCTGGAGCTCGATTCTGTCCACGAGAAACTACTCCAGTTGAGTAGCTATCTCACGCATGAGCTGGAAATTCTTGAGCTTGGCAAGAAGATTCAGAATAGCGCCCAGGAAGAAATGGGCAAGATGCAGCGTGAGTATCTCCTGCGCGAACAGCTGAAAGCGATACAACGCGAACTGGGCGAAGAGAGCGAAGAACAGGCGACTGCTAACGAGCTACGACGCAAGATTGAAGAAGCGAAGATGCCAGAGGAAGCGCTCAAAGAGGCTAATCGTGAACTCTCACGCCTTGAGAAGCTGCCTACCGCTTCCCCTGAATATAGCATTATTCGTACGTATCTGGAACTGCTTGTCAGCCTTCCCTGGAGCAAGAGTTCCGGTGAGCGTATTGATGTGCCGCTGGCCCGTCAGGTGCTCGATCAGGATCACTATGATCTGGAGAAGATCAAAGAGCGTATTCTTGAGTATCTCGCTGTACGTCGCTTGAAAGAGGATCGTAAGGCCGAGCAGGCGCAACGTGAGCAGGAGGCGCTCGCTTCTGAGGAGGAAACTGAGGGCGAGGTAAAACGCGTATCGCAGCCTCTCGAAGCGGCCCGTTCGCTCAATCGCGAGCCGATTCTGTGCTTTGTCGGACCTCCGGGCGTGGGTAAGACCTCGCTTGGTCATTCGATTGCGCGGGCGCTCGGTCGCAAGTTTGCGCGTATGTCTCTCGGTGGTATCCGCGATGAAGCTGAGATTCGCGGCCATCGTCGCACGTACATCGGCGCTATGCCCGGACGCATTCTTCAGACGCTTCGCCGTGTCGATACCAATGACCCGGTGATTATGCTGGATGAGGTCGATAAAGTCGGGGCCGATTGGCGTGGTGATCCTTCGTCCGCACTCCTTGAGGTGTTGGACCCGGAGCAGAATTATAACTTCCGCGATAACTATCTGGATCTGCCCTTCGATCTCTCCAAGGTGATGTTTATCGCGACTGCTAATGCTCTTGAGCCGATTCCTGCTCCTCTGCGCGATCGCATGGAGATTCTGGAACTTTCCGGTTACACGGAAGAGCAGAAGTTGCACATTGCTCGCAATTATCTGTTGCCGAAACAGATTGAGGCCAATGGTCTGAATAAGGATGAACTGACGGTCGATGACGATGCTCTGCGTCGTCTGACACGTGACTATACACGTGAGGCTGGCGTGCGTAATCTGGAGCGCGAGGTCGGTTCGCTCTGCCGTAAGGTGGCTCGTCAGGTTTCTGAGGGGCGCGAGACGCCAATTCATATCAAGGGCGAGGATATCCCCGAATATCTGGGCCGCCAGCGCTTCTTTGAAGAGGCGGCGGAACGGATCGATCGGCCCGGTATTGTCACTGGCCTGGTCTGGACACCCGTTGGCGGCGAGATTATCTTTATTGAGGCTGCGACTATGCCCAGTAAGGATGAGCGCCTGATTCTGACCGGTCAACTCGGCGATGTGATGAAGGAATCGGCTACGGCAGCGCTCAGCTATGTACGCTCCAATGCCGCTCTGCTCGGTCTGCCGCAGAATGTCTTTGAGGGTCATAACGTCCATATTCACGTTCCCGCCGGGGCAATTCCCAAAGATGGTCCCTCGGCAGGTGTGACGATGGTCACGGTCCTGGTCTCGCTCGCCAGCGGACGCAAGGTTCGTTCGGATGTCGCGATGACTGGCGAGATCACGCTGCGTGGCAAGGTGATGCCCATTGGGGGGATCAAAGAGAAGGTTCTGGCGGCCTATCGTTCAGGTATTCGCACGGTGATTCTGCCGAAGAAGAACGAGATGGATCTGATGGAGGACCTGCCAAAAGAGCTGCGTGACGAGATGCATTTTGTCTTTGCCACCGACATTCGCCAGGTTCTGGAGACTGCTCTTGAGCCTGTGGGTGAGAAAGAAAAGGGTGAAAGAACTGAGGAAGACGAGCACAATGGTGCTCGTCCTCGCAAACGCAAAGGCGAAAAAGCCGTCGCCAAAGTCTGATTGTTTTCTCAGGGCGGAGACAAAACTCCGCCCTGTTCTTTCCCCTGGATTAATGTACTTCTGCGTGCAACTGTAACACGATCTGCCGCGTACTGTGCGGAAGAATATTGATCCGATCCTCTGGCCTGTTCAAACCATCCTCGCTGGTGACCACTGGCTCAAAACAGACAAACGCATGATCGGGTGCCGTGACTGGTTCCGACCAGATCTGCATCGTTTTGAGGAGATATTCTCCATTCACTGCTTCCTCACGAATGGTCAGGGTGCCATAGTCGGGTATTTGTAGGGTCACTTTATGCGGAAAAGGATACGGGTTGTTCGGCGGATTGGTATCCCATTGAAAATCGCTGACGGCGAAGCCTTCGGGTCCGTCGCTGACGATACGCTTTTTGTTGGCCTGTGCAACCGTAAAATAGGGATGGAAGCCGGGGGCAATCGGCATCACTTCGTCGCTTCGGTTTTCCATTGTGACGATATACGTTAGCGTTCCCTCGCCAACACGAATAGTGCTGGTAAACGTAAATTCATAGGGATAGCTGGCTCGTGTCGCTTCGCTGCTCAGCAATTGGAGCGTAATGCTCTCGTTGCTCTGTTCTGTCACCGTCCAGGGAAGGTTGCGCCCGAACCCATGTGCTGGCAAACTGGTCCCTTTCTCTTTGAAGAGGCCGTCTTTGAGGCGCGAGAAATTGGGGATCATCAGCGGCAAGCCCCAGCGTTTCACGTTACCAGTCTCTCCGGCCCGATAGAGGACCGGCCAGCTATCAACCTGAAAGTGCGAGACCAGACAGATCTCCGGCATTACGCCAATCCGGGTTGTTCCTTTGCTCAGTACTATCTCTCGTTCCATCGGAAAATTTGTAAATGCTGCCATAATATCTCTAAATATCCTCCCATTGTACCTGTCACATGTTTCAACGTATCATGTTGCACAGGTAACCTCTATCGACGCAAGAATGCAGAAGGTGCTTCTCGGTTGTATAGCGTGTATTGTGCTGCTGCTCTGAGCGCGCGACACGCTATCAGCATATCATAATCGACCATGAGAGCGTACCTGCGTCCCTCTGCGTTTTGCTTGCAATGTTCGTTCATGGGG
>Ga0310811_10008344_pt1 | contig 13308 bp, 32 predicted proteins | sample YCmetagenome_FD_207642 | JGI IMG/M metagenome (GOLD analysis project Ga0310811, IMG submission 207642) | Soil microbial communities from experimental microcosm in Duke University, North Carolina, United States - YC | ecosystem: Engineered > Artificial ecosystem > Soil microcosm > Unclassified ...
AAACGCTGTAAATATAGGGGTGCTGCAATGAGGCCAACTGTGCTCGAATTTGGCCTGCATGTGTGCTCTTCCTCAATAATGCCAAGACACGCATGTAGGCCAAGCGCTCTCTCGCATTTGGCCTACTTGCTCTATACCCTATTATACATATATAAGAGAGAGAAGAAGAAGAAGTGTGTATAAGCATGTATGCCAATTGAGAGAGGATGCACGAGGTAATGAATTGGCCAATTAATATGAGGAGGTCGAAATGAGGTCGTTAGCGGGTGAAGTGATCACCGTCCCGAAGTCGCGGTACACCTATGCGCCCTATCCGTGGGATATGACGACAGGCTGGTTCATCTTTGACCCCACGGTGAGCCTGAAGAGGGCGCGTCGTCTAGCGCACGAGCACGGGTTCGTCGTCAATCAGCGCGGCAAGTTGTTATACTGTCGGCCAGCAGGACATCCGAATGACGCCCCACCCACATACGCGAAACCTCGAACCGTGAGAAGACATGTGCCTGGCAAGGTAGGAAGACCCACGAAATATCCATGGCATTACATGAAGGTGGGAGAGATTTTCGTATTCGCCACTAAAAGTCTGCGATCAGCTCAGCAGCATAGCTACGTGATGAGTCGAGAGTTAGGTAAGACCTTTAAGGTGCAAATGCGGGGGCGCGACGTGATATGTAAACGAACGAGGTAGTAATATGCGGGTGCGAAGGCTGAGTGGTCGACTGACAGCGCGAGGGCGAAAGTACCTGAGAGAGGGTGCGTCGCTGCTCGCGATTGAACAGATGTACTGGGACGCCGGGCTGATCCGTTCACCGAATGGAAAGGTGTATAGGACTGAGGACGTGACCGCAGCGTGGAATCGTGAGATGGATAAGTACGATCGACTGCCTCGTGAGCTACGGGATCAAATCAAATATATGGTGATCAAAGATGGACAATAATCTCCCCAAGTGTGAATGCTTCGAGGACGATGAGGAGCGTGCCCTGCGCGTTGCTGATCAGGTGTCGAAGGCTGTGGCGAATGCGTTTGCTGAGGCGATGAATTACGGCAACCTGTGTTCGGATAGTGTCGTCTACATGATGGCGCGTACCATCTCGCAGATCGCGCGCTTGACGGCGCAATGTGAGACGCTTGCCGATTTGTCCGAGGCAGAAGAGCGACAGCGCAGCGACAAATTGCTGTGCGAGATGATGGGCATTCTTCGATCGGTCAATGATACCTTGGAAGGATCGAAGCTCTCGCAGGTGCCCCATGTCCAGCACTAATTATGACTACCTGACCCTGTGGCATCCGCAATTCGGATGGGGTGCTGAGGTGCCGAAGCTGGTCGTCAGTCGAAGCGCCGTATCGGCCACGCTCGGATTGACGCCGCAGAAGATCATGGCGGCCGGCTGGAAGTTCGTGCCTGTGACGATCAAGGTGCCCGGGCCGACCTACCACGCCACCGATGTCATGTTATCGCGATTGCGCGAACAGTTGCTGGTCAAGGACAGTCGCGAACTCGAGAGCGCCGTACATGATGCGGTGACAACGATTGAGACTCACTTGGCGGGCGGTCGTGTTGACGGCATGCTGATGCCGATGGAAGTGGTGAAAAAACTCCACGGCATCTTGGTGGGGGTCTATGATGACGGACCCCCGGGGGCAGGATGGAAAAGCCCCGAACTGAGCGAGATCGTCGGGGCTTTGGAGAGGGCATTGGACGGGGCCAAAAAATTGGACGCCGCTCGCCCACAAGAATGATTTTCGAAATGGCCGCTGATATCAAGTGGGCCCTCGATTGCCCCTATACCTAGCGGCCATTTCTCGCAATCAAAACTAATCAGACAGAAATCAATATTCGGAGATCTAAGATGCCCTTCCTACTTGGTCGACTATTCGTCCTTGCCATATTCATCAGCATCATGGGCGGGCTGTTCGCCGCTGCCGCCGTCCCTGTGCAGCAGCCGATGAGGATGATCAAGGATGTTCCTCAAGGCGCGACGATCGAATATCTGATACAAGGTCGCGTCGTGCAGACGATGAGTCTAAGACCTGGTCGGTACAGGATCACAGTGGAGGAGTTGAAGTGAGCTGTGAGTTCACGCCGGAAGAAATTGCTCGCGGTGAGTATCCATTTCCCTGTCACAACAAGCGCGGCTGTGGCGGGGCTTTCTGTTGGCGCGTCTGTACGAAAAGCAGTGTGGCGATGAAAATGCCACGTAAGAGAGTCAATGTCGCCACTACGGTGACGACGGTGTACAAGTATTCCACGACGATCACAGCGGACGAGATCCGCGAGAAATTCGGACTGCCAAAGGAAGCACGCGTCTACTTCCACGTTCCTGGCGGTGGTGATTGGGCGAACACGGCGCTGGATATTGATGCGGAGCATCCCGTGCATGTCGAATGGGAAGAGCACGCGGAAGGTGAAGCTCAGACGACGAGGACGCGAAAATGAGGGGGGTCTGTGAAGAGCCGATCAAGGATACACAAGGCAAGACGGATCATCGAGGACGCTGGTCTCCCGTTACATGTTGCCGATGCCGGGCATGCCTCTGCGCGGCCGTGTTCCTTGTATCGGGTGGTGGCCGATGACTTCGTTGCAGGATTTATCGTGCAGGATGGTTGGGTGGTCGAGTGGGCACCCATTCTTAGACGTACCGTGCGAGGTTGCAGCGACCGTGCCGCAATCACACGCTGTCTGGTTCGTGGTTGGATGGTTCATCGCGTGCGTGCTCGTGTTAACATGTCTGCTCGCAATCATAGGGGATATCGATGAAGAGAACACGGCAAGAGAAACATATCGTAACCACGACGACCACTATCACTGCTGACGACATTCGCAAGGCGTTCAGTCTTTATAGCACGGCGACTATCATGCTGGGATGGGTGGACAAGGAAGGACATGGTCGACCATCCGATCACTTGGATGCGAGCCTCGAAGGGCAGGTGTGCTTGATTTCCATCGATGAAGACTGTCAGCATCACGCCGCGGTGGAGGTGAAGTGATGGACAAGCTAGGGCAACAATGGGTCACGCCGGGCGAGGTGTTAGTTTGTACACTGCTGATCGCTGTGGCGTGCCTCGGTCTAGGGTTCTTCGCTGGCGAGTTGTATCACGCTCACTACTACTCGAACCTGCCTGCTAACGTGACGGTCGAAGGCAACTGCATCACCGTCCACGCTCCAATGCCCAGGAATGGTGGCGGACGTGGTGGCGACGCAACAGCATGTGCGGGGGCGAGCGGTGATTAGGCGAGCGGACGACTGGATCATCGATCGCGTGACTGCGGCCTATAACCGGCTGTGGGACGAGACGGGCCTCACCGTTGGGTGCGTACAGATCACATTGATTATCTCTTGCGCGGCCATGGCGCACTTCGGCTGGGTCTCGATGCTCGTGGCATTAGGCGGCGCTGGCATTGTGTGCTCGATCAACCATTCCTTGCAGTTGTCGAGTCTGCGGCTGTTCAACACCTACGCCTACCGCTTCCGCAAGACACGCTTTCGCGACATCCTGACGTTTATGTTCGTCGGGTTCTTGTTGATGGACCTGACCAAGTCGTGGATGTTGATTGTTGCCGACTTTGGTTGGGTCGTGTCGATCTACCTCGATGTCGTGACAGTGCGCGAGCGCAGGCCGCCAGACTGGAGGGTTAGATTCGGCATCAGCAAAATGGCATTGAGCGGGAACGCCTGACGCGCTAGACGCTGAACACTGCAATCATGCAGACAGGAGATCACCATGAATTGGACGAACCTTCTCAACGCTCTCACCTCGAACGGCGTCACCGGTCACGCCGCCCACAACATCATCAGCGGCCTTGCCCGCAACAACAGTGTCACCTCGAAGACCACTGCTCTCCTCAATCAGCTCCTGGCGGAGTCTGGCTCGCCCAGCGCTGTCGCCGAGACCATCACGCAGATCGAGTCTACCCCGGGCGTCCCGCCGGCTGTCGTGTCGGCGCTCGAGTCGCTGAAGGCGCCGGGCACCACGCAACTGCAGATCATGCAGGCCATTCCCGCGATCGAGCAGGCCATCGCCACCGCCAACCCGTCCTGGTTCTGATCCCCGACTAGGACGAACCTGCCCCCACTGTTATTGTTCGTTGTCGCCAGCGATGATAGTGGGGGCATCTTGGTATCAGGAGGAAGCGATGACGCGGACTGTAACGACATGGGCGATGCTCGCTGTCTGTTGCGTGATCCAGGCGGGCATGGCTCACATGCTGTGGGCGGACTATCGAGAATTCCGGCCAGCGCAATCGCGCGCTGCACAGGCAAGAGGAGCGTTCGATGCTGCTACAGTTCGAAGTGATATCGAAGGTCAACAGGCCGCACTCGAAGAATGGCGAGAAGCCCTTAGTGACGAATGCCGAGCGCTGCGGAAAGAGTTCCTTGTTTTCCCGGACTGTCGCTTGTATAACCTCGATCCTTAAATCATGGAGAAGGCAATGAGAGTCAGACACAAGGCACGCAAGAACACGTACCGCGTTCTATTCACGGAGGCAACACTTCAGATCACCGGCGACGCCGACATGACGCCGATGGTGGTCTATCAGTCCGAGCAAGACGACAGCATCTGGGTTCGACCACGCGCGGAATTCTACGATGGACGTTTTGAGGTGTTGGCAGATGGCGAGCCGTCGCCCATATCACTCGAGGAGGTCGAGGCGTTCTTGACCGATCGAATGCATGAGGCTGGGCGCACGGTACCGCTGCGCGAGAACCGCGCTCGGTTTACTGACATCTACAGGAAGGCGCTGTACGCCATACGCGAGTATCGTGACATCACGCGCGACGTGGTCGCTACTTACGGGACGTGGTCGAGCAACATTCCGAACTATCACCATCTGCTGCGTCATCTCGCCAGCAAGAAGAAGGATTTCACGGAGTCGGCCCATGACACGTTCGACGCGGTGGTCGACTACATCCGCGCCTTCGCCGAGAGGAGTCTCGAAGAGCGCGCTGCGGCGTTCAACCAAGCTCGCGGTATCGATGACCTGAGCAAGGTCGACTGTACGATGCTGCGCACAATGCACCTGTTGCTGACAATTGGTCGCCTCGATGTCACGGGGGGCACACCGACGCGTCAACAGCTCGATAGTCAACTTCGCGAGATCGAGCAGGTTCTAGGCACGGATACTTATGTCAAGAAGGAGATGACGTCTGACGTGTTGATGGGCATGGTCAACAACTACATGACCGCCTCGGTTGCGGCAATTGCAGATGAGACTAAGAGTCCTGACGCTGAGTGCGCTCGAGGTGTATTGCTCGAGGCATTCAAGATCATGGGTGCAAAATGAACGACAAGAAGGTGGGATATCGCGCCTTGAATATCCGTGAACTACATGGCGATGATCAGAACAGGATCAACGTCATCCGCCAGCAGGCCGAGCTGCTAGCAAAGAACCTGCATCATGCAGCACAATGCGGTGTGATGATCAACGTGCAGATGGGCAACGGCGAACTGACGACGTTTGACGTGTCCATTAATCGCAAGGTCGATATGGATCCGGAGTCGACACACTAATGATGGACGTCTGGCACACACAACTTCGATTGGTCGCGCGTCACTTCCCCGACTCACAGTTGAGGGCGTGGCGCCAGACGCTCAAAATCCATGCGGGCGGCATTTTCTGTTACGTCGTGCCGACCGTGGCTAATCGAAACACGATCGTCCCGCCACATGTCGTCGAGAAATTCCGTGAGCGAGGGTTCACGATCATCCGAGTGGAGGAGCCACGGTGAACCAGCTCATTCCCAATGCTACGCTCGGAGCGCTGCGCTACTACATGACGGACGACGACATCAAGCGCGCCGAGAACTGCAACTGGAATGCGCCCATCGAGCTCGACCACCTCACCGGCCTGTGGTGGCTTCTCGAGCGTCCGCGCATTGAGATGCTGCGTTACAGCTTCTGGCGCTCGCCCGTCTTGGTCATGAGGAAGCGTTGAGAGATCGTCGTGGCCGATACAAGGGCAAATACCGCGATAAGCTCGAAGAAGTAGGTGAGCGGGGTCAACGCATGGGTGAAGGTCGACCAGCGGCACCTTGCGTCAAATGCGGGCGTCCGCGAGAACTGCCCTACACTCAGTGCCACGCATGTCGTATTCCCGGACTGCGTGCGGCGTCCCAGAAGGGCTGGGCGATGCGCAAGCGCATGAAGCGCGCTAGAGAAATGGCGCAAGAGTCTCAACGCCAACGTGATATAGCGCAGGCTATTGCAATGGGAGTCTACCAGCATGACGAAAGACGAATTGAAGAAGTGGTGCCGAGACAACTGGAACAAGATCGATGAGAACCGCCGGCAGCTGTGCATCAATCACCTGAAGGCGAAGATCCCCGCTGAAGTGATTGCAGCGTGGAAGACAAGCGGTTATGACCATCAAGGTTTCCACCTGTTCGGCGGCATGGCTGTGCGCAACATTCTGCGCGACATCATCAAGGATGATCAGTTGCCGCCAGTCAGATATGAAACCGAAGGGTCAATTACTATGGCCCAAAATTGGGACGATTACTACACGGGCGCTCTCGATCAGCTGTTGGAGGAAACTGATGCGACGTCTTGAAGCGCCTTGGCCGCTCGAGGTCGTGCAGGACATCAATCGCCGCCAGAAGAAAGCAATGTTTCCTATCAGGTGTCCTCAGCACGACGCCACCATGATCGCGTGTAGCAGCGAGCTCTACTGTCCGCTGCCGCATTGTCCGCATGTCGTCACTCAATACTTCATCGCCGACAAGGTCTGGCCGACGGCGGTGTTCATTGGCCTGTCTGCTGCGGCGATCATCGGATTGCCGTACGCACTCGGACCGGTTGGGATCCTAGGCGCCGTCCTCGCTGTCTCGGCGATGACTGTCGGTGTCGCATTGTGGCGGCTGCGATGACGTGGGATCAGCGACGAAATGAGGCGCTCGCTACTTTGATGCGGTCGTGGAAGTTGAATGATCAGCCAGCGATCGATCAAGCGAATGAAGATCTTCGGCAACTGCTACGGGAGAAGAAAGATGGACTACCTCGCCGCGATGGAGGACACAATGAGACTGGCCGAAGAGATTTGGCCGAGAAGGATGGGTACCAACCTGCAAGTACCGTCGCTGCAGATTGAACACTTGCGTCATATGGCGATGCAGATGCGCCGCCGTGTGTTTTCGCCGAACAAGGCGAACCGCTGGCTTGGCTGGATGCAGGCGGCGATCGTATCGTGGGGCGTCGTCGAGCTCGAGTCGATGAAGCAGATCAACCTGCACCATCGTCAAGGATCCTGCCGACCAAAGCATGAGCCCGACAAGATCGCAAGAATGTTGCGAGCGATGGTCAGGGGCGAGCTCGGGGCACACAAGGAAATCCTGCAGGAAGCGGCAGAAGCACTGGAGCTGCTGTCGTGATCGGTATCCTCGAACGTTGCCGCACTGTGCTCGGCAACATGGCGCTAGAACGCGAGGGATTCTGGGCATCATTCCTTGGCCGACGCTGGCCGATACACCATGAGCCACTGCGTAACGATGCGCGCAGTCTGATCCCGCTAATCGACTCGGCGATTGTGGAAAGCGACAGAATGTTAGCTCGTCTGTTATCTCTCGCGATGAGACTTGACAATGAGCCTGATCGCGAGAAACGTGATATCGCAGACGACATTCGCACAATTCTATCGGGAGAAGAGCCATGAGAGTCAATGTCTACGCTGAAGAAATCACCAACCGCGTCGAGCTGGTCGAGAAGGACGGCCACACTGGCGTGCGTTTCTACCTGGAGCTTCCTGTGACGATGCCGGGCGGCGTTGGTGTCAAGCAAGTGTCCGGACCATTCAAACACCATCCTGGCGACGACGATAGCGCGGCTGTGACGTTTTGGGGCAAGCAAGCGCTATATCGTGCGCTCGCTACCGCCTTAACGCTCCTGGACGAGCGCTTTGCGTCCCGAGGACACGGCGTCACTAAGCGCGGCGAGAACTCATATTACAAAGATGGCGAGGCATACGTCTACGACGCCGCCAGTCAGACGTTCCTGCCGCTGGTGGTCAAATGAGGTTGTGGGAATTCGAGAACCAACGCAACGCCGACAATGAGGCGTTGTGGCGTGAGATGATTATGATGGCTTACCCTGACGTTGATCTTGTCGTGGCGGGCCATCATATCTTCTACCGTCGCGATGGTGAGCGACAGCCCGAGGAGATCCCGAGCGCTGATGCCATCATCTTCGACCACAAGATCGCTCAGGCTGTGTGGGGGCCGCATTACAAGAACATCCTCGCCCAGCTTGCCTGTGAACCCGTCGAAACGCGGGACGCATTGTTGAAGAGCCTGTTTGATGAGAGAAAGCCATGACTACATTCGATCCCGCCAAGGCGCTGCGCGAAGAAATAACTGGTCTCTCCGAGACACAAGCGACGCTCAAAAAATGCGAGGCTGCGCTGGCCATCAAATTGAGCGAAGTCGAGGCCGAACGTGCGGCCATCATTAATGCCCGTGGCCTGATCGACGCGGAACTGGCTAGAAAGCGCGAAGTGTTAAAAACTCTTCAAACCTGATGCCATCAATCCGAAAAGTCTTTGACAAAGACTCTTGAGGCATGGTAGTCTTTCCTTCAACGCAAGGAGGACACCATGCGCGAATACACCCCATCAGAACTCGACTGGGAGTACGAACGCGAATACCTCGTGTATTCGTGCTCCCGCTTTCCCGGGCTGTTTGTCAGCCGCGAGGATTTCCAGCGTAAACTCGACGCTGCACCCATCATAGCTTACAACCGAGACTTGCGGCTCGCCAATTTCAGTGGGCCGTACAATACGCTGGACGAGGTCGTCGCAGCGCACAGCCACCGGCGAGATGTCGCTCGCATCGCTGGTGGCATCAGGAGCGGCACGTTGCCACCGCCCATCCTGATCTGCTACGCGCCACAGCGCTACTATGTGATGAGTGGCAATACAAGGTTAAGCGTTGCTAGCGCGGTCGAACTGCCGCTAGAATGCAAGGTCATTCATTTCTAAAGGGGGGGGCGTTAATTATGATCCGTCACCGCAGACCATATGGACGCAATCGAAAGGATTATGGTTGCTGTCCGGGTCATGATCTGTATCCGTCGGATACTTACAACAATCGGCGTTCCAAACGCGCTCGCCGTCGCGATAATGCTAAGATGCATCGCGCCGAGCGACGCTCAGTTCGTCAACAACTCAAGCAGGGGGATTAAAAATGTGGATTATGCTTTACGACTGTTTCTTCTCGATCGTGTCGAAGGATTGCGCGCCGGATGAGTTGATGGTGCGCGCTCGGCGTCCCGGCGACATCCAGAAAGTGTGGAAAAACGCCAAGGTCACCAAGTACGACAAGTCCGATTACATGTTCCGCGCTGCGATCAAGCGGATTGACATCATCGCAGCGCTGTCCACCGAAGTGATGGACATCGAGTACAACAACTTCAAGAACGAAGTAAAAGACAAGCCCTTGCACGACGCGTATCTGAGTGTGTGGACTGCGATGGCTCGTCTACAACCAGCGCCGCCGTATAGCGGCTATGATAGGAAGGGACGGAGAAATGTTGCTAATATTCCTGGTCATGCTCGTGGGGGGCATCCTGTGGGTAAACGTAGTAAAAAGTCCTGATCAAGCGTACATCGGCATGGCTATAGCCGCTATCGGCTTCATTGGCTGTGCCGTTGACGTTTTAGTGCTCGGGTTTACTCATTGAGGAACCTGATCACATGTCTTATAATCTCAAACGCTGGGGGACTTCATGATTGCGCTCAAACATCTGTGCCGTGAGTTCGACGTGGATCCACCCAAACTGCGCCGTACGCTGCGCAATCTCAACATGCAACCCACAGGGGGACGCTGGAAATGGCAAGACGAAAGCAACGAACTGAAACAAGTACGGGCGACGCTCCAAAGCGTTCTAAGCTCGAACCGGCGTGGCCAAGCGCGCCCGTCCGCAACCCCCGCTACTGCCTCTACTGCACCAACCACGAAAGCGAACGGCAGTACATCGTCAATTCCTATGGCCTCTACGCCATCCGAAAAATCTTCGACGCGCTCACCGAAGGGCAAGAGCTCGAGCCTTCACCACTAGATCCTGAGCGTACTGTTTGTTTTGGTGATATTGACATCAAGAGCGATGAGCTCAAGGAGATCATGGCGCACAAGTACAGCGCCGAGGAGGAAGCCTGGGAACTCCCTGTGCCATATCCCCAGGAGATCGAACGCTTCTTGCACGGCCCGCGCATGTCGAAGGATCTAGGCGAGTCGACCACGGTCAACGAGAAGGGCGACGTGGTGCGCGCACCGCCGAAGCCCAAGGCGCCGAAGATCGATCGCTCGAAGTTTATCACGGTGCAATCACTCGCTGAGGAAATTGGTATCGATCCTCGCGACGCACGCGCCGCGCTGCGTAAGGCGAAGGTCGAAAAGCCCGAGGGCGGCTGGCTGGGCGACGAGGAATGGGCAAAGGGCATTCGCGACGTGCTCAAGAAAGCTAAGGCCGACCTCGCCAAGAAAGGGAAGAAGTGATGGTGTTTTATATCAACATTGCCACCATCATCATTTCGTTGATCGCAATTGCCATCAATATCGACACGATGCGGATCCTTCACAAAAACCGAAAGCGAGGTGATGCCACCTGAAAGAAAAATTCGACCACATAAACGGACCACTGACATCGGCCCCCGCTAATAACGGGGGCCATCAACTAGGAGAACAACATGAACGAACAAAACCTCGAACCCGCTGCCGAAGACCTACTGCGTTCGGGCAAGAACAACGCCGACACGCTGTCACCTATTCCCGCACTGTACTCGATCGCCATCAGTCTCAAGCGCATTGCTGATCAATTCGAAGGCGACGACGATCATATGGGCATCGTCGAAGCCATCGGCACCTCGATCGAACAATCGATCCTGAATGCGGGGACATCACGATGACGCCCACAGGGAGACGAGTGATCTCGTTCGCGCAATTGAAGGCGCAGGAGGACGCCGCCTGGCGTATTCATCAGCGTATGCGTGCCGCTGCGCTTGCCGCAGGGGCGGTTGAGGTCGCTCCTGATATGTTCGATTGCACGACAGCGGACTTCTCCGAGATCGAGAAGCGCATCATGGTGGTGATGAAGGGAGACAAATGATGGGCTGGAAATATGTGGTCATCACGAACAAGCTCGCCGATTATCCCATCATCTTTCCGGACAAGCTCGTGCATATCGAGGTTGCGACGGTCTGCCGCCTGATCGTGCCGACAATCGACAAGATCGAGCCCATGCCTGTGAGCGCGGGCGACATCGGGTATCTTGAGGTCGAAGGCATTGGTGGTTGGAGTTCAACTCTTCAGATGAACAGTCGACCGATTGATGAACGTCTGATAAACACGTATCCTTATCTGCACGGCATCAAGGGTGCGCTATGACACGACGAGACGACAAACGAATACCGCCCGACCAGCGCAGTCCTTATGGACGAGGCAAGGTCGAGCGGAAAGCTACACTGGAAGAGCGGTTCTTTCGGTTGGAAAATTGCGACTGCCCGATCTGTCGGGCAAATGGTTTAACAGGGGATAACATGACACGAGACTTCAGGATTGACTTCAAAACGGTTTTGCAGAAACAAATGAGCGAAGCGCTGGGCGTGCCGTCCAGCTATCTGTATGGAATGGACTTCGCTGAAGAAGAACCGTCGCGAGATCCCAAGGATGCGCTCAAGCAGGCCGAGCAGGCAGCGCGCGAACCAGTGAAGCAATTCCTGGTCGAGTCGGCGAGTCAAGTGTCGTGGAGCGACATCGTTGGCAACGAGGAAGCGCTGGCAGCGATGCGCGAGGCTGTCGAGTACCCGACGAAGCACAAAGCGCTGTCGCAGTACTATGGCAAGAAGGCATCCAAGGGCGTCCTGCTCAAAGGACCACCCGGCTGCGGCAAGACGATGATCGGTCGAGCGGCAGCGCGCGTCATCGCTGAATTGAGCGGACACAAGCAGGCGTCCATGCTGAGCGTCAAGGCGACCGAGCTGCAACAACCATACGTGGGCTTCACCGAGAAACTGATCCGCAACCTGTTCACGTATGCGAAGGCGTACAAGGCGCTTTATGGCCATCAACTGACCATCTTCATCGATGAGGCCGACGCTATCTTGCCGGATCGCGAGGGTGCCCGCCAGTTCGAGGTGTCCAACGTTTCGACGTTCCTGACCGAAATGGATGGCCTCGATGAGTCGAGCGCGTTTGTGCTACTAGCGACCAATCGTCCCGAGCGGATCGACGCAGCGCTCTTGCGAGACGGTCGTATCGATCGCCGTATCACCGTACAGCGTCCGACGGTCGAGGGTGCTGGCATAATCTTCGAGCGCGCAATGGCTGCGGTTCCTGTGCATGGTCTTGAGCGCGACGACATTGTGGCTCGTGCAATGGACTCATTTTTCGATCCTACTCGGCATTTGCTCAAGGTGCGCAGCGACCGTGGTGTGGATTATTTGACCATGCGTCACGTCGTCAATGGTGCAATGATGCTGGGCCTGGCGGAGCGCGCTAAGGCGCTCGCAATGCAGCGTGACATCGCTTCGGGTCGCATGACCGGCATAACGATGCACGACATCGCCCAGGCGATCGAGGCAATCGTCGCTGAGCAGCGTGAGCAGCCCGACATGTACGCGTTGCGTGAGTTCGCCAAGTCATTGGATGCACAGGTGTTGGAGGTCGACCGTGTCAAGCCCGAGATCAAGTTCAACGCCCTCAATTAGGATGATGCGCAGTGATGGGGTGGAATTCTACTCCCTCCCACTTCACGAGCAACTCATGACGCGTCACTGGTGGGCAGGTTTCATTACCTGTCTATCACTCCTCCTTTCAATTGGGTTTGTTTGCTATGTCACCTCGCGATGGTGAGCGCGTGCCGATCGTCACTTGCACTGTGAGGGGCAAACGTCTCACAGCGACGAGCAAGGACAAGCGCAAGTGGGGATACGTTGCGCACAGTGAGGCCGAGGCAGAGCTCATGCTCGATGCCGTCCTCGATCGCAACTACATTTACCCGAAGTATTGGAATGAAACGTAAATCCATCACGGCGTGCCCTTCCTGTGGGTCTGACAGCAAGATTGTGCAGACTCGCAGTCAAGGATCCTTCTACGTCACACGCGTCCGCGGCTGTGCCATTTGTCTTACCACTTGGAACACCGCTGAGGTAACGGACGAAGACGTCAAACAACTTAGACGCCTTCGTCGCATTGTAAAAGAAATGGGTAGCGCTGATGGGATCAAAGCCAGGCGTTAAACGCGGACCGTATCGCAAGCGTGAGCGCTGCAGACGCGGTCACCTATTGCACGACAAGAACGTGAGACGGCATCAACTGAGG
>Ga0310811_10008345_pt1 | contig 13308 bp, 11 predicted proteins | sample YCmetagenome_FD_207642 | JGI IMG/M metagenome (GOLD analysis project Ga0310811, IMG submission 207642) | Soil microbial communities from experimental microcosm in Duke University, North Carolina, United States - YC | ecosystem: Engineered > Artificial ecosystem > Soil microcosm > Unclassified ...
GACGACCAGCAGCACGCGATGCCCATCGCGCGACGGGCCTTCGATCAGTGCGTATTCGAGTTCGCCGCCCAGCGATACCGCCAGGCTTTCCGGCAGCGTCCACGGCGTGGTCGTCCAGATCGGGATAGCGACGATGGCATCGCCTGCATCGACACCGAACTTCTGCGCGAGCACCTTCGGCTCGACAGCGTCATAGGCGACGTCCACCGCGGGCGAAGTCTTGTCGGCGTATTCGATCTCGGCTTCGGCCAGTGCCGAACCACAATCGAAACACCAGTACACCGGCTTGGCGCCGCGCACGACATGGCCGTTGGCGACGATCTTGGCCAGCGCGCGCACCATGTCGGCTTCGTACTTGAAGTCCATGGTGCGGTACGGGTTTTCCCAATCACCCAGCACGCCCAGGCGCTTGAAGTCGGTACGCTGCAGGTCGATCTGCTGCTGTGCGTATTCGCGGCACTTCTGGCGGAAGGCAGCGGCGTCGAGCTTGTCGCCCACGCGGCCGAACTTCTTCTCCACCGCCACTTCGATCGGCAGGCCGTGGCAGTCCCAACCCGGCACGTAGGGCGCGCGGTAGCCGGCCAGCAGGCGCGACTTCACCACCACGTCCTTGAGCACCTTGTTGACCGCATGGCCCAGGTGAATCGCGCCGTTCGCGTACGGCGGGCCGTCGTGCAGCACAAACACCTTGTCGCGATTCGCCGCGCGCTCCTGGATCTGCACGTAGCGGTTCACCTGCTGCCAATCGGCCAGCCACTTGGGCTCGCGCTTGGGCAGGTCGCCGCGCATCGGGAATTCCGTCTGCGGCAGGTTGATGGTGTTCTTGTAGTCCTGGGTCATTGCCTGGGGATGCTCTGATCGGGGTCTGGCGCGATCCTGCGGGCGCCGTTGTTGCCTGGCGCCGCCATGGATACGGCGGAAACGCCAACGTTACCGGATTTGGGGCCGTTACGCCTCGCTGAGGCGCGGATTCATGCCCAACAGTTCGCGGGCCTGGCGGGCGTCTTTGGCCATCTGGACGGTCAAATCGGCCAGGTTGTCGAACTTCTGCTCGTCTCGCAGCTTGGCCACGAACTCCACCGCCATGCGCTGGCCGTAGAGGTCGCCCTCGAAATCGAACAGATGCACTTCCAGCAGCGGCTCGGGCACCTCGTTGACCGTGGGCCGCACACCGAGGCTAGCCACGCCCGGCCAACTGCACTCGCCCTCGCCCAGGCCCACCCGCACCGCGAAGATGCCGTGGACAGGACTGGACCGGTCCCGCAGATGGATATTCGCGGTGGGATAACCCAGCTGGCGGCCCAGCTGCTTGCCGTACTCGACCTTGCCCTCCATCACGAACGGACGGCCGAGCAGCGGCGTCGCACCGGCGAACTCGCCAGCTGCCAGCAACATCCGTACGCGGGTAGCCGACACGCGGGCGCCTTCGAGCAATACGGCCGGCATGGTGCGCGCAGTGAAGCCGAGTTCGCTGCCCATGCTTTCGAGCAGGGCCACGTCGCCCACGCGCTTGTTCCCGAAACGGAAATCGCCGCCCACCCAGACCTCACGTGCCGCGAGGCGCTCGACCAGTACACGGCGCACGAAATCCTCGGCGGACATGGAGGTCAACGCGTGGTTGAAGCGCAACAGCAGAACGTGCTCCATGCCGGCCGCATGGAAGCCGCGCAACTTTTCACGCACGCTGGACAACCGCGCCACCGGTTCAGCCGAAAAGAACGCCCGAGGCAGCGGCTCGAAACTCACCACGACCGGCGTGAGGCCAAGCGCCACTGCCCGCTCGCGCACTTCCGCAAGCAAGGCCTGGTGACCACGATGCAGCCCATCGAACGCACCCACGGCGACTACGCTGCCACCGGGCGCCAGGCATGGGCCGGCGACATCCCTGGAAAGTCTCATCATCCGGCGAGTATAGCGGTGACAGCCGCCATCCTGCCTTCTGCCCTTCTGTAGGAGCGCACCCAGTACGCGATCAGGATCTAACCGAAGCGTAGGGGCGACAGTGCGGCTGCCGATGGTAGAAAAAAGCACTACTCCCGTTGCCCGAGCAGCAATCGCGAGCTGGGTGCGCTCCTATCGGGCGACACGCGCCACCTCAGACGCCGCGCAACTCCCGCATGCGGAAACCTGCAGCAAACAGCGTCACCACATAGGCGCCGCCACCAGCCAGCACCAGCACCGCCAGGCGCCACACGCGGATCTTGCTGTCGACCGCGCTCCAGTCCGGCCAGATCCACATGCCCACCAGCAGCACGGCGATCATCACCGCGCACGCCAGCACGAGGCGCAGCATGTGGCGGGCCCAACCGGGCTGGCGCTGATAGACGCCCGCCTGCTTCAGCCAGCGCCACAGCAGACCGAGATTGATATAGCTGGCCAGCGCACTGGCCATGCCCAGCGCCATGTGCAGGCCCGGCACCGCGGCAATGCCGTCCATCCAGGGCAGCTGGCGCTGCTCGGGTGTGGCCCACAGCGTGAACAGCATCGCCACGAACACCACGTTGAGCACCATGTTCGCCACCAGCGAGGCGACGCCCGCGCGCACCGGCGTGCGGGTGTCCTGGCGTGCATAAAACGCCGGCAGGGCTACCTTCACCAGCGCGAAGGCCGGCAGGCCAAAGCTCAGCGCCGTGATGGACAGCGTCGCCATATGGGTATCGAACGGGGTGAACTGGCCGTGCTGGAACAGCGTGGCGACCAGCGGGCGCGCCAGCAGCATCAGGGCGAACATCGCCGGCACCGCGATCAGCAGCGTGGTGCGCAGACCCCAGTCCAGCGCCTTGGAGAAGCCCTCCTTGTCGGTGGTGACGTGGTGACGCGACAGCGACGGCAGGATCACCGTGCCCAGCGCCACGCCGAACAAGCCCAGCGGCAGCTCAAGGAAACGGTCTGCCTGCGACAGCCAGCTCTGCGAGCCGGTCATCAGGTAGGCGGCAATCACCGTGTCCAGCAACAGGTTGACCTGGGCCACGGACGAGCCGAACAACGTCGGCACCATCAGCTTGAGGATGCGGCGCACGTCCGGATGGCTCCAGCCCCAGCGCGGCAGGGTGAGCAGGTTCAGCCCCTTCAGCGACGGCAACTGGAACAGCAACTGCAGGATGCCGGCCGCCAGGATGGCCCAGCCCATCGCCATGATCGGCGGATTCAGGTAGCGCGACAGCCACAGCGCGCCGCCGATCATGCACAGATTGAGGATCACCGGCGTCAGCGCCGGCAGCGCGAAGCGGTGGAAGCTATTGAGCGCGCCACCGCACAGCGCCGTCAGCGACACGAACAGCAGGAATGGAAAGGTCAGCCGCAGCAGCTGGGTGGTCAGCGCGAACTTTTCCGGTGTGTCGGCCGCACCCTGCGAGAACAGAGAAGCCACCTGCGGCGCGAAGATCACCCCCAGCGCGGTGATCACCAGCAGCACGCCGCCGAGGGTTCCCGAGACGCGCGCCATCAGCTCCTTCAGGTCCTCGTGGCTCCGCTTCTCCTTCACCTCGGTGAAGACGGGTACGAAGGCGGTGGAGAACGAACCCTCGGCAAACAGGCGCCGCATAAAGTTGGGAATGCGGAAGGCCACCCAGAACGCGTCCGTCGCCGCATTGGCGCCGAACGTCGCGTTGATGGACATGTCCCGGACCAGACCGAGTACGCGCGAAATCATGGTCATGCTGCTGAAGGACAGCAGGCCGCGGAACATGCTGGGAGACTTCATGCGTGGAAACAGTGCCTTTGCTGGTGAGATGCGGCAGGCAAGGATCGCCCCGGCCGGGCCGAAAGGCGCGTAGTGTGACAGCCGCTTGAGCCAAGTTCACGGCCCGGACATGGCATAATCGGGGTCGGTTCATCCGAGCCATCGCCTTCGCAGCGGCGTCCGGCGCCTCTAGCGCCTTGACAAACAGCTAAGCTGTTGACGCACCGGCGCATTGCCCGCATAATCGACAGTCTTTTTCCAACCCAGCAATTCATTCCGGAGTTCTACCTTGGCCAACATCAAGTCCGCGAAGAAGCGCGCGCGCCAGTCCGAGCAGCGCCGCCTGCGCAACGTCAGCGCCCGTTCCATGGTGCGCACCGCCCTCAAGAAGGTCGTCAAGGCCATCGAGAACAAGGACAAGGCTGCTGCTGTCGAGGCGTTCGCCGCCGCGCAGCCGGTCATGGATCGCTACGCCGCCCGCGGCCTGATCCACAAGAACAAGGCTGCTCGCCATAAGAGCCGCCTCAACGCGAAGATCCGCGAGCTGGCGTAAGCCGGCTCCGCGTATTGCATCTCGGGTTGGTAGAAAAGCCGGCGAAAGCCGGCTTTTCTGTGCGCGTAGGAAACAGTGGCCGGCGAAAGCCGGTTTTTTTGTGCCCGGCGCCTACCCGGGAAAAAGGGGGGGGGCGGCCGCCTCCGCGAGAGCCGCCAGCCTTCTTTAGGAGGACACCCGGTGCGCGAAAAGCCTACGGAGGCATTGAGCCGAGGCTCTGCGGTCGCGCACTGAGTACGCTCCTACAACGGAGATAGGTCATCCATGGCGAGCCCCGCCCTCACCTCACCCTCTTGAAGGCTAAGAAAAAGGCGGCCTACGGCCGCCTTTTCTGAATACCCATGGGGAACGACTTACTCCGCAGCCCCCTCGCCACGCAGCCGTACATCACCCGGCAGCATGTCATCGCGCTCTTCCCGCGCCATGTGCTCGGCCTCCAGGAAACGCCATATCTGCTGGCACACCGGCATGGTGTTCTCGCGCGCGATGGCGGAAACCAGGAACCACGGCCCCTTCCACTCCAGTCGCTTCACGACGTCTTCGGCAACCGCCTGGCGCTCGTCCTCGGGCAGCACGTCGGCCTTGTTCATCACCAGCCAGCGCGGGCGTTCGAGCAGCTCCGGGTTGAACTTCTCCAGCTCCTGCTCGATCGCATGCACCTGCTCCACCGGGTCCGAGCCGTCGATCGGCGCGATGTCCACCACATGCAGCAGCAACCGCGTGCGCGACACGTGGCGCAGGAACTGGATACCCAGGCCGGCACCGTCCGCCGCACCCTCGATCAGGCCCGGGATATCGGCGATCACGAAGCTCTGGTCGGTGCCGAGGCTGACCACGCCCAGGTTCGGGTGCAGCGTGGTGAACGGGTAATCCGCGACACGCGGAGTCGCCGCCGACACGGCGCGGATGAAGGTCGACTTGCCGGCGTTCGGGAACCCCAGCAGGCCCACGTCCGCCAACAGCTTCAGTTCCAGCTTCAGCTCGCGCACGTCACCCGGCGTACCCGGCGTAGACTTGCGCGGCGCACGGTTCACCGAGCTCTTGAAGTGGATGTTGCCGAGGCCGCCCTTGCCGCCCTCCGCCACCAGCAGCCGTTGGCCGTGCTGGGTGAGGTCGCCGATGGTCTCATCGGTATCGACATTGGTGACCACGGTGCCGACCGGCACGCGGATGAAGGTGTCTTCACCGCCCTTGCCGTACATCTGGCTGCCCATGCCGTTCTGGCCGCGCTGGGCCTTGAACATGCGCTGGTGCCGGAAGTCGATCAGCGTGTTGAGGCCTTCGTCGGCCACCAGCCACACCGAGCCGCCGCTGCCGCCATCGCCGCCGTCGGGGCCGCCAAAGGGAATGAATTTTTCGCGACGGAAGCTGATGCACCCGTTGCCGCCGTCACCGGCCTGGACCTTGATGATGGCTTCGTCGACGAATTTCATGGAAGGAATCCGGGGGAAAGGAAACTGGGAAAACAGGACCCGCAGCCAAGCTGCATGATAAGGGAATCCGACACCTGCGCCTTGCGCATCGGGCCGGCTCACCTGTCCCTACAAAAACAAAGGCCCCGCCGAAGCGGGGCCTTCGCTGCAACGTCGAAGGAAATTAAGCCTTGACGACGCTGACGAACTTGCGACCTTCGGCGCCGCGGGCCTTGAATTCGACGGTGCCGTCGACCAGGGCGAACAGCGTGTGGTCACGACCCAGGCCCACGCCGGTACCGGCATGGAACTTGGTGCCGCGCTGACGCACGATGATGTTGCCGGCTTCGATGGCCTGGCCACCGTAGACCTTCACGCCGAGGTACTTCGGGTTCGAATCGCGACCGTTGCGGCTGGAACCTACGCCTTTTTTATGTGCCATGACTCAATGCTCCAGTTGCTCAGGCGTTGATGCCCGTGATCTCGACTTCGGTGAAATGCTGACGATGTCCCTGCTGCTTCTTGTGGTGCTTGCGGCGGCGGAACTTGATGATGCGGATCTTGTCGGCACGGCCGTGCTTGCGCACGGTGGCACTGACAGTGGCACCGGCCACGATGGGCGCACCGACGGTGATCGACTCACCGGCACCGACCAGGAGGACCTGATCGAAAGTGAAGGCGGCGCCTTCTTCGGCGTTCAGCAGCTCCACGCGCAGGACGTCGCCCTGCTGAACGCGGTACTGCTTGCCGCCGGTCTTGATGACTGCGTAACTCATGGGAATATCCCTTCTGTCGTTATTCTCTTGGGTTCGCCAGGCGCAATTGGGCACCGGCGAACTCGGGAGTATAGCGGGCCCTTCGGGCACTGGTCAATTACTGACCAGCTGTGCCTTGGAGCGCTTGCCGCCGGCGATCACTGGCCGCCCTGGGCAGGAGGCGTCGGACTGGCGGCCTTGGACGGCGCTGCCTTGGCATCGGACGAGGCGGAAGACTTGGCATCCGTCTTCGTCGGCGTCTTGGTCGCCGGCTTCTTGGCTGCCGACTTTGCCGGCGCCTTCTTGGCAGGCGCCTTGGCTTTGGACTTGGCGGGTGCCTTGGCCGCCGGCTTGGCGGGCGCCTCTTCGGCCTCGTCGTCGGCCTGTGCCGTCGCCGTACCCAGGGCTGGTGCAGCCGCGGCCACCTTGGACGGACAACGGCCGCTGGCGTCCAGGCTGCCCTTCTGCTTGAGTTCGGCAATCATCTGGTCGCTGCGCTCCTGGCTCCACTGGCGCCCGGCCTGGTTGGCCTCGGCCATGGTCGTGGGCATCTCGTTGATGACCTTCTGGCCCAGCGGGGAGCGGTAGAACTTGAGCAGTCCCTCCATTTCGTCCGCATTGAAGTGCTTCTGGTAGACCGGCACCAGGCGACCGATGAACTGCTGGGTCGCATTCGCGTCCATGTAGTTCTGCCAGTACTCGGCCGGCACGCAAGGCAGCGACTGCTGCATGGTGGTCACGGCCTGGTAGTTCATCTGGCTCAGCATCTTGCCTACGCCGACCACGTCCATCAGCTGGCGCACTTGAGCCTCACTGGCCGGCCCCGAGGCCGCCATCACCTGCCCGCCGGCCATTGCAAGCGCCAGGCCGACACCCCATCTCATCCACTTAAGCATCCGCACTCTCTACCAAATCCAGACCAGGGCCCCGCCGGGGCCAAAGAACTATTTAGCCATAGTTGCGCAGGTCTTCCCTGAAGGCCGCGGTCAGGCGCCAGGCAGGCAATAACTAACCTGATTGGTTTGGTATAGTGCAGTTTTTCCCTTTTCCCCACCTTCCCGGGCGACATGGACACCATCCGCATCCGCGGTGCGCGCACGCACAACCTCAAGAACATCGACTTGGATCTGCCGCGTGACCGGCTGATCGTGATCACGGGCCTGTCAGGCTCCGGCAAATCCTCGTTGGCCTTCGACACGATCTACGCCGAAGGCCAGCGCCGGTACGTCGAATCGCTATCGGCCTACGCAAGGCAATTCCTCTCGATGATGGAAAAGCCGGACGTCGATCACATCGAAGGTCTTTCGCCGGCCATTTCCATCGAGCAGAAGTCCACCTCGCACAACCCTCGCTCCACCGTGGGCACGATCACCGAGGTCTACGACTATCTGCGCCTGCTGTATGCCCGCGTGGGTACGCCGCGCTGCCCCGACCACGGCATTCCGCTGGAGGCGCAGACGGTCAGCCAGATGGTCGACAGCACGCTGGCGCTCGATCCCGAGAAGCGCTTCATGCTGCTTGCCCCGGTGATCCGCGAGCGCAAGGGCGAGCACGTGCAGGTGTTCGACCAGCTGCGCGCGCAGGGTTTCGTGCGCGCGCGTGTCGACGGCACCGTGTACGACCTCGACGCCGTGCCGCCGCTCACGCTGCGCCAGAAGCACAGCATCGACGTGGTGGTCGATCGCTTCCGTCCGCGCGACGACATCAAGCAGCGCCTGGCCGAATCGTTCGAGACCGCCCTGCGCCTGGGCGATGGCCTGGTGATCCTGGCCGACATGGACGACGCCAAGGCGCCGGAACAATTGCTGTCCTCGCGCTACTCCTGCCCGGTATGCGATTACTCGCTGCCCGAGCTGGAACCGCGCCTGTTCTCGTTCAACTCGCCGATCGGCGCCTGCCCGTCCTGCGATGGCCTGGGCGTGACGCAGGTGTTCGATCCTGCGCGCGTCGTCGCGCATCCGGAGCTTTCGCTGGCCGGCGGAGCCATCCGCGGCTGGGATCGCCGCAACGCGCATTATTTCCAGCTGATCATGTCGCTGGCTGCCCATTACAAGTTCGACGTGGATACACCGTGGCGCAAGCTGCCGACGGACGTCCAGAAGGCCATCCTGTACGGCAGCGGCAAGGATCGCATCGCGTTCAAGTACCTCACCGAACGCGGCGGTCGCGTCACGCGCGAGCATCCGTTCGAAGGCATCCTTCCGAACATGGAGCGTCGCTACAAGGAAACCGAATCTCCCGCCGTGCGTGAGGAGCTGGCCAAGTACATCAGCGACCAGCCCTGCCCCGAGTGCTCCGGCCAGCGCCTGAATCGTTCGGCACGCAATGTGTTCGTGGCCGACCACGCGCTGCCGTCGCTCACCTCGCGTTCCATCGACGACGCACTCGCCTTTTTCGAAGGCCTGAAGCTCACCGGCTGGCGCGGCGAGATCGCGGTGAAGATCGTCAAGGAGATCCGCGAGCGCCTGTCGTTCCTCAACGATGTGGGCCTCAATTACCTCACGTTGGACCGCCAGGCCGATTCGTTGTCCGGCGGCGAAGCGCAGCGCATTCGTCTCGCCTCGCAGATCGGCGCCGGCCTGGTCGGCGTGATGTACGTGCTCGACGAGCCATCGATCGGCCTGCACCAGCGCGACAACGAGCGCCTGCTCGGCACGCTGACGCGATTGCGCGACCTCGGCAACACGGTGATCGTGGTCGAGCACGATGAAGACGCCATCCGCATGGCTGATTACATCCTCGACATCGGTCCGGGCGCGGGCGTGCACGGCGGCGAAGTCGTGGCGCAGGGCGCACTGAAGGACATCCTGTCCTCGTCCAGCTCCGTTACCGGCCAATACCTGTCGGGCAAGCGTGGCATCAAGGTACCTACCGAGCGCCGCCAGCAGCTGGATGCCGATTCCTGGTTGCACCTCAAGGGCGCCAGCGGCAACAACCTGAAGAATGTCGATCTCGCGGTTCCGGCGGGTCTTTTCACCTGCGTCACCGGCGTGTCCGGCTCGGGCAAGTCGACGCTGGTCAACGACACGCTGTTCCGTCTTGCCGCCGCCGAATTGAACGGCTCCAGCGAGCAACCGGCACCGTACAAGTCCGTCGAAGGCCTGGAGCTGTTCGACAAGGTCGTGGACATCGACCAGTCGCCGATCGGCCGCACGCCGCGCTCGAACCCGGCCACCTACACGGGTCTGTTCACGCCGCTGCGCGAACTGTTTGCGCAGGTGCCCGAAGCGCGTGCGCGCGGCTACACGCCGGGCCGTTTCAGCTTCAACGTGCGCGGCGGTCGCTGCGAAGCCTGCGAGGGCGACGGCATGATCAAGGTGGAGATGCACTTCCTGCCGGACGTGTACGTGCCCTGCGATGTGTGCCACGGCAAGCGCTACAACCGCGAAACGCTGGAAGTGCACTACAAGGGTCACACCATCGCCGACGTGCTCGACATGACGGTGGAGGATGCGCTGAAGCTGTTCGAAAACGTGCCGACCATTGCGCGCAAGCTCGAAACGCTGCGTGCCGTGGGCCTGGATTACATCAAGCTCGGCCAGAGCGCGACGACGCTCTCGGGCGGCGAAGCGCAGCGCGTGAAGCTGTCCAAGGAATTGTCCAAGCGCGATACGGGGCGCACGCTGTACATCCTCGACGAGCCGACCACCGGCCTGCACTTCCACGACATCGAGCAGCTGCTCGACGTGCTCCACCAGCTGGTGGAACAGGGCAACACCGTAGTGGTGATCGAGCATAATCTGGACGTGATCAAGACCGCCGACTGGCTGGTCGATCTCGGCCCGGAAGGCGGCGCCGGCGGCGGTCGCATCCTGGTCACCGGTACGCCGGAACAGGTCGCAGCCACGCCGGGTTCGCACACCGGACGTTTCCTTGCCCCCCACCTCGACGTGAAGCCTGCCAAGTCGGCTAAGGCCAAGGCCGAGAGCAACGGCAAGAGCAAACCTGCACTACGGAAGAAGACTGCATGAGTTCCACCCAACCGGCGCCGGAGAAACGCACCCGTGCCCGCAAGGCCGAGGCGCCGGAGAGCGCCTCGGTCGTTGATCACACCGAGACCACCGCGCAACAAACGCATCCTTTGTTCGTAGCATCCATCGGCGTGCGCTGGCGCGATCTTGACGCGTTCAACCACGTCAACAACTCCAACTACCTTACTTACCTGGAAGAGGCGCGTCTGCAATGGCTGCGCCACGTGCCCGGCTGGTTCGACGAGCAATCGATGCCCGTACTGGCGGCAAGCGAAATCAACTATCGCCGGCCCATCGAGTGGCCGGCGCAACTGCATGTGCAGTTGATTTGCGAGCGGCTTGGCAACAGCTCCATCACGCTGGCCCACCGCATCGTCGACGCGGACGACGACACGCAGTTGTACAGCGACGGCAAGGTCGTGATGGTGTGGATGAATCCCGCCACCGGCAAGCCTGTGCCACTGCCGCAGTCGATCCGCGACGCCGCCGGAGGCGTGGCTTGAACGACGCATCCGGCGTTCGGGGTTAACCATCGACGAGCGCCGGATGCCCCAGCTTCATGCGGTATCCGTAAGATCCACGGCGACCACCCGAAAGGAGTTCGACCGTGCGCCAGCTTCCCTCCCCCACTCTCGCCTTCGCCATCGCCCTCAGCGTATCGACCGGCGCAGTCGCAGCCTCATCGCCCGCCACCAGCCTCACGCTTTATCGCAGTGACGACGCCGCGTTGTTCAGTGCCGGCGACGGCGGCGGCGTGCAGGCCGGCTATGCGGTGGCGCGCGAACCGCGCGAACTGCAACTCAAGAACGGCGTGCAGGACATCAGCCTAGGTGGATTGCCGCAGTACCTCGATCCCGAAGCGCTGGCGCTGACGCTCGAAGGCAAGAGCGCCCGGGTGCTCTCCCAGCGCCTGCTGATCGGCCAGGGCCAGAACGCCGCGCTGGGCAGCCTGGTGGGCCAACCCGTGGCCGTACTCGGCAGCAACGGCCAGCCCATCGCTTCGGGCACACTGCTGCGCGCGGGCGATGGCCTGTTGGTGCAGGGAAGCGATGGCCAGACCAGCCTCGTTCGCGAATACGCCGCCGTGCGCGCGCAAGGCAGCTTCCAGACGGGCTCCCTGTTGCAACTGCGCGTCGATGCACAGCGTGCGGGCGCTACCAAAGCCACGCTCAGCTACACCACCGCCGGCCTGGGTTGGCGCGCGGCGTACGTCGGCACGCTGCAACCGGGCGACCGTTGTCAGATGCAGTTTGAATCGCGCGCCAGCATTGCGAACCGCAGTGGCCGCGACTGGAAGGACACACAGCTCACCTTGATTGCAGGCGAGCCTAACTTCGCCAAGCCATCGGCACCCCGCCCCATGGGCGCTCCGGTGGCCTATGCGATGCGCGCAAAGGCCGACGCTGGTCAGCTGCCCGAGCAGGACACGCTCGCCGATTACCGCAGCTACACCTTGCCCGGCGCCGTCGATCTTCCTGATGGCAGTGTCAGCCAGGTGCCGCTGTATGCCACGCGCACCGTCGAATGCGAACGGACGTCGCTGTTCGAGAACGGCGGCGGTTGGGTGCCGCCGCAGCCGATGATCAATCGCGACTTCACGCCAGGCGGCAACACCGCAGTCACCAGCACACTGCAGCTACGCGCCTTCGACAGCCTGCCCGCAGGTTATCTTCGTGTGCTGACCGCCGACCGCAACGGCACGCCCCAATTCATCGGTGAAGGCCGCATCAACGACACGCCCAAGGGCAGCGACGCGCACATCACCTTGGGCACCGCATTCGATTTGCGTGGCGAGCGCGAACGCACGGACTTCAAGGTGGACAAGGCCGGCCGCACGCTCGACGAAGCGTTCCGCATCACCCTTACCAATGCCGGCGACAGCGCTCGCGTGGTGACGGTACGCGAACATCCTTCGCGCTGGCGGCAGTGGACCCTGGTGTCATCGAGCAGCAAGCCCAGCCAGCAGACGCCCGATACGCTGGAATTCCGCGTCACCGTTCCGGCCGGCGGCAAGGCCACGCTGGACTACGCGGTGCGTTACCAGTGGTCGGACGACGACCACCCGCAGGGGTGATCGTGGCCACCTGCAGCGAGAGGAAGCGAGCCGCGACCCGGTTTGCTACTCTCGTTGCACGTTGACGTCTTCCTCTTCCTGCCGGGCCCTTGCCATGCTCAACCTGATCACCCACGACGCCATTACCGAAATCAACATGGCGCGCCCGCCGGTGAACGCGCTCAACATCGAACTGCTGCGCGCTATACGCCATGGTGTGGATGACGCCGTCCGCGCCGGCGCGCGTGGATTGGTGCTGTCCGGTGCGCCTGGCATGTTTTCCGCGGGCGTCGACGTGCCGGCGTTGCTCGGCCGCGATCGCGAGGGCGTGCAGGAGTTCTGGCGCGAGTTCTTCCAGACCTGTTCGAAGTTGGCGATGTCGCCGGTGCCGGTCGTCGCCGCCATCACCGGCCACAGCCCCGCCGGTGGCGCGGTACTGTCGCTGTTCTGCGATTACCGCGTCATGGCCGAGGGTCCGTTCCGCATTGGCTTGAACGAGGTGCAGGTCGGCCTGATCGTACCCGAGAGCATCCAGCAGGCACTGCGTCGCATCGTCGGCCCGTATCGTGCGGAACGGCTGATGGTGGCTGGCGCGATGATCGAATCGGCCGAGGCGCTGAGTTGCGGCCTCGTCGACGAACTGACCAATGTCGAGCAGGTCGTGACGCGCTCGCTCCATTGGATGCAGGGCATGCTGGCTCTGCCGTCCAACGCGATGCTGAAGACACGCGCCATTGCCCGCACCGACCTCACCGGCATATGGGCCGATCCGGAGGCACTGCCCATCGACGAGTTCCTCGATGCGTATTTCCATCCGGAAACCCAGGCGGTGCTGCAGCAGTTGGTGGCACGGCTGAAGAAAAAGGACTGAGCGCCCCTCCT
>Ga0310811_10008346_pt1 | contig 13308 bp, 12 predicted proteins | sample YCmetagenome_FD_207642 | JGI IMG/M metagenome (GOLD analysis project Ga0310811, IMG submission 207642) | Soil microbial communities from experimental microcosm in Duke University, North Carolina, United States - YC | ecosystem: Engineered > Artificial ecosystem > Soil microcosm > Unclassified ...
ACCGGCGATCAGGGTGATCGGGATCTGGGTCAGCAGGAAGGTCTTCCAGCCGACGAGCCACATCAGGGCGATCACGACGGCGGCGATGGAAAGATTGGTCGCCATCGGGCTGATCCAGACGCGCCAGTTCGCCAGCGTGGCGCCGAGCGGGAAGCGGTGCCGGAGGACGAAGAGATAGACCGGGCCGAAGACGAAAAGCACCAGCGGATTGCGGTAGAGCCGGTAGGCCAGCCGCTTGAGCGGCGGCAGGGCGCGATATTCCGCGACGGTCAGGGTCTGCAGATCGCCGATGCCGCGCTTGTCGAGATTGCCGGATGTGCCGTGATGGATCGCATGGGCGCGCTTCCAGGCATCATAGGGCGTCAGGGTGAAGACGCCGATGACGCGGCCAACCCAGTCATTCGCGGCGCGCCACTGGAAGAACGAGCCGTGACCGCAATCATGCTGGATCATGAACAGGCGGACGAGGAACCCGGCGGTGGGCAGCGCGAGCGCCAGCGCGATCCAGCCATGGCCGAACTCCCACGCCGCCCAGCTCAGCAGCCAGAGCGCGACGAAGGGCGCGGCAGTGGCGACGAGCTCGAAGGTGCTGCGGATGGTGGAAGGGTTGCGATAGCGGGCAAGGATGCCAATCCAATCGGCCGCCGGCTTTTCGGCCGCGGAAGTCTCGTTCAGGGACAATGAATCAGCCTTGTGCGAAGCGACAGCGGGCGGGTTTTACCGCGCGGGTGGGGCGAAAGAAAGGCGCGGGAAGTGCATAGGGTGAATGCGGCACGTCGCCCTTCGAGGCCCCTTCGGGGCACCTCTGGGTGACGTGCCTACTGCAACAAGCGCGCGTTCGACAGTCGCGTCACCCTGAGGTGCCTGCGGTCGGTAGCGACCGCGTACCGACGGCCTCGAAGGGCGACGTGTTTCCTTAACTTACAGCGCGTCGATGCTCTGCGCCCGCGCGGCCCACTCCGCCTTCAGCTCCTCGACCAGGTCTGCGTGCTTCTCGCGCGCCGCTTCGCGCACTTTGGGGACGTGGTAGCTCGGGAAGAGGTCGTTGTCGGGGCGGAAGTCTTTCAGGATCTGTTTCGCCACCGTGACCTTGTGGACCTCGGTCGGGCCGTCGGCGATGCCCATCACCATCGACGAGATCAGCATGCCGGTAAACGGCATCTCGTTCGAGACGCCGAGCGCGCCGTGCAGATGCATCGCCTTCGACACGATGTCGTGATAGACCTTCGGCATCGCGACCTTCACGGCGGCGATGTCCTTGCGCACCACCTTGTAGTCCTTGTGCTTGTCGATCAGCCAGGCGACGTGCAGGACCTGGAGGCGGAACTGCTGCAGCTGGATGTAGCTGTCGGCGATCTGCTCCTGCACCATCTGGTAATCGGCGAGCTTGCCGTCGCGCGTCGTGCGCGAGACCGCGCGCTGGCACATCAGGTCGAGCGCCTTCTGGCACTGACCCACGGTGCGCATCGCGTGATGGACGCGGCCGCCGCCGAGGCGGACCTGGCCGAGTTCGAAGGCCGCGCCGCGCGGGCCGAGCAGCGCATCGAACGGCACCTTCACATTGTTGTAGCGGATGTAGCCTTCGGAGCCGCGCCCGCCGCCGACGCCGACATAGCGGATCACCTCCACACCGGGCGTCTTGCGCGGCACAAGGAACATCGACATACGCTTGTACGGATCCTTGTGGTCCGGATCGGTGACGGCATAGACGACGAAGACCTCGGCATTGCGCGCGCCTGAGGTGAACCACTTCTCACCGTTGATCACCCATTCGTTGCCGTGCAGCTCCGCACGCGTCGTGAAGGCAAGCGGATCGGAGCCGCCCTGCGGCTCGGTCATCGAATAGCCGCTGGTGATCTCGTTGTTGAGCAGCGGCCAGAGGTATTTGTCCTTCTGCTCCTGCGTGCCGTAATGGCTGATGATCTCGGCATTGCCGGTGTCGGGCGCCTGGCAGCCGAACACGACCGGGGCGAGGCCGACGCGGCCGAGGCGTTCGTTGAGCAGCGCGAGCTTGACCTGGCCATAGCCCTGGCCGCCGAGTTCGGGCGTGAGATGGCAGGCCCAGAGTCCCATCTCCTTCACCTTGGCCTGCAGCGGACGGATCGCCTTCTGATAGGTCTTCGACTTCACGCCGCCGAGGCCGACGCCGACATGGGTCAGCGGCTCGACCTCGTTCTCGATGAACTCGGACACCCAGTCGAGCTTCTTTTGGTATTCCGGATCGGTCTCGAAATCCCAGGCCATCGTTCTCTCCCGTTTTTTCCTTTGGCCGGATTATCCCAGCCCCGACTGGGAGGCCGCAAGTGAAAAGATACCGGTTTTTCTAAAAAAGATCCCCACGTCCCATACGCCGCGGGTCGACGCTGCCAGTACGCATTGAAAATGGTCTGTCGGGCCGCGATGATAGCGCAATCATGCGGAGCTCCTCGGCAGCGACCGGCCATTTCAACTCATTGGATGCCTTGCGCGGTATCGCGGCCATCGGTGTCGCGCTGAGCCATGTCGGCTGGATCACCTCGCTTACCAACACGCGTCTGCTCGCCAACGCGCACCTCCTGGTCGACTTCTTCTTCGTGCTGTCCGGGTTCGTCATCGCCTTCAACTATTCCGGCCGGTTGAATAACGGGACAGAGACGGCTCGCTTTGTCTGGCTGCGCTTCTGGCGCCTTTATCCGCTGCACTTCGTCATGCTGCTGGTGTTCGTCGTGATCGAGGCGATGAAATGGTATGCCGCGCACCGTTACGGCCTCGTCGCGAACCAGCAGGCCCTATCGACCAATACGCCCACGGCGTTCCTGACCAACCTGTTTCTGATCCAATCATTCGGCTTTAACACCGACGACACATTCAACGGCGTATCCTGGAGCATCAGCACAGAGTTCTACGCCTACCTAGCGTTCGCGCTGATTGTGTCGGCCGTCCGAGGTCGAATCGGCTGGGCTGCGTCCGCCGTGGTATTCGCGACGGGGCTCCTTGTCTGGCGCGATGGCGGAAGTTTGTCGCACACCCGGGATATCCTGGCTTTCAATCGTTGCCTGTTCGGATTCTTTTTGGGCGTGCTCGTATTTGTCGTTTATAGGAAATCCACGCGGCTTGGCCGACTTCCGGCAGGAGCCGCCGCGGCGCTCAGCGTCGCGACGATCGCTGCCCTCGCGATCTTCCTGGCCCTAAAGCCAAACGACGCCGCAGAATTCCTCGCGCCGTTCCTCAGCGCCGCGATAATCTTCGTCCTGGCAGCAACGCCGCGTAATGCGGTCTCCGCCGCTCTGTCCACCCGGCCCATGATCTGGCTCGGACAGGTCTCCTATTCCATCTACATGGTCCATCTGGCAATACTCTGGTTGATCGCGCAGTTCGCGCGCGTCGTTCTTCATGCGCCCTCGATCATCGCCGGCACCAAACAGATCAATTTCGTTGCCCTGCCCGCCCCGGCCGGCGACATTCTGCTTGTGGCAGCGATCGGCATCGTGCTGCTGGCCTCGCACGCAAGCTACCTGCTAATCGAGGCGCCCTGGCGCGACTGGTCCAGACGCTACTGGCCCTCCCGCAAGACAACGCCGGCGACCACCTGACCGCTGGGCGCGCAGGCCGGGCCGTGCCAAGATCGCACCAGCCACATCAGGAGGAAAACATGGTCAAGCCGGAAAGCGTCGGAATGTCGGGCAAGCGGCTACAGCTGCTCGATAAGGTGATGACGGAGCGCTATGTCGATAGCGGCCTCCTGCCCGGCCTGCATACGCAGGTCTTCCGCCGCGGCGAGCTGGTGCACAACGGCATGTCGGGCAAGATGGACATCGAGCGCAACAAGCCGTGGCGCGAGGATGCGATCGTGCGCATCTATTCGATGACCAAGCCGATCACGGCGGTGGCGCTGATGATGCTGGTCGAGGAAGGCAAGCTCGGCCTCGACGACGCGGTCGCGACCTATATCCCCTCGTGGAAGAATCTGCGCGTCTATGCCAGCGGCATTCCGAGCCTGGTCGAGAACACGGCGAGCCAGTTCCTCACCACGCCCTGCGAGCGGCCGATGAAGGTGGTGGACCTGGTCACGCATACTTCGGGCCTGACCTATGGATTCATGTCGCGCACCGCGGTCGATGCGGAGTACCGCAAGCTGAAGGTCGGCGATTTCCAGACCCCGGGCGGGCTCGAAGGCTTCATCGAGCAGCTGTCCAAGCTGCCGCTCGACTTCTCGCCGGGCAAGTTGTGGAACTATTCCGTGTCGATCGACGTGATGGGCTATCTCGTCCAGAAGCTCTCCGGGATGACCTTCGGCGAATTCCTCCGTACACGTCTTTTCGAGCCGCTGGGCATGAAGGACACGGCGTTCAGCGTGCCGGCGAACAAGACCGAGCGCTTCGCCTCCTGCTACATGCCGAAGCCGGGCGGCGGGCTGCGCGTGCAGGACGATGCGCAGAAATCGACCTATGCCGAGCCGCCGAAGCTGGAATCGGGTGGCGGCGGCCTCGTCTCGACCATGCACGACTACATGCGCTTCTGCCGCATGATGCTGGCCGGCGGCTCGCTCGACGGCGTGCAGTATCTCTCGCCCAAGACGGTCGAGATGTTCTCGATCAACTACCTGCCGGACGGCAAGATGATCTCCGACATGTCGGCGGCGGTGACCTTCACCGAGACGAGCTACAACGGCGTCGGTTTCTCGATCGGCTGCGGCGTGACGCTCGACCGCTCGCAGAGCCGGTTGCCGGGCTCGGTGGGCGAGTATTTCTGGGGCGGCGCGGCCTCGACCGCGTTCTGGATCGACCCCAAGGAAGACCTGACGGTGGTGTTCATGACCCAGGTGATGGGCTCGGACGCGCGGCTGACGCTGCGCCGCGACCTGCGCACGCTGGTCTATTCGGCGATGACGGAGCGGAATTGAGAGGGGCGCGGCCCTCTTTTTCTTGACCCAACGGGGGCATCTGTTAAGACCGGCAGGGCGACAGAAAATGCCGCCCTGCCCTTAAGGTTTGACACGAAATGCCCGCCAAAAAGCCGCTCGTCATCGTCACGCGCAAGCTGCCCGACGCGATCGAGACGCGCATGCGGGAGCTGTTCGACACGCGCCTGAACGTCGAAGACCGGCCGATGACCCAGGCCGAGCTGATCGAGGCGGTGCAGAAGGCCGACGTGCTGGTGCCGACGATCACGGACAAGATCGACTCCAAGGTCATCGTCCGCGCCGGCCCGAACCTGAAACTGATCGCGAATTTCGGCACCGGCGTCGACAACATCGACGTGAAGACGGCGCTCGACAAGGGCATCACGGTCACCAACACGCCGGGCGTGCTGACCGAGGATACCGCCGACATGACGATGGCGCTGATCCTCGCGGTGCCGCGCCGCCTGGTGGAAGGCGTGAAGGAGATCGAGGACGACCACTTCAAGGGCTGGTCGCCGAACTGGATGCTCGGCCACCGGGTCTACGGCAAGCGGCTCGGCATCGTCGGCATGGGGCGGATCGGCCAGGCGGTGGCACGGCGCGCCAAGGCGTTCGGGCTGCAGATCCACTATCACAACAGAAAGCCGGTGCATCCCGACATCGAGCACGAGCTCGAGGCGACGTATTGGGAGAGCCTCGACCAGATGCTGGCGCGGATGGACATCGTGTCGGTGAACTGCCCGCATACGCCGGCGACCTATCACCTGCTTTCGGCGCGGCGCCTGAAGCTGATGAAGCCGAGCGCCTATATCGTGAACACGGCGCGCGGCGAGGTGATCGACGAGAACACGCTGGCGCGGATGCTGGAAGCCGGTCAGATCTCCGGCGCGGGTCTCGACGTGTTCGAGCACGAGCCGGCGGTGAATCCGAAGCTGCTGAAGGCCAAGAACGTCGTGCTGCTCCCGCATATGGGCTCGGCGACGATCGAGGGCCGCATCGACATGGGCGAGAAGGTCATCATCAACATCAAGACCTTCGCCGACGGCCACAAGCCGCCGGACCGGGTCATTCCGGCGATGCTTTAGTTGCCGCTTGGGCCTGTTTCCGGTTTTATGCGGGTATGGGCGAGATTTCGATCAAAGGCATCTCCGACTACCAGATCGAGCAACTGCACGAGCGTGCGCGGCGCAATCACCGCACGCTGGAAGCCGAGCTTCGCGCGCTGATCGACTTCATGGTCCCGCCTCAAGAGAGCTCGATCACAATCGAAGAGCTGGGAGCTAATGCGCGCCGTCTTGGGCTCAGCACACCCTCGGAGGCCGTGCGCATGATCCGCGAAGATCGCGACAGTCGATAAAAGCGGCGACTATCAGAACTGCTCACCGTCCCTCATTGTCATGGCCCGCAAAAGCGGGCCACCCAGGTGACGCAGCTGCAATTGGCAACAGGTGAGGCACACCAGCTGGGTGGCCCGCTCTCCGGCGGGCCGTGACAAACTGTTTTTGGGTGAAGGCAATTGCATGTTGTCGTTCTACCTGAGCGGTACAATCTTCTGCGGCGCCAGCGTCGCGCCGTGTGCACTCTCCAAAAATTCCGCCACAAAAGGCGTCGCAGGGCGGCGGCGGATGTCGTCGGGGCTCGCCACCTGTTCGATGCGGCCTTCGTTCATCACGGCGACCAGATCGCCCAGCGCGAGGGCTTCGTCCTGGTCGTGGGTCACGAGCACCGTGGTGAGGCCGAGGCGCCTGTGCAGGTCTTTCAGCCAGACGCGGAGGTCCTTGCGGACGCGGGCGTCGAGGGCGCCGAAGGGCTCGTCGAGGAGGAGCATGCGAGGCTCGATGGCCAGCGCGCGGGCGAGCGCGACGCGCTGGCGCTGGCCGCCGGAGAGCTGGCTCGGATAGCGGTTGCCGAGGCCTTCGAGCTGCATCATCGCGAGGAGATCGTCGACGCGGCGGCGGATCTCGGCCTTCGCCGGGCGCTGGCGCGCGGGGCGGACGTCGAGACCGAAGGCGATGTTCTTCGCGACGGTCATGTGCTTGAAGAGCGCGTAGTGCTGGAAGACGAAGCCGGCGCGGCGTTCGCGCGCGGGCAGCGTCAGCCAGTCGAGGCCGGCGAAGGCGACATGGCCGAGATCGGCGTGCTCGAGCCCGCCCAGGATGCGCAGCAGCGTCGTCTTGCCGGAGCCCGACGGGCCGAGCAGCGCGACGAAGGCGCCGTCGGGCGCGGTGAGCGAGACGCCGCGCAGCGCCTGGAAATCGCCGAAGCGCTTTTCGACTTGTTCGATCACGAGCGACATGGAGATCCGTCCAATCAGTGATGGCGCGTGGCGGCAAGTTCGTCCGCGTAGCGCCATTCGAGCAGGGATTTGAGGGTGAGCGTCACCAGCGCGAGCAGCGCCAGCACGGCGGCGATCGAGAAGGCCGCGGTATTCTGGTAGTCGTTGTAGAGGACCTCGATCTGCAGCGGCATCGTGTCGGTCATGCCGCGGATATGGCCCGAGACGACGCTGACCGCGCCGAACTCGCCCATCGCGCGGGCATTGCAGAGCAGCACGCCGTAGAGCAGGCCCCATTTGATGTTCGGCAGCGTCACGCGCCAGAAGGTCGCGAAGCCGGAAGCGCCGAGCGAGACCGCGGCCTCTTCCTCGTCGCGGCCCTGGTCGGTCATCAGCGGGATGAGCTCGCGGGCCACGAAGGGGAAGGTGACGAATATCGTCGCAAGCACGATGCCGGGCAGCGCGAAGATGATCTTGATGTCGTGGTCGCGCAGGGTTTCGCCGAACCAGCCTTGCAGGCCGAAGACGAGGACATAGATCAGGCCCGAGACGACCGGCGAGACCGAGAACGGCAGGTCGATCAGGGTGACGAGGAAGCTCTTGCCCCAGAAATCGAACTTCGCGACCGCCCAGGAGGCGGCGATGCCGAACACGGCATTGAGCGGCACGGAAATCGCGGCAGCGATGAGCGTGAGGCGGATCGCCGATTGCGCGTCGGGGTCCTTGATCGCGGTCCAGGCGGCGTCGAAGCCGTCGGAGAGCGCGTCGCGGAACACCATCACCAGCGGCAGGACGAGGAAGAGGCCGATGAAGCCGAGTGCGACGAGGGTGAGCGACCAGCGGACCAGCGGGTGGTCCTCGGTCGGGCCGCGGGGGCGGGAGCGTGCGATGGCTGTCATCGGCGGCTCGACCACAGCTGGAGGAGGTTGAGCGTCAGCAGCATGACGAAGGAGGCGGCCAGCATGATCACGCCGATGGCGGCGGCGCCGGCATAGTCGTTCTCGTTCAGCTTGATGACGATGAGGAGCGGCGCGATCTCCGAGACGCCGGGGAGATTGCCGGCGATGAAGATCACCGAGCCGTATTCGCCGACGGCGCGGGCGAAGGCGAGCGCGGTGCCGGTGAGGAGCGCGGGCGTCAGCGTGGGCAACACGACACGGCGGAGCGTCTGCCAGCGCGTGGCGCCGAGCATGGCGGCAGCTTCTTCCGACTCCTTGCCGAGCTCGCTCAGCACCGGCTGGAGCGTGCGGACGACGAAGGGAAGGCCGATGAAGGTGAGCGCGAGGACCACGCCGATGGGCGAATAGGCGGCCTTTATGCCGGCCTCCATCAGCGGCTTGCCGAGCCAGCCGTTGCGGGCATAGAGCGCGGAAAGCGCGATGCCGGCGACGGCGGTGGGCAGTGCGAAGGGCAGATCGACCACGGCATCGACGATGCCCTTGCCGGGGAAGCGGTAACGTACCAGCACCCAGGCGACGACGAAGCCGAACACGGTGTTGACTGCCGCAGCGATAGCCGAGCCGCCGAAAGACAGTTTCAGCGCGTGCAGGACACGCGCGTCGCTGAGGATGTTCCAGAAGCCGGACCAGCCGATCTCCCAGGGGCGGATGATCAGCGCGGTGAGCGGGATCAGGACGATGGCGCTGAGGTAGAAAAGCGTGAACCCGAGCGAGAGCCCGAAACCGGGCAGTGCACTCGGGTTACGCCACCGCGACGCAGGGAGCAGCGCCGCGGTGATATGGGTCTCCGCCGTGCTCATTGACCGGGCTTGTAAATCTGGTCGAACACGCCCTTGTCGGCGAAGTAGGTGCTCTGCGCCTTGTTCCAGTCGCCGAAGGTGTCGCTGAAATCGTAGAGCGTGATCTTCGGGAAGTCGGCGGCATGGGCGGCGAGGACCGCCGGATCGCGTGGACGATAGAAGTTCTTCGCTTCGATCTCCTGCGCCTGCTTGGTGTAGAGGAACTGGAGATAGGCGGTGGCGATATCGCGCGTCTTGTGACGGTCGACATTGCGGTCGACGAGCGCGACCGGCGGCTCGGCGAGGATCGAGACCGGCGGATAGACGATCTGGAACTGGTCGCCGCCCTCTTCCTTGAGCGCGAGACGCGCCTCGTTCTCCCAGGACAGCAGCACATCGCCGATGCCGCGCTGGGCGAAGGTGGTGGTCGCGCCGCGTGCGCCGGTGTCGAGCACGGGCACATGTTTGTAGAGCGCGGTGACGAAGGCCTTCGCCTTGTCGGCATTGCCGCCCGGCGCCTTCAGCGCATAGGCCCAGGCCGCGAGGAAGGCCCAGCGCGCGCCGCCCGAGGTCTTCGGGTTCGGCGTGATCACCTGGACGCCGCCCTTCACGAGATCCGGCCAGTCCTTGATCTTCCACGGATTGCCCTTGCGGACGAGGAAGACGATCGTCGAGGTGTAAGGCACCGAGGCGTTCGGCAAGCGGCTCTGCCAGTTCTTGGCGACGAGGCCCTTGTTCGCGATCGCGTCGATGTCGTAGCCGAGCGCGAGCGTCGCGACGTCGGCGTCGAGCCCGTCGATCACCGCGCGCGATTGCGCGCCGGAGCCGCCATGACTCTGGTTGATCGTGACGTTGTCGCCCGGATGCTTCGCCTTCCAGTCTGCGATGAAGGCGGCATTGATCTGCTTGTACAACTCCCGCGTCGGGTCGTAGCTGACATTGAGCAGGGTGTAGTCGGCCGCGGCGGCCGCGCCGGTGAGCGCGATGGCGGCGAGAATGCCTGCGGAAATCCAGCGTTTCATGTGGCGGATGCTCCTTGACCTGGAACTAAACGTTCAAAGTGAAATTTGGGTGCGCAACGAAACAGCGTCGAGCTTCGCACCGATGCTGGCACCGGCATTGTTCAGCCTTGAGACATCGGTGTGCTGGTAATCGAGCACGAAGCGGATGACCGAGTTCGGATACCAGTTGAGGCCGACGGTCCAGATCTTCTGCTCGCCGCCACGGATGCCGGCAGCGACTTTCGCCGTGCCGGGCGCGCCGGCCAGGAAGTTGAGATCGAGATCGCTGTAGCGCGCCGCGATTTCCCAGGCGCCAATGCCCGGCTTGCCGAAGGTGAAGGGATCGAGCGGCTTGGGCGCGCCATAGGCGCCGCGCTCGGGACGATAGGGCTTGGACTCGCCGGTGAGCAGCCAGCTCGCCTGGAGGTACCAGCCGGAGAAATCCGGATTCGCGAGCACGCCGGTGCGGCGCGTCACGTCGAAGCCGAAGTAACCGCCCTGGGCATAGACGCTCCGGTAATTGCCCGCAGCCTCGACGCCCCATTCGAGCGCGTCCTTCGCGTCGATGGCGCCGGTGTCGACCAGGCGGATGCCGTTGGAGTCGACGTTGAGCTCGGGACGCTCGCGCAGGCGGAAGGCGGTCGGCGAGCCGGGGCCGGCGGCCGTGTCGGCAACCTTCAGCACATAGGTGACGTCGCCGCCGACGGCGAGGTTGTAATCGCTCGAATGCAGCAGGCGATAGGCGGCGCGGGCGACGACGGCTTGCTGCTCGTCGAACACAGCGGCGTCGTTGACCAGCTTCGTGCTGAACGCGGCGGAGACGTAATAGTCGTCGTCATAGGCGAAGATCGACGCCGCTTCGCGGCCGTCGGAGCCGGCGATGGAGCGGCCGAGATCGGTCGGCTGCGCACGCTCGAGGAAGACGAGGTCCGAGGCGGAGGTCGAGTCCTCGAAGCTTTCGGACACCGGGAAGGCGCCGACCTTGAAGTGGACCGGGCCGAGGCCGTCATACTGGATGAAGGCGCTCGAGATTGCCGCGGTCTCGATGCCGGAGCCGCCGAAATCGTAGATGAACTCGTAGGACCAGTCCTTGAAGACGGTGCCCGAGACGCCGAAGCGGGCGCGGCGGAAATTGGTGCCGCTCGAGAAATCGGTGCCGGCGGGAACGGTGCCCTGCGCGTAGTAGGCGGTGTCGAACTGCACCAGGGTGCGGAAGGCGAGCGTGAAGTTGCCGTCGGCGGTCGCGATGGTCGGGCGGCCATTGTCGAGCTTGACCACGACGGCGCCGAGACGCGTGTTCACGTCGTCATACTGGTTCGACTGGCTGCGCTTCAGATCGGCGAGCTGCGCGTTGACCGAGGCGAGCTCGTCTTCCAGCGCCTGGAGGCGTGCGGCGGTGTCAGCCGAAGTGTCGGCCGCATGCGCGGTGCCGATCATGGCGGCGCCGGACAGAAGGCCGGCGGCGAGAAAACGAAGACCCCGATTCATGTATGCCCCTCGTGATGCAGCAGGATGAGCCGGCATCATGTTCTTATTCTCTACCGAGTCAATAGAGATTATTCGGAATAAACACAGTGTGGAAGGCGGGGAAATTTCGTTGCGAGGTGGGGCGTAGGTGGTGTGTTCCAGCCGATAGTTGTCATGGCCCGCAAAAGCGGCCATGACAATCTGGTTTTAGTAATGAAACGCGCGCTTTAAGACCAACCGGCCTTTTTCGCGTTGGCCGCAGCTTGCGCGAGATTGCGCGTCTCGAGCACGTCGGCCGTCGCATCGCGCGCGGCCAAGAGAACCTTGCGGATCGAGCAGGTCGCTTCGTCCACGCAGTCGTCGCATTTGTGATAGGCGGTGACGGAAACGCAAGGCGCCAGTGCAAGCGGGCCGTCGATGGTACGGATGACGTCGGCGAAGCTGATGTCCTTCGGCGCCTTGCCGATCAGATAGCCCCCTGCCCGGCCGCGCTGGCTGCGCACGATGCCGCGCCGCTTCAGGTCGACGAGGATCTGCTCGAGGAATTTGCGCGGCACGCGCGCCTCGTCGGCGATCTGGGCGATCTGCATCGGCTCCTCGCCGGTGTTCTGGGCGAGGACGATCAGAGCGTGGAGCGCGTAGCGGGCTTTTTGCGAGAGCATGATTAAGTCTAGCGGTTCTAGAGAAATTAGGAAGTCACGGGCGCGCCGCCGAAGGATTGCCTGGCCTATTTGAGCGTGGCGTCGAACAGCGCGGCGAGCTTGGCGAAGGCGCGCTCGGCCTGGGGCTCGTTATAGACCTCGGGGCGGCCGGGCACGCACCAGCCGTGCAGCGCACCCTCATAGGTCTCGCTTTCGCCCGCGCCGTCCCATGCTTTCAGCGCCGCTTCGAGCTTCGCGATGGCTTCGGGCGGCATCGAACGGTCCTGCACCGCATGGCCGAAATAGAGCCGCGCCGCGATCTTCGGCAGGAGGAGATGCGGGCTGTCGGGTTGATCCGTGTACAGACCGCCGCCATGGAAGGACGCCGCAGCGGCAATCCTGTCCGGCGCCTCCGCCGCCGTGCGCACGGCCATCGCGCCGGTGAAGCAATATCCCACGACGCCGGCCTTCGGGCCTTTCACGTTCGGCTGGGCGAGAAGAAAATCGGCATAGGCCGCGCCGTCAGGCCCCATCTGCGCGTTGGAGAGCGCGGCGCGCAGCTCGCCCATCTTTTTCATGGTGCGCTCGTCGCCCATCTTGGGCACGAAATCGAGCACCGGCAGCTTCGTGCCGCGATGGAAGATGTTGGGCAGGAGCACGACATAGCCCTTGTCGGCCAAGCGCTGCGCCATCTGGTGATAGGCGGGACGGATGCCCATGATGTCGGTGAGATAGACGACACCGGGCCACGGCCCGCTGCCCGATGACGGCGTGAACAGGAATGCTTCGGCGCTTCCGCCGCCGAGGTTCACATCGATCTTGCTCTCGGCCATCTCGCGTCCTTCCGGTTCGCGGGAGTGTAGTGCGGTATGACTTTTCGCCGTAGGCGGGCGCGACATTCACGGCAGGCGGTCTTACGGAACCTCGTAGGTCACTGCGTTCCAGTATTTCACGCGGTGCGAGCCGGATTTGCGGAAGCCGCGGCGGCGCAGCTCGCGGCCGATCATCAGGTTGAAATAGCCGTGGGCGACGAGTACCGCCGAGCCTTCGCCGGAGGCGCGGCGCATCAGGATGTCGGCAGCCTGCGCGGCGCGGTGCTTGGCCTTGCGGTAGTTCTCGATCTCGGGGTGGTAGCCGGCATGCCAGAGGATGCGCGCGACCACGGCCCAGGCCGGCACAGTCATGCGCAGAAGCGGGATGCGCGGGCTCGCCAGCGGCGCCTCGGCGAAGAGCGGATCGGCGATCAGCTCGGCATGGGGCGCGAGCGCTTTGGCGCTGCCGGTCGAGCGCGGGCGGTCGGAGGT
>Ga0310811_10008347_pt1 | contig 13307 bp, 13 predicted proteins | sample YCmetagenome_FD_207642 | JGI IMG/M metagenome (GOLD analysis project Ga0310811, IMG submission 207642) | Soil microbial communities from experimental microcosm in Duke University, North Carolina, United States - YC | ecosystem: Engineered > Artificial ecosystem > Soil microcosm > Unclassified ...
GTTAAACAGATCAAAAAACGAAGCCCAGGGAACTATGCCCTTATGACGTCGGATGCTGTTTAAACCCAATACTCTCCCGGTTTTTGCCCGAAACCTGAAAATGAATTTTACTCTGGACCTCATCCAAAGAGATAAGATCGTCGGTATCTCCTAATACTTCATCGATGAGGCCGTACTGTTGGGCTTCAATGCTGTTCATAAACCGGTCGCGGCGGAACATCTCTTCTATTTCTTCCCGGCTGTGACCGGAAAATTTGCCAATCAGGTAAAAGATCTGATTTTGCAGTCGTTCCTGTTCTTTATAGGCAATACGTACGTCCTCCGTATATCCCTTGGCGCCCCCGCCGGTAGGATGCATATGAATGGTAGCATGCGGCAGGGCATAACGCTGCCCTTTTTGCCCCGCCGTCAGCAGAACGGTGCTCATACTGCCGCAAAATCCCATAGCTACCGTAACTACCGGTGATTTTAGCTTCCGCATGGTATCATAGATGGCAAAGCCTCCATACACGATGCCGCCTGGACTGTTGAGGTAGAGCATGATGGGGTTGTGATTTTCACTGTCCAGGTAGAGCAGCTGAGCCACAATAAGATTGGCTACGTTCTCGTCTATGGCAGTTCCCAGGTATACAATCCGCTCTTTCAGCAGCAGGCTATAGATATCGTAGGCCCCCCTGGTCGAGCTGTCGATGACGGTTGGAATGATCATATCAGATGAATATAGTTTTTAATTGATGGGCAAATGCGGGTTCCTCCAACAGTTGTTGGTAAATCCCCTCTATCCTGCCACGTTCTTTCTTTCGGCTATACAGTCGGATCAACCGGTGAGCCAGGCGCTGTGCCTCCACTTTTTCAGCCAGTGCATCATTCATCGATAGCCGCGCTTCAAAGCGCTTTCCTTCCTCTTCGCTAAACTGGCGGAAAAGGTATTGATCGATCTGGGCAATCTCATTCAGGTCACTGCGCATAGATTTCTGTTATTTTTATTTCCTTCCGGACTTTCTCCAGACATTTATATTTCTGTACCGTTGCTGATCTTCTTCCCTTAAACCCGAATCGGCCGGCAATATGATCCATCGAGCAATGGTCGTAATAAAAAGCTTTTAAAAGCTCCAGGCATTTCTTCCCGCTCTTTTGAAGAGAATCCAGCAATTTTTTCTCTCTTTCTTCTGTGTCCGGATCTTCCGGCGTTGCCGCTTCGAACCCTTCGGGCAGTGACAGCATCGCCCCCTTCTTCTGGGCATGCAGCCAGCAGATTTTCGCTGTGCCCAGCAGATAGGCCCTGGGGGAGGAATGAAGCTGCAGCTTTCCAGCCTTCCCTTTTTCCAGGTAAATCAGTAAAGCATCATGGAAGCTGTCTTTAGCCTCTTCAAGACTTCCACCCATCCGCCGGACCATCCGTGCGAAATCGGGAAAACTTTCTCTGTACAGCTCGATGATAGGGTCATCATATTCTAGGGTCATACAAGTACCTTTTTTAATAAAGTGTCTAAAAAGGTAGGATAATCACCCGAAAATGAGACATATTTTCTAAAAAAGCTATCAATAAATTGTGTTTTAACCCCTCCCCGGGATCAGTGAGGGCTTTGCCTGAGTAAGCCAGAGCAAACGGAGCTAATAAGATATTAAATCGATGGTGCACCTTCAAGGCTAAATTGAGGATTAGCTACTTCCCATCAGATTTACGGACATCTTTCGCCTTATCAAAAGTTGCCAGACAACTATCCAGCGGTTGACCTTTCTTATAAATGCAGTCGCAGAAAGTTTCGCAAGCCTCGGGGTTTTTGCTGGAAGCGCATTGATTTCTGCACTCAGCTTCTTCATTGCCCGGTACGATCTCATATAAATAGAAAGTACCGATGATGATAAAGGCCACGACTGCAAAGGAGGCGCCAAAAAATATGACCCGAAGGCGCATACCCAGGGGCTTCTTTAACACATGAGGATTTGATTTGGGCTGTTTAAATGGTAAAATGTGTTTTAAACGGTCATAATCCCAAATTAATAAAAACAGGCTTGCCAATACCATCATCGTGACGCCCCGGGTACCATCAAAGCGGGTAGCATAAGTAAGCACACAAATATTGACGATGATGGGAAAATACATCAATGCACCAAGAAGGGCAGTTCCCGGGATCAGTAATAAAATAGCAGTTATGATCTGAACAACTCCAATAAAGGTATAGTAATATCCTGTGAGATGTAAGGCTTCGAAGTAATGTCCCAAAGGGTTGTTGGGCGGCAGGCCTGCGGCGAATCGTTCACCCATGATTTTAATATAGCCCGCGGGAATAAAGCTGGCTGCCAGAGCGATGCGGCAAAAAACAGCAAACCGTTGAAACCATTTGTCAGCTTTTGCCTCATAGTATATTTGTTCAATTCTATTCATAATTGTATAATTAAATGACATAAGACCCAATCATGTTTGGTGGATTTGCTCCAAACTTCCGCAATAACCAATAGCGGAATATTCTGACCCTGCTAAAATTCATGTTTTTTACGCGTTTGAGTTTTTGCAATAATCGAAAAGTACTTTGCATTTCAAAGTTAAATAAAATCACTTTGTACTTCAAAGTATTTTAAGAATATTTATTACAGCGATAAGGCTTCAGCTATTTCTCTCTGGCAGGTTGCTAAAAGCCCCAAAATCAGTGAATAATTGGTTACATAAATGCCCATCCTGAGCACGAAGGCCCCGACGAAAGTGGGGGTTTTTGCATTTTTTTCTGTCACTTTTGACAACGGCGCAATTAGTGCGATCGTGATCTTTAAAGTATAGGGCGGTATTGAACCGGTGGGTGCTGTCCGGATCGAATTGAGTTTTATAATTGGAGTTGGACTTGACAATATTGCGCCACTTACTCGCTACGCAGAGCGGTCACCGGGTTCTTCATGGCCGATCTCACCGATTGGAAACCGACCGTTATCGCTGTTATAACCAGCGCAAGGACAGCCGCAGCAACAAATACCAGCGGGCTGATGGTGATCCGGTAATAATACCCCGCCAGCCATTGATGCAGGAAATAATACGCCACGGGCGCTGCTATTGCACAACTGATACCCACCAGGAGGATAAAATCTCCTGACAACAGCACCAGCACCTGGCTCACCGACGCCCCAAGCACCTTGCGGATGCCTATCTCCCGGGTACGCTGCTCGGCCGTATAGGCTGCCAGTCCGAAAAGCCCAAGACAGGAGATAAAGATCGCCAGTGTGGCAAAGATCCCCGCCAGCCGTCCGATCAGCATCTCGGTCGCGAATTTCGACGCATAGGTTTCGTCGACGAAAGAATAAGCAAAGGGATAATCCGGGCTATATTTCTCACTAATGGTCTTCAGCTTCGCCAATGCCATGGACGTAGATACCGTTGGCGCCAACCGCATCGTGTATTGCCAGGACCAGCTGGGCTGAAAGAGGAACAGGGAAGGTTCCGCCGCGGCAAAGGGATTCTGAGTCAGTGCGTCCTTGACCACGCCAACAATCCGCAACCGGTGAGCGGCCCCGTGGAACGAGCAGTCCAGGTATTGGTTCAGTGGCTGTTTCAACCGCATCCGCCGTACAGCCGTCTCGTTGATGATAACGCTGCCCGAATCCGCAGCTTCATTACCCTTGAAATTATCTCCCTTAGCAAAGCCGATATGCAGCGTCCGGAAATAGTCAGAATCGCCAACGGCATTGACCGAAAGCGACAGAGGTTCGTTCGGCAGCCGCCCCGGCCAATTGTCGATCGTCAACTGTCCATTCGGGTCTGTCTGCGGGTTTGCGGAGCGCGTCAGGGTGCTGACTACCCCTGACCCTATCACCTCCTGCTTGAAAGCCGCAAACGCGTCCGAATGAGCCCGCGATACGATCAGCCGGTTCGGGTCATATCCTCTCGGTCGGTTCCTGGCATATTGGATCTGCTGGTATACGATGATGGTACTGATGATCAGGGCGATACTGCATGTGAATTGCAACACCACCAATGCCTTTCTCGGAAGGGATGCCGCCTTCCCGATGCGCATCACTCCTTTGAGGACCTTAATAGGTTGGAAGGAGGAAAGATAGAAGGCCGGCCGGCTCCCCGCGAGCAGCCCCGTCACCAACACAAGCGATAGCAGGATCAGCCAGAAATACCCGCTTCCAAACGGCACCTGAATGGCGTCTCCGGTGAGTGCATCGAACGCGGGCAGTACCGCCTGCACCAGGACAATAGAAAGCAGGAAAGCCAGCACGGTCATCAGCAGCGACTCCACCAGGAACTGCAGGATCAGCTGCCCGCGCAGTGAACCCATCACCTTTCTCACTCCTACCTCTCTGGCCCGCCGCTCACTTCGCGCCGTCGACAGGTTCATGAAATTGATACACGCGATCAGCAACACCAGAATTCCTACAATACTGAACATCCGTATATAGTCGATCACCCCGCCTTGCGGCTGGCCGTCCTTGAAGTTCGTATACAGATGCCAGTCTTTCAGCGGAAAAAACATGGCCTCGCGGTGGAAAGTCGTATAAGACTGCGGTGCATACTGCCTCACCAACTGTCTGGCCTTGGCTTTCGCCCTAACGGCATCGGCGCCCGGCCGCAACGAGACATACAGTTGGAAGTAGGCGTCATTCCAATTGGTCAACGCCTGTTTTATCCCGGGGTCCTGGGCAAAATCGCTGAAGGGCAGCAGGACGTCGAAATGAAAGCTGCTGTTTCGCGGCATGTCCCGCACTACGGCCGTCACCTTGAGTGGGTCGCTCCCGAAACGGACTATCTTGTTCAGCGCATCCTCTTTCCCGAACAGGCTCCTGGCCATTGATTCGGTGATCACGACCGAAGGGCTTGGCCCTTTCAGCGCCGTCGCAGGGTCTCCTCCCACCAGCGGAAGCGGGAACACCTGCAGGAATTCCTCCCCGACATATTGGATATCACCATAGATGCGCTTGTCTTTCACGACCATCACCTGCTGCCCTATATCGAAAGCCGGCGCCATATGCGCCACCTCCGGGATATCCTTCTTCAATGCATCGCCAAGCGGCAGACAGACCTCGGCCTGGTTCCGCATGACGCCATTATCATTGTAGTTGAATCGCACCTGGTAGGCCTGTTCATAGTCGGGGACAAATCGGTCATAGGAAAGCTGGTAATGCACCCAAAGGCCGATGAGTAACGCAACGGCCATGCCCGTCGCCAGCCCCAGTAAATTCAATAAGCTGTAAAGTCTGCCGCGGACGATATTGCGCCACGCGGTCTTGAGATAGGTACTAAGCATACCAACAGGCAACTAAAAAAATGCCGGTTCTTAAAATCGCTAAAAATCAACTGATTGTGGTGGGATCCCAACCGCTCCCTGTCCGCTATCGATACACCTGTTGTCCGCGGGCGCGCGATTGCACCTGACCATCAAGTAGCTGCAAAAAGGCCGCAATTTGTTGCGGCCTTTTTTTGGCAATCGCTGACAGTGAATCTAATTTTTCAATAGCATCTTTCTCACAAATTCCTTTTCAGCCTGGAAATTTGTTAGGGCGAGGGCTTTTGTCAGGTGCAGGTTGCTTTTATGGTATTCGCCCTCCAGCAAATACAATTTTCCCAGGGCAGCATGCAGCAAATAATATTGTTCCAGGAAAGTTTGTTGCAAATCATGAAGCAAGCTAAACGCCTCCTGCTTTTGCGAATCATAATACAGCGAAATGGCATAGTTCAGTTCAATAAAAGGGTTAGGGTTATCCTGCAATAACAACACATATAACTGTGAAATGGTTGCCCAATCAGTATCCGCAAAACTTTTTGCTTTGCAATGCAGGTAGGCGATCGCAGCTTCATAATGATAGCAGGAAATATTTTCGATTTTGGATTGGTTGAGATAATAGCTGCCCAAAGCGATCAAATCACCGTCCCACAAAGTCCTGTCCTGCTCTTCAAGATCCGATAATTCACCTGCGGCCGTAAATCGTGCGCCCAGCCTTGCCGCATTGAACAATAGCAAAGCGTATAATGCAGCCGTATCCTCATTGGAAATATGATTGTCCAATAAAGATTTTGTCATTATCAAGCTTTCTTCACATAGCTCTTCCCGGATTATTTCTTTGCCGCTACCCGCTCTATAACCTTCATTAAATATGAGGTATATGATCTTATGCACCACAGGCAACCTCATTTTCAACTGCCGGGGCGAAGGCTCTTTCAAAAAAATGCTCTCCATTTTTATCCGTTGTTTCGCCCTTGCCAGTATTTTATCGATACCGTCGATCGTCATGCCCAACGCCCTGGATATAGATTCCACCCTTAGGTTTGCTACGTATTTAAGTGTGATCACCACCCGCATTTTCGGCGATAGGCTGGGGTGTGCGCAGGCAAATAATAATTGTATTTTCCGGTCATCAAAAATACTTTCGTCCTGTTCAGTAGCTCCGACAATTGCGATATCTCCTTCAAAAGGGTTTTTAAATGCATTCTTTCTTTTAAGAGAATTGATGGCATTGTTCCTGCAGACTTTATACGCCCATCCGGCGGGATTGTCGGGGATGCCGTTATTCTTCCACGTAGAAAGCGCGGCATAAAATGCATCCTGTACCAGGTCTTCAGCCATTTCAAGATCGATGTCCCTTGAAAACTGAAGCATGGCTGTGACCATTTTTCCAAAATGGGTTTTGTATAATGTGTCAACTGCCTGTTGTTCTTTGTCCATCGCCAAATTCCCTTATATCTTTTACTTCCATTAGCGGTCGCACTTCAATAGCCATATCGCCGCTTTGCACCATCGTACAGGTTTGTGCGATAGAAACCGCATCATCCAAATCGTTTGCTTCCAAAAAAATAAAACCGCTAATGCCTTCCTTCGCCTCAATAAACGGGCCGTCTGAGATCACATTGTCTTTACTTACATAGCTCCCTTTGATCCGTAAGGCGTCGCCTCCTACATAATTGCCTTTTTTTATTAAGGATTTTACCCATTCATCCATTTCCCGGATTGCATCATACCTTTCTTTTTCGTTCCACTGCTTTAGCTTGCTAAGATCTTCGCGAATGATGAATAAAAATTTTTCCATGATGTCTGTTTATCTTATTCTTTTCAGGCTATTTGGCATTGGTGGGGTAACCAGCCCCTGTACCCCCGAAAAAGCACTCGATGGATTTTATTTTGCCGTCGACGCTAAAGGTATAATATTCTGTGTTGCGTAGGTGTTTGTTGTCGGTGGTAGTGAGATTATAGATAACGAAGGCACTGTTACCGTCCTGGACAATTTTAACGAAATCGACCTTTTTGATGAATTGGGATTGGGGCCAGCACCTGGCTTTGTACACCGGCAGGGGAATATGGTCGTCAGGGGCCGGGCTTGTGAACGTAAAACCCTCGGCGAGTTGGCTGGTAACGATGCTCCAGTCTTTTTTCTCATACCCTGAAAAATAGGTTCTGATAGCCTTATCAGCATCCTGAGCTTTGGCAAATGCAGTAATCCCGCAGAATATGACGGACAGTAAAAGTAGTTTCATAAACAGCTTTATAGTAAGACAAACGGAATTCGGTTTTCCGTACAAAAGGAGAAATTATTTTTGCCATGCAGGGTTTTCCGGTAATAAGGTCGCTTTTTTGCCGGTGATATTTTCAAATATCTCCTGGAATGGTCTTGTTTTTTGCTGCATCCACTTACCTGCGAATTTTGCTTCCACGTTTTTCATCATCTGGATACAGAGCCTTATGTCATCCTCGGGCATATCCATGAACATCATTTCGCAAACCAAATGTATTTTTTCATAGCAGAGCCTCAGAACCTTCTCGCCTTTGGGGGTTACTTTTACCCGGATAGAACGTTTGTCCTCCGGATCACTATGTTCTGAAATATATTTCTGTTTGATAAGGTGATTGAGTATGTTAAGGCCGTTAGAGACTTCGGACACCAGGCTATAGATGACTTCCGTTTTTTTGGGTAAACCGAGATTTTTCACCATGGTCAAAAAATAAAACTGCTCCGTTTGTTTTACCGGGGCATCCTTTAAGGCTCCTTCGAAGTATACATTAAATATCCGCACGATCAGGGTCATCAGCTTCATCAGGGTGCCAGTGTGTATGGGCGGCACTACTCCCTGCATCAAACTGTCCTTCGGCTCCTGCTCTCTTTTATTTATCAGGTAGTATCTGCAAAAATCGGCCACGCTGCTTTGCGGGTGGCTCTCCTCAAAGTTTGCCCAGGCGGTAACCAGTTCTACTGTTTGATTCATACGGCTATCCCAATTTTGCTGCAAAAATGCTATTATATTTATATTTTTATAGCATAATTGCCATTAAACTGATCTTATGGAGCTTTTAAAATTCACCAAGCGCTATTTATCCCTGAACGTAGCCGTTATGCTAATTTTTTCCGTGGCGGCGCGCAGCCAGTCTGTCCCCACCGGGCAGATAAGAGGCGTCATTATCGACAAAGCGAGCAAGCAGCCCCTTGCCGGTGCGAGTCTGGCAATAAAGGAATCACCCCTGTCCGTGACGAGCGATTCATCCGGGAAATTCGCGATCAGTGGGTTAAAACAGGGGTATTACTCCATGGTGGTCAGCAGCGTGGGATACCAGGAGAAGGTTCTGAACGATATAAGGGTGTATGCGAATAAGGCCAACTATATCGAAATAGAGCTGACGGCCGCCGTGGCCAACCTGGATTCCGTCACTATAAAGGCGTATAAATATGAGAACAGTCCGTTGACGCCCGTGTCCACCTATGGGTTTTCCCGGGAGGAGATCTCCAGGAACCCAGGGGCACAAGGAGATATTTTCAGGGCCATTGGGATGCTTCCGGGGGTGTCCAGCAGTGGAGGCGAATACTCCGCCATTGCGGTACGGGGACAGGGGACGAGGGACAATATTTATATGGTGGATGATATACCGTTGACGGAGGTGGGTCACCTGGAGGGAGGTCCGGGAGGTTTTAACGACCCTAATGGCGGTCGTTTCAGCATCTTTGCTCCCAGAGTGATCGACAATGCCGAGTTCCAGGGTGGTGGCTTCGCCGCGCAATATGGGAGAAGAAGTGCGTCCTTTCTGGGATTGGGAATAAAGGAAGGCAATAAGATCGACCCCATCATCGATGGTCAGCTGGACCTTCTGGGGTTTACCCTCAATTATGACGGACCCAGCTATTTTGATAAGAAGACCAGTTTGTTTGTTTCGGCCAGGTACCAGGATTTTACGGCGCTGGTCAATGTCATAAACAAGAAGGACATAGGTATTCCGAGGTATGGAGACCTTGTTATCAAGTCCGTGACACAAATAGATCGCCGGAACAAACTTTCGTTTATCAGCATATTAAGTCCTGAACAATATACCAGGGGTGTGAACAATGTCGTGCAGGATAAGGACCTGAACGACCTGGGTGTGGTTGACAGCAAGAAAAACAAATGGGTGTTGGGTATCAATTTGCGGACATTGACGGGAAAGACAAGCTATCTAAAGAATATCCTTTTTTTTACGAGGTCCACCATCGATAATGCCAGCGGAATGGCATATCCGCAGACGGACTCGGCGGGCCATTTGATCGATGCGGGTCAGATCTTTCACAATGACACGATTATGAAAATCAACTATGCGGAAACAAAGGTCGGTTACCGCAGCATTTACTCCGTCAATTTTGCCGGCAGGTCGAAGCTTGTGACCGGGGTGGATGTGGACCGGGTGACCTTATCCAACTATCGTCATCTCAGTCAGCCGGATACATCCTATATGTATAATTCGAGCGATATCAGCAATAACCCGTTACAGTATTACTATGTGAGCGATACGGCGCATTTCAACGCAAGGTTCAATGGCAGCGCTTTTGATGTTTCGGCTTACGCCGAATACTCTTTCCTCCTGTGGCGTCATCTTACGATCAATACCGGCCTGCGGTGGGATTACACGGGATTTTGCCAGCAGCATCTCTTCTCGCCGAGGTTTAGCGCCAGCTATCAATTAAACGCAGCCAGCAGTCTGAATGCCTCGGCCGGTATTTACTACCAGGACCCTGTGTATTCGGAGATCGCCGACCAACCCGTGGATAAGAAGCTGCGGGAGGAAAAAGTCATCCAATATATTGTAGGGTATAAGAATTATTTTACACCTGATCTGAAGCTTACTGTAGAGGGGTGGTATAAAGACCTCTCCAGTCTGGTGGTCCGGCCGCTGAGTGAATCAAGCGAGCAGAATAACCTTGGCACAGGATGGGCGGCCGGCGTGGATGTAAGTCTTACCAAGCGATTGGCAAAAAACCTTCATGGGCAGATAAGCTATAGTTATATGCAGAGCAGGCGTGACGATCATGATGGCCGGGGGGAATATAATTTCGAGTTCAACCAGCCCAACCAGGTTAATGTGCTGGTAAGCTATCAAAAGGGGAAGCACTGGATCTTGTCATCGAAGTTCAGGTATGCGACGGGCAAGCCGACAGGATCGTATATCGTTCATGCCAATGTCTTTGACAGCGGGACATTTAAACGGTATTCGGAAGAGGTCAGCGGGAAGAATGATCTGCGGCTGTCTGATTTTATAAGTCTTGATGTAAGGGCGGATTATAGTATGCAGATCAGGAAATTCGGGTTGACGGTGTTTATGGATATTGTGAATATCCTGAACCGGGCGAATGAGAACGCGCAGGAGTTCAATCCCATTACGGGGCGGGTGTATTATGATGGGCTTGGGATATTTCCTACGTTTGGGATAAAAGCGGCGTTTTAGGGGGTTCGATCCCTATCGGGATACCCGACCTGAAAAGCCCGCACTTGCAGTATCTGACAACACCGGCGGACGGAGAGTCATCATCCCATTAAAAAAAATTTGCGAAGTCGATTGGCTGCATGTATATTTATGCAGCCGATCGGCTTCCTATTTAACCATCATGCGACGCGACATTTTTCAAGCTATTGCGGACCCCACCCGACGAGCTATCCTCGTCCTGGTCGCCGTGCAGGCCATGACCCCCTCCGCCATTGCGGAGCACTTCGACATCACCCGCCAGTCCATATCCAAACATTTACGTATCCTGTCCGAATGCGATCTCCTGGCTCAAAAGCAGGATGGCAGGGAAATCTTTTATGAGCTGAAAATCGATAAAATGAAAGAAATCGATGTCTGGCTCGACCAGTTCCGGAAGATCATGGATGAAAATTTCCAGCAACTCGATCAACTATTGTTCACCATAAAAAATAACAAAAAATGAACCTGCTATTTGATTTCACCGTCGACAAAACCACGAAAACCATTTATATAACCCGCGAATTTGCCGCGGACCTCGATCTCGTCTGGGATGCCTTTACAAAACCGGAAATGCTGGACCAGTGGATGGGACCCAAACCGTGGCGGGTCCAAACGAAGGAGATGGATTTCCGGGAAGGCGGTCGTTGGTGGTATGCCATGGTCTCCCCCGAGAATGTGGAACACTACAGTTTGGTTGAGTATATCAAAATCCAACCCAAGACCAGCTTCTCTACCAAAAATACCTTTGCCGATGAAAATGGAAACTCCAAGGGCAATGCCTTTTCCCTGGTGAAGAATTCCTTCCAGGAGGGAACTGGAATAACCACGGTTCACGTTGAAAAGGTATTCGATGATCTTTCCACCCTTGAAATGATGGCCACGAACGGCTTCAAGGAAGGCACTGCCGTGGGATATAACAACCTGGACGAATTTTTACGCACCCTGGTCACCAACAAATAAGATGTATTTAAAACAAGAAGAGGCATATACCATCCCGGTCTTTGTCCGGATGTAAGTTATACCGGGGCCCAGAGCGCGTTAGTGATTATTTTTAAGATACAATTGACGGCGGCGTGACTTTTGCAGGATAGTTGTAATGAGCAAACGATTTATACTTTTTGCGTGGCTATTATTACTGATGCCCTCACTGGTATCTGCTCAACAAAAGGATTCCCTTGTCAAAAAACTGGATAGCCTGGACAAGAAAACGGATAGCACAGGCGGCAAACAAAAAAACAATACAAACCCGTCCTTTTATAATGAGAACACAAAAATAACAGCTCATGTCTATGCTGTATTGGTGACGGATGATATTAAGCAACAGGTGAGCTCACCATTCAGGGCCACGAAGAGCGACTGGCTTAAAATAGGGGCATTTGGGGTGGTGACGACCGGTACTATACTGTTTGCCGATAAACCCATCAATCGATTGGCCATTCAGATCCGGAATAATAACAAGCCGGTGGTTTCAGTTAGTACCTATGTAACTAATTTCGGGGGATTGTATGAAGCGTATACCCTTGCCGCCCTTGGGGCCTATGGTCTTATTTTTAAAAAAGAAAAGGAAAAGACCACCACGCTGCTTGCAACACAGGCCTATATAACGGCAGCGGCAATCGAGACTGCGCTAAAATACCTGACCGGGAGACAGCGCCCATCCTATTATGATCCCGTGACAGGTAAGAACAACCATACCTTCCACGGCCCGTTCTACCACTTCTTAAAGAGCGACAATGCTTCCTATGAATCCTTTCCCTCTGGCCATACGACCGTCGCCTTTGCAGCAGCTACCGTTTTTGCCATGGAATATAAAGAGACCAGGATCGTTCCGATCATTGCCTACTCGGCTGCTACGATGATCGGATTAAGCCGGATCGTTCAAAATGCACATTGGGCCTCCGATGTCCTGGTAGGCGCCGCTCTCGGTTTCTTAAGCGGAAGGCAAGTAGTCAACAACTATCACCGCTATTCTAAAATTCAAATCCAGGCGGCAAAAAAGAAAAACACCCTCAGTTTCAATCTGAATTATTTCAACGGAACCTTGATGCCAGGTTGTATTTATACATTCAGGTAAGAGGCCTTACAAATAATAATGACCCCGCCTTTGCGGATCTTCCCAATTTAACATCACGAAGATCCTTTGTTCTGTCTGCGTGTAATGCAGGGGAGTATAATTGGTCTGGTAATGGTCATTTAAATAGATATTATGTTCCAATCCGATGCTGAGTATTTTATATATGTGAGCCGTGATCCGGGGCTTCAGAATGCTGATATGATTATTTCCAAGCGTGCCGGCAGGCACTTCATCTTTACCGGTATTGTCAAAAGAATGGATAAAGTAATAATAATACAACATGCTTAAAGTACCGTATTTGCCGATATTAACGGCGCTTTCTACTTTTCCTTCCCATCCGTACGCAAAACGATAATCCCTGTAAAAGGAGGTGTCACTGACAGGTCCTACGCTGCTTCCGGCAAAAGGTACTACGGCCAGATGAACGTTGATATAAAGATCGGAGGTCTTGCTCAGGGGTAATTTAGTAAGCACGCCCGGGCCGAAGGCAATGGTTGATAACTCGAACGATTTGGTATCATAATAATCATAATGTTGAAAACCGCCGA